>Ga0209810_1000318_pt1 | contig 120244 bp, 91 predicted proteins | sample Coa_R1_7_FD_187159 | JGI IMG/M metagenome (GOLD analysis project Ga0209810, IMG submission 187159) | Surface soil microbial communities from Centralia Pennsylvania, which are recovering from an underground coalmine fire - Coalmine... | ecosystem: Environmental > Terrestrial > Soil >...
GCCGACCGCCAGCTTCTTAGGAGCCTCGGTGTTGCCGGCGTTGTCTGTGGCGAAGAAGCTCAGGGTTGTCACGCCCTCTGCCGTGAAAGAGAGGGAGGAAGCGTCGCCGCTCTCGGTGGTCTGGGCGATGGACTGGGCGCCGGTGGCGCTGTAGGTGATTTCCTTCACGCCGGAGCTATTGTCCGTGGCGCTGAGGTTGACGGTAACCGGGCCGTTGTTCCAGCCGGAGGAATTCGGCACAGGAACGAGGGCGGCCGTGGTCGTGGGCGGCGTCCGGTCTGCCGGAGTATCGCCGATCACCGTGACGGTGTTAGCCCGGTTATTGGACACATAAATCTGGCTCGTCGTCTGGTTGACGTTGACCCCATAGGGGCCGCCGCCGGTCGTTAGCATATTAATAACCGTGTTGGTGTCGCCATCAATCACGTAGACGGTATTGCTCAGGTTGCTGGCGACATAGATGCGGTTGGTGAGGGTATTGGCCGCCACGCCGTAGGGCGCGCGCCCGACCGGCACGCTCGTAATCGTGTTGCCATCCCCGTCGAGAACGACAACGCTGCTCGTGTTGTTGCTGCCGACGTAGACGCGGTTGGTCGTGGGATTGACAGCGATCTCCAGCGGGCTGATCACGGGAACCGTTGCCAGCACTGTATTGGTATCGCCATCCAGGATGGAGAGGTTGTTGCTGTTGGCGTTGGTAACGTAGATGCGATTTGTGACTGGATTGACCGCGACGCCGTAGGGCGAGGTGCCCGTAGGAATGGTGGCGATGACTTTGTTCGTGGTCCCATCCAGGACGGAGACTTTGCCGTTGCCGTTGTTGGCGACGTAGATACGATTGGTCTGGGGATTGACCGCGATGCCGTAGGGGCCCGTGCCCACCAGGGTTTCGCCGATGACGGCGTTGGTGCTGCCGTCAATAATATTGACGCTGTTGGTGCTGTACTTGGTGACGTAGACGCGATTGGTGTTGGGATTGACGGTCACGCCGCCGGGCGCGCTGTCCAGGCGGATCGTAGCGATCACGGCGTTCTGGCCCGCATCAATGACGGACAGCGAGTTTCCGTTATTGTTGGCGACGTAGACGCAATTGGTGGCGCTATTGGCGGCCAGCCCATAGGGACCGTTACCTACAGCGATAGTGGCCGCGATGGATTGCGCCCGGCTTTCCGTGCCCGTAGAGGCCAGGCATGTCAGCGCGGTCAGAGTGAGCAATATGTAATGGCAACTTCGTTTCATGAAGCGCTCCTTATTCGGCAGTCCGGCCACCATGCCTCGCCATTACGCGGCGAGGGGTAGGCCCGTGACTTTGCGTATCTGGCTTTCGCCAGACTTGCCTTTTCGGCAACAAAAAAGCCAGGAGAAGCATCCTGATTAAAGGCTGCCCTCCTGGCTTTTTTGTCCGATCTCATCATGCCGTTAAAAGGCCGTGCTCCAGGACAGTAAGAAGACGGGAAATCTGGCGCGGCAGGCTGAACCCTGCCGCTGTGGGGCGCTTTGCGCCCGTCGCCCACCTACGTGGGCGAAACTCTCTGCCTGCGTAGGCAGCAGGGCTGCCCCTAGAGAACGATGGTGACGCCCCTGGCGTTGTCAACGGGTATTCTGCCCGCGTCGGTGTCGCAAGGCGGAGGGCCGAATTATTGCAGGCCCGACCCTGGCAGTCAGCGGGCCTGGCTAGGCGGAGGCTCCCAACCGTTGAGGAACCGACCCTAGCAGAGCCCCACAGCGGCAGGGTTCAGCCTACCGCAATAAACCTGCACAAAAGGGTTGACAATCGTGTTGCCGCCCCGTTACAATTAACGGGATACGCGGACGGCGACCCGGCGGGCGCATTCCTTGGCGTTGTAGTCGTAGAAATAGGTGCTATGCGCACAGACCTTTTTGATTACACTCTGCCGCCCGAACGGATCGCTCAGACTCCCGGGCCGCGCGGCGAGTCCCGCCTGCTCGTGCTTCACCGCCAGGATGGGCGAATCGAGCATCGCCGCTTCGCCGACGTGCTGGCCTATCTGCGCCCGGGCGATACGCTCGTCCTCAACGATACGCGCGTGACAGCCCGCCGCCTGGAGGCCCGACGCGAGGGTGGGCAGCCGGCGGAAGTCCTGCTGCTGCATCCGGTTGGCGAGACCTGCTGGGAGGCCCTGGTCAAGCCGGGCCGGTCGCTGCGTCCTGGCCGGTCGGTGGAGATACTCGGCACGCCGCCGGTCACGGCGCGCATCGCTGCCACGACCCCGGAGGGCGGGCGCATCCTGGAATTTGCGGACCGGCGCACGCGCGACCAACTGGCCCACCAGGGCACGACGCCGCTGCCGCCCTACATCCATACGCCGCTGCCCGCCGATCAGGAAGAGCGCTACCAGACGGTCTACGCCGCGGAGGACGGCTCCGCCGCCGCGCCGACCGCCGGGCTGCACTTCACGCCGGAACTGCTGGCCCGTGCGGAGGCCATGGGCGTGCGGCTGGCGCGTCTCACCCTCCATGTCGGCGTCGGCACGTTCCGGCCCGTGCGCACGGAAGAGGTCGAGGCGCACGAGATGCACGCGGAGACGGTGGCGCTCTCTGAGGAGACAGCGCAGATCATCAACACGACGCCGGGCCGCATCTTCGCCGTCGGCACGACCAGCGTCCGCTCCCTGGAAAGCGCCGCCGACCCGGAGGAGACAGTCACTGCCGGAGGCCGGGCGCGCGTGCGGCCCTTTGTCGGAGAGACCCGCCTGTTCATCACGCCGGGCTATCGCTTCCGCGTTGTGGAGGCCCTCATCACTAACTTCCATCTGCCGCGCTCCACGCTGCTGATGCTCGTGGCCGCGTTTGCGGGCCGGGAAAACGTGCTGCGCGCCTATGAGGAGGCGATCCGGGAGGAGTACCGATTTTTCAGCTTCGGTGATGCGATGCTGATCGTGTGAGCGATTTTTCCTGGGAGGAACGACGCCAAGTGCGACTGGAAGAGTGGCAGAAATATATCGAATCCCAATTCCTGGACGACGAGCCAGAGCCTGAAAGCGAGCCGGCCCCTCCGCTGACGCCGCTTCCCGTAGAGGCTTCCGAGCAGATCGCGCTGCCGCTGGACGAGGCACCGACCCCCATCTTCCCGCCCGCCGCGCCGGAGCCTGCCGCAGCGGCGCAGTCGGCCCCGCCCCAGGCTGCCGACTGCCCCACCGATATTCCCGCCTTCCGGCCTGCCCCGGCCAGCCCGGAGGAGGCGCCTGCCGAAACGCAGGACGTGCCGGTGCTGCGCGCCGACGACTCCGAAGCCATACCCGTCTTCCGTGCGCCGTCGGTTTCCCGCCTGGATAGCTCCCCGGAGGCAGCACCGGCGCCCGAGGCAGAGGAAGCGGACACGCCCCGGTTTACCGCGCGCCCGGAACTGGGCAAAATCGGCTGGGACGTGCCGGAATTTCTCGCGGCCAAACAGGAGGGAGGCGAAGCGTCGGAGCCGGTAGATATTCCGGTCTTCCGCGTTTCCAGGCCGCAGAGCAAGGGGATGGACCTGCAATCGCCCGCTCCGGCCTCCCGACCCGACGGCCCCACCGTCGAAACGACGGCCTCACCCATCGCCTTCGATCCGATTTCCGAGCTGGATGCCGATATCCCCTCGTTCTCCAATTACCTGCCGCCTTCCCGCAGGGGGACGCCGGAGGAAGCCGCCAGCGCCGCGCCCGCCCCGGAGACGCCCCTTCTTAACCAGGCGCAAGAGGTCGTGGTGGCCGAAGTCGCCGTGACCGCTCCCGCCGAATCGGTGACGCCGGAGAGAGAGGAGGCGCCTGCCCCATCGTCTGCGGCCGCAGCGGCCAGCGTCGTGCCGAACGCCGAAAGCGGCGCAGCGCCCGCCGAGGCGCCCCGCGCCTACCGCGTCCCGCAGCGGCGCGCACGCCACGCCCGCAACGTGCGCCCGCAGAGCGTGCCCTCCGGCCTCTCGGCGGCGGAATTGTGGGCCAAAGTCCCCAAGCACGTCCAGACTCTGCTGGCCCTGGAGCGTGAAGAGCAGGAGATCGCCCAGCACTCCTACAAACGGCCCTTCGAGGAGAAGCGGCGCGAATTGATCGAACGCCTGCTGGACCCGATCCTCTCCCTGGAAGACACGGCACGCCTGCTCAACGTCTGCCCGACCACCGTGCGCCGTTATACCAACAAGGGCATCCTGACCCACTACCGCAAAGAGCCGGATCGCTCCACCCGGGGCGAATCCAGCAAGGACAAAGAGACACGCCAGCGGCGTTTCCGGCTCTCCGACATCCTGGCCTTCCTGGAGGCGCAGCAGGCAGCCATCGAGGCGGATCGGCAGGCCGAGCGCGCCGCGCGCCGCGCCTCCGCCCGCACCAACGCCGGCCAGAAGGCGGCCCGCGCAGACCAGGCCGCCCCGGACGCCGCGCCTGGCGACCTCTCGGCGTCCTGAGGTAATCCGTTGACCCATCTGCCTCCTGCCCACGCGACCAACGCCGAGCCTCGACATGCGGGCACACTGCGCATTGGAATCTTTTCCGAGAGCTTCCATCCAGTACAAAACGGCGTCACCACCTCCGTTCTGACGCTGATGGCGGAGCTGCGCGCCCTGCGCCACCACGTCGTAGTGTTCGCGCCGGCCCACCAGCAGCAACGCGGGACGGAAACCAACGTGCTGCGCTTTCCTTCCTTTGTCTCGGTCTTCAACCGGGAATATCCGCTGGCGTTTCCCTTCCTGCCGCGCCTGGCGCTCGCGCCCTACTTTAACCGCCTGCGCCTGGACATCGTCCATACGCATACGCCGTTCGTGCTGGGGCTGACGGGGGCCAACCTGGCGCTCAGTCGCGGCGTGCCGCTGGTGACTACGTTTCACACGCTCTACACGCAGTACAGCCACTATTTTCCCTTGCTGCCGGACGCCGTGACCCAGAGTCTCCTGGAACACTACTTGCCCTGGTACTATAACCGCTGCGCCGAGATCATCTGCCCGTCGGAGGTGGCGGCGCGGGCGCTGCGGGAGATGGGCGTCGAGCGGCCCATCGCGGTCATCCCGACGGGCGTGCCCCTGCCGGCCCCCGACCAGATCGGCGAAGAGGCACGCCGCTGTACACGGGAGCGCCTGGGCATCGCTCCGGACACGCCGCTCCTGCTCTACGCCGGTCGGCTCGCGCGGGAGAAGAACCTGGATTGGCTGCTGGAGGTCTTCGCGCGGATACGCGCGCACGTGCCGAACGCACGACTGGCCCTGGCCGGGGGCGGCCCCTCTGCCGAGGAGCTTCAGGGCGCGGCGGAGGCGCTCCTGCCAGGCGATGCCGTGCTCTTCCTGGGGCCGACGCCGCGCCGCCAGATGGACTCGCTCTATGCCGCCGCCGATGTCTTCTGTTTCCCCTCGCCCTCGGAGACGCAAGGGCTGGTGATCGCGGAGGCGCGGGCAGCGGGCCTGCCCTGCGTGGTGGTGGATGCCGGGGGAGCGCCGGAAACGGTACGCGACGGGGAAGACGGCTTCCGCGTCCCTCTGGAGGAACAGGAGGCGTTCGCGGCGCGCGTGGTACAGATTTTGCAGGACAGGAAACTTCGAGAGACGCTGCGGGCCAATGGGCTTCACAACGCACAGCTTTATACGCCGCCGGTAATGGCACAGAAAGTGGTGGCCGTCTATGAGCGCGTTCGGCAGCAGGCGCTGCCGCCCGAAGAGGCGCCCGCCGCCATGCTGGCCCCGGAGCCGGACTGGGAAGCGGTCGGTGAATTGGCGGGTCACGAGCCGGGCGTGCCGCACCAGAAGTAGCGCGCCGCCCTCACCCTGGAAGACCGCGCCCCCGTCCCCTCTCCTTCTCAAGGAGAGGGGAGAGGAGAAGCCGGGGCACCGCCTTCCCTCGTAGGGTCGCTAGGTGTGGCAAGGCGGAGGGCTGTGGCAAGGCGGAGGCAGGGGCCGTAACCCTGCCGACCCTTGCAGTCCATTGTAGGGCCGACTCTGGCAGTGGTGCGAGCGTGTGCAGCACCGACCCTAGCAGTGGGGACGGGAGGTTAGGTGGGAGGCCGCACAGGGAAGATTGCGAGGTAAATGTAGTGGAACATCTCTTAACCATAGTTGGCAACTGGATCAAGAACGTCATCAGCAGCGGCGGCTACGCCGGGATCATCCTGCTAATGGCGATAGAAAGCGCCTGCATTCCCCTGCCGAGCGAGGTCATCATGCCTTTCGCGGGCGCGCTGACCCTGGGCAGCATTGCGGCCACGCTGACGCCGCCGCGCGATCCGCTGAACTTCCATCTGGTTGCTCTGTCGGGGGCACTGGGTTGCGCGCTCGGCTCGGCATTGGCCTGGTTTGTCGGCGCTTATGGTGGCCGAGAGTTCATCTTCAAATACGGCAAGTATATCCTGCTGAAGCGGCGTGACGTGGAGAAATCCGAAGCGTGGTTTGAGAAGCGGGGAGCGGCGGCCATCTTCCTGGCGCGTCTGCTGCCCGTCGTGCGGACGTTCATCTCGCTTCCGGCGGGCATTGCCAGGATGCCGTTCTGGCCGTTTCTGGCTCTCTCCTTCCTTGGCTCCGTTCCCTGGTGTTACCTGCTAGCCTATGTCGGCGTTCAGTTTGCCAGCCACCTCGACGACTTGAAAAAGTATTTCCACGGCGCGGATGCCGTCATCGGGATCGCTCTTGTGGCCCTGTTCGGATTCTGGCTCTGGCACCACCTCAAGCCTGAAAAGCCGGATCCCCTGCAACTCCCCGAGGCCGAGGAGCCTGCCGTCGTCAAATAAAAACCCAACCCCCCAGCCCCTACCACCCTCACCCCCATCCCCGGCCCTTCTTGACCTAACCCCCCGGCCCCCTTCCCTACAAGGGAAGGGGTGACCCGGCTCGTGATGGTTCAGGCCCTCACCTCGAACAGACCTCACCCCCGGCCCCTCTCCTTCTAAAGGAAAGGGGAGAGGAGAAGCCAGGGTTTGCCTCTGCCTGCAAAGGTATCGCAAGGCGGAGGGGTGTGGCAAGGCAGAGCCGTGTCGCAAGGCGGAGGCAAGGGCCGTAACCTTGCCGACCCTGGCAGTGGCCCAACCATTGCAGGGCCGACCCTAGCAGTCAGCATGACCTCTGCCTGCGTAGGCAGGCAGAGGGCCATAGGCCCCATAGCGGCAGGGTTTAGCCTGCCGCTATAGGGGGGTTAGGAAAAGCCCTTACCGACCGCCCCGTCCCCGGTTGTATGGGCTGGCGCTTTGACTACCGGAACCGGAATTCCCGGAGGAGTCCCGACCACGACCTGAATAGGCCGGAGGCGCTTCCCGGCGAGGCATCTCCATGCGCGGAGGCGGCGCACGGTAGACATCCACGCGGCGCGAGGGACCCGGCATGCGCGGCGTGTAGGTGGGCATCCGGTCGTATTGACGCGGCGCCTCTGTCGAGCGTGACGGGCTGTAACGCGGCGTATAAGCGTTCGGAGACTCCCCACGCGGCGACTGGTTCCACGAAGGCGGGGAATAGGTTCGAACGCGCGGCTCGCGCGCCCCCGACAGCCGATCCGGACGTGAACGATCGTAAGCCAGCCCGGAACGATCCGGTACGTACGGGGCCTGCGACTGGAAGCGCGGACGCTCCCACGTGCGCCGGCTGCCGCCCCCGGTTTCCAGGCTGCGCCGCGCCTGTGCGGCTTCCTCCGCCGCGCTCGGCAGTTCTGGCCGTGTTCGCCTTCCACCCCAAACCATGCCGGGCCGCTCTGACGTGCGGCTTTCGAAAGGCTGCCGCGTGGAGGCCGGCGGATAGGAGCCTTCCGGCAGCCGACGATCCCGCAGGGAGCCACCGCCCAGGCCCAAACTCTGCCGTGCACGCCGCGCCGCCAACGCCGCTGCGGAGGGCAAGCGTTCCCTCTCCGCGCGCGGCAGATTCATATCCGTCGAACCGAGCGGTATCCGGCGCAGGCGGTTATCGCGCGCCACCGCTGAGGGCGTCTCTCGTCCCGACGGCGGGAAGCCCTCTCGCCGGCGCGCCCACGGGGAATCCTGGCCGGGCGTGGTCGGAATACGCCCGCGCATCAGGCCGGAAGGACGCCGCCCGGCGCTATCCGGCGTCTGCGCGCGCAGGCTTCCGGGGACGCGCACGCGCGAGGCGAACGGCCTGGGAAGCGTGCGCGGCGAGGCCACAACGGGCAAGGGCGCGCTGACCCGCGCAATGGCCGGTTTCAGCGGGGCGCGAAACACGGGCCGCATCAGCATCGTCTGCGGTGGCCTGCGGTCGTGGACAAAGGCGCGGGTCGGCGTCATCGCCAGCGGCGTCGGCCTCACCATCGGTGGCCCGGCCAGCGGCAAGCCGCGCTGCGGTGCGGTAAAGGCGCGTCCCCGCGCAAAGATGGAGACCGCGCTGCCCGCTACCGTCCGGTAGGCGCCGCGCCCGCCAAAAGCGCGGAATTCGGCCATCATCGCGCCGTCTCTGGCATTGAACGGAATCACCCGGGGATAACGATGCGTCGCCAGGTAGTTGGCGATGAGCGTCGTCTCGTTGTAGCGGGCGGGAGCGCAGTTGACATAGTGGGAATGCCACGGGCGCGGCGTCCAGTAGACGGCGCTGGCGGAATAGTAGGTTGGATAGTAGACGGCGGCCTGCGCAATCGAGAAGTAGAACGCCCAGCGGTTGCCACGAAAACCGAAGCTGACGAACGAGGTGGGATAGCGTACCTCTCTCGGCGCCAACGGCACCCAGGCCACTGCGCCGTTATATTCGCAGAAGTCCACCACCGCCGGGCTCCAGCACTGCGTGACCGGACCGGGCACCCACGCCCAGCCATAAGGGCGATAGATCCAGGTGCCGTAGTGGTAGGGCACCCATCCCCAGGGCTCGTCGGAGACCCAGGTCCAGCCAAACGGGCTTACCCACGTCCAGTGGCCGTAGCAGTAGGGCCGCCAGTGGGCGACCGTGACGCGCGGGCACCAGACATGGCCGTATTCCGCATCGTCGCGCCAAGCCCCGTAAGCGTCGAGATCATCGGCCACCAGGGCCATATTGGCAGGCAGATAGCGCTCTGTCGAACTCGCCTCCGCCTCTTCCAGACGGCGGTCAAGCTCCTCATTCCATTCGTCAAAGCGATCCGGGCGCGGCAGGTCGCGGGGCTCATAGGCCGAATTCTCATCCCGCAGGTCCAGGTAGTCGCCCCGGCGCAGGTCCACCTTGCCCTGGTTGCCCTCCACCGTCGCGCGTCCCTCCTGCACGGCTACTTCCACGCCATCACCCGCGCCGATGCGGATTTTGGCCGGCCCCACCGCCTTCACGGAGACCAGCGGCGTGTTGACCTGATAGATGGAGCGGTCGTGCTTGAGGCGCAGAGCGATCGGGCCGTCCTTGAGCGTGATTTCGGTGAACTCGCCTTCCGCGTCGCTATAGAGGGTCTGTAGAGTGACGAGCGCGCCGCTGCCCAGGCGCAGGCGGCTGCCGTCGTCGAACTGGATCTCGGCGCGGCCCCCTTCCGAGACCCAGAGCTCGGCACCCTGACGCAGGGGCAGGTTACGCGTCGCCGCCGACCACTCCGAATGCGAGTCGACGCGCCAGGTCACATCGCCCTGGACATAGGAGAAGCGCGCCATGCGTACCGGGCCGTCCTGCTGCGCCTGGTCTCCAATGCGGCTTGTAACGTCATTCTCCGCACGCGCAGGGGAGGGAAGGTTCGTATCCTCCTCGTCCTGTGCCCGCGCGGGCGGCCCCAGGATCAGGCAGACGCAGGCCAGGAACAGCGCCAGGGGAAAGAAGATTAGGAAGTGTCGTCGTACACCTTCCATTTGGGTCATTTAGGTCCTCCGCAAGTCCGGCGGGGATTAGGCGCTGAGGGGCAGCCGGCACTTGCAACAGCTCTGAATCCCCTATACGCAGATCGGCGGATTTCGTGACTGCGCGCATTTTTATAGCGTGCAATTCCCCGTGCCCTGTCCTACCATAGGGCCGCTTCCTGGCTTCCGAAGAGGGTAGCGCAGAGCCGTTCTTACAGCTTTATTCTGTTCTATACTACGAGATGAAAGAGGCAGATTCATTCCTCAGCGGCCCGGGGATGGGCCTGCTCGTAGACTTCCCGCATATGCTCAGGAGTGACGTGGGCATAGATCTGCGTGGTGACTAGGTGGGCATGACCGAGAAGCTCCTGCACGGCGCGCAGGTCGGCTCCGTTGGCAAGCAGATGTGTGGCAAAGGAGTGGCGCAGGGTATGCGGGGTCGTCTTGAGGCGTTCGGAGGCAAGCTGAAAATACTTATCGAAGGTACGGCGAATGCCCCGGTCGGAGAGGCGCCGGCCGAACTTGTTGAGAAAGACGGCGGGGTCGGGCGTGCCCTCGTTGCGGGCGGCCAGATCCGGGCGTCCGTAGCGCAGGTAGGCGCGCATTGCCTCCACCGCCGCACGGCCCATCATGGCGACGCGCTCTTTATCGCCCTTGCCGTGCCGGACGCGCAGCTCTTCCTCGTCCAGGTCCAGATCCTCCAGATTGAGGGCGTGGGCCTCTCCGGCCCGGATGCCGGAGGCGTAGAGCAACTCCATCAGCGCCCGGTCGCGCAGGCCGTCGGGCGAATTCAGGTCCGGGGCGCTCAGCAGGGCCTCGACTTCGGGCAGGCGCAGGAATTTGGGCAGCCGCTCGTCTTGCTTGATGGTTACCAGGCCGATGGTCGGGTCGGCAGCCAGATAGCCTTGCCGCAGGGCCCAGCGGCAGAAGGCGCGCAGCGACGCCAGTTTGCGGGCCAGCGAGGCGCGAGAATAGCCGCCCTGCTGCAAGTCGGCGAGGAAGGCACGCGCGTGCGTGCGCTCCACACGGTAGAGCGCGCCCGGCCCCAGTTCCGGATGCGTCTCCACAAAGCCGAGAAACTGCACGATGTCGGCCCGGTAGCTGCGCACGGTATGCGCCGCCGCGTTTTTAGCCAGCCTGAGAAATTGCAGAAAGCCGCGCAGGACATCGTTCAGGGCCGGACTCAGGTCAGGCTCCGTCGGCGGCCCCGGCGCGACCGCAGTCAGTTCCTCCTCCGCTTCCCATGCGAGCGCATCTTCCTGATCCACTCTGCCTACCTCCCTTTCGGCTTCGCTCTTCCGGTTTCCCCTTGCGCTATCCAAAACAAAATCACCTACCGCATCCGGGGCAACTTGCCGGCAGCGCGCTGGCCTTTTCCCTACTTTCCGTTGCGCTGGCGGCTCTGCAGATAGGCTTCCTCCGCCGCATCGTAGTCCGCCGCCGTGGGGCGGCGCGGTCCTGCGTCGGCCCGGCTGCTGGTAGGAGTAGCCACCGGCGCGGCAGCAGCGGCTCGGGCGCCAGGTGTCTTCAGGTCGCTGAGATTGACCAGTACGGTATAGCGCAGGCGAAAATCCCGTTCCTTCTCGCTCAGGCGGTTGCGCTCTGCTTCCGAGAGGCCATCCAGCCACTTGCGCTTCATCTGCTCCTGTGTATCGTGATGCCGCTGCGCAACCGGGTCCGCCAGGCTCTCCGTCTCGATCTCTACCGCGGCCTCTCCCGTCGGGTAGACCTTCTGAATCGTTCCGATCAGCCCGCGAAAATGCGGGTAAAACAGGCCGGATTTGGTATCCTCGGCGGTTGCCTCCCGGTCCATGATCTGTACGCGATCGCCTTCCTTGAACTTGGTTGCCATGCACCCTCCTTCGCATAATCCTGCTGCTCTCTGTATTCTCCCTGCATGGCAGCTTCTCCTGCCGGAAGAGCGCCTGTCTCAAGGGAGCGGGGAGACTTGCGTGACCGTCTGTGGTTTGGAAAGCCGGAGAGTCGGCTCGCCCCAGGAAGCCCAATCGGTTGTGGAGTTATCCCGCGGGCCGGCGTCGGCGATCAGACGCAGCCGCACGCGCTGCCCCGCAAACGGAGACAGGTCGGCGCGCAGCTCCCGCCACTGCCCCTGCACGCCCATCTGCTCGGCGAGAGGATGGCGCTGTCCCTGCGCGTCTATGACCTCGACGCGAAACAGCACGCCATCGCTCACGTCGCCGCCGTCCTTAATGCCGATAGACGCATGGAATTCGGACGGCTCGGCAGGCAGAGTCACCGGCGCCATTTCGGCCCAGGTATATCCTGTCTTGCCCAGATAGGGCGGGTGCATAAACAGACCGCTTTTGGAGACGCCGCCGACGGGCAGATCGTTGGCGGGGTAGCAGATGGCCCCGGAACCATCGGCCTCCGGTATCTCCGACTGCCCGCGCCGCGCAATGCCCCAGGCCGCGATCTGCGTGGACAGGTTGGCTAGGACGGGATCGGCCTGCACGCGGCGCAGCCGCCAGGTTGCGGCGGATTGCGGCAGGCTCTCCACGCGAATTTGCAGCTCTCCCTCTTTGCCGGCGGGCGCGGACGAGCGGAGTTCCGCCTGCAATGCCTGCGACGGCTGCTTTGGGTTTACTGTCAGCTGCGACGGGACGACCTGCCACCCTTCGGAGGCATGCAAAGAAACGGTGAGCGGCTGCGCGGAGAGGCCCGCCAGCTTCCAGCGCGGCAGCAGCGTCAGGCGCGTGGAACCGGCTCGCGTCTCCGTTTCCAACCGCCACTCCACCGGGCGGCAGACGCGCAGCAGCGCCTCGCGGGATTCGGTGCCGGATGTGGCGCGCAGCCGTATCCAGGTTCCGACCGGCGCATTGGCGGGGATGTACAGCGCGTTAGCGCGCACTTGGCCGCGGTCGGTCTCCCAGCGCGCTTCCGCTGTGCCCTTTACGGTCAGGAGCACGCGGCTGCCCGGAGCGGCCTCCGCAAAGGCGGGCGCAGCACTCCATGCGGGCCTGCCGGAGAACGCCAGTTCATACCGCACGCCGTCCGCCACCGGCTCGATCCAGGTCTCCGCGCCGCTGTCATGGACTTTCGCCGGGGCCAGCCGCTTGCCTGCCGCATCGTAGGCGGCGCATGCGGTGAGCACGCCGCGCCTGCCGTAAGGCCGCCGCACGACAAACGCGCCCTCGCCGGAGATATGGATAACCTGGAGACGATTATTCGGAAGCGGCGCGAGGGCAAGCGCGCCGTTGGAAGCGGCCTCCGGCGTCGCAAACCATTTCCCGCGCCCGTCCAGGTAGGTGTAGCTCGCGCTGCGCAGATAGTCCACCTTGCCGGAGTCAGAGAACGCCGAGTAGCTCAGCAGGGCTTCGGTGGGCTCGCCTGCGCCGCTCTGGTATGCCGCCCAGCCCGCGGGCGGCAGCGTGATCTCCTGCTTGCCCACGCGCACGCGCCATGCCTCGCGCGGGTGGTCGTTCAGCCACAGCTTCAGCCCGCCCGGATACTCCACGTAAAGCTGGCGGCGCGTGCGCGGTAAATCCCGCACGACGGCTTCCGAGACGCCGCAGAGCCGCGCGCCGTCCCAATAGGCGATCCGCTGCGGCGGTTTCAGCCCATAGCGCGCCTGAACCTGTTGCAGCATATAGTAGGAGCGGCAGGTACGTGCGATGCCATGTTCCTCCTCCACCAGCCAGCCGATATGCCCGTAGGCCAGCGTGTGCAGCAGGAACCGGTCTATGGCGTAGTCAATGTTTTCCGGCGCGCGCCAGTTCGGCATGGCGTCGCAGAAGAAACTCGTCCAGCTTACGCCGATATCGCACTCCTTGCTGTGTATCTGGTAGAGGTCAAAGACGGGCAATAGCGGCTCGGTCGCCAGAGGATGCCCGTTGTAGGCGTGGCCGTAGTTGCCGTCGGCCAGCCCGGCATAGAGCCACTGATAGGTTCCCTCGGAGAAGATAGGGCCGCCGTAGGTGCGCGAGTCGTTACGCAGCAGTTCCCCGTAGGCGTAGAAGGTCTGGGCGAGGGTTCCGGCCCCCGGCACGCGCGCATCGTAGTCGTTGTAGTTCCAGGGCGCGACCGCCGTATGCACGTCGGTGTAGGAACTATTCGAGTTGTACTTTGCCTTGATCTGCGGGGCCAGCAGCGCATCGAACTCCACCGCCCGGAGCGGCTTGAGCGCCCAGCAGCGCGGCCAGCCGCTGCGCCACTCCCCATCGGGGGCGCGCTGTACGGCGTCGGGATTCCAGTATTCATTGACCGGCGCATAGTCCGTATAGTTCGTGTATAGTCCGCTGAACCATCCGAGGCCGCGCTGATGCGCCACGTAGCGCCGCAGCGCCTCATCGCCGCCTTTCCTGGGCGCGGCGTGCAGGCGCAGGGTAAAGCTCTCCCCAGCGTCGCGCCAGGAGATCTCATGGTTGCACTGGATCAGCTTCTCGATGCCGTAGGCGCGCAGCATCTCGCTGCGCTTTTCCTGCTTCTGGTAGTCATCCGGCCCCCAGGACTCCTGCCAGAGCCGATCTGCGGCCTCGTGCGCGTGCAGCCCGACGGGATTGGGGACGGTCGGCAAGACCTCTTCCAACATGGGCGAGACGGTCAGGAACAGCCGCTCAAAGAGCGGGTTGCGCTTGCCATCCGTGCGGGGAAGGTAGCGCACGCCGCCGTTAATGCGCGCCGTCTCCTTTCCGGAACTCTCCGCGCCGTAGAATTCCGAGCCGTTGGAGCGGTACCAGTCCGGCCACAGGGAGGTGAAGACCGGACGGCGTCCCGCGTAGGAGAGCAGCACGCCAGGGTCGGTGCCGCCGTAGGTGAGGAACGGTATGCGCACCGTGCGCGGGCTCGTCAGGCCGGTCATTTGCCCGAACGAGAGTTCCGCCGCCTGCCCGCTTCGGTTGATGACGTCCACGACCAGGGACTTCTGCCAGAGTCGCAGCCGCAGCGTCGTGCCGTCCTCATACTCCGCCGTGAGGATGCCGTTCTCCCGATGCGCGCGCTTTAGCCGTGCCTCTGCGGGACCCTCTGCCCTGCGCACCCCGGCCCCCTGCATCAGCGCGCCGACCGGAGCGCCGTCCACTTCCGCGCGAAGGCCGCTCAGCCCCTTCGCCGGGTCAAAGCGATAGCGCAGGCGGCAGTCCTTCCCGTCATAGTCCAGCGTGAACGTGCCGTCCTGCGCTGCCGTGACGGCGGTATGGATCGGCCCGCCGAGATGCATCGGCAGGATCGTCTGCTCGCGGGTCGGGAAGGGCAGGCGGCCCGGCCCGGTGTTGGCTCCCGGCGACTGCCCTGCAAATAGCGTCAGGTTGCGCTGCGGGCGGGAGGCGAAATGCAGCGGAGGCAGCGGCTCGCGAAAGAAGCGCACGGAGTCGAAAAATAGCTCGCGCCACTCCGGCTGCCAGCCGCCGGCAACCTCCAGGCTCTCCAAAAACGCCGGGAAACGCAGCCCGGCGGGGAGCCTGCGGTGCAGCAGCCACCACTCCTTCCAGCGCACAATGTCTACGGGCACCTCCTGCGCTTTGCCCTCGCCGTCGCGCAGATGCAGCGTGAGGCGCACCTGCGGCGTGTCGGGCGGATTCTCCCAGTCCCAGCGGTTGCCGTAGACCCACATCTCTACCACGTCCGCGCCCTCCGGCAGGGCGACCGGCTGCGGCGGAAAGAGCAGAACGCGCGGCACGGTGGTGGGCTTGCCGTCCCCATGATAGCGCAGCTTGCCGACCGGGCGGCCCCAAACGTCCTGCGCGCGGCTGGGTTGCAGCGCGGCCTGCGCGCCTCCCGAAACCTCCATCCTCCATCCCGCCAGGTGCGCAAACGTCAGGGTCGGCGGCGCGGGTTCCTGGCGCCCGGCCCAGACCATCTCGTAGGGCCGCTGACCGGGCGTTTCGTTCGGGTCCAGAGTAGGAATAACCGATTGGCTCATCGCGGATCCCCCGGAGAGCAGCGCCAGCAGCAATATCAGGCTTGGCTTTTGTAAGACCCGTTCCATCGTATGCTTCTCCACAAGGCCGCCTTCTTCCGAGGGATAATATTCCCCTTAGCCAGTGCGCTTCCTCCTCATTACTGTTTAACCGATAGCTCTTTCTGTCGCCCTTGCCAGAAACGCTGCGTTCCTTTATAATGTATACAATATCTAGAAAGAAAGCATCTTTAAGGAAAGCACTGTTTGCATCGTAAGGAGTGTTCTGAGCATGTCACAGGTTTTAAGTCTGCGCCTCCCCGATGCCCTGGTCGAACGCCTGGATCGCTTCGCCCGTCGCCAGGGCAACCGGATGACGCGCACCAAAGCGGGACTGCTGCTGCTGGACGAGGCGCTGCGAGAGAACGAGTTTGCCAGCATTGAGTTCCGCGACTCGCCCGTAGGACGGCAGGCTTATATGAAGGATTCTGGATTGGCCGTCTGGGAAGTGATCCTGATCGCCCAGCACCATGAGATGGATGCCGAGAGGGTGGCCCACTACTTCCAGCGCCCCGTCGAATGGGTCAAGGCGGCCCTGAATTACTACGAAGCCTATCGGGAGGAGATAGACCAGATGATTGAGGACAACCGCCTTGGCTACGACGCGCTCAAGCGCCTGCTGCCCAACCTGCGCCTGGTCGAGATTCCGCGCGAGGTTCTCCGGGGTGAGCAGGAACTCTGATGCTGGTCTACCTGCTGGATGAGCATCTTTCGCCGGAGATCGCCGAGCAGGTGCGCGCCAAGCGCTCGGCCATTCGCATCGAAAGCCTGCGCCACTGGCGCGAAGGGCGGCTGCTGCGCCAGAACGATGAGACGGTGCTGACCGCCGCCAGGGAAGAAGGATTGACCCTGGTGACCTACGACCAGCGGACGATTGTGCCGCTGCTGGTGCGCTGGGGATTGCAGGAGGTCTCTCATGCAGGCGTGGTGTTCGTGGATGACCAGACGCCGGCCTCTAACGACATCGGCGGCCTGGTGCGGGCGCTGCTCGTCCATTGGGACCGGTACCACCAGGACGACTGGACCAACCGGGCCGATTATCTGCGCCCGGCTCAGTGAGCAAGCCTGACGGCCACAAGTGCGAAGCCCCTTCCGACTCCAGAACTCACGACGCTTTGCGGCTCGGATTTTTCGGGAAGCCATCGGCAGGGAGCCATAACTGTATGGACGGCGCATTTGCTATCGTGTGGGGTGAGGGCAGGAATCCCTGCCCTTCCGTCGAACTCAAGTAGAGAATCGGGTTGTTACCGGGTTGTTTTTCTAGAGTGTGCCTGACCATCTCACGCGAAACGGAGAACTGTGTTCCATGGCAAACCAACTTCCCGTCCCGCCGCCACCGGGCGCGATTGTCCTCTTTGACGGAACTAACCTGGATCAGTGGGTCCAGCGCCGCAGCCAGAAACCGGCTGCCTGGCCGATAGAAGAGGGCGCGATGATCACCTCCGGCGGCGACATCCTGACCCGTCAACTCTTCAAGGACTTCTACCTCCATCTGGAATTCAATGTGCCCGACTCGCCGCCCGAAGTCAGAGGGCAGGGCCGTGGTAACAGCGGCGTCTACCTCCAGGGCCGCTACGAAATCCAGGTGCTCGACTCATGGGGCATCCCCGATCCGGGCCGTGGCGACTGCGGCGCCCTGTACAACCATGCGGCCCCACTGAGGAATGCCTGCAAGCGCCCCAACGAGTGGCAGGCCTATGATGTGGTGTTCCGCGCGCCCCGCTTCAACGAGGCGGGGAGGCTGACCGAGAAGGCCCGCGTCACCGTGTTCCACAACGGGCAGGTCATCCAGAACAATGTGGAGCTAAACGGCCAGACTGGCGGCGCGCTCGATGAGCACTACGCCGAGCCGGGGCCGCTCCTGCTCCAGGATCACGGCAACCTGGTGCGCTTCCGCAACGTCTGGATAGTGCCGCTGCCCGCAGCAGGCGCAGACCACTACTGAGAGCCGATTAGGAAGGGGGGAATCGTCCTCTCAGAGAAAAGCCGGTTGTCGAGAGCCCCTTACGACCAAATTTAACTTGATTGCCGCGGCCCTAGGATGATAGCGCCGGAAGCCCCGTTGTCGGGAGGCCCCTTTACAACCGATTGAACTCGCGTTATAATGACTATTGAGGACCGAGCCGGCAATCGTCGGCTTGCTGCGTACCTGTTCCCCGCCGAGACGGCTCCCCTCCGTCCGATGGCATCTGCGTCGGTGCTGCGAAAGGGGACGTGGGCAGAACTCCGTAAATCCTGGCAGGCAACCTCTGCGCGCCCTCCAGGCGAGGAATGAACTCCGTGCGCTTGCGTGTTCTTCATAGGGTGCGATATAGCTACCCGGCCCCAGCAGCCGAAAGTCATTATGAGCTGCGCCTGATGCCGCTCAGCGATAGAAGCCAGAGCTGCCTGGATTTCCGGCTGAACGCCCTGCCGCCTGCCCGCATCACCGCCCAGGACCTACCGTCTGGCCGCGTTCATTCTGTCCACCTGAGCGGCCCGCACAGCGAAGCCATCCTCACCGCCGAAGCGCTGGTGGTGACCTACCGGCACGACCCGTTCGCCTCGCTGCAACTGGATAGGGATGACGGCGCCTTCTACACCAATGAGGGCCTGCGCCGGCGCTACGCCGAGTATCTCCAGCCGACCGAGCAGGTGCCCTTCTCCCCGGAGGCCGACCGCATCGCATCGGTAGCCCGTCGGCAGGCAGGTATCGGCACAGCCTCGTTCCTGATCGCGCTCACGCGCCTGCTGCACCGCGTCTTCACCTATCCGCCCGATGCCGCCGCTATCCATCCCGCCCTGCAGAACGTGCTCGCCAGTCCACAGGATGCCATCCGGGACTTCGCGCATCTGATGTTGGCGGTCTGTCGGCGGCAGGGCATTCCGGCACGTTACCTCAGCGGCTACTTCTATGTCGAAGAATCTGCGGCAGGCCATCCCGAGCCCGACGCAGTGAATGCGGCTCTCGCCGTGCAGAGAGGGAATGGGCGCGCGGCCATGCACTCCTGGGTAGAATGCCTGCTGCCGAACGAACGCTGGCATGGCTTCGATCCGGCCCTCAACCAGCTTGCCAACGACGCCTACATCAAAGTCCACTATGGGCGCGACTACAGCGATGTCGCGCCGCTGCGCGGCCTCTATCGCGGCCCACTCGCGCCTGTTGTGCATACCTCCATCCGCATCACCACCGAAAACTAATGGCCTGGCTTACCCGGCAGGCTAAACCCTGCCGCTTCAGGGTGAGGGCTATATTCACACCAGGGAAATCCCTAGTCCTAAGACTAGGGATTTCCGCATTTAAGACCGGGAGGGTGCCTGATGCGTACAAGAATCCCCCGTGGGATAATGAGATAGACATTCAATTTCAATTGCGCGGTTCATGGGCGAACTGCCAGAGCTTGATCCCTAAGGAGCGCCGTTGTTAATGCCACCGATTTCTATTTTGATCGCTGACGACGACGTCACAATCCGCCAATGTTTGCGCCGTATGGTAGAGGCCGACCCCCGATTCCAGGTGTGCTGGGAAGCGGATAACGGCCTGGAAGCCCTGGCGCTGGCGCAGCAGCATCGTCCGCAGGTTATCCTGTTAGATGCCCAGATGCCTCGCATGGATGGAATTGAGGCCACCCGCTGCTTGCGCCAGCACGATTATAAGACGCCTATCCTGGTGCTCAGCGTCTATGATCAGGCGCGCGCTCAAGCGCTGGCAGCAGGAGCGACCGAGGTTATCGCCAAGGATTGCAGTTGCGACGCAATACGGGCCGCCATTCACCGGCTCACTGCCAGCTGCAATGGAGGGACGGAGAACTGCAACGGACCTCAGTAGAGTGATCGCGTTTGTGGAGGTAGAGCATTCCCGTCTATAGCTTCCAGGGCGTAGAACGGGAAAAGAAGAAGAGGGGGAGAACAGAGCTATGATGAACGCCACCTTGACATCGCAGCAGGAGTTTGAAGCGCTCTTCCGGCGCAGCCAGCGCCGCGCTTATAACCTGGCCTACCGGCTCACCGGAAACGCCGCCGATGCCGAGGATGTGACGCAGGATGCTTACGTGCGCGCCTGGCATAACTTTGATACCTACGATGCCTCTCGCTCGTTCGAGGGATGGCTGTTTCGTATCATTACCAACCGCGTGATTGACCTGCGCCGCCGCCAGATGCGGGTGCCGATGTACTCGCTGGATGCGCCAGTACAGGCTGACGAGGATGGACAGCCGCTCTCCCATGAGTTTGCTGCGCCCGATAGCAACCCGGAAGAGATCCTCGTCGCCCCGATCATGGAGGAGCGCCTACAGCGAGCGCTTGCCGCCCTCCCCGCCGACTATCGCACTGCTATTCTGCTCTGCGACGTGGAGCAGCGCTCCTATCAGGAGATTGCCGACATCATGCAGTGCGCTATCGGCACGGTGCGTTCGCGCATCCATCGGGCACGCGTGATGCTGCGCAAGCATTTGGAGTCGGGAACGGTGCCCAGGCGCGTGCGTAAGCCAGCGACCCGCAGCACCGGAGTTCCGTCCGTTGCGTCCCAGGCGCCCGTCGCCTACCCGACGTCCGCGCTGCTGGCCGCCTGATAACAATGGCCTCTAGGGGCTTCCTTACTTAATAGCCGACGGGCCAGAAGCCCTCGTTAGAGAGCCTGTGGTTAGGTGTCCCGGCAGGGGGAGACGGGGTCACTAAACCACAAAGCGAGGGCTTCTGGCCCGTCTTAACATAAACCTGCCCACCTCTCAACCTTCTTAAGGAGAGGGTAGCCGGGCGTATGCTCAGGCGACCTTGCGCAGTCGGAGCGGAGGCGCAGCCATCGCCTCCGCCTCCAGCCGGAACTGGCGAACGAGATCCTGCAGGCGCGCAGCCATGTGATTCAATTCATCAGCGGCAGCGCCTACCTCCTCGATGCTCGCGGTCTGCTCCTCCACCGAGGCCGTGACGTTCTGGGCGCTGGCCGAGACTTCCTCCGCCGCCGCGCTCATCTCCTGCGCTCCCGCAGCCGTCTCCTCGCTGATAGAGGCCACCGTCGTAATTGCCGCCGAAACCTGATCGGCCTCGGCCGCCATTTCCAGTACGGATCGCTCATTCTCTTCCGCCGCCTGACGCACCGCCTCTACGGAAGCCAGCACCCCCTGCACGGAAGCCGCCATCTCCCCGGCAATGGCCGTGACGCCTTCCACTTCGGTCGCCACCGAATGCACTGAGTCGAGGATCTGGGCCAGCGCCGTGCCTGCCTGCTCGCTCTGAGAGACGCCTGCGGCCACCTCGCGGTTACTCTGCTCCATCGCCCGAACGGCCTCCTCCACGCCGGAGCGCACGCTGCCGATCAGGCCGGCGATCTCCTTGGTGGCTGCCGCCGAGCGCTCGGCCAGCTTGCGCACCTCATCGGCGACCACCGCAAAGCCCTTGCCGTGCTCTCCGGCGCGGGCCGCTTCGATGGCCGCGTTCAAGGCCAGCAGATTGGTCTGCTCGGCTATCTGGTCTATGGTTTCGACGATAGCTCCGATCTCCTGGCTCTTCTGGCCCAATTCCTGCACCTTCTCCGCAGAAGCCTGCACCTGCTCCCGGATCCGGCCCATGCTGGCTATCGTTTGCTCGACGGCTTTGCCGCCGGCCTGGGCAATCGTGGCGGATTGCTGCGCGCCGGAGGCCATTTGCTGGGTGGAGCGGGCGACCTCATCTACCGACCGGGCGGCCTGGCGCATACCGGTATCCGCCTGCTGGATCGCTCCCTGCTGCCGGTGGCTGCTCTCCTGCACCTGCCCGATGGTCGCCTGCAGCCGCTCCATGCTGTTGGCAGCCTCCGTGGCCGCGCGCGCCTGCTGCTCGCTGCCCTTGGCCATCTCCGTGCTGGTCATGGCCGACTGTCCGGCGGCGTTGGCCACGTCCTGGATGGTGCGGGCGATCTCGGTGGCGGCCTGGCCGCTTTGCTCGGCAGAGGCTGCCAGTTGAGAGCTGCTGGCCGCGACCGAAGCGGAGCTATCGGTGACCTGGCGAATCAGATTCCGTAAGTTGCCGATCATGGCGGCGAAGGCGCTGCCCAGCAGGTCTTTCGGCGATTTCGGTTCGACGTTCTGGGTTAGGTCGCCAGCGGCCATCGCTTCCGCGACGCCCGCCATCTGCTTCTGATAGGCGATCATGGCCCGAAAGCTCTCCGCCAGACGCCCGACCTCATCCCGGCTCGCATACGAAACTTCCTGATCGGCTTCGCCCAGGGCCAGCCGTTCGGCCACAGAGGTTATCTGCGCGAGCGGTGGGACGATAACACGGGTGAGGAGGCCGGCCATAACGAATCCACAAACCAGCGCCGCAACCAACAGAATGATCACGAAGGAGCGCGCGCTGCTGTAGGTTCCGGCACCCTCCTGGGCAAGACGCTCCCCATTCTTGATGTTCCAACCGAGCATCTTGTCGAGCGTCTCCTGAATCGGCTCAAACTGCTGAAGGGATTGCCCGTTCAGAAGAGCCGTTACCTTTTTGTCCTCATCCTGGCGGGAGAGGGAGATCATCTGCTCATGGGTGCCTAAATAGGCGTTCCAGAGCGTCTTCAGCCGGTCAAAATTCTCCCGATCTTCCGTCTGGGTGATCATCTTTTCGTAACCGTGAAGCTCGCGCGAGATCGTATCAAGTTCGCCCCGCGCCTTTGTTTCAACCTGATCCCATTTGGATTTGTTAGAGGCTAACGTATGGCGATATTCGTAGATGCGAAACTGGCGGATAGCGTTGCCGATCCGCCCGATGCTGCCCGTTCCAGGCAAGGGGTCTGTGGCGATCTGGTTGGCAACTTGATTCATCAGCGCCATCCGGGAAATGGCAACGGCCCCAACGGTTAGCGTCAGCAATAGGCAGATGCCGAAGCTGAAAGCTAATTTATGGGCCGTCTTCAAATTGGCAAACTGTTTCACGGGGTTTATCCTCCTCACTGATGGCCCCTGGGCGCTTCCTATTCTCTCTGCAATCCATGCCGATGCAGCACAGGCAGACTCATAAGCAGAGCAGGCAGCGTCTTCAGACCTCCCATTCTGAAGGGGATTATGGCTATTCCAGGCACAAATCTTAGGAAGTTTATGGGGGTCACAAGGAATTCGGTAATCGCTCCCAACGGTGTTGACGTATCTCCTCAGCAGCAGGCTGCGTGAGATTGATCCACACGGCTGGCAGTGTCTACCAAGAATTCAGAAAACAGAGTAAAGCGAGCCGGGACTGTCAGTATTTTTCGGGTTTAAGGGCGTTATAGGAGGAGCGATTGGCCGTCGTAGGAGAGCTCGACGTGGGAAGGAAGCTGGGCGTTGACAGCCTCGTGGTCAAAACGGTGGGAGAGATGGGTCAGCAGCGCACGGCGGGGCTTGAGTTCCTCAATGACATCCAGGGCTTGATAGAGGCCAAAGTGAGTGGGGTGCGGATCAAAGCGCACGGCGTCCAGCAGGAGCAGATCCAGGCCGTGAAGCTTAGCCATCGAATCCGGGGGAATATGGCTGACATCGGTGACGTAGGCGACGCTGCGGGCCGGAGAGTCGGCGGTGGCCGGGCGGTCGAAGCGATAGGCCAGCACCGGCAGCTTGCCGTGCAGCACGTAGAACGATTGGATATGCAGCCCGAACAGATCGAGGGCCGGAGGGATGGGGTGCAGCGTCAGGCGGGGCTTGCCGCCGCCCGCCTGCGTCTCTATGAAGACGTAGCGGTAGATGCGGCGAATGTCGTCGAGCGTGTCCTGATCGCCATAGATGGGGATCTCCTCGCCGGAGAGGTCGTTGAAGCGGCGCAGGTCGTCCAGGCCGAAAATGTGATCCGCGTGCGTATGCGTGAAGAGCACAGCGTCCACCCGGCGCACGTCATTGACAAGGGCTTGCAGGCGCAGTTCCGGCGTGGTATCCACCAGGATCGCATGGCCCGCGTTGCGGACCAGAATAGAGGGACGGGTTCGTTTATTTTTCGGATTCTCGGAGCGGCACACCGCGCAGTCGCACCCGATCATCGGGACGCCGTGCGAAGTGCCGCTCCCTAAAACGATAATTTCCATTAAAGCGTCAACTCGTTGGGACGGGCGCCGTTTCCGTCGGCGGCGTCCCAGATTCCTGTAGCGTGATCGTCTGCCCAGTCTCCGCCGACCGGTAGGCCGCTTCCACGACCTCCACCACCTGCGCGCCGTGCTCTCCCGGCGAGAAGAGCGCGCCGCGCCCCTGAATGGCATCCACAAAGTTGGTGATGGGGTTGGCGACGGGAAAAATATCGCCTTCCCGGAAGGTCTGCGTCTCCTGGTCCGTCATGACGATCTGAGTCTCAAAGTCATAGGTATTGACGGTGATCATGCCGTTGGTCGTGCCGAAGACGTTGCGGACGCGCCGCCGGGCGTATTTGCTATCGCCGATGGTATTGATGGCGGCCACCACGCCGTTGTCGAGCTCCAGGCTGACGCAGGCGCGCATGTCCGTCGGCGTAGTATCCATCAGGGCGCAGACGCGGCGAGCGCGCAGGCCCGTTACCCACAGGAGCTCAGAGACCAGATGCGAGCCGCCGTCAATGAAGTAGCCGCCGCCGGTAAGCTCCGGGTCGGCACGGAACAGGGTCGGCGGCACGACGCCGGGCAGGTCAGCGGGCAGCGGCGCGCGCCCGAAGACATATTCCGCCGAGCTGGTAAAGTAGAGGGAAGCGTTCTCTAATGAGCCCATCCGGGGATCGCGCAGGGCGCGGCGGATACGGTGGCAGTGCGCCCAGAACGGCGGGTTGAGCGCGACGGCCAGCTTACGATCTTTGGCGCGGGCCAGCGCGACCAGTTCCCACGCCTCCGCGCTGCGCACGGCCATCGGCTTTTCGACCAGGACATGCAGCCCCCGCTCCAGCGCGGCCTGGGCCTGCTCGTAGTGCAGGGCGTTGGGCGTGGCGATGAGGACAGCATCCAATTCCGCCTCATCGAGCATTCGCCGCCAGTCCTCATAGGCCCGTTCCGGTGGGACGCCAAAGCGCGCGGCCATCTTCGCGCGGGCTTCCGGGTCGCGGCGGCAGAGGGCGGCGATGGTCACGCGCGGGTTCTGCTGGGCATCGGGCAGGTGGCGTCGGGAGGCAAACCATCCGGCTCCGACGACTCCGATGCGGACGGCCTCTTGCGAGTCAGGATCGCGGGTTGCGCTGGCGCTCTGCGTTTCGTTGGCCACCTTTACTCCTCCTGGCTGGCCCGCCCCGCAGGGGCGCGCGGCCCGACGGCGCTCCCTCGGCGCCATGCTGCGGGCAATGCCACTACCGGATTATACGCGAGCCGGTCGTCAGAAGTCAAGACGTGGCCGGATGTTCAGGTATACTACGAAAAAACCTCAACAGGATTAACAGGATTTTGCAGGATGAACAGGATTTCTAAAACCCAACCAGCCAAGCTCCTATTCTTGCTGACTTCAAGGCTTCTGTCTCTCTAGCTCTAATCCTGTAAATCCCGAGTAATCCTGTTCATTCTGTTGAAAGGATTTTCTAGCGCAGTGGGTAGTTCTAAAAAGGAGGCAGGCAGTGCTGCTGGCGGTGGATGTAGGCAATACCAATATTGTGCTGGGCGCGTATCGAGGCAGAGGCAAGGCGGCGGAGCTGGTGGGCGATTTTCGTATCCGCACCGACCGGGACCGTACAACGGATGAGCATGGGATGCTGGTCAAGGAGTTGCTGGAGTATTGCGGATTGAGCCTGGGCGACATCCGCCACGTCGCCATCTCCAGCGTCGTGCCGACCATGAATGAGACGCTGGCCGACCTGTCGCGCCGCTATTTTCATGCCGAGCCTTTCTTCGTCGGGCCCCACATTGATACGGGCATCTGCATTCACTATCAGCCGGTCTCGGATGTGGGTGCTGACCGCATCTGCAACGCCGTCGGCGCGTTTGCCCGCTATGGCGGCCCGGCCATTGTGGTAGACTTCGGCACGGCCACGACCTTTGACGCCATCGCCGCCAATGGCGACTACCTCGGCGGCGCGATCATCCCCGGCATCGGCATCTCGATGGATGCGCTATTTCGGCAGGCGGCACGTCTCTACCGCGTGGAGCTGGTCGCTCCTCCCAGGGCCATCGGCACCAATACCGTCCACGCCATGCAGAGCGGCCTGGTTTTAGGCTACGCGGGACAGACCGACGCGATGGTGGATCGATTCCGAGAGGAGCTGGGGCCAGAGGCGCGGGTGATCGCGACGGGCGGCTTTGCGGAGCTCATTCACCGGGAGAGCCGCACCATTGAGGTCGTGGATCAACTGGTCACGCTGGAGGGCCTGCGCCTGTTGTTCGAGCGGCAGCCACTGGCCCCACGCTAAGTACCTAACCCCCCGGTCCGGCAGGCTAAACCCTGCCGATGTGGGGCCTACGGCCCGTCGCCCACCTACGTGGGCGAAACATTCTGCCTGCCTGCGCAGGTAGAGACAAGCCCTGGCTTCTCCTCTCCCCTCCCCTGTTGTTGGGGATCGCTAGGCGGAGGGCTGTCGCCAGGTGTGGCCAGACGGAGGCAAGGGCCGTACCCTTGCCGACCCTGGCAGTGGCCGAACCATTGCAGGCCCGACCCTTGCAGTCCATGGCAGCCCGCCTTTTTCAGACTGGAAGGGGAACGCGGCTCTCATCCCCGGCGACCCTTGCAGTCCATGGCAGCCCCGCCCCTTGCAGTAGGGGTTGGGGTGAGGGCTATTGGAGTGAAGTTAAAGCCGATCCTGCTGGGTCAAAACCGCCGTGATGGTCTGGGGCGTCCAGGTCGGGCCGTCGCAGCGGGGGCCCTCCGGCGTCCAGATCAGCTTGTCCATGCACATATGCCGCGTGGTCATGCCGGGGTCCCAGGCGTGGTAGAAGAGATAGGGCGTCTGGCGATCCGGTCCGATGAGAATTGAGATATGGCCCGGACCGCGCACATGATCGGGAACCGGCCCCAGCACGCGCGGCCCCGCGTCGTTGCCCGTGTCCTCATACGGCCCCAGCACGTTATCCGCCACGCAATAATCCACCCCATAGTGCTCCGTCTCCCAGCGGCCTCCGCTGTAGAAGCAGTAGTAACGGCCTTCGTGTTTGCGGACACAGGGTCCCTCCAGCGTATACCAGTCCCATCGGCGGCCATACATCTCCCGGTCTTTCTGGAAGAGCTGCCAGTCGTGGTGGGCGCGCATCACCGTTTGCGGCTCGCCGGCCAGCGTAGTCATATCCAACAGGCGATCCACGACCAGCGCCGTCCCGACCCGCGCGCCGCCCTCCGTATCCAGGAAGTCACGGGCATAGAAGAGATACCACTGGCCGTCCTCATCCTGGAAGGGGTGGGGATCAATGGCGAAAGGCAGATCCTGGGGCTGCCAGAGCGTCTGGCCGATGTCCGCATAGGGGCCCTGTGGGTGCGTGCTTGTGGCGACACGCAACTGGTGGTTTTTATCTTCAAACCCGACGGAGTAGTAGAGGTAGAAGGTGCCCTCGTGATAGGCGACTTCGGGGGCCCAGAAGGTATCGCCGAGGGAGGGATCGGGCGGCAGCAGCGCATGCCCGATTTCATGCCAGGTAACGAAGTCGTCGGAGCGCAGGAGAGGAAAGAGGCGCAGGTGCGTTAGGAAGTTAGAGGCGGCCTGGCCCATATCGTCCTCCTGGCCGCTCGCTTCCACAGCGCCTGTTCCGACGGCGTAATACTCGCCTGCATACTCCCAGGCGAACGGGTCGGCCAGATAGCCCGGATGCAGGGGGTTCGTATAGATCCGCTGGACGACGGTTTCCGGCTGGTTAGGAGAGGGCGTAGTATCCGACATCGTGGTTCCTTCCTCGGGCCTGTCCGCGGCGGGGCGGGCAGCGCGCCAACTGGTGTGGTCTCTTTCTGCCGGAGGATAGCATACGCCGCCGCGCGCTGTCAAGCAATCCTGGAATTTAACCCAGGCGAGGGCGTGAACCGAATTTCCTCTCTCCTCTGAGCGGGCAGACAGAGAGGCCAGGAGAGGAAAGGCAATGGTACTGGAATTTCACCCCAGGAGCGCCGTGACAACCCACCGGTAGGTAGCGCCCGAGGAAAGGCAATGGTACTGGAATTTCACCCCGAGAGAAAAGGGCGCTTCACACCTCCCGGCGCGCGCCCAGCGCCGAGGCGGCCAGCGAGAACAGGATGCCTACCCCCGAAAGCAACAGGACGAAGACGAGCGCGGTCCGGTCGTTGCCGGCGTTGACGGCGTCGTAGATGGCCAGGGGCATGGTGCGCGTCTCCCCGGGAATGTCTCCGGCCACCATCAAGGTCGTGCCAAAGTCGCCAAGCGCGCGGGCAAAGGCCAGCGCCGTTCCTGCGACCAGGCCGCGCCGCGCCAGGGGCAGCGTCACAAACCAGAACGCTTGCAGCTCGGAGGCGCCCATCGTGCGAGCGGCGGCGATCAGGTCTTCCTCCACGCCGGCAAAGGCGGCTTGCAGCGCGCGAATGAGCAGCGGCACACTGACCACGCTGGCGGCCAGCGCCGCACCCTGCCAGGTGAAGACGATATCCGTGCCGGTGAGAGCGTGGTAAAGCTGGCCGAGCGGGCTGCGCCGGCCCAGCAGTACCAGCAGGTAGTAGCCGAGGACGGTCGGGGGCAGCACCAGCGGCAGCAGAGCGATCCCCTCCCATACTGCCCGCCCCGGCAGGCGCCGCCGCGCCAGCGCGTACCCGATGGGCACGCCGCACAGCAGCGAGAGCAGCGTGGCACAGAGGGCCACGCGCAGGGAGAGAAAGAACGCCGACCAATCTATCATAATGGGAGGTAGCTCTTCATCTTCGGGCCGTCTGCTCGCCGGGGAGCAGGAAGCCGTACTTCTGCATAATCGGACGCCCCCGAGGTCCGTTGACGAAGGCGACGAAGCGGTGCGCGGCCTCAGGATGCGCCGAGGAGGCCAGCGCCGCCATGACCTGCCGCAGCGGACGGTGCGCCTGCGGAGGAATCAGCACATAATGCCCGCCGCTGCCGATGGCCAGCGACAGGGCGACGATGGCGGCGTCGGCATTGCCGCTGGCGGCGTACTGGAGTGCCTGCTGGACGTTCTCGCCATAAACGAAGCGCGGGCGCAGCGCCTCCCAGAGATGGGCCGATTGCAGCGCCTCGCGCGCCGCTTCGCCGTAGGGGGCGTGCTGCGGGTTGGCGATGGCGATCCGGGCGTAGATGGGCGCGGCCAGCGCGGCGACGGTGGCGGGACACGGCGGGCCGTCTTTGCGTGTCCAGAGGACGATGCGGCCCTGCGCGTAAAGCTGTTGGGTGCCGGGAATCAGGCGCCCCTGCTGCTCCAGCTCGGCAATATAGGCCTCGTTGGCGGCGGCGAAGACATCGAAGGGCGCTCCGCTTTCGATCTGGCGGGTCAGCAGGCCGGTCGAGCCGAACACCAGCTTCACCTGCTGCCCGGTTTCCTGCTGGTAGGCGGCGGCGATCTCGGTGAAGGCTCGGGTCAGGTCGGCGGCGGCGGCCACGCGCAGTTCCGGCGCGGCCTGGCGGTCTTTGCCGCAGCCGATCAGCGCGCCTGTCGCCAATACCAGAAGGCAAGCTGCCAGCGCTCTCGCGCATCTGTCTCTGCCCAATCGTCCCTCCTTCCGCTTACACGGCTTCGCGCGCCAGCAGCACCTCGGTCGCCTTGATGAGCGCGATGGCCCGCGTTCCAACCTGCAAGCCCAGCCGCTCGACAGAAGTACGGGTGATGACGCTCACGATCTCGTTGCCGCCTCCCAGGTCGAGAACGACTTCGGCCAGGACGCCGTCGCTGGAAATGGATTTCACCGTGCCGACCAGTCGGTTGCGCGCGCTGATGTCGAGCGCAGGCAGAGCGGCGCGCGTCTCCGCCGTTGCAGCGGGCGGTTCTCCCCGCGACGAGGGCAAGGAGGCGCTTTCGGGCGGCGAGACGGGGACGCCAACGGCGGCGCTATCCACGCCTGCGCCAACGATGCGGCGCAGCGCCTCTACCTGACTGGCCGTGTACCAGCGCCAGCCGCGCCAATCGCGCTCTGGCGGCTCGGTGCGCCCCTCCTTTTCCCAGGTATAGAGTGTCTTGGGCGTGACGCCCAGCAACTGCGCCACCTGCGAGCGCGTCAGTTTTGTACCCGCCATATGCCGCTCCAAACGCCGATCCTACTTGGGAAGTTATCCTGTATTACCTGGGTAAACTATAACACAGAGGCCAGCCTGGAGTCAACTAGGGGAAAGGACGCAGGATAGGGAAGCAAAAGCCCGGCAAAGCCGCAATAGTGGCCTTGCCGGGCTGCGAAGGGTCGGATTGCAAGGGCTAGGGGCCGCTGGGTCCGCTGTTGGGAACGGCAGGGCCGGGAGTTCCAGCCTTGCCTTGCTGCTGGCGCAGCTTTTCCAGCCGCGCTGAAAAGCCGATTTTAGCGTTCGGGTTCTCGATCACGGTCTCATGCGGGGCCAGACCGCGCATAAAGAGATAGACGACAATGCCTACCACCACAACAAGAGCGCCGATAAGGATGGCAGGATGGATTTCCTTGCGCATCAGCGTAATCCCTGTCCTTCGCACGTCGGCTGCGTGTCCGGCAGCGGCGCGCTGGGATCATAGTAGACACGCGCCCGATCGTAGTTGATGCACTGCCCGCTGCCAAAAATCTGATCCGGCGCGACCAGGGTGCTGGTCTTATACCACTTGGCGTGCCCGTCAAGGAAGCCGACGTTGGTGCCCTCGCGGTGCCGGCTCGAAAGCCCGAAGTTTACGTTAATGCCATTATACGGGTCGGCCCAATAGCCTCCGCCGCCGGTTCCCGGATCTTTGGGGACGCTGTCGGCGAACACGGCAAACTGCGCCGGGTAGGTAAAAGAGGACTCGGAGTGGAACCCGGTCACGCAGTAGGAGCTGAAGTAGTCCACGCCGTTGTTCAGGTCTACCACGCACTGCCAGTCGTCCCAGGGGGCCATCTCGCCGATCATGCCGATGGGTAGCTGCTTGCGATCCACGCGCCGCCAGTATAACCCCGTGAAGTTGAGGTTGTGATACGAATTCACCAGCGAATGCGCGGAGGAGGGGCAGAAGGCGATCTGGATGTTCTTGATGTAGGGCTGCAAATAGCCCAGCCAGATCAACTGCTCGGAGGGCGGCGGGCCGTCGCCGTCAGCGCTATCGCCCGGCCACTGGGCAATGCCGACTGCCGCGCCGTTGGTCAACTCGTTGTACTTTTCGTCGTAATCCTGAATGTACATCTTCTCGGCGGTCGTCAATTGCTTGACGTTGCTGAGACAGGAGATCTGACGCGCCGACTCCCGCGCCTGGGCGAAGACAGGGAAGAGGATGGCCGCCAGAATTGCGATAATGGCGATGACTACGAGCAGTTCGATGAGAGTAAAAGCACTCTGCTCACGTTGCATGGGGTTGCTCCTTTTGGGACGTGTCTGCTGCTCCGGCGGGAAGCGCCCTGGCAGCAGGGAGAGTAGAGCGGCGATAGGAAGCAGCCCATGGAATACATACCAATGATGGCGCAAACGCTTCCTGCTTCCCGCCGTCGAGATAGAATCTATTCTAGCAGAGAAAAGGATAGAAAAGCAAGATTAGAGTTCTGCGCCTTATTGTTCTGGACGATAACAGAGAAACCGTTGCCTCTGCTGCTTTTCTTTCTGCTGCGCAGGGACGCGCGTAACAATCGGAGGATAGCAAGAGAGGAGGAGTCGCGCCTCCTTCAGCAAGTGACGGTTTGAGCAAGGAGCAGGCAGAGGCAGGAAAAGCCTGGCCTATGTCGAAGTCCGAGATAGCATAGGAAGGCGGGTAGGAGAGCGCCTTGACCGGAGAGGCAGGGAAGATGCAGAAGAAACGACTGGTCTCCAAAACGGAATATGTGGGACACATGGGCAAACTGGTTTTTCCAGGCGGCCTCAGTATGGTCTGCCTGGCAGTGGGAATCCTCAGCGCCATTATGACCGTCTTTACATTCGTGTTTCTGCTGTACAAGGGAACAGCGTTCAGCCGTACTTACTGTATAGCGTTGCTTCTACAGTGCGGCATCATCTACGCGCTGCTCAGAGTGGGCTGGTCTGCCAAGCGGAAGGTGGAAAACGCCGAAACCGTCACTCCAATCACCCAGCACAGCGCCGAGCATCCCCTAAAGAGAGGTGGCTCATTGGGAAGAAGGTAGATTACAATGGATTTTCCCATGCGTCAGGTGCTACCATTCTTGGGGCTGATTGCCTGTTGGGGCCTCGGCGGTTTGTTGATGATCTGTGGCTTTGCCACCTACCTCATCAAGTATGGGGGGCGTGGTGTGATGAAAGAAATGAAGGCAGGGAGTTTACCCATCGCCACGTTCCTTGTTCGTTCTGGAACAGCCTTAGTAATGATCGGGTGTTTGCTCGGTCTTGTCGAGTGATGGGAGTTGAGCAGACATTGATCGGCGGAACACGGGGTTGATGAAGTTCTATTACTGGATAGCAGTTTGCCGAAGTCCCAATCTCGAAAGGTTGAGAAAAGTGCGTAACACGCTCAAAGGCCATGTTGGCTCGAGGAGCAGACGTCAACACCAAAGACGTAGATGGAGCCACCGCCCTAGAATACGCCGTTCGGGGAGGAAGTGGCAAATCCGTGCGGTTGTTGCTGGAGCGCCATGCCGATGTACATATGCCGACCTCTGAGGGAACCTCCATTCTCTCTGAGGCCATCGCCTTACGCCGTAATAACCTAGAGGAACCGGCTTATCGGCAAATCGTGGCCCTGTTGAAGAAGGCAGGCAAAGTAGGCAGCCAGCGAATCTGACGATCTTGATGCCGAAGGCGTCTACCTGGCCACACCAGAGAAACGGCCAAAACAATCTTGACGGGAAGCTCAGGGTATAGTATAATAACCCAAGTTGCTACCTAGGAACACGTTTGAGAGAGAATCGCTCTGGAAACCGGCTTTTGCATCACCGTTTGCCTTCTCGAAGAGGCAAGGTAGCAACTTGAGTTATAATACTGTGATGCCCCTAGCAGGGCATTTCTTCGGTAACAATACCATACTCTAACGTGCTTCGGAGAGGGTTATAGTCAGGGAAAACGGCTCTTTGAGGGGTTAGAGTACGGTATTGTAAGGTATGGCGACTGTAGCTCAGTTGGTTAGAGTGCCAGGTTGTGGCCCTGGAGGTCGTCGGTTCAAGTCCGATCAGTCGCCCTATTGATGTTTGCAGATACTCATTGGCGCTTGGAGACTCCACTCCAAGCGCTTTTTCTGTGCTTGAGTCAGGTGCAGGCTATTTCGCCCCGGCCTGTTTGAGCAGACGTATGGCTTCGGGACGCTCAAACAAACGTGCGAAATATAGAGGCGTCTCCCCATTGCGGTTAGGCAGAGAGACATCAGCGTGCGCCTGTAGCAGCGCCTGTAGCGTAGGATTGTAAACCTGATCGGCAAATTTACCCTTTCCGACGCGGATACAGTTTATCAGGGCCGTATTGCCGTAAGGGTCTTGCGCGTTCACCGCCGCGTGATGGCGCAGCAGTATCTGAGCCAACGTGGGGTTCTCCGCGTGCCAAAAGGTGGCTTGAAACAGAGCGGTAGGCGCATCGGCGGTGACGGAAGACCTGCCTTGCAGTTGGTTCATCAGCCGTTGCCATATCGATATCTTCCTGCCTGGATCGTCCCTGGTATTGGCATCCGCTCCCTGCTCCAACAGGGATGTCACAGAGTTTGTGTCATTCCGCTTGATAGCAGCAATGAGAGCCTGGTTCAGCCGCTCCTGCCGCACTTCTCGCCATGTAAGGCCAAGCGGAACAGCAATCAGGATAAGGAGGCCCGCGATCAAGAGCAGCCCGCCTCGCCGTTTTCGCTTCGTGTTCATGCTGTATGCTTAACCGTTTACCTATCAACTCCTGCTCCCGGTAGCGACACAGGCGACAGAGGTAGGAATCTGGTATTCTGGCAAGCAGAGAAACGGGCAGTAAGGGGAGAATGTTCGCCTTTCAATGGCCCGCAGGAATGAGGTTGGTCACCAGCAGGATCAGCGACAGGACGATCAGCACCACCGTCGTTGTCCAGGCGATAGCGTTATAGGTGCGGCTGTTGGTAAAGCCGTCCATGAGCCGCCTGCTATTGACCAGCAAGAGCATCAGCACCAGGATGATCGGCAGCAGGACGGCCCCCACGATGTTGGGCAGGATGATGAGCGCCGCCAGATGCGCGGGGAAGAACATCACCAGCAGCGCCGCCATAATGATCAGAAACGTGAACGTGCCGATGAACAGCGGGGCTTCCCGCGTCCGCCGCCCCAACCCCGACTCCCAGCCCAGGGCTTCGGTCACCGCATAGGCTGTCGAGAGCGGCACTGCAATGGCCCCGAAGCAGGAGGCATTGAACAGCCCGACCGCAAAGAGAACCGTAGCCAGAGAGCCCGCCAGGGGAGCCAGCGCCTTGGCGACCTGCCCGGCATCGTTCACTTGATGGATGCCCGCCGCGTATAACGTGGCTCCGCAGCAGACGATGATGAAGTAGGCGACGAAGTTGGTGAAGAACGCGCCGAACAGCACGTCCAGGCGGGTATGGGAATATTCGCTGGCCTTGATGCCCTTGTCCCGCACGGACGACTGGATGTAGAACTGGCCCCAGGGCGTGATGGTCGTGCCCACCACGTTGATGACCATAAACACGTAATCTTTCAGGGGCGAGACGGCCTTGAGATTGGGAACGAAGGTCTCCTTGAGCACCTGTCCCCAGTCGGGGCGGGCCAGGAACGCGGTCACGATGTAGAGCAGGTAGATGAGCGAGGCGCCCAGCAGGATGCGTTCCAGTCGCCGGTACGACCCCCGCGCCACCAGCAGCCACACCACCCCGGCGACCAGCGGCAGCACCCAGAAGCGGGCGGTCGGCCCCGCAAAGAGCTGCACGGCGGCAAGGATGCCCGCAAACTCGGAAACGGTGGTGGCGAAGTTAGCGACCAGGAGCGCGAGCATGGCGAACAGGGTGATCCGAACGCCATACTCCTCCCGGATCAGTTCCGCCAATCCTTTGCCGGTCACGGCCCCCATGCGGGCGCAGATTTCCTGCGCCACGCCCAGGGCGATAGTCGAGAGCACAAGCACCCAGAGCATGGCGTAGCGGTACTGCGCGCCCGCCAGCGCGTAGCCGTAGATGCCGGAGGCGTCATTGTCGGCGTTGGCGGCGATGAGGCCTGGTCCTAGAATGCTCAGGAAGGCGTAGAGGCGGCTGGATGCAAAGCGTCGTCGCAGAGATTGGCTGAGCATGGCGGCACCTCCCCGGTTGCGATGTGGACGCGCATCGAGCCAGGCGTATCTAAACGGATCACGCCGGTACGGTTGGCCTCATCGGGTCAGGAGGTCGTCGTGGAGATGGGAGTAATGCGAGGATACGAGCGCGCAGGATAGCCCTGCCACGCTCAAGCGAAGGAGCGGTTAGGGGCCATCCTGCCGCCGCAAGCCTGCGTCTTCTGCGCTGCCGCGACGACCGTGCATACTGGCACTACAATCGGTAGGCATTTCCTCAGTCCTGGCGCTCCACGAGAAACCCGCGCATCGGGTCGGCGCGGGCAACGGGAGCGAAACCGTGCCATTATACCGCACCCGTAAAGAAAAAAACAACCTGGCAGACAAGCCGGGAACCTATGTTTTTCCCTGACCGTCTCTCTGCTGAGAGCAAAGCCTCTACTTCTCAAATGCGAGGAATACGTGAGCAAACCTATTGACATAAAGACACCCTCGGATAAAACCTCAGTAACGGAACATGCGCCCCATGATGACCGGGAAGCCCCCACGCCGGAGGAAGTTATCCAAGACCAGCAAGACCTGGAAAAAGCCCGTGCGGACGGCGTGAAAAGCCGGGCTACGGAGCGCAAACCATTCTGGAAACATCTCGGCCCCGGCCTTATCACCGGAGCCGCCGACGATGACCCGTCTGGCATCGGCACCTACTCGGTTGCCGGCGCGCAGTTTGGTTATGCCCTCCTATGGCTAACGCCCGCGTGCATCCCCCTGATGATCGCGGTGCAGGAGATGTGCGGGCGGGTTGGCGTGGTGACGGGCAAAGGGCTGGCGGCGGTCATCAAGGAGCACTACCCTAAGTGGCTGCTTTACGGCGCGGTGTTCCTGCTGATTGCCGCCAACGTCTTTAACATCTATGCCGATCTCAACGTGATGGCGGCCTCGGCAAAGATGCTTTTTCATGGCCCGTTCTGGCTCTGGCTGTCGCTGCTGACGGCGGGCATCGTGACAGCCCAGATCCTGGTTCCTTACCGCGTCTACGTCCGGCTGCTCAAGTGGCTGTGCTTGGCGCTGGGGGCGTATGTGGTCACGGCCCTGCTGCCCTCCAACCATAACGACTGGGGCCGGATAGCCCATCACTTCTTTGTCCCTACGTGGAGGTGGAAGCCCGATTTCATCCTGACCATCGTGGGGTATCTGGGAACGACGATCTCGCCCTACCTGTTCTTCTGGCAGGCCGGAGAGCAGGTGGAGGAGGAGATCGCCGAGGGGAAGGCTGCCGAGCCTGGTAAGCGGCTGAAACGGGCGACCGAAGACGAGATGCGCAACCTGCGTGCGGACACCATCACCGGAATGGTGGTGTCCCAGGCGGTAACGTTCTTCATCATCCTCTGCGCGGCGAACCTGCACGCCAGAGGCATCACCGACATCAACACCGCCCAGGACGCGGCCCGCGCCCTCCTGCCGCTCGGACCGGCGGCCTACTGGCTCTTCACGCTGGGTATCCTGGGAACCGGGCTGTTGGCGATCCCGACGCTGGCGGGTTCGGCGGCCTACGCCGTGTCCGAGACGGCAGGCTGGCGCTACGGCCTGTATCGTCGGTACGCGCGGGCGCCCGGCTTCTATCTGACGATTGCCGCCATGATTATAGTCGGCTACTTGTTGAACTTCCTGCGCGCCTTCAGCCCCGTGAAAGCGCTCTTCTATTCCTCCGTCCTCAATGGGGCCGTAGCAGTTCCGTTGCTGGTGGTGCTGATGCTGATCTGCAACAACCCCAGGATCGTTGAGAGCCGGGGCAACGGGTGGGCCTCGAACCTCTTTGGCTGGCTGACGGTGGCGTTCATGGGCGCCTCGGTCGCCTTCCTGATCTGGGCGATGGCGACCGGACACGCCTCATAGAATGCCGCTCGGAAGTCAGGCGCGGCAGGAACCCCCGGCAGTACCCGACCCTAAAGGACCGGGCTGCGGACGGCAAGCCCCCTGATGAACCTTGACAACTAAATCCGGTAATCGCAGGGCGGCTAGGTCCTTAGGTGTATGGCCCTACGAACCAGGGATTACCCGATGAAAAGGTCAAGGTTCATCAGGGGGCTGCCATGAGGAGCAAGGGAGGTTGGATCAGGGGCTCTAAGCCGTTTCGATGATCTCGACGTTGGCGCGGGGAACGACGACGCTGCGGCCATCGGCCAGGCGGGCCTCCAGCACGCGCACCAGCGTCCCGGACTCGACCTGCACCAGTTCCGGCGGCAGCCCCGTCACCGTGCCGAGCTGGCCGAAATAGGGCTCCCGAATGATCCGAATGGGCGTGCCGAGCGTGAGCTGGCCGGCGTCCGCGCTCTCCTGCGCGGCGGAGGCGGCTTCCGGCGTATCGGACAGGGGGACGATGACCTCCGGGCGAATGACGCCGGCGCGGATCTGGGTGGCGCCGTTGATGGAGGCCATCTTGCCCTCCAGGGAGCGGAAGAGGGCGAAGGTGCGTTCGGCCATGGCGATGGTGCCGAAGCCTTCCGTGAGGATGAGGGTAAAGGGAATGGGCTCCTGGCCGGTGATGGCCACGCCAATATCAAAGCCGGGCTGGTGGAGCGCCTCGCTCAGGTAGTCCATCAGCTCTCGGTCGATCACGCCGCCGACCACGATGCCGGCCGCGCCGACCTCCGCAGCCCTGCGCAGAGCCGCGCCGGAGACGTTGGAGCCGCCAATGACGACCTTGCCCCGGTGCGCTTCGGCAATCAGGCCCTCGGTGAGGGGCTGATCTGGGCCGCTTACCACCACGGCGATCTCGCCCCGGCGTTCGCCCCCGACCCCGAAAATGCCCTGCGCCAGCGCTCCCTCGCAGGTAATGACGACCCCTTCCTCCGGAATCACCTGCGTCACCGTGCCGCGAATGTAGGCGTCCCGCTCCACTGGCGTCGGCGCCTCCCGGATGCCGATATGGCCGGTGGCCGGCGAGATCAACTCTACGGTACCCCGCACCGGCGAGCGAAACTCACTGCGGAAGAAGCGCCCGAACAGCCCTTTGCTCTCGGCCAGAACGTCGCCGACCTGAACCGGATCGCCCTCCCGAACGCGCAGCACGCCCGGCACGTCCGAGGGCTCGATGCCCATGCGCTCGGCCAGCTTGATGGTCTGCATGATGCCGGGCAGCTCCGTGCGCGCGACGACGGTATCCGGCGCAACGACCTGACCCTCCTTGGCCAGCACGGTGCCCTTAAGCGGCAGGCGGCGCAACTTCTCGATGGTTGTGTGGGGGCTGACTTTCAGGCCCGGCGTATAGGCGGTTCCCACGTCCCTGTTCCTTATCTCTGGGCCAAATCGCGTCGAATGGGCCGCTCGATGTGGCCGTCCGCGTAGAGGATGAGCGTGGTGGCGCGCTCCGCGTCGTCGGCATAGTGAGGGAAGGAGAGCATTTTGGCCAGCGCCGCCTCGCCCTGCGCATTGCCTTGCGGCGGAATGACGGCGTGCGCGTTGCGCCCTGCGCCCGGCTTCTCGATCAGCAGGACAAGCCGGTTCGGGCTGGCGCTCTTTTGCAATTCCGGCCGCTCCAGGTTATAGCCTGCGGCCAGATCGTTATAGACATAGCCGACCTCTCCAAGGTCGCTGGGGCCATGCAGATACGCCTCTTTGCCGCCGGGCATACCGGGCGGCGAGGGCAGATACCCCTGCACGGCGTCGGTCCAGGTGTCGGCGGGCGGCAGGCGGTCATCCCAATCCTGCGCGTAGCCGCGCATGGCCTTATAGAGCGCCACCAGATTGCTCTGAGCCATAACGATGTTGCGCTGCGAGCGGAAACTCACAAAGAGGCGGTAGCCCCCGAACACGAGCGCGCCCGTAATCAGGAGAATAACGGCCAGGGAGATCAGGCTTAGCTCCCGCTGGCCCAGGCGCAGCGTCGCCTTCTTCTCCGGGCGGGGAGGCGTCACCGGAGCGGCAGTCGTGGTGGCGGGAAGGGATTCTTGTCTTTCAGTCATTGTCTTCTGGTATCTTCCAAATCAAGCTTCAAACGGAGTGCGTGGGCCGGCGCTCCTGCCTGCGGCTTTGCCGCCGTCCGGCACTCTCCGGCTTTTCCGGGGAGGGTCCGGCACCAGGCGGTTTGCGGCAGTGGGCCACGCAGTAGTAGAGCAGGCCGTGGATGCGGCGCACCACCAGCGAGCGCCCCAGCGCCTGGCGCAACTCCTGATGCGAATAGCGATAGAAATAGATGCCGCCGGAATGCGCGCCCTCCTTCTGGCCGAACAGGCGCGCGAACAGATTATATTCATAAACGGTCAGAACGATGTCGCTGCCGACGCGCGCCACCCGGGCCAGCTCGGATATCATCTGGGCGCGGCTTTCCGGGGTCGGAACATGCTCGAGTACGCCGCAGGAGACGACCTTATCAAACCGGCTGCCGGCGAAGGGCAGCGCGCAGACGTCCCCCTGGATGAGGTCTACGTTGGTAAGGCCCGCCGTTTCCAGTTTGCGCTGGCAGGCGCGCAGCGACTCTAGAGAGAAGTCCAGCGCAATCAGCGAACGACAGCGGGATGCGAACCGGGGCGTCATGCGGCCCGTGCCGCAGCCTGCCTCTAATACTACGTGTTCCGGGCCGGGCTTCAATCGCGCCAGCGCAGCCGGAATCTCCAGAAATTTGCCGTAGAGGGCCAGGATACGCATTCGGTCGTAATCGTCGGCCTGTGCGTCGCGGGCGGCCATCTCCTGGCGCTTGCGCGCGAGCTCCAGGCTCTCCGACGCGGGCTGCGTCTCCGCAAGGCCGCCGGGCAGCATGCGCGCGATGCCATCCTCGATAGCATACCCTGCGCCACAGACGCTACAAAGCAGACGCCCACTGAGGATGCGTTCTCCCTCAGCCCTCGCGGCGGTGAGGCGGAGTTCCTTTTGACACCCGGCAGGGCAACGCAGTAGCGGCAGAGTCTGGGTTCTCATAGACAGCTAATGCAAGATTCCTCTCTAACTTTCCTTACGCCACCTGGCTCTGCCGGGCCATCAGTGACCCGTCCGGCCCGCATCCAGCCGGGCATTGAAATACTCGTCTGTGTGGCTCTGCTAGGGTCGGGCCTGCAACGGACTGCTAGGGTCGGCGCTCAACGGTTCGCGCCTCCGCCTAGCGAGGCCAAGCGTCCTCGCGGACGCCCCGTTGCGGGAGGTTCTTTCCGCTCTACGAAGGCAGCCGCCTGCCGATAGGCCGGTTGTTCCGTCCGAAGGACGGTTGGCGGCGCCGCCCTCTAGCCGGCTACTTTCAGTGCCCGGCTGCGTAACGTGAGGGCGGCGCTATTCCGCAATCGGTAGGTTCATGGCGCGCAGCCATTCTTTCAGTCTGGCGATGCGGGCCTCCTCGTCGGTGGGCAGTTGCAGGGGACGACCGCGCGTGTCTACAATGACGCCCGCCACGCCGCCCTGCACCGTGCGCCGCACTTCCCGACCTTTGCCGGCGCCAACGTCGAATTGGCGCGCAGGCCGGACGACGATCTCGGCGGTCTCCGGCTCGCCGTCCTTAAAGCCGAGCGGGTAGACCCGGAGGGCACCGAAAGGAACGGCCTCTTTGGCGCCGCAGAACTCGATCTCCAGGCACGCCTCGCCCGGCTTCCCTGCGCCCACCGGCGCGATGCAGGTGCCCAGGTAGATCAGGCAATCGCGCTCGAAGACCTGCGTGGCCGCGACCGGGTGGATGGTGGAGAGAATGCCCAACTGAGGCATCATGAAAATCGAGTCTACCGTCAGCAGAGTGAAGCCTTCGGGCTGGTAAGCATCCATCATCATCAGGGCGGCCTGCTCGCGGCGCGGCGCGTGGGAGAGCACGCCGCCCGACCCGACGATCATGTCCAGCTCCATCATATTCACGAGGGTCTGCCCGGTTCCCGCCTGGGTCAAACTCTCGCCAATGGTGCGTCGCTGCTGCACGCCCATCAGGCCGCGCGCCAGGGATTTGTGATGGAGGAAGGCCAGCCGCAGCGCTTCCCGGCTGACCGCCTGCTCGATCTGCAAATCCATCAGGCGCTGGGGGATGGTGGTCGGGCGGATCATCTTGTTGCGAAGCTGGTTACGCAATTCGGCGTCGGAGACGCGAAACGGCAGCCAACGCTGGATATTCTCCACGCCGGCCTCGGTGAGCACGTTGCAGATGGAGTAGGACATGCCTAAGTTGGCGGAGACGGTGCGGTTGAAGATGCCGCCAAAGACGGAGAAGACGTCGGTGGTCGCGCCGCCGATGTCCACGCCCAGGACGTTGATGCCCCGCTGCTCGGCGATGGTCTGCATGATCTTGCCGACGGCGTTGGGAGTGGACATGATACCGGCGCTGGTCCAGGTCGAGAGCTTGCTGTAGCCGGGCGCCTGCTGCATGACATGCTCCAGGAACAGCTCGTGGATGGCCTCGCGGGCCGGCCCCAGGTTCTCGCGCTCCAGCGTCGGGCGTAGGTTTTCGACCTGGCGCAGGGCGACCTTCTCCTCCAGCAGCCGCCGAACCTCCGGGAAGGCGTCTTTGTTGCCCGCGTAGATGACAGGCAGCTTTAGGCCGATGCCCAGACGCGGTTTTGGGTCGGCGGAGACGAGCATCTCCGCCATTTCGACCAGGTGGCTGACGGTGCCTCCATCCGTGCCGCCGGACATCAGGATCATGTCGGGACGAAGCTGACGCAGCCGCTCGACGCGCTGGTATTCCTTGCGCCCATCGTCCACGGCAATGACGTCCATGATGATCGCGCCCGCGCCGAGGGCGGCGCGCTGGGCGCTCTCGGCGCTCATGGCTTTGACGACGCCCGTAACGGTCATCTGAAGGCCGCCGCCCGCGCTCGAAGTGGAGAGATAGAGGTCCACGCCGGTCTGCGCATCCCGCGCGGGCGTCATCGGCCTGCCGTCCGGACCTGAAATCGTCTTGCCGCTGAGCTCTTCGACCTCGCGGACGGCGTTGACGACGCCGACGGTGACATCGTCGAAGGGGGCTTCCACGGTGGTAGGGGCCTCGCCGCGCACGACGAGCCGATACGCGCCGTCGGGCTGCTGCTCGATGAGGATGGCCTTGGTGGTGGTGCTGCCGCAGTCGGTAGCCAGGATGGAGCGGGCGCGCGCGGCGTCCTGCAAGCTAGGATGGTCGCTCATGGCGTTGGGGGGCGTCTCCGGATACGTGCGCTTGAACGCAGAAATTCAGGGAACTGCCCTATTGTAGCACAACGTCTCCGCCTTTGCAAACGCGGCCCCTGCCCGCTGCGCCACAGGGAGTACCCAAACGGTTGTCCGTGTTTTTTCCGTATTATGTGGTAAAGCGAATGCCCTTCTGTTGTTGAGCCTTCGTCGGATGGTCGGTTTTTGCCGCTTGAAGTGACGCAAGCGGCCCTGCCGACCAGGCATGAGTCGCCCTCACGCCGCGCATATGGTTGACAGTGGGCCGTATCCGCGCTATAATAGGGGCCATCTGCTCTGACCGACCGCGCCGCTGATATTGCGTTTACTCTCGCTGGCACATAGCAGCGAAGGCAGTCCAGACCGAATGCGTATTGCCATTTTCTCGGAATGTTATACGCCGGTGACCAACGGCGTTGTCACCTCCATCCAAACCTTGCGCGAGACCTTGCGCGCCCAGGGACATACGGTCTTCGTGTTTGCGCCGGGCACGGCGCAGCCGGAGGACGATGAGACGATCTTCCGTCTGCCGGAGCTGCCCTTCCCCAAACATCCCTACCACTTTGCGCGGCCCTTCCCCCGCCTGAAAGTGGATTTTCCCGCGCTCGACATTCAGATCATTCACTGCCAGCACCCGTTCACCGTCGGGCGGCTGGGAGCAGAGATGGCGCGCAAGCACGGCCTGCCGATGGTCTACACCGCCCATTCGCTCTACGATATGATGGCGGCGACGGCCAAATCGCCCCTGATGCGCAGCGCCGGCCAGAAGATGGCGCGCGGCGTGGTACGCCGTTTCTGCAACCGCGCCGACTGCATCATCGCCCCTTCGCGCCACACGCGCGACGCCCTGCGCGCCGCCGGCGTGCGCGGCCGCTTCGCCGTGGTGCCCAGCGGCGTGCTTGGCCCCTATATTCGTCCGGGTGCCCGGGCGCAGAGGCGGGCGGAGTTGGGCCTGGCGCCGGAGACGCCGCTCATCCTCTGCGTGGGCCGGCTCGGCCCGGAAAAGCGGGTGGATATCCTGCTGCGCGCCGTCGCTTTGCTGGCGCACAGCCGACGTCTGCCGGCTCCCGCCAACACGTTTCGCCTGGCAGTGGTGGGCGACGGGCAGTGTCGCGCGCCCCTGGAGGCGCTGGCCGCCAGCCTGGACCTCGGCGACCGCGTGCTATTTGCGGGCGCGCAGCCCCATGCAACCATCGGCGACTGGTACGCGGCGGCGGACATCTTTGCGCTGCCCTCCCCGGCGGAGACGCAGGGACTGGTGCTGGTGGAGGCGATGGCGGCGGGGCTGCCCTGCATCGCGGCGGATTATGGCGGGCCGCGCGAGCTCGTCGAGCAGGGCGAAACCGGCCTGCGCGTGCCCCTGGATGTCAACGCCTTCGCCCATGCCCTCGATCTGCTGCTGCGCGACCCGCAGATGCGCCGCCACTTCGGCGAGCAGGGCCGCCTGCGCGCGCGCGCCTTCTCCCCGGAGGCGATGACGCGGGGGATGCTGGATGTCTACGAGAGCGTCCTGCGCCTGCCCCACCTTCCGGCAACCTCGCGCCTGGCCGGCATCCTGCGCTAACGCAATTTGCGACTTTTGCGGGGCGATGGCGCCGCAGCAGAGGGGCGGGCCGTGACAGGACCTAGCGGATGGTGGCGATTGCGGAAGGTGGTCCAGGCGTGCCGACGCCAGCGCAGGGCTTCGTCGGCAACGGAAGCCAGGCCCGCCCGGCAGAGGGCGACATGGATGGATTGCCACCGATCTCCGACGCTCTGCCGCGCCAGCCAGTAAGCCAGCTCAAACTCCACCACGACGCCGGGAACGCGTCGGTCGGCCAGCAGCCCGTGCAGGCGCAGCGTGCGCTCGTGGGCAAACCAGTAGGAAGGGCAGGTCTGCCGGCGCGTCGCCCGCAGCCACTCCACGTGGAAAGGCGGCGTGTCGCCCGCCGCAAGCCCCAGGCGCGGTGCCAGCAGGGCCAGCCGACCGCGCAGCTCCTCCTCGGTGCGGCTGCCGGAAGCGGAGAGGACGCGCTCCCAGGCCGCAGCCGCATCCTCGGCATGGGCGCTACGGCGCGCCATAATATCGCCGCAGCGCGCCGCGTAGAACGCCTCCCAATGCGCTTGCCGCCACTGCGCGGCTTTCGCGTAGAGCTCCCCCAGTCCCCGCCGCTCCAGCTCCTTATCCACGACGCCGCCCCGGTGCGCGTGCGCGTGTAGACGGGGCAGGCCGGAGTGGAAACCATGCGCGTAGTGTGCCAGCTCGTGCGCCAGCGTGGCATCCACCACGTAGTCCGGCACGAACGGGTCGGCGAACAGTTGATTGATGCGGATCGACGTTTGGCCGTTGCGGGCCGCGATGGAGCCATAGCAGTATTTGGCGCGGTTGCCGAAGCGTGTCGTAATCGGGTAGCCGCGCGGCACATCGGAAAAATGGACTTCCCAGAGTAAGCGCAGGCGCTCTGCCAGCCAGGCGTCGTCTCGCCATGCCTCTTTGCGCCCCCGCCCCAACGCATCACCTTCCTGATCAGGCTTCAACCGCAGGATCTCCCTCCTTACCGAAATGGCGCTTCTTGCCGCCCCTAATGTGCGATAGCCCTCGCCGGATTTCCTGCCTGGCTTTTGGCGCGCTGGCAGAACAAGGAAAGAGGAAGACTCCTGCAGCAGGAAGGAAGTATTTCACGGACGAACCTAATAATGGAGAAGCAGAATGAAAGCGCGCTCGACCGGGAGACTGTTGCTGCTGTTCGTCCTGGCCTGTCTGCTGCTGCTGGGCGGGCAGGGAACGTGTCCGCGCCGGGTCGGGCTACTGCGGATAACCTTCCTGGATGTGGGGCAGGGGGATGCGGCGGTCATCGAAAGCCCGTCCGGGAAGGTGCTGGTGGTGGACGCGGGCGGCATCCTGGAGAACGAAGGCGACGACGAGGGGCGGCGCGTAGTCGTGCCTTTCTTGCGTTCGCAGGGAATCCGGCGCATTGATGCCCTGCTGCTAACCCATCCCCATGCCGACCACATCGGCGGCGCGCTCACCCTGCTCCAAAATATCCCGGTCGGCCTGCTCATGGATAACGGCGAACCGGTAGATTCCCCACTGGCGGCGCATATTCTGACGGCGGCGCAGGCGCGCGGCGTTCCCTACCGGCCGGCGCGGCGCGGGCAGGTGCTGGACTTCGGAGACGGGGTGCGGGCGCGCGTCCTGGACCCGACCGCACAGGCCCTTCAGGAGGGGACCAATGACGCCAGCATTGTCCTGCGCGTCGAGTATGGCCGCACCGCCTTTCTGCTGACCGGCGACGCCGAAGCCCAGGAGGAGGACGATCTGCTGCGCAGCGGCCAGCCTCTGGCCTGCGACGTGCTCAAAGTGGCCCATCACGGCAGCCGCACCTCCTCCACGCCTGCGTTTCTCGCCGCCGCTCATCCCCGCCTGGCCGTCATCTCGGTGGGCACGGGCAATGTCTACGGCCACCCGGATCGCCAGGTGATAGCGCGCTTGCAGGGCAGCGGGGCGCGCGTCTACCGCACGGACAGGCGCGGCGCGATCACCTGCTTCTCCGATAGCCTCGCCGTGCGCGTCGAGGCGATGCGCCCCTGATGGCCCTTTCTTGACCTAACCCCCCGGCCCCCACTGCCAGGGCCGGCCCTACAATGGTTCGGGCCACTGCCAGGGTCGGCAGGGTTACGGCCCCTGCCTCCGCCTCGCGACACCTAGCGACACGGCTCTGCCTTGCCACACCCCTCCGCCTTGCGACCCTACGAGGGAAGGGGGTGACCCGACTTCTCCCCTCCCCTGTTGTTGGGGATCGCTAGGCGGAGGGCTGTCGCAAGGCGGAGGCCCGAACCATTGTAGGCCCGACCCTGGCAGTAGGGGGACAGGGGGTGAGGGCTATTGAAGGTGGGGGCCAGAACGGAAGGATCTCTCCGTTATGGTTTCCCGACAACCTGATTTCCGGTTGTCAGCGCCAGGGTCTGTCCCTCCTGGGCGATGTGTGCGCCGGTAAGACTGGTCAGCAGGCGCAGGGGCGCCATCAGCGTGCCTTCCACGACCGTCGGCGCAACGGATAGCTCCACCTTCGCATTATCTCGCTGCGCCGTCTTCTGGCCCGGCTTCAAGAGAAGGGTGTGCCCCGCGAGAAGGATCTTGCGCGCCCCATGTTCGGCAGGCAGCATCTGGCCGCCCATTGCCTCCACGACCTCCTTCGCCGGCACGATCCACCGGCCCCGTACATAGGTCGGCGCGACGGGTGCTTTCACGTCCTGTCCGTTCACCGTGATCGTCTCCTCCGTGCCGACGATACGGTGCGGATAGCCGTCCTTGCGCGCGACGATAGCGCGCAGCTTCCCCTCGTCTACCAGCGGCAGCAGGCCGTTAGCCCCCAATATCTTCTGTACGTGCGCCAGCGTGGCCTGGCCTGTATCATAGATATCCGGGTACACGCTGAGATAGAACTGGCCGTCGCGCTGGCCGATCAGGACCGGCTTGTAGACCGAATAGATGGGCATGCCCACCCGGACTTGATCGAACATCTTATGCGCCGCTTCCGGGTAAAGCCGCACGCACCCGTGCGTGGTCACTCTGCCGACGCTGTGCGGCGCGTTCGTGCTGTGGAACCCAAAGCCGTGCCTGCTCCATCCCATCCACCGGTCGCCGAGCGGGTTCTCCGGGCCGGGCGGCACCGGCTCGTCTTTGATGTCCTCCCGCTCCACCATATCCGGGGTCGGCTTCCATACCGGATTGAGCTTCTTGTTGGCCAGGTAATACTCGCCGAGCGCCGTCTGCCAGGAAGGCTTGCCAACGGCGACCGGATAGCGCCCGACCAGATTGCCCTCCCTGAAGACGTAGACGGCCCGCTCCGGCACATTTAGGACGATCCCCTCCTTCGGGTTGCGCGGCAGAATATGCAGCGTCGGCAGCAGCAGGGTCCGCCCCCGGCGAAGCCGCCGATAGGTTAGGTGGTTGAGCCGGGCCAGGAAGACCGGATTGATGTCATAATGACGGGCGATCTTCATAAGCGTGTCGCCGCGCTTCACCGTATATTTCGTCTCTTGCCCGACGAGAGGCTGAATCTTATCCACAGCCTGTTCCCGGGCGGCACTGACGGAAAGGCTGAGGCTAAGGATAAGCAACGAGATGAACAGGCGCGCTTGCATATCAAGGTTCTCCTTCTGGCAGTCTGGCGAGTGCGCTAGAAGACTGTCTACCCGTAGGACGCAGCTTCAGCCCGGACGGTTCGCTGGATTTTGCGCGCGGGCTATGGCAACCTCCATCAGTTTCAGGTATAGTTTGGAGCAAATACTCTATTCAGGAAGTGATCATGAGCGAAAGCTTGCACCAACTCAAAACGCGTCTCGCCCGTATCTCTCGGCTGCGCCAGGCGGCAGCCCTGCTCGGCTGGGATCAGCAGACCTATATGCCTCCCGGCGCGGCGGCGGCCCGCGCCGAACAGTCCGCCACATTGAGCCAGTTGATCCACGAGATGTTTGTGGGCGAGGAGACCGGCAGGCTGCTGGAGAAAGCCGTGGCGGAGACGCAGGGGGTAGATCCCGATAGCGACGACGCGCGGCTGCTGGCTGTGCTGCGCCGCGACTACGACCGCGCGACCCGACTGCCCACCGAGCTGGTGACCGAGATCGCCCGGCATACGGCGCTCGCGCAGGAGGTCTGGCAGCGCGCCCGCGCCAACAGCGACTTTGCCGCCTTCGCTCCCGCCCTGGAAAAGATGCTGAACCTGATACGGCAGGAGGCCGAATATCTGGGCTACGAGCAGCATCCCTACAATGCCTTGCTGGAGGGCTACGAGCCCGGCGCGCGCCAGGCGGAAGTGGCCGCGATGTTTGCCGAGATGAAGCCCCACCTGGTCGCGCTCACCCAGGCCATTGCCGCCAGCAAGAACCCCATAGACGACCGCCTGCTGTACGGGCATTTCCCCATCGAGAGGCAGCGGGAGCTGACGCTGCACGTGGTCCAATCCCTGGGCTACGACCTACAACGCGGACGGCAGGACGAGGCGGCTCACCCGTTCTGCTCGGATTTCTCCCGGGACGACGTGCGCATCACGACCCGGTTCAGCCCGGAATATCTGGCTCAGGCGCTCTACGCCTCCCTGCACGAGGCGGGCCACGCCATGTACGAGCAGGGCTCACCCCCGGAGTACGAGGCCACGCCGTTGGCGGGCGCGGCGTCGCTGGGCGTCCACGAGAGCCAGTCGCGCCTGTGGGAGAACCTGGTGGGCCGCAGCCGCCCCTTCTGCGCCTACCTGTTTCCCCAATTACAGCAGACCTTCCCGGACCAATTCGGCAAGGCGGACGTGGAGGCGTACTATCGCGCCATCAACAAGGTCGAGCCCTCGCTCATTCGCGTGGAGGCCGATGAGGTGACCTACAACCTGCATATCCTGCTGCGCTTCGAGCTGGAGTGCGACCTGCTCACCGGCCAACTGACGGTCAGCGACCTGCCGGAAGCCTGGAACGCGCGGATGAAAGCGTACCTGGGCGTCACGCCGCCGGACGACGCGCATGGCGTCCTGCAAGATATTCATTGGGCTATCGGCCTCGTCGGCTACTTCCCGACCTACACCATCGGCAACCTGCTCTCCGCTCAGCTCTGGCACGCGGCCCGCCAGGCCCTGCCTGACCTGGATGCCCAGATCGCGCGCGGCGAGTTCGCGCCTCTGCTCGGTTGGCTCCGTCAAAATGTCCACCGCTACGGACGCAAGTACCTGCCCGGCGAACTGGCCGTCAAGGCGACCGGCGAACCGCTGACCTCCCGCTACTATGTGGACTACCTGACCGCCAAGTTCCGCGACCTCTACAGTTTGTAAAAACGAACCACCCGCTGCGCTAGAGGCACAGAGACACAGAGGAAATACAAGAGAGAAAAACAAAGTAAACAAGGAAGAAACAGAATGAACCAGATGCTCCTGCGCTGGTACTGACAGGTTTTTGGCAAGCTTATCAGCCGGTTCCATTCTGTCTGAAGTTTGGTCTTCTTGTCCTTTGTCTTTCTCTGTCTTTGCTTTTCCTCTGTGTCTCTGTGTCTCTAGCGTAGCGGGTGGTTTACATTCTATGACGGAGGATAAAGCAGAGTGGATAGAGAAGAGAGCAAACAACTAACCGAGAAAATTATCGGCTGCGCTATTGAGGTACATCGTGTGCTGGGGCCAGGATTGCTTGAATCGGCCTACGAAGAGTGTCTCTGTTATGAGTTGGAACAGAACGGCATGACGTGCGAGCGCCAGATTCCGCTACCCGTCCTCTACAAAGGCGTGCAACTAGAATGCGGTTATCGTATGGATGTCGTCGTCAATGAAACGGTACTGCTGGAATTGAAAACGGTGGATGCCCTCCTGCCCATTCATGAAGCGCAACTGCTCACCTACCTGAAATTGAGCGGCCTACCTGTCGGCCTCTTGCTCAACTTTCACACCTCTGTTCTCCGCGACGGCATCCGCCGCCGCGTACTCTAATTTTGCTATGTCTCTTTGTCTTTGGCTTTTCTCTTTGCTTTTCTCTTGTCTTTGTTGTTCCTCTGTGTCTCTGTGCCTCTAGCGCAGCGGGTGGTTTATTTGCGGGTGGTTTCTAATGCAAAGTGATTTGCGGCAGATAAAAGAGGATATTCTGGCGCGCAGCGATATTGTCGAGATCATCGGCCAGCACACGCGGCTGAAAAAGTCCGGCAAGAACTGGACGGGCCTCTGCCCCTTCCACGCCGACAAGCGCCCCTCGTTCAGCGTCAACCAGGAGCTGCAATACTATCGCTGCTGGTCCTGCGGCGAAAAGGGCGACCTCATCACCTTTGTCCAGAAGAAGGAAAACCTGGATTTTATCGAGGCGCTGGAATGGCTGGCGCGGCGGGCCGGGATTCCGTTCGAGCGTATGGCGGTCAACCCGGAGCGGGCCAGCGAGCGGGAACAGATGTTGGAGCTCAACCGCCTGGCCGTCCAGTTCTTTCAGGACCGGCTTGCGAAGAGCACCGAAGCCCAGACGTACCTTGCCGGGCGCGCTATCCTCAAGGAGACGCAGGAGAAGTTCCAGATCGGGTACGCCCCGCCCGATTGGGAAGCCCTGGTCTTCTATCTCCAGCGGAAGCGCGCCGACCTGAAGCTCGCGGCGAAAATCGGCCTGATCAAAGCGCGCCAGCAGGAGGGCACCGGCTACTACGACACCTTCCGCAACCGCCTGATGTTTCCCATCCAGGATGTCAACGAGCGCGTCATCGCCTTTGGCGGGCGGGCGCTGGGCGACGACCCGGCCAAGTACCTCAACTCCGAGCAGTCCGACCTGTTTGACAAGTCCCGCACGCTCTACGGCCTCTGCTTTGCCCGCAAGAAGCTCTCCAGCGACACGCCGGCGGTCTTTGTGGAAGGGTACGTGGATGTGGTGACCGCGCACCAAGCCGGTTTTACGCAGTGCGTCGCCACGCTCGGCACCTCTATGACCGAGGAGCACGCTCGGATGCTGGCCCGTTACAACCCGCGCGTCATCATCTGCTACGACGGCGACGCGGCGGGCATCAAGGCGACCCTGCGCGGCGCGACCGTCTGGGAGTCCATCGGCGTGGAGGGCGCGGAGGTGCGCGTGGCCCGCCTGCCGGAAGGCGACGACCCCGACTCGCTGCTGCGCCGGGGCGAGACCGCCGCGTTCCAGGCCGCGCTGGATAATGCCGTGCCGCGCGTGGACTTCCAGATCGAGCTTGTTCTCAAGCAGCACAACCTCCAGACGGAGGACGGGCGCGACTCCGCGCTGGCCGAGATCATTCCCATCCTGGCCTCGGTGAAGTCGCTGACGCAGCGCGACCGCTACGCGCAGCGCCTGGCGCATCTGCATCCCTCCCACCGCTATAACATCGCGCGGGCCATCGAGCAGATTCTGGCGGACGCGGAGTCTTACGTCCGACTCTCGCGTGACGGCCAGGCTCCCCGCGACCGCAACTATCCGCTGACGCAAGCCAGCAATCGCGGCCCACTGGCCGAACAGCCCCCGCCGCCCATGTATCGCCCTGCTGATCCCCACCAGGCCTGGCCCATGACGCGCGAAATTATTCGCAAGGGCGGAAACAAGGAGGAAACCGGGCGCGGACGTGGAAACTATAGCGGTAATAAACGGCGCTTCGCGGAAGGGCCGATAGGCGACCCGACGCCGCCTCCGCGCGTGCCCCCCACGCTCACCGGCGCAGAAAAGGCCGAGCGGCAACTGCTGCGTGCTCTGTTCAGCCCGGAGTGGCGGGCCTTCATTCTGGGCCGCCTGCGCTCCGATCTGCTGATTACGCCGCAGGGGCATCAGTTGCTCGCGCGAATCGCGCGCACGCCGGCCACGCCCGAAGGCGGCATTGACCCGCTCTCCCTGCTGCGCCAGGTCGAAAGCGAGGAAGAGCAGGCGGAGACCGAGGCCGTAAAATTATCTGTTTTTATCCGCGAACTTTTGGAGGAGTCGCCCTTTCTGGTGTCGAATGAACTACTCAACGAAGCTGCTGTGAGCGATTGCATTCATCGGTTGGCAAAGCATCGGCAGGATCAGGAGCAGCGCGAGCTGGCCGAGATGCTGCAACGAATCGAGATGCTGCCGCCGGAGGAACGCCGCGCTTACATTGAACACTATCACCAGAAAGTGCGTGAACGCAGAGGATCGGCGCCCGCCGCTGACGGCGGATAGGCTGCCGAGCGCTCATCCAGCGGTTCGCCGTCCATCGGTTGCCGCGCAATCTCTCTGGCACGCAGAAGAACACGGGGCTTCCGGCTTTGGCCTGGCAGTCAGGGCGTCATCGGCTGTCGGGCGTCTGCGCCGGGAGAGTCCGGCAGAGGCACGGTGGATGAGCACGCGCAACAAAGGGGAGTGATGAGAGTGGGAATGACCCGTACCGCCGAAGAATCGGCCAAAGGGGGGAACGAGCTGCGCCGCCTGCTCGATCAGGGCAAGGATCGCGGTTTTCTGACCTACGATGAGATCAATGATAGCCTGGCCCAGGAAGACCTCGACGCGGACCAGGTAGATGACCTACTCGAAATCTTTGCCCAAGAAGGCATAGAAGTCGTCAATAAGATCGGAGGCGGGAAGGACTACGATGTCCCTCTCAACTTCGACGCGATGCCCTCGGAAGCCGTCGTCAAAGAGATGGAAGTGGCCGACGAGGAGATGGCGGCGCTGGAAGGGCTCCCCCTTGACGATTCGGTGCGGATGTGGCTGCGCGAGATAGGCAAAACGCCGCTGCTGTCTCTGGACGACGAGATCATGCTGGCCAAGTGCCTGGAGCGCGAGCGCGAAGATCCGCTGGCCGCCAAGCGTGCCAAAGACATGCTGACCCAGGCCAATCTTCGGCTCGTCGTCTCAATAGCCAAGCGCTACAGCGGGCGTGGAATGTCCTTCCCCGACCTGATCCAGGAGGGCAACATCGGCCTGATCCGCGCGGTGGAGAAGTTCGACTACCGCAAGGGCTACAAGTTCAGCACCTACGCCACCTGGTGGATCCGCCAGGCCATCACCCGCGCCATCGCCGACCAGGGGCGTACCATTCGTATTCCCGTCCACATGGTCGAGACCATCAATCGCCTCATCAAGACCTCTTCCCAACTATTGCAGGAACATGGCCGCGAACCCACCCTCGACGAACTAGCCCGCGCCCTCGATATGCCGCTGGAGCGCGTCTCGGAGATTATCCGCATCGCGCCGGAGCCGCTCTCCCTGGAGACGCCCATCGGCGAAGAGGAGGATAGCCATCTGGCCGATTTCGTCGAAGATCACGAGGCCATGTCGCCGGCGGAGGCTGCCTCGCATCTGATCCTGCGCGAAAAGATCGAGGACGCCCTTAACCACCTGACGACTCGCGAGCGCGAGGTGCTCATCATGCGCTTCGGCCTGGAAGATGGCTGCCAGAAGACGCTGGAGGAGGTCGGGCGCCACTTCCGCGTTACGCGCGAGCGTATCCGTCAGATCGAGGCCAAAGCCCTCAAGAAGCTGCGTCATCCCAGCCGCAGCCGCCAGCTGCGCGCCTGCCTCGAATGGCAATAAAGATTCCAACAGGATGAACAGGATTTTTCAGGATTTACAGGATTAGGGCTAGAGAGACAGAAGCCTTCCCGTCCACTAAAACAAGAGGCATAGGGGCTTAGTAGTCCATCCAGGTAGAACGTTGGCATAGCCTTGAGATAGACGGAATGCTAGGCTTATCTCATTACTCATACAAACTTTCTACCTTGAAGGAGTATTAGTTGGTTGGGTTTTAGAAATCCTGTTTAATCCTGCTTAATCCTGTTCATCCTGTTGAAAGGTTTTTCTAAAGACGGGTTGCTATTTAGGCCGAGGTATGATACAATAAGCCCGTTACTGCGGAGAGATGGCTGAGTGGTCGAAAGCGGCTGCCTGCTAAGCAGTTGTAGGAGGATTTTCTCCTACCCCGGGTTCGAATCCCGGTCTCTCCGCTTTTCCGCTTTTGTGCCCTCCGACGCCCCGACGCGGCGGACCCGGCTGCGTTACACCCTGACCCAACGACACGAGGTATCCCCGCCTGTGACACCACGAGCCTTTTTTGTCGCCTCACGCCGTCTCTTGCCTTTGCTGGCGGTCCTGTGCCTGGGCGCTCCCGGCACGGCGGCCTCCGCCAGCTCCGGGCGGCAGTTCGTCGCCCTGCGCAGCAAGCTCCATTGCGACACACACCTGACCTATAACCAGGTGCAGGCCGATCCGTCCGCCTATGTCGGGCGCGTGCTAGAGCTGCGCGGCAGCGTCTGTGGCACAATGGAGACGGCCAGCGGCCTGTCTATCCTGCTCAACCAGCCTGATAAGAGTGCCGTCAATCTGGACGTCCCCAGATCGCAAGCGGGGCCGTTGATGGAGGGCAGCACGCCGCATCTGCGGGCGCTGGTGAAAGTGCTGGAGGGCAGCAGCGGCAACGTGGTGGCGCTGAAGGTGCTGGCGGTCGCCTACGATAGCGAGGTGGATATCGCCGAGCGGGAAGCGGCCTCGCGGGCAGAAGCGGCCCGTCGCGCCGCCCAGATCCATCAGCAGAACGAGATGGCGCTGCAATCTCGAAGCTCCTGGCGCTCGCGTGCTGGGGCCCGGCGCTACGGAGGAAGTCGCGCCGTTTACGCTGCGCGCGGCGGTTTCTCCCGCTCGGTGGGAATGGGAGGCGATCTCGAAAGCCTGGCCCGCTACTACGATCCCTACCTCGGCCCGCGCGTCAAGCCGCTCTTCCGGCCCTACTGCCAGTTCATCGCCGGCCAGAACTCCCGCCTGACCGCTGACATGGCCGGGCTGATCACCGCCAGCCTGCTCGTCTATGCCGACCGCTACAACGTAGACCCGCGCCTAATAGTGGCCATGATCATCGCCGAATCCAACTTCAACCCGGAGGCCACGTCACGAGTCGGCGCTATGGGGCTGGGGCAACTGATGCCCGGCACGGCCCGCTCCCTGGGCGTCAACAACGCCTACGATCCGGTACAAAACCTGGGCGGATCCATCAACTACCTGCGCAGCCGTCTCGATACGTTCGCGGATAAGGCGCTGCCCGGCGGCGGCGTGAGCCTGGAACAGGCCGCCTATGCCCTGGCCGCCTATAACGCCGGCGTCGGCGCCGTCAAGAAGTACCACGGCATCCCGCCTTACCGCGAGACGCAAGCCTACGTGCGTCGCATCATAGACATTTACCAGCAGCTTTGCCAGGGTGGCTAATAAACGAACCAGTCCTTCCGTTTTCCGCACTCCACGCCGGGCATTGAAATACCCGTCTGGAGGGCCTACGGCCAGGCGTCCTCCGGACGCACAGCCAAGCCGGGTGGTTCCGTCCGCGAGGACGGTTGGCGGCGTAGCCGCCCTACAGCCGGGCACTGAAAGTACCCGGCTGGGGATGCCGACCAGACGGGTCATTTATGGCCCGGCAAGTTTTACAGAAGCAGGCGCGTGCCCCGGCCCAGGCGACTGTCTGCGGCGATAACGGGCACCGCGCCTGCGCTTTCGTTTTCCCCGCCCTCTATCACGACCTCATCCTCCAGTGCGGTTCCCTCGTCCAGAATGACCCCGCGCAGGCGTACCTGCCTGCCGATGGTGACGTTATCCATCACAACGCAGTCTTCCAGGCGCGACTCGTCCCCGATACGGCAGTTGACGCCGATAGCCGTCTGGCCGCTGATGTAAGCGCTAGGGGCGATCTCGGCGCCCTCCCCGATGGCTATTCCCGGCAGGGCCGTCTTGACGGCCCCGGAGAGCACGGCCCTCGTGGCTGTCAGAAGCTGCTCGACCCGCCCGACATCCATCCAGAAGCCTCCCGGCGCCATACCGTAGATGGCCGCGCCTTCCGCAAGCAGCGTCGGGTAGATGTCACGCTCGATGGAGGAGGGCACGCCGGCAGGGATGCGCGCGATGAACTCCGGCTCCAGAATGTAGAAACCGGCGTTGATGAAATCGGTGCCGGTGGGCATGGGATGGGGGCTAGCCGCCAGCGCCTTCTTGGTCTCCTCGCTCGGCTCGCGCCATTCCCGCACGCGCCCTTCCGTGTCCAGGATCAGCACGCCGAAGGGATTGGGGGCAGGCACCTCGGCCAGCGTGATGGTGGCCAGCGCCTGCTTGCGGCGGTGGAAGTCCAGGAGGACGCGGAGGTTGAAATCGGTAAGCACGTCCCCGTTGAAGACGGCCACCGTCTCGCCGGGAAACAGCGCGGCGGCGTTGCGAATGGCGCCTCCCGTGCCCAGGGGCGTCTCCTCCAGGGCGTAGCGCATACGCACGCCAAAGCGCGCGCCGTCTCCGAAGTGGCTCTCGATGCGCTCGGCCATGTAGTTAGTGGCAAAGACGATGTCGTCAATGCCGTGGGCGCGCAGGAGGGCCACCTGGTATTCCAGGAAGGGCCGGTTGGCGACAGGAACGAGCGGCTTGGGACGGCGGTAGGTGAGCGGGCGCAGGCGCGTTCCCAATCCGCCCGCAATGATAATTCCCTTCATACGCAGTGCATACCCTATGGAGAGTACAAGGGGCTTCCTTTGAGAGAAAATTGAGCGTCCTTGTGTATGTTGGCGATTTCGGGGCCGACTCTTTATCCCAGGGGGAGGCCGTTTCCGCCCGGCTGCCCCTCTTCCCGAATAGTAGCACAGGCCCCGCCGACTGTCAACCGAAATCCAGGGGGATTAAGAAGGCTATCTTGTAGCCGCTTCTGTCGGCCAGAGAAAAAATAGGCAGGCCCGATAGCCGAATAAGGATACCGGGCCTGCGTTCGGGTCACAAACCCCTACGTTCCGTTGGATGGGATGGATAGGGAGATTCGAGAGGTTACACAACCCGGGCCGGCGGCGGGGTCAGATCGCTGTAGCGGCTGGCATAGGTGGGCGCTACGTAGTAGGGCGTGTTGTAGCCGCCGTAGGCGACCGCCGTATTGTGCAGGATCTGCTGCACGCGCTGCTCATCGCCGGGATGGACGGAGACCACGACGACAATACCGCCTGCGGCCAGGCCGCGCTCATAGTAAGGCGCCACGTTTTCCGGCACGCCCAGGCTGGCGAGCCAGCCGATGATGCTTCCGGCCAGGCCACCCACGCCCGCACCGGCCCACATCGCCGCCAGCGGCCCCGCCGCTATCAGGCCCACGCCGGGGATCGCGACAGTGCCGGCGGCCCAGATCAGCCCCAATATGCCGCCGATGATGCCGCCGACGATGCCGCCCGTGCCTACATCCGCCATGGTGCGTGCGCCGGCCTCATGGGCGACTTCCTGGGCCGCACTGCGATCCTTCATAACGATGGTGATCTCGTTCTCATTATAGCCGATCTGTTTAAGCTGGCTGACGGCGTTCTCTGCTGCCTCCTGGGTATCAAACAACCCCGTAATCAGATTCGCCATATTGTTCTTCCTCCTTATGAGAGACTCGTAGCGCCTGAACGTCGCTGCCGCAGGCATCCTGGCGTGCCTTCTTTCAGGGACCGGCAAATACGTCGGAAGCGCTGCACTCGGATGGACGTTGCCCTGCGGCGGCTTGTTCCGAAGGATCACGGCTCAGGAAGGAATGGGGAGGGCGCCAAAAAGAAGCCCTGTCTACGGGCTTTGCCGGACAGGGCGCGGAAAAGTCAAACCTCAATGCAGCTTACTGAACTGCATTCTGACGCGATTGTATAGGCGAAAATATCGCCGGGCGTGAAGGCTCCCGGTTTGGCGCTACCCTCCCCGTCCGGGGGGTGGGGTTGGGGAAGTAGGCAGCGTGGGCAGGCCCCGCCGCAGGATGATCGTCACTATTTCCGAGGCGTTGGGGTCCACGGTGCTGGTCACCTTCACCTGTGCTTTGCCGATTAAAACGCCGTGGGGTGCCGAGGGCGCATGATACAGGCCCGTGTCGGAGATGGTGCCGCCTCCACTGACCACCGACCAGGTGACGCTCTGATCCACGGCGCCGTGCACTGTCGCGTGCAGTTGCAGCGACTTGCCGTAGTATCCCTTGGCCGGATTCGGCGTCGCTTCGACCTCGACCGGCCCAAAGGAGATCTGTGCCGTGCCGTAGCGTAGCGGTGAGGCGACGCTGGCGGCCTTGGCGACGACCCGGTTGGAGGTGCCGGGACTGGCGGGCGCAGTCAGCAGGCCGTTTTGATCGATGGTTGCGCCCGCATCGTTGACCGGCAGGCTCCAGACGACGCGGTGATCCTGCGTTCCGGTCACCTGCGCCGTCAGCTTCAGGGTGCCGCCGTAAGGTACGTTGGCCGACTGCGGAGCCACCGCAACCTGTATCTCTCCGGCGCGCAGGTCCGCAAATACATCGCATCCGGCGGTCACGTGGACGGTCGTGCTCACCGACTCGCCGAGGATGCGCGCGCTGATATCATAATCGCCCTCCGGCAGGTTGAGCAGGTGGAAGACGCCATCCGGGGCGGTGCTGGTGGCCGTAGAGACAAGGGTGGTGGTGCCGGCCTTGCGGGCATAGACGCCCACGCTGGAAATGACCGTGCCGCCAAAGGTCGTCAGGCCGACGATACCGCCTTTGATCGTGGTGCGCTGGAGATGATCCTGAAGGGTGGCCTGGGCGTTAATGCGCCCGTAGCCGAACAGCAGATCGAAGCCGCCGTCGGGCCGGCTCCCCAGCTGCTCCGCGCCGCGCTCGATGGCCTGCACAATATGCAGGGGGCCATCCGGCGTAGACTGGGTGATGCCGTTGGCGGCGGCATAGAGCGCGGCCAGGCCCGTCACCAGCGGCGCTGCCAGCGATGTGCCGGGAAGCATTCCCTCATTCAGACCATAGAGGCCCAACTGGGCGTAGGCCCCGAACGGGCTGGTGGGGTCGGAAAGCGGCACCAGGTAGGTCGGCGCGGTTGTGTAGGCAAAGACCCATTCGGGGATGCTGTCGGAGGGCAGCCCCAGGCTCGTAAGTAATGTCTGCAATAGGGTATCGTCGGCCATCGGGGCAGTGTTGAGGAATAGCGTGCCCAGGCCGGTGGAGGGAACGGCTTCTCCTGCCGGCGCCACGACACCCAGGCTCTGCCCGAAGTTGCTGTAGGAGGCCAGATGCTCGGTCTGGTCGTAGGTGCCGGTGGTGTCGGAGGAAACCGGTCCGCCGCCATAGGTGGAAGCGCCAACGCAGAGCACGCGCGCATTGGAGGCCGGCCAGCGGCGTATCATCCCCTGTTCGGGGTTGGTGTCGCTGCCGTCGTTGCCTGCGGCGGCGATAACCAGGGTGCCATGCTGCCACGCATAGTCGCAGGCATCTTGCAGCGGAGCCGAGTAACCCAGGTCGGTGCGGGCGCTGATATTGATGAGCAGGCAGCCGTTGTCCACGGCGTACAGGATCGCCGTGACCAGATCGGAGTCGTCGCCATCGCCATCCGGGCCGTAGATGCGAATGGGAACGATGCGGCACGGAAAACCCAGGCCCGGCACGCCGTAGCCGTTATTGGGCCCGGCGCCGATAACGCCGGCCAGGCTGGTGCCGTGCCCGAACACATCGGCAGCCAGCATGGGGTTCGGATCGGTATTGCCCAGATAGAAGCTGCGCGCCAGGGAGGTTTCTATTTGGCCGCCATAGGCGATATCCGTGCGGTCGCCTTGATTGGTTCCGGCAGGGCCCGGATAGGCAAAGCCAGGGTGATGGAAGTCAATGCCGGTGTCTATGATGGCCACGCGCGGCATCCGGGAGGGATCGCTGGCAAGCTGAGCGATGCGATCGGCAGCCGTCGGGTAGAGCCCTGGATAGACATTCCAGCCGCCCAAGGCGTTCACCGTCTCCAGGGTCCAGTTGTAGTGCCAGCCGGAGGAGTCATAATCGCGCGGATCGCCCGTATCTTGTAGGAGGCCCTGCTGGACGAGGAAGGCGCCAAACAGAAGATGGGGGTCAATCATCTGGCCCCAGCGCGGGTTGGTGGGGGGATTGAGGAGCAGGCGGAGGCCCTGTACCGGCACGGCCTGCTGCACGTTCGGATCGCGGCTCAGGGCGTCGAGCGTTTTGGGCAGCGCCTCCGGGGAGGCCAGACGGAAGACGTGCCAGCCGATAGCTTCATGCGAGCGCACGTAGGTCAGCGCGGGGGCCACATCGGCGCTAAGATCGGCCTTGTTGCGCTTCTCGGCTGCTGCCGCCGAGAAGGCGCGGGCAAAATCGACCGGCTTTACCAGCGTTTTGAACTTGACGAAGACTTGCCCTGTGGCGCGCGGGCGCTCTGCCTCCATTCTGAGAGCCGCTTCTATCTGTGGAACGGCAAATTGCGGGCGGATGGGCGGACGCGCCGGAAGCTGGGCGGGCGCGGCGAGGGGCAGCAGGCTCAGGGCAAGCAGGGCAAGCAGAGCGCGGGGCCAAGCCTTCCAGGAGCGTACGCGCTGTGGGAGGCTATATCTGAGAGAAAACATGGCGACAAACCCTCCACGGATCGAATTTGAGCGGTGCCTACAAATTCCGATAATTCCGCCTGCCTGAGTTGGCGCCTCTCCGGGAGGAAACAGCTTTTGCGAGGGAGCTATACGGTTGGGGGCTATCCCTATTCCGACAGGCAGGTGGAATGGCGCAAGGCGGGGCCGTCATGGCAATGTTCGCAGGGCCGACCAGGTATTCCTGCAAGGAAAGCCTTTCTTGCCAGTTGAAAAAGAAAAATAGGCCGCATTTTACTGCCAGGGGGGCTGGGGGTTGACTTATAGGGAGCACGCTGGGTAGACTCCTTAGCGCAAATAGGAATCATTCTTATTTAGATGATTCCCTATCCTATTCCCTGAGACGTGAAGGAGACACGAGACGATGCCTCTGGCAAAAGTGGGCGAAGCGGCCCCCGATTTTACGATGGCCATCGCCCGTCCTGGCGATACTCCCAAGACTACCGGCACCAAGATTTCGCTCTCGGATTATCGGGGCAAGTGGCTGGTCCTGTTCTTCTATCCACTGGATTTTACCTTTGTCTGCCCGACCGAGATCACGGCTCTTTCCGACCGCTACGAGGAGTTCGAGGAGCTGGGCGCGGACATTCTGGGCGTTTCCACCGATTCGGTTTACTCCCACTTGGCCTGGATGAATACGCCGCGCGAGGACAACGGCATTGCCGGTTTGCAGTATCCGCTGGCCTCCGATATCACCAAGCAGGTCGCCCGCGACTATGGCGTTCTCGTCGAGGATCAGGGCATTGCCCTGCGCGGCCTATTTATTATTGACCCGAACGGCGTGCTCCAGTATAGCGTCGTCAACAACCTCAACATCGGGCGCAGCACAGACGAGACGCTGCGCGTCCTGCAGGCGCTCCAGACCGGCGGCCTGTGCCCATCGGACTGGAAGCCGGGCAAGTCGCTGCTGAGTGTCTAAGCGCTGCGCGGAGGCAAGTAGAGAGTTATGCCATTGCGAATTGGGGCGCCTATGCCGGAACTGGAGGGAGCGACGGAATGGATCGGCGGCGAGGTCTCGCGGGAGGATCTGCTCGGCAGCCCAACGCTCATCCATTTCTGGGCCATAAGCTGCCACATCTGCCATGACAACATGCCGACTATCGCCCGGTGGCGTGACACGTATGCCGACCGGGGCTTAAAGGTAGTGGCGGTGCATATGCCGCGACAGGAGAGCGATACCGACGTGGAGGCGGTGCGCGCCGAGATGGCGGCGCTGGGCATCACGGAGCCCTGCGCGATTGATAACCGGCACGCCATCGGCGAACGCTTTGAGAACCAGTTCTGGCCGGCCTATTTCCTGTTTGACAGCGAAGGCAAGATGCGCAGCCGGTCGGCAGGCAATGCAGGGCTGACGATGCTGGAGGGCGCGCTCAAGCGCCTGATGGAGCAGCCGGTCTCCGCTTAGTTCCCTCAACTGGCGTTCTTCGGTTAATAAACATAACCCTCGCAAGGAGCCTACCCTGCGAGGGTTATGTTTTTGGTCTCTACCTCCGACCTCGGGATCCTTCGGTTTTGGTGTATCTCCCCTCATCCCCGTCCCTGCTCCCTCCAAGGGAGAAGGGGAAGGAGAAGTTTTCTCCCTCGGTATTCCGCCCGCGTAGGCAGGCAGCGGGCCGCAGGCCCCACAGCGGCAGGGTTTAGCCTGCCGGAAGGGAGGTTAGGTGATCGTGTTAGACGGCGGGGATGGCCGGCATCTCCTCGGCGGGCGGAAGCGCCTCCGCAGTCTCCGGGGCAGCAACCACTTCCGGCTCGGGATAGACGCTGATGCGCCGCCGCTTTTTATCACCCTCAAACTTGACGATGCCGTCGATGAGCGCGAACAGAGTGTAGTCCTTGCCGAGGCCGACGTTCTTGCCGGGATGAAAACGCGTGCCGCGCTGGCGCACCAGCACGTACCCCGTGCGCACCCGCTCGCCGCCAAACTCCTTGACGCCGAGGCGCTTGGCGTGGCTATCACGACCGTTACGAGAGCTACCCACACCTTTCTTATGTGCCATTCCTATTCTCCTGATGAGGCGTGGTCGTCTGGAGCGGCAGGTATTGTCCCAGACAAAAGCCCGCTGCCAGAGACGCCCTTCCTCAAACTTGAATGCTTTCGATGTGCAGCCTGGTCTGCCGTTGGCGATGCCCATAGCGGCGATGCTGATTCTTTTTCGGCTTGTAGGTGAAGCCCTTGATCTTCTTGCCCTTGAATTGCGAGACGATCTTGGCGACGACCTTAGCGCCCGCAAGCGTGGGCACGCCAACCTGGAGGCCGTTGTCCCCGCTGACCGCCAGCACCTCGGTCAGTTCCACGGTGGAATCCGGCTCGCCTTCCAGCTTTTCAACCGTAATCACGCTGCCTTCGCTGACTTTATACTGTTTGCCGCCTGTTTTGATGATCGCGTACATGAATGTTCTCCATAGCCGTTACCGGCAGACACAAAAAAATCCGGCTGTTTCATGCCTCCGGAGTCAGCCAGAAATTGTAGCATAGAGCCGCCCTTACTGTCAAGGGCGGCGGCCAAATTGCAATGCGTCTCATCGGGAGCCGGGCGGCCCTAGCCTTGCCGGAGCAGCTCCAGCATCTGCCGGTCGAGCTTGTGTCCTTTGTAATCCTCGTAAGGGACATCCTGGCGCTCGCTATCCAGGACGCCGAAGGAGCCGCGCAGGTTCCACAGCGCCCAGCCCCAACCGGCCTGGCGCCACAGATCGAGCTGATCCCGCATCCATGCCAGAACCACATTATGCGGCGTCTTGTTGTAGGCGCCCCATTCGCCCACGTGCACGCCCACGCCCTGCGCCTCCAGCGCCTTCCAGGGCGCGATCTGATCCCGCTGTAGGCGGGCCTTATCCCAGACCTCGCCGTTGCCGGTCTTCAAGGGCCAGGTCGGCTCCGGCCAGGTATCCGAGCCGTGTATCCAGCTGGCCTTGTAATGGCTTATCTGCATCGGCGCGTAGCCGCGCGTGCTCTGCGCGATCTTCAGGCTCGCCAGTTCCGGCACGGGCTTGTTGCCCCACCGCAGCCCATCGGCGATGACCAGGCGGTCGGCAGAGGCGGCGCGAATCGCCTCGACCGCCGCGGTAGCCGCGCGCACATAGGGCGCGGCGGGAATATCGCCCGGCTCGTTGACAAGATCAAAGGAAAGCTGCGCCGAAGGGATGTCCCTGTAACGCTCGGCGAACATCCGCCACTGCGCCGCAAACTGTCTGCGGGCCTCCTCGCCGTCCTCGCCGTCGGCCCACAGATCCAGGGGCTCTTTGGGCGGGTTGACGCAGTAGCCCGGCGCGCGATGCAGGCACAGGTTCATATGGATGTTGCGCTCTCGGCCCCAGGCGATGGCCTGGTCAATCTCCTTGAGCACATCTTCCCTATACGCGCCCGGAGCGGTCGTCCAGCAGCGGTAGTCGGTAGGAAGGCGAACAAAATCAAAGCCCCATTCGGCCATAAGGTCAAAGTCAGACTCCCGGTACGGAGCGTTGCCCGCCAGGGTAAACTTCTCCAGCAGGTTAAAGCCGCGCCAGCGCGGCAGGTGCGTTGCATCCACTTTCCGGCCCCTTCTTCTCTGTCCTTCCGCCGCACCCAGCGCCAGCGTGACGCCAGCCCCGACGCCCAGCGCGAGGAAAGCGCGGCGTGTCAGGTCGTTCCTCATTGTGCGATTCCTCATCCTGATGGCTTGTAGACTCGTCAGCTTCTCCCCTGAGTTCCGCAGGACTCTTCTGCGCCGTCCGCCCCGTCTCCTGCCGGGCAGGAAACAGAGGTCGCGCGGGCGAACTTCATTGGGTCATCTTCAACGCAGGTTTACCATCCAAGCCCATTGTTTTCCGAAGTCAAATGAGGCCTATTGGAAGCGACCAGCCGATGGAAATGCAATTCGGCAATTTACTCTCACGCGAAGACTTGGAAGCGCGTTTGCGACTCATTCCTCCTTCACTCCTTTTAGTCCGGCTCGAAAACGCAATGACACGCGAAGACTTGGAAGCGCGTTTGCGACTCATTCCTTCTACCAGAGCCGAGGTAAGAGAAAAATCCGCTTTTGCCAGGGTATTATTCAACACCTGCAAAATTCAGAGACAAATGCCAGTTTAACAACGAAGGAAAAGCTCGCGATAATCGCTCGTGCTTATTTGCATTTAGCAATGATTTATGAGCAATACGGGACAACCAACAAGGTTGTAGAAGCTCTAAATTCGTCTCTGAACTATGCTGCGCGAACCGCGGAGAACGATACGAGGTTTTCTGTTTTATACGCTGGCGGCCTCTGCTACGGACGATTATATGCTTTTTCGCAAGAACCTGAGAATCTTGATGCTTGGGAACAAGCGGTTGCCTGGTTACAGCGCTCGCTCAGGTATATCGAACCTCCTGCTGTGCGTTCCCAGATAGTGCTCGTCTATCAATCCCTCGGACGTGTCCTGGCAGACAATCCTGCGGCTTACCTCCAGACGAAATTCATTTATGACTGGTTGCTTCTTATAAACGATGCTCCCCTGGAAGATATGCTAGAACGGTTTAAAGTTCTGTAATTGTTAAATCACGAGGAAATCGTTCAAGAGTGCTGTGATCAGCAACCGGCGAACGGCTGTTACGAGATTGCTATGGCTGCCAGTGCTTGCTGGGTCATGAATCGAAAACGTCGTGCGAGAACCCTAGCAAAACACGGTGTAGAGCTGGCAGTAAGTCAGGGCGAAACAAAATGGGAGAGGGCCTTTCGGTTCCTTCTGACCAAGAAATACTAGGTAGACACTCCCAGCCGTGTGGATCAATCTCACGCAGCCTGCTGCTGAGGAGATACGTCCACACCGTTGGGAGGGATTACCAAATACTAAGAGTGCCTAACAAAACCCGTTCTCCCTCTCCCTACAAGGGAGAGGGCCGGGGTGAGGGTAGAGCCTCACGGCCCAGTTTGGTTAGGGGCTCTAAATGAGACAGATCCTTAGCGCGAATAAAGGAGTAATTATGCGAAAACTACTTGGCGGCCTGGCGATTATCCTGATGCTCGGCTTGGGAGTGGTGCGGCCCTCCGCGCAGGAGGGCGAGCGCAGGCCGGCTTCCATTCTCATCGTTGGAGGAACGGTGGTAGATGGGACGGGCGCGCACGGGCGGCGGGCGGATGTGCGGGTACTTGGCGATACCATCCAGGAGATCGGAAAGTTAGCGCCACAGCCCGGAGAGCGCGTGATCGATGCGCGGGGACTGGTCGTTGCGCCGGGGTTCATTGATACGCACAGCCACGCTGACGCCGGCCTGCTGGAGAAGCCGGAGGCGGAGAGCCAGATTCGCCAGGGCATCACCACCGTCATCGTCGGGCAGGATGGAGGCTCGCATTTTCCGCTTCAGATGTACTTTGAGCAGGTGCAGGCAAAGCACATCGCGCCCAATCTGGCCAGCTTCGTCGGGCACGGAACGGTGCGCAGCCGCGTGCTGGGAACCGACTACAAGCGCCACGCCACGCCGGAAGAAGAGGCCAAGATGGCCGCGCTGGTCGATCAGGAGATGCAGGCGGGTGCGCTCGGCCTCTCCTCCGGGCTGGAGTACGATCCGGGATTCTATGCGACCACGGAGGAAGTGATCGCGTGCGCGCGGGAAGCCGGGAAGTACGGCGGCCTCTATATCAGCCATGTCCGGAATGAGGACAATCAGGCGTTTCAGTCTTTCCGCGAGCTGATCCGCATTGCGGAGGAGGGGCATCTGCCCGCGCAAATCTCGCACATCAAGCTCGGCTCCAAAAACGTCTGGGGCAAAGCGCCGGATGTTCTCCGGTTGATGCAGGAGGCCGACCGGCGCGGCCTGGACATCACCGCCGACGTCTATCCTTATCTCTACTGGCAGTCCACCATCACGGCGCTGGTCCCCACGCGCGACTGGGAGAACCGCGCGATATGGGAGAAGGGATTGGCCGACGTGGGCGGGCCGGAGCATGTTCTGCTCACCACCTACACCCCCGATCCCGCCTGGGCCGGCAAAACGATTGCCGCTCTCTCCGCGCAGACGGGCAAAGACCCGGTGACCGTCATCCAGGAGGTCGTGCGCCACACGCACGGCAAGGAGGCAACGGGCCGTGAGGGCGTCGTCGTGACCGCCATGTCGGAGGACGACCTGCGCACCTTTCTGAAGGCGCCGCGGATCATGTTTTGCAGCGACGGCGTGCCGGGCGGCTCGCACCCGCGCGGGGCGGGAACCTATCCGCGCATTCTGGGCCGCTACGTGCGCGAGTACCATGTGCTGCGGCTGGAGGAAGCCATCCACAAAGCGTCGGCGCTGCCGGCCTGGCGCATGGGCTTTGCCGACCGGGGCCTGATCAAAACCGGGATGAAGGCGGATATTGTTCTCTTCGACCCCAAAACCGTTATAGATATGGCGACGACCGCCAACCCCACCGCGCCGCCGGTGGGCCTTCCCTATGTCCTCGTCAACGGCGTGGTAGTGCTCGACAACGGCAAAATGACGGGCGAGCGGCCCGGCATGGTACTGCGAAGGCGATCCGTTCAAGCTGCCCCGATTTTCTTCCCTCGGTAGAGTTTCAGGAGGCTAGAGTGGCCCTTTCTCCACAAGCAACAACGGAGAAGTCTGCCAAAACAAGAGGAGCGCCGGAACCGGAACGACAAGCAGCCTACGATCCCGGCCTGACCACGCGATCACTGGTGATCGCCGTTCTCTTGACCGTGCTTTCCGGGCTCTGGGTGCGCCAGTCCGAGATCGCGGCCCTTACCACCCAGATCACCGAAAGCGTACCCGCGATCCCCGGACTGGCGGCGCTCGTCCTGCTGCTGCTGGTGAACGTGATTCTGCGGCGCATCCGGGGCGGGCGTCCCTTCACGCGCGCCGAGATACTGGTCGTCTTCCTCTTTGTCACCATCAGCACGACGGTCATGGGTATTGGCGTGCTGCAGTTCGTCTTTGCGCTGATGTGCGCGCCGTTTTACTACACCGCCAACGATATTCCTACCCTGCGGCCCTTCCTGCCCCAGTGGCTGCTGCCCCACAATCCGAGCCTGATACGTCACCTCTACGAAGGCGCTCCGAACGGTCAGGTGCCCTGGGCGTTCTGGTGGGCGCCGGGCCTGATCTGGCTGGGCTTCTTCCTGGCGTTGTGGTGCACGATGTACTGCATGATGGCGCTGTTCTACCGCGTCTGGGCCGAGGAGGAGCGGTTGGCCTTCCCCCTGGTGTTCCTGCCGATGGAGATGACCGAGGGCGAGAGCGGCACCGGCAACTTCTTCCGCAACAAACTCATGTGGGGCGGCTTCGCGGTGGCGGCGGTCTACAACCTGGTCAATATCGTCCATGCCCTCTATCCCTCCCTGCCCCCCTTTGGCAAGGAGTACGACTTCACGCCCGCGCTCACCAACCCGCCCTGGAACGCGCTGGTCCCCCTCGGCTTCTACTTCCGCCCGGAGATGATCGGGCTGGGATATCTCGTCTCGACCAATATCAGCCTGACGGTCTGGCTCTCGTTTTTCCTCCTGAAGCTGGGCGCGGTGTTCGCCGCCTCGCAGGGCTATGAGCCGCGCGAGCTCTATCCGCAGGAACAGGGGATCGGCGCGTTTCTGGTGCTGGCCGTCATGCTGGTGTGGCTAGCGCGACGCCACCTCTGGGCCGCATGGCGAGCCGCTCTCTCCGGGCGGCAGACCGTCGGGCCGGAGGGCATCTCTTATCGCTGGATGTTCCTGGGCTTTTTCGGCGGGTTCGCGGCGGTATGGGCGTTTGCGACGGCGGCGGGCATGGCGGCCTGGGTGGCCTTTCTCTATCTGGCCGTGGTGCTGGCGGTCGCGCTGGTCTATGGGCGGATGCGCGGACAGGCGGGCGTGCCGCTGGTATGGCTGTTCCCGTTCTTCATGCAGAAGCAGGCGTTCCTCTACACCTTCGGCTCACAGCCGTTTGCGGCCAGCGGCCAGACGACCCTGCCGGCCTGGGCGCTCTTCTCCTTCCTGGCGCGCGGCTACTATCCGACGATGACCGGCTACCAGATCGAGGGTATGGAGATCACGCGGCGGGCGCACATCAATCCCAAGCGCGTGGCGTTCGCGGTCTTCCTGGCGCTGGTGGTCGGCTTCGTGGTCGGCTGGTACAACCATCTGGTGCCTTACTACCACCAGGGGGCGCTGCATGGGCGGGACGGCATCTGGGGAACGGGGGAGGCCCTTAGCGAGTACCAGTCGGCGGCCCAGTATGCCGTGACGCCCAAGCAGCCGGAGCTACAGCGCATCTGGGCGACGGGGATCGGGGCGTTCATGGTGATCGTGCTGACTTTTCTGCACCTGCGCTTTACCAGTTTTCCTCTGCACCCGCTCGGCTACGCCATGACCTGTAGCTACGGCAGCCTGATCTGGGGCTCGTTCTTCATCGTCTGGCTCTTGAAATCGCTGATGCTGCGCTACGGCGGCATGAAGCTCTACCGGCAGACCATTCCGTTTTTCCTGGGTTTTGCGCTGGGGCATTTCGCGGTGGCGGGCATTTTATGGGGCCTGACCGGGGTCTGGACCGGCGAGGCGGTGAAGGGGTACGCGGTCTGGTTCGGATGACCTCACCTCCGGCTCCTCAGAAGCGGGCGAATGAATTCGCGGCAACAAAGGCACAAAGTCCCCTTGCGGGGACTAAACCCTCCCCTCTCCCGCGCTGCGGGAGAGGGGTTGGGGGTGAGGGCCACAACCATCTCAAGCTGGGTCACCCCCTCCCTCGTAGGGTCGCCAGGCGGAGGGCTGTGGCAAGGCGGAGGCAGGGGCCCTAACCCTGCCGACCCTGGCAGTCCATTGCAGGCCCGACCCTGGCAGTGGCGCGAACCGTTGAGCGCCGACCCTGGCAGTGGGGGACGGGGGGTTAGGTCAAACACGAAGGAGAGGGGAAAAAGGGGTGGGGGCTTCTCCCCTCTCATTTCAGGCCCTGCAGCTGGATTCCCTTCATGAGTTGTTCCCGGAAAATTAAGAACGCCAGGAACATCGGGATCGACTCGACGACGGCTAGCGCCATCAGCGCATTGTAGCCGACGCCGGAAGCCAGAAGCTGCTGTGTAGCGGGGTCCATGCTGCCCTGGCTGGGCTGCCAACTGGTCAGCGAGTATTGCAGCTTGTAGAGGGCAACCGAGAGCGGCCACTTGCCCTGCTCGCTCATCAGCACGATCCAGGGGCCGAGGAACTCGTTCCAGGCGGCGGTGAAGGCGAAGTAGACCGTGACCGCCAGGATAGGCCGTGCCAATGGAAGCATGACTGCGCGCATCGTCGTCAGTTCCGAGGCCCCGTCTATGCGGGCGGCATCCATCAGCTCGGTGGGCAGCGTATCGAAGAAGCCCTTGAAGAGCAAAAAGTTGAACGCATTAAAGGCGGCAGGCAGGATCACGCCCCAGTACGAGCCGATGAGCGAGAAAGAAGGCATCTGCGCGCCCGCGATAGACGGAATGTTCTGCGTGGGCCAGGGAAAGTGCGACAGCAGCAGGAAGCGCGGCACGATGGCGATCTGGCCGGGCACCATGAGCGTGCCGATGAAAAACAGGAACAGCAGGCGGGCGGCGCGGGGCGCGTGCATCTTCGAGACGGCGTAAGCGGCCATTGCTGTCACCGGAATCTGCAAGAGCACGGTCAGCGATGAGATATAGATGCTGTTGCGGACATAGGTGATAAGCGGGTAGCGGAACACGTCAATGTTGAGGTTTAGCCCGCCCGCCGTCACGGAGGTGAACAGCAGCTTATAGGATGCTATGGAGGGGTGACGCGGCCATAGGTGGAACGGGTCCTCAAATATCTCATGCGTCGGCTTGAGCGAGGCCGAGATCATCCACACAACCGCAAACAGGTGCAGCGCCACGCCGATCCAGAGGAACGCAGCTATACATAAGAGCGCCAGCCGCACTTTCGCGCGGCGCTTTCCAACTTCGGGTATCAGGGGCATCAATGCCTCCGGCGTTAAGAGTGCCTAACAACACCTCCCTTGTTCCTCTCAAAAGAGAGGGCTCTACGAGGTCTTGCTAGGTGCTTTAAGGATGGTCAGGAAACGTCCAGGTCTTCGCGATAGACCCGGCGCTGGATGATCACGATGGTCATGATCACAAAGAACAGCACGATGGCGAGCGCGGTGGCTTTGCCGAGATTGAAGGCGCTGAACGCCTGGTTATAGATCTGCATGACGACCGTGGTGGTGGCGTATCCGGGGCCGCCGCCTGTCATGACGAAGGGCAGCTCGAATACCTGCATCACGCCGATCACGCTGAAGATCAGCATCATGGCGATGATGGGACGCAGGCGCGGCATCGTCACGAACCGGATCTTCTGGAAAAACCGCGCGCCTTCGAGCTCGGCGGCCTCGTAGAGTTCGGCGGGGATGCTTTGCAGGGCGGCAATATACATCAGGCCGGGGCCGAACATAATCAGGCCGGGCAGCACCAGAGAGAGCATCGCCAGGTTCGGGTCGTCTAGCCACTTCTGCGTCGGCAGGTGCAGCGCCATCAGCAGGCCGTTGAGCAGGCCCAGCGTCGGATGGTACATATACTTCCAGATGACGATGCCCGCCATCGAGGCCACCGGGATAAACCAGAGGATCATCATCCATCGGATCGTGCGCTGCTTCATTTCCATCAGCAGAATGGAAACAAAGATCGGCACGAAGAACGTCAGTCCAAGCGAGAGGATGGCGTAGAGGAAGGTGTTTTTGAACGCCTCCAGGGTCAGCGGGTCCTGGACGACGGCGCGAAAGTTCTCCATGCCGACAAAATCGGCTGGCTTGGCGAAGTAGTAGCGCTGGAAGGCGACCAGGAACGCGATCAGGATGGGAAACCAGCCAAAAAAGAACTGAAACAGCAGTGCCGGCAGGGTAAACCACCACGCGGCGATGCGTATATGACGTGGGCGTAAGGCCCCGGTTTGCACGATGGGCGCTCCTTTCGAACGGGTATAACAGAGAGGAACATTATTTAAAGAGGCGAAGCGCACGCGCACCGTGCGGCCCAACATACCGCATGAGCACGGGCTGCACGCGCGAGGGATGTGGATGTCCATTCTAAACGCCGCACGTATCGTATTCCTGGTCTTGCTGGCAGCCTGGGGAGCGACCAGTATGCTCGGGCTCCTCTATCGCCCTGAAGTGCCGCTGATGCGGCGGGCTCGCCTGCTGTCGGGGCTTTGCGGCGTCCTGCTGGCCCTGGCCCTGCTGGGGCTGGGAGCCGGCTGGCTGTGGCCCTCGGTGGCGGTAGGCCTGGTTGGTATCGGCTGCGGCGCGGCCTGGCTTTATATCCTCTTTAAACAGTCCCTCAACAACACGACGATGTAGTTCGCCATTCCCGGCTTCAGTTCCTACGCGTGTCATCCCCGCTCAGGTTCCTTCTGTATTCGGTTGCGGCCCTCACCCCCTGTCCCCCCACTGCCAGGGTCAGGCCTACAATGGACTGCCATGGTTGGGCCTACAATGGTTGGGCCCCTGCTCGGGTCGGCAAGGTGCTGCAAGGAACGGGCCTGCCATGGTTGGGCCCTCTGCCTTGCGAGGCCCTTGCCTCCGCCTAGCCACACCTGGCCACAGCCCTCCGCCTGGCGAGCCACGCTGCGGGAGAGGGGAGAGGGCTTCACTCTTAGGTTCGTCCGTTCTCCCTTATCTCCCCTCATCCCCGGCCCTTCTCCCTTGCAGGGAGAAGGGGGAACAAAAGCCGGGTCACCCCCTTCCCTTGTAGGGTCGCTAGGCGGAGGAACGAGCGTGCGCAGTTCCGACCCTAGCGGTGGGGGACGGGGGGTTAGGTCAAGAAGAACCGGGGGTGAGGGCCATATGAGAAAACGGAAGAACCATACGGCGAGGTTAGTTTGAGGGTGGGCGCACGTCTATGTGAACGTGGTCGGCGGCGTCCGGAAATAGAGCATAGATCATCACGCCGCGCTTTCGCGCCGCCTCCAGCGCCTTACGGAGGCGCGTGTCGGCCAGGGCCGAGGCTGGCGCGTAGGATTCGTTGCGGAAGCGCAGGATGTGCGGAAGCGGATGTCCCTCCGCATCACGGACGATCTGGCCGTCGTGGAGGAGAGGCGCCACCACGCCGTCGGCAATCTCAAATTCCTGGGGCGGGAAGAATGGCCAGGGACGCCGAGGCTTGCCCAGATGGATGCCGACCGCTGCGCCCACTGCCAGGGCATTCCAGGGGGACGCCTTCAGTGCCGCACCATCCGATAGGGAGGCTGTGAGGCCGTCGAGCAGTTCTTGCAGATCGGGCTCCAGGGGCGGGCGGCCAGCGACAGCAGGCGTCTCCGGGGCCTTAGGCATACCTATCCGATAATACCCCGGCGGCAGGTCGCGCAGGAGCGCCAGTGTCATGGCGACGCATTCTTCCGGGTGTGACTGCGTAATGCGATGCCCGGCATAGGCGGCGATGTCAGCGGCGATGCCGCGCGCGTGGGGGTTCCTGGGGCTGCTGCGCGGATGGGTGGGCGTGGGGTAAGGCGCGCGCAGCAGGCTTAGCACTTCGAGCGGCCGGCGCGGCGTAGAGCGCGCCGCCAGCGCCAGCAGTGTCCGCATTAGCCGTGGCGAGGGCGTCGTGGGAGGGGGAGGGGCCGCCTGGCTTTCTGCATTCAGAATCTCGGCAGGGTTGCCATCCGGCATTGCGCGCGGTTCCAAAGATGCGCCGCGTGCGGAGAGGACTCGCGCCGTGCTCCGACTCGCCGTTGAGTTGGACGTCTCCAGGCGGAAGGGATCGGGCGGAAATACGGATGGGACCGTGCCGATATTGGGCAGGGGCACCGCAGGGACGGCAGGCTCGGAGCGCCGCGCGGAAGGCATGGGCGGAGGCGGAGGCCACGGGTAGGCGCCATCGCGCTCCAGTCGGCGCAACTGCGCTCCTTCCCGCCAGGCGACGGTCAGCGTCAGGCGTCCGGCGTGCATCTGCTGCTGCAACTGCCGCGCTAACTGAGCGATAGCGGCCCTGTCCGCCGGCAGGTCTTTCTGCTCCGGCAGGGAAGACCGGCGTGGTTTCTCTGTTTCGGAGGCGGCCTGTTTTGTCGGAGACTGTGGCTCGGAAGAGCGCGGGCGTGTTGCCGGCAAGTCGCGCTCCAGGGGGAGGGCCTGCGATATGATGGGAGGCTGCATTTGCCGGGCCAGATGGAGGCGGGGCGCGGCCCGCTCTCCCTTCTGCGCGCAGGCGGTAAGCAGTGTGGAGAGACCGAGTAGCAAGAGGACATAGATCGAGGTGGTCAAACGCGGAAGCGGCATGGTTTCCTCCCGGTGCAGCGAATTCCTTAAACTTCCCGGCAGGCAGTGCCTTCATCCGCCCGAGGGAGAGTCGGACGGCGCCGGGGAAGGCAGCCTGCGCGGCGCAGGGGCAATCAACTCAAGGCTGCGATAGGCCAGCGTGAGCCAGGGACGGCTTAAGTTCAGCGCGGAGAAAGGGCTTTCCTCCGGAATCTCCCAGCGCGCCTCGGCCAGCCCTACGCGGCAGGTGAGCGCGCCTGTGAAATAGAGCCGCTCTGGCCCCAGAACGCTGAAAACGGGCAGAGGAAAGCGCAGCGGCAGGGTGCCGCGCGTCCGGTTGAGATGCAGCGTACAGAGACGGCGCTCTCCCTGCCGCACGGCGAGGCGGCCTAGCTCTCCTGGCTCCCAGGCGAATTGCGCTATTTCTTTGGGCAGGCCCCAGATCTGCCGACCTCCCGCCAGGGAAGCCGCGCTGTCTACATAGATATGGGATATCCACGCGCCAACCCGATAGCCACAGCGCACCAGCGCCGCCACGACAATCAGCTCGTGGTATTCCAGCGTTGATCCAGGGCCGTAAGAAGCCAGGTAGAGGCCGCCCAGCGTTTTGCCGGGCCAGACCGGGATCGGCTTCAACTCAGGAGGGATAAGCGCGCGCGCCCGCTCCCTGTCCACCGGTTGAATGCTCTGGAAGGCATGGCCCTGCAACCGCCAGGGGGCTGGCGGATACGTCATTGCGCTTACTTTCCAAGCACATTCTCATGCAAAGCCGTGCCGCCATAGCCGCCCATGCCCCCACCGCCGACGCCGCCCAATCTCCTGGCACCGGACCATCCGGGAACAAGACGGCACGTCAGCTCCTCCTTCGACTCCAGGCGCAGCGTCGCGCTGACACCGGAGCGGTTCACGGCTCTGGATCTGGCATTCCTCGCGGCGACAAGAAAATCCTTCCCCTGCTGCGCCGTCACTGTTTGGGATTTGCTGTCCGGCCCCGGCGCATTCTCGGCGGCATCCGCCGCATAGGAGCGCAGGAGTTTGGGCCAGAGCTTGCGGAACAGCCCCGGATCGCCGAAGATGTCGGCGGCGACGATCTTGCCGTTGACCGCCGCGACCATGCCCACCAGATGCGGGTCATTATCGAGGCTGTGCATCAGAACTCTGTAATACGCGCCCACGCCCGTTTTCGCCTCGCCCGCACACGCACCAGAAAATACCAGCCATAACCGGCTACCAGGTCGGTAAAGGCAGGCGTGCCAAAAGCCCGAGCCGCCAGCACCGTCACGCTCACTCCACAGGGCAGCAGCGACGCCGCCGTAGCTAGCAAGGCCGAAACACGCGTCCAGAACCGCTCGCCTTCTAAGCTCTGGTTACCCGGCCAGACCGCCCAGCACAGCGGCAGGGCGCGTCCCCGTTACCAGACCGCAAGCGTCAGCATCACCAGCCGTGCCTCCTGGCAGGTCGGATCGCGGATGAACACCAGGTGCCGGGGCTTGCCTAAGGCCAGGTGGGTCCGGGCCCAGGGATGCAGACACAGGGTAGCCAGCACTTCTGGGTCATTGCTGACCTGCGGGCTTGGAAGCACCCGAGGGCCCAACGCTCTGCCCGGCTCCGCGAGTGTAGGCGGGAAGGGTAGCACACTCCTTTAAGATACAAGGGCCACAGGAATAAAACGGAATGCCCCGAACGGGCGCCGGGCTATCCGGCAGGGATATGGGGCCATAAAAGCTAACATCCTTAGCGTTGACCCATCCTGCCGCCCACGGCAAGGATTCAGGAGAGATCGCTCATGGAGAGCCAGCCCCCGTCCCTCCCATTAGACAAATTCCGACCGCGCCCGATGGTCAAGGTGCGCCAAACCGAGGTGCCGCGAGCGCGCTACCCGGCCATTGACGCCCATAATCACTTCATGGAAGGCATGGACGTGGAGCAGACCGTAGCCATCATGGATGCCTGCAACGTGCGCGCTTATATAGACCTGTCCGGCTGGAATGGCGAGCGCCTGAAGCGGCGGCTGGAACTGCTGAAAGGGCGTTACCCGGAGCGATTCGCCGTCTTCTACGTCCCGGATTTCAAGCGAATCAACGAGCCCGGCTTTGGCCAGATGGCGGCGCGAGAGCTGGAAGAGGCCGTGCGCAACGGCGTCCAGGGCTTGAAAATCTACAAAGAGTTGGGCCTTACTGTGCGCGATGCCGACGGGAAACTGGTTCACGTAGATGATCCCCGCCTGGACTCGCTCTGGCAGGCGGCGGGCGAGTTGAACGTCCCTGTTATGATCCACGTCGCCGACCCCTGGGCCTTTTTCGCGCCGCTGGATGAGACCAACGAGCGCTACGTCGAGTTGATGCGCTATCCTGACTGGCATTTCTACGACAAAGACTATCCTCCGCTCCGGCAATTGCTGGAGGAGCGCGACCGGGTGGTCGAGAAACATCCGAATACGCGCTTTATCGGCGCGCACGTCGGCAGCGAGGCCGAAGACCTGGACAGGGCAGGCGAGGCGCTGGATCGCTATCCCAATTACTATGTGGATTTTTCGGCGCGGATGGCCGAGATCGGGCGTCAGCCCCGCCGGGCCCGCGAGTTCTTCCTGCGCTACCAGGATCGCATTCTTTTCGGCACCGATGCGGGCGCCAGCGTCACCATGTACCGCACTTACTTCCGCTTTCTGGAGACCGACGACGAGTATTTCGAGTACTATAACTACCCGGTGAACGGGCTGTGGCATGTCTCCGGGCTCTACCTGCCGGACGAGGTACTCTGGAAAATCTATGTTGCCAACCCGGCCAGGGTCCTCCCGGGCCTGGATGTGCCGGATTCCCCTGCGGCCTGCGGATAAGCAGGCAATCCAGATGAAGCGCCTTTTCCGGTAGGCAGGCTTGCGAGAAAGCAACAGTGCCCTACGGGGAGAGGCTTTAAGGAGAGCAAAATTATGAAATGGGTTTTGAACACCTACCAGACGGCTCAGGACTGGCCCCTGGAACATATCATCGAGATCTGCCAGGCGACGGGCTACGAGGGCATCGAGTTTCTACAGGACTTTAATCAGGCGCACGCTCTGGAGGCCAACGCTTCCGATGAATTGGTGCAGTTCGTCAAGGGAAAGATGCAGGACGCCGGGCTGATCATCGGCTCGCTCACAAGCTGCTGTAACTTCCACTCTCCGGAGGAGGCTGAGCGTCGGCGCAATATCGCCCAGGTTAAGCGCGTGATTGATCAGGCAGAGATGATAGGCTCTGACCATGTGCGCGTGCTGGGAGATCGCGTGCCCGACGACGAGCCGGGCAAGGAGATGGTTCTGACCAACGTGGCTGCCGCTTTGCAGGAGCTAGGGGATTATGCGCGGCCCAAAGGGATCACCGTCTCCATCGAGGCGCACGGCAGCTTCACCGACCCGGACTATGTGACGCGCGTGGTGAAAGAGGCCAATCGCCCCAACGTCGGCATCGTGTTTAACTCGCAGTGGCGGGTGGGCGCGGAGAAGGGCTGGAGCCTGCCGCCCAACGCGCCCTCCATCGCGCCCCTTTATGATATGATCGCGCCCTACATCACCTCCGTTCACACCCACCAGATGGAGCGCCCGGAGGTCTGGCCCTACTATCAGGAGTTTTTCCGCCGACTCACCCAGGATGGCTACAAGGGCTACGTGTCCAATGAATGCGCCTATACCGGCCCCGACCCGGAGACGGTTCTGCGCCTGTATACGGCTCTCTTCCGAGCCTTCACCAGTTAGGCGGCTTACCCGGCAAGGTCATTAGCCCCAAAAAGAGAACGCAAGGACCTTGTGCCCACATCCGTTAAGGAGGATATGCGCATCTGGAGGTAGTATATCCGAATGGCATTGCGCTTGCGTTTTTTACTGTAAAATAGATAGCTCATGGGACGGGCTGCTCTCGCTTTGGCACGCGGCATGCCTTGACCCAAGATAGGCATTTCTAGATGTTCCGCCCAAGACGGCCTGGCATCGCATTCGTTCTGCACGGAGATAGAAGAGTTAAGATGGATGTACGGTGCAGCATTGATCTGCTGGGCAGGCTCCAGGTCAGGCAGGGCGGGCGGATTATCAATCGTTTCCGTACCTACAAGACCGGCGTTCTGCTGGCCTATCTCGCCTTTTACCCGCAGCGCCCCCATCCCCGCGAGGAAGTGATCGAGATGCTCTGGCCGGAGTGCGAGCCGGCCCTGGGCCGCAACAGCCTCAGCCAGTCCCTCTCTTCGCTGCGCCACCAGCTAGAGCCGCCGGGCGTGCCCGCAGGCGCCGTGCTGCTTGCCGACCGGGCCACGATACGGCTCAATCCCGAGGCGATTTGTACCGATGTGGCCGAGTTTGAGGCCAGCTTGAAGGCCGTGGCCCGGGCCGAGGAGCAGAAAAAGGCCACGCTTCCCTTCCTGGTCGAGGCCGTGGAGCGCTACCACGGCGAACTCGCCCCCGGCTATTACGAGGACTGGATCCTGCGCGAGCGGGAGCGGCTGGCTGAAGCCTATCTGCGCACGCTCGACCGCTTGATCGCGCAATTAGAGCAAGCCGGGGAGCTGGAGCGCGCCCTGGATTATGCCCACCGCGCCGTCAAGGCCGACCCGATCCGCGAGGAATCCCATGCCGACCTGATCCGCCTATATGCGGCGGCGGGGCAGCCCGCCGCCGCGCTGCGGCAATACCAGGAGCTCAAGCGGACCCTGGAAAAGGAGCTTGGCATCTCGCCCGACCCGGCTCTGCACGCCTTCGTCCAGAAGCTGACGCTCGCCCCCCGCGCCCCCGCGCCCAAAGCCGCCGCGCCTGCGCCCCCTGCCCCCTCCGCGCTGCCGACCGGCACGGTGACATTTCTGCTGTTGGAGGTGGAGGACGGCGCGGCAGAGAGCCAACTCCAGGATCGAGTTCGCCGGCATGGCGGACGGGAAGTGAAGGTGGCCGGCGGCGTGCGGGTCGTCGCCTTCGGGCGGGCCAGCGATGCGCTGGCGTGTGCGGTGGCGGCGCAGCAGGCTGGCACGGAGGTATCGCCGGGACGCATGGCCATCCACACGGGCGAGGTGCGGGAGGCGCCCAAAGCCGGGGCTGAGTTTGCCAATCCCGTTCTGGACCATGCCCTGCGCCTGCTGCCGGCGGCCCATCCGGGCCAGATCCTCTGCTCCGAGGGAACGGCGGTGCTGCTGCGGCGCGACCTGGCCCCCAACCTCAAGCTGACGGACCTGGGCCTCTACCGCCTGCGCGGCGCCGACGGCGTGGAGCGCCTGTTTGAAGTGGACTATCCCGGACGGACGCCCGCCGCCTTCCCGCCGCCCAACGCCGAGCCGGGCCACGCCGGCAACCTACCGCTCCATCTCACCCGTTTCTTTGGCCGTGAGCGAGAGATGGCCCAATTGCAGGCGCTGCTCGAGCCCGCCTGCGCGGCAGGAGAGGACGGCGAGCTGATACTTTCCACGCGCCCGCGCCTGATCACCCTGACCGGCCCCGGCGGCACCGGCAAGACGCGATTGTCCTCCGAGGTAGGACGGCGGATGCTGGAGCCGTTCCGGGGCGCCGTCTGGCTGGTGCCCCTGGCCGATCTCTCCGAGGCACGCCGGATCCCCAAGGCGATCCTGGACGCGCTGCATCTGCCCTGTTCGCCGCACAGCGAGCCGCTGCAACAGGTCATTGCGGCCCTCTCCCGGCAGCCGACCCTGCTGATCCTCGATAACTTTGAGCAGTTACTGGGCCATGACAACCCCAACGCCAAAGAGAGCGTTCAGATCGTGCGGACGCTGCTGGCGCACGTCCCGGCGCTGACCTGCCTGGTGACGTCGCGCCAACTGCTGGGAGTGGTCGGGGAACTGGAGGTGCCGCTGGCGCCACTGCCGACGCCCGCCGGGCCGGATACCCCGGAGCAGCTAACCCTCTTTGAAAGCGTCCGCCTGTTCGTGGATCGGGCGCAGACGGTGCGCCCGGACTTCCAGGTGACGGGCCGGAATGCCCCGGCGGTCGCCGCTCTGTGTCAGAAACTGGAAGGCATTCCGCTGGCCCTGGAACTGGCAGCGGCGCGCTGTCAGGTGCTAACGCCCGCCCAGATCCTGACGCGCCTGGCTCATCGGCTCGACTTTCTCGTCAGCCGCCAGCCCGACCGAGACGCCCGGCATCAGACGCTGCGCGCGGCCATTGACTGGAGCTACTGCCTTCTGCCGGAGCCGCTGCAGCGCTTCTTCGCGCAGCTGTCGGCCTTTCGGGGCGGCTGGACGCTGGAGGCGGCGGAGACTATCTGCGCGGAGCCGCTCGCGATAGACTTCCTGGCGCAGTTGCGCGAGTGCTCGCTGGTGACGGCGCGGGAAGGCGGCGATGATCCCCTGGAGATGCGCTTCCAACTGCTGGAGACGCTGCGGGAGTATGCTGAGGAGAAGCTGACGCCGGAGGAGAAGGCCCAGATCCGGCAGCGGCACGCGGATTTCTTCCTGGCGCTGGCGGAAGAGGCGGACAAAGGGCTGGCAGGCCCACAGCAGCGGGAGTATCTGGCGCGATTGGACGCCGACCACGAGAACCTGCGCGCGGCCTTCGCCTGGCTTGTGGAAACCGGTCAGGCGGAGAGGGCTCTGCGGCTGGGAGGCGCGCTGGGCACGTTCTGGGGCATTCGCGGCCATGTGAGCGAGGGGCGCGAGCGTCTGGAAAGCGCGCTGGGGCTGGCCGGCGCGGAACGGACAGCGGCGCGCGCCCGTGTCGGCGATCTGGCAGGCACGATGGCGCTCAATCAGGGCGACTACGCCGCCGCCCGCGCCCTCTATGCGCAGAGCCTGGCCCTCTATCGGGAGATGGGCAACAAGCAGGGTGTTGCCGACCTGCTGCGCAGCCTGGGCACGCTCGCCTACGAGCAGGGCGACTACGCGCAGGCGCGTACTCTGTCCGAGGAGAGCCTGGCACTCTACCGGGAAATGGGCAATGTGCGCAGCATCGCCATCGCGCTCAAAGACCTGGGCAACGCCCTCAGCGAGCAGGGGGACTATGCCGCCGCCCACCCGCTCTATGAGGAGAGCCTGGCGCTGTTTCGGAGCCTGGGACACCGAACCGGCATCGCCACCGCGCTCATCAGCTACGGCAGTTCGCTGCAGGAGCAGGGCGACCCTGCGCGGGCGCGTGCGCTCTGCGAGGAGAGCCTGGCGATCTTCCGGGAACTGGGGAACAAGGGCGGCATCGCCTTCGCTCTGCTCACGCTGGGCAACGCGCTCTGCGCGCAGGGCGATTACGCGGCGGCACAGACCTTCTGCCTGGAGAGCCTGGCGATCTATCAGGAGATGGGCGATAAGGACGGCGTTGCGGACGCGCTCTATGGCCTGGGCAAAGTCGCCTGCGGCCAGCACGATCTGGATCGGGCCCGCACCTGTTACGAGCAGAGCCTGGCGATCTTCGGGGAGCTGGGCGGCAAATTGCCGATCAGCCGGGGATTGGAGTCGCTGGCCGGCCTGGCGCGGGCGCAGGGGCAGGCCGAGCGTGCGGCGCAGCTTTCGGCGGCGGCGGATCGCCTCCGGGAAGCCATCCGAATTGGCCGTTCCGCTCCTGATCGCACCGCCGATGAGCAGGACATAGACGTTCTTCGCGGCGCGCTTGGGGAAGAGGTGTTTGCGGTGGTCATGGCCGAAGGGCGCGCCGTCACGCTGGAGCAGGCCGTCGCCTATGCGCTCGATCCGGCAATCCGTCCGCCCGGAGAGCGCAGCGCCGCGCTTTAAGAGTGTGTACGCTAACGTTTGGCCGCCCACCCCTAAAGGGATGGGCGGCAGACGGCAAGCCCGCTCAAGCGGGCTACGAGAGGTTAGTTACCCTTGAAGGAAGTCCTCCAGCGGGGCGCTTGGATGCCTTTGTCCTTCATAGAAACCGATCCACCCGGCTCAGCCCCGTTCACGGGGCTTGCCGCCCACAGCCCGGTCCTTTAGGGCCGGGCACAGCTTTAACAAGCCTCCCCGCAAGAGAGGGAGGCTTGTTGTTTTTTCTCCCTGACAAACAAAATTTCTGAAAAAGATTTGGCCTCCCAATCCTTGTCAGAGTTCTGTCAGGGTCGCCGGATAGAATGAAGCGTCAATCGGGCGGCGCACTCCAAATTTAGCCGACGCCCCGGAAAAGTTTCGCAGGGAGGACATTCCAATGCACACTTCTTTTTCATCCTTAATTGGGAACAGCTTCAAGATCAGTTTTACTTCTCATCTCGGCCTGGCCGCTTCTCTGGCGCTGTGCGGCCTGGGCGCCTTCGCAGCCCCCGCGCAAGCCGACGCGCTTGCGGCCAAGAGCGATCTCTTCTTGACCAAAGTCGCCGCGCGGCCCGCCTCCACTACCGCCTCCGTAATCGCGCGACTGGACGGCGCGCTCACCCCGGAGCGAGAGCGGCAGCTTCAGGCGCTCCAGGCCCAGATCCACCGGCGCCTGCCCCTCATCCACTCTATCGCCGTGCGCGTGCCGGTGAATAACCTCAATAAGCTGGCGGCTCTGCCGTTTGTCAAGCACTTGTCTGCCGATGTGGCCGTCAAGAAGAACGACGAGTTCACCGTAGAAGCCAGCGGCGCCGATGTCGCCTTCCAGCAGTATAGCCTGACGGGCAAGGGCGTGACGGTGGCGGTGGTGGATAGCGGAGTGCGCCCCAGCCAGGATCTCGGCGATACCGAGACAGGCGGCACGCGCCTGGTGGGCGGCGTGAGCTTTGTCGGCGGATCGGGTGCCACCGATCAGTGCGGGCACGGTACGCATGTCGCGGGCATTATCGCCGGCAACGGCGCCGCCTCCACCGGCAGCCAGTACTTCCGCACCTTCTACGGCATCGCCCGCAAGGCCAACCTGGTCAGCGTTCGGGTGCTGGACGGCACCGGGAAGAGCGATGTCAGCACGGTCATCGCCGGCATTCAGTGGGTGGTGGATAACAAGGCCACGTATAACATCCGGGTACTCAACCTGTCGCTGGGCCATCCCGTGGGCGAGAGCTATACCACCGACCCGCTCTGCCAGGCCGTGGAGAGCGCCTGGAAGGCCGGCATCGTCGTCGTCTGCGCCGCCGGCAACAACGGGCGCGTGCAGGATACCCAGGACTCCTCCCTGGATAACGAGGGCTACGGCACCAACTGGGGCTCCATTCAGTCGCCGGGCAACGACCCCTATGTGATCACCGTCGGGGCCACGAAGTCGATAGATGGGACTCGCGCTAATGACACCATCGCTACCTATTCCAGCCGGGGGCCTAGCCGCCTGGACTTCATTCTCAAACCCGACATCGTCGCGCCCGGCAACCATGTGATCTCGCTGGACGCCAACAACAGCTACCTGGACAACGCCAACGGCGATACCAACCAGATCCCCTGGAACTACTATAGCACTCGTGCCGCTTCCGGCAACTCGGCCAAGTACTTCCGGCTTTCGGGCACCTCGATGGCGGCCCCGGTGGTGGCAGGCGCGGCGGCCCTGCTGCTGGAGAAAGACCCGACGCTCACGCCCGACACCATCAAGGCCCGCCTGATGATCTCGGCGGATAAGTGGGCTTATCCCGGCGGCGACGGCGATGTCCTGACCTTCGGCGCGGGCTACCTTAACATTCCCGCCGCCCTCAACAGCACGGTGACGGCGACCCAATCGGCGATGAGCCCGCCTCTGGCGCGCGACGATCAGGGCAACGTCTGGATCAATCTGAACAACGCCATCTGGGGAACCAGAGCCATCTGGGGCACCGGCGTCGCCAACCTGAACGCCATCTGGGGCACCAATGCGATCTGGGGAACGAACGCTATCTGGGGCGTCCGCGCCATCTGGGGAACCAGCGTCTGGGCTAACAACGCCATCTGGGGCACCAACGCCATCTGGGGTACCAACGCCATTTGGGGGACGAACGCGATATGGGGTACCAGCGTGTGGACGGATAACGCCATCTGGGGCACCAACGCCAGCGCGGTAGACCTATCCGCTATCGCCATCAACGGAGAATAGTGAAGACTAGACGGAGTACCCATTAGATGAACCAGCTAGCTTCCTTATCGGCGCCTTTATCTTCTCTCGGAACCGGTCTCCTGCCAGGGCAGAACATCGCCCTGGTATTCTTCTGGAAGAAAGGAATGCCTATGCCTGTTCTCCTCTGTGAGGTCATCGGTTGTGGACGACCTGCCGCCTATGTTCGCGTGGCAGCAGGAAGCGGCCACATGGAGGATTATCTCTGCGCGAGATGTTATCGGGAGCTACAGGCCCGGTTTCCGGATAGGATAGGCTTCTATGCGCCTCTGACGGATGCAGCCGCCGGGCCGCTACCGGACGAGGCAAAGCCGGCGCCGGAGGAAACACAGGATAGAGAAGCCCCTTCTGAGGAAGCCGAGCAGTAACGCTACCGTTTGTTCCTCCTCTTCCAACGCCAGAAACGCCTCCTGTTGACCAGCAGGAGGCGTTTTGCTTGCGAATATCGGGCGATGGGTCCGGTGCGACAGCACTTCATTATTCCCCTCCCGCGGCACCAGGAGAGGGAAAAGACCTCACCCCCAACTCCTCTCCTTCAGAAGGAGAGGGGAGCAGCCTTACTCCCAGGTTCTTCGGTTCTGCCTTCTCTCCCCTCCTCCCCGGCCCTTCTCCCTGCAAGGCAGAAGGGAGAGCAGAAGCCGGATCATCCGCTTCCCCCTCTCCCGCAGCGTGGGAGAGGGGCGGGGGGTGAGGGCGACCCTACACCCTACACCCTATCCCCTACACCCTACACACGGGGCCGGGGGTGAGGGCCGCTAGGCCGCCCGCAGTCGCAGGAACCAGGGATGACGGCGAATTTCCGCCGTCTCGGTAAATTGCACCCCGTACTCAAAGAGCGCCTGTTCTGCTCCCTCGATCAGTTGCTGGCGCATGATCCGCGCGCGTATCGGAGGCAGTTCGCTGTCGTTCGGGGCATACAACAGTACGTAGCTCCCACACGGAAGGCATACCTCCGCGCGAAACCGCAGGCCCCTGCGGCTGATATCCTGAAGGATGCCCATGTGCTTGCCGCACTCGGAATGCTCAATTCCAATCGGTTGCGCTTTGGCCGGCAGGCGCAGCGCCGACCGGCGATCATCGGGGGCGATAACCGGCTCGAACGATGTGTCCACGCGCGTCATTTCCTCTCTTCTGAACGGAAGGATCCTTGTAATAGGCTTCACCTTCCGCATTATCGGCAGCCTGCCCGGCAGGATTAGGGGAGGGCTGCCCAGCCATCCTACCGGTTTGCAGGGGCCGAGCGGGTGTTCCGTGCCCGGCTTTGGCCTCTTATTTCCCGCTTCTTATGACTACTGACCACTGAGCACGGACGTTCTGCGCTCGACTCTGGCCCTTTCTTCTCCGCTGCCTCTGCCGGCAGCCCGTATGGGTTCCTCCGAGTTGTCCCGCTCTCCAGCGCTAACATCGCTCTTCTTTCCGGCTGCGGCTGGAGACCCGCATGACCTCTGCCGCAGTTCTAGCACTTCCTACAGCCAGCTTTCTCTTCCCGAATGGCATAATCCCTCTTGGTGGGCTAACTCCGCCCCCGACAAGGGCAAACCTGCCGTAAGGCAGGGACGCAAAGCCGACGGGTCTCCGCTGATAAGCCGAGACGGCCGGGCCGCCGAACGGGCGATCACCACAGAGATAGATACATTCTGGTTGGATGCCTCTATCTATATTTTCCGCGTCGGGCAGGAGCCACCTCAGGGATAGTCTCCTATTCTCCAGCGCAAGCCAGAGGATAGGAGGCTGCCCGCACCACCAGCAGTTCCTTCGCAATCGAAAACGGCAAACCTGGCGAAAGCCAGGGACGCAAAGCCACGGACCTACCCTGGCTTGCCTGTAGGGCAAGCAGTATGGCCGCCGGGCTGCCGAATTGCAGGATTACGAAGGAGAGAAGATATGGTTGCTTTCAGTAAAAAATGCTGCTTGCAGCCCAAAAAGGTCCGGTTGGGTCTCCGCCAACGCGCAGGCCGGCGCCTCTCAGGACTCCTGATGGCCGCGCTGGCCGGCTGCCTGCTCACAGGCAGCCAATGGCCTGTCCGAGCGAAGGATGCTATCAGTGCAAAATGCGATGGCTTTCTTCAGGAGAAGCTCGCTAATCGGAAGCCCAGCGATTGGGTCTCCGCCATTGTCCGTGTCAATGGAACAGGGCAGGCCGCCCTGGAACAAGAGCTTAAATCGCTGGGCGGAAGCGTCTATTGTCGCCTGCCGTTGATTAACTCCGTCGCCGTGCGCGTACCGATCAACCGCCTGGCGCATCTGACCAACATGGCCTTCGTGGACCATCTGTCCGAAGATACGCAGGTAACGAAACGCGACGAATTCACCGTTGGCTCCAGCGGGGCCGATGTGGCTTTCCAGCAGTACGGCCTGACCGGCTCCGGCGTGAGCGTGGCCGTGCTGGATACGGGCGTCAAAGACGCCACCGATCTCGATGACGCCAGCGGCAACAGCCGCATCGCCGCCAACGTCAGCTTCGTGCCCAGCACGACCTCGGCCGATGACGGCAACGGGCATGGCACCCATGTGGCCGGCATTATCGCCGGTAACGGCGCCGCCTCCACCGGCAGCGCCTTTTACCGAACGTTCTACGGTATCGCCCGGCAAACCCGGATCGTCAACGTCCGGGTGCTGGATGCCAACGGCCAGGGCGACGTCAGCTCGGTCATCGCCGGCATTCAGTGGGTTGTGGATAACAGGGCAAGGTACAACATCCGGGTGATCAACCTGTCGCTGGGCCATCCTGTGGGCGAAAGCTATACGACGGACCCACTCTGCCAGGCCGTCGAGCAAGCCTGGAAGGCCGGTATCGTCGTCGTCTGCGCTGCCGGCAACGAAGGCCGACTCAACGACACGGCCACCCAGGGAGCGGACAACGAGGGCTACGGCACGGCCTACGGCTCGATCAACTCACCGGGCAACGACCCCTATGTGATCACCGTCGGGGCCATGAAGTCGGTGGATGGGATTCGCGCTAACGATACCATCGCTACCTACTCCAGCCGGGGGCCCTCCCTGGTCGACTTTGTGCTCAAGCCCGATATTGTGGCGCCCGGCAATAAGGTCGTCTCGCTTGAAGCGCCTAGCAGCACACTGGTCAACGCCTACCCGGCCAACTGCCTGAAGTGGGCGGATTATAAAGTCCGAGGCAATACCAGCTACTCGTCCAAGTACTTCGTCCTGTCGGGCACCTCGATGGCGACGCCGGTCGTCTCGGGAGCCGCCGCCCTGCTGTTGCAGAAGGATCCGACGCTTTCTCCGGACACGGTGAAGGCCCGCCTGATGGTTTCCGCCGATAAGTGGAGCTTCCCAGACGGCACCTATGATGCCTGCACCTTTGGCGCCGGTTACCTGAATATTCCGGCGGCCCTCAACTGCACGGTCACGGCCACGCAGTCGGCCCTGAGTCCGTCCCTCTACCAGGATGCGCAGGGCAACGTGCTGATCGACAATGCGATCTGGGGCAATAACGCCATCTGGGGATCCGGCATTACCGACCTGCGCGCTATCTGGGGAAGTAATGCGATCTGGGGCAAAGACATGCTCTCTTCCAGCAATGCGATCTGGGGAAAGAGCGTCTGGACCGACCGGGCCATCTGGGGAAGCAGCACCAGTCAAATAGACGGGTTAGCCGTAACCGTTCAAGGGGATAACTGAGAGGGGCCGCTTCGAGCCCCCCTTAAGCATCGCCTTTGGCACGGTTCTCCACGCAGAAGACCTTTACTAAGCGTAGAGCGAACACATTTCACGCGACGATTTACGGATGCTCCCGAAACGGCAAACTGTCCGAAAGGGCGGGACGCAAAGCTAGAGGGCCTTCCCTCCGCTAAGGAGGATGGCAGCCTGGCCACCGAAGAGCTTCTTGAGATACTGAGAGCATCCAACCATGACGACACAAACTCGCGGCAAAAAGAATACGAAAGTTTTCAAGCAGTTCTCGCTGCTATCCACCCTGAGTCTGATGGGCCTGTTGCTGACCGGCGTGCGTCTGCCGGCCCGCGCAGATGCCTTCGCAGATAAGAGCGACAAGTTCCTCAAAAACAAGCTGGCTACGCTGCCGGCTGCCAATTATGTCTCTGCCATCGTTCAGGTGAAGGGCGACTTCACCGATACGTATAACACCCAGTTCCAACTGATCGGCGCCTCGGTCTACCAGCGCCTGCCGCTTGTCCATGCGGTGGCGTTACGGGTGCCGGTCAGCGCCCTGAAGCTCCTGGCCAGCCTGTCGTTTGTCACCCGTGTCTCGGAAGATGTCCCGGTACAGAAACATGACGAGTTTACCGTCGCTTCCAGTGGCGCCGATACGGCTTTCCAGCAGTACGGCCTGAACGGTACCGGCGTTACCGTCGCAGTCGTGGATAGCGGCATTCGCTCGCATCCCGACCTGAACACTTCCACGAGCGGAGGCTCGCGCGTTCTGGCCAGCACCAGCTTTGTCAACGATGGCTACGGTGCCGACGACCCCTGCGGCCACGGCACCCATGTCGCCGGCATCGTCGCGGGCAACGGCCAGGCTTCTTCTGGAGGGAACTGCTACCGCACGTTCTATGGCATCGCCCGCAACACCAATCTCGTCAATGTTCGGGTGCTGGATGCTAACGGCCAGGCCAGCGTCAGCACGGTCATCTCCGGCATCCAGTGGGTGATTAACAACAAGGCCACATACAACATCCGGGTGATGAACCTGTCGCTGGGCCATCCTGTGGGCGAGAGCTATACCACCGACCCGCTCTGTCAGGCCGTGGAGAGCGCCTGGAAAGCCGGCATTGTCGTCGTCTGCGCCGCCGGCAACAATGGCCGGCTCAACGCCTCGGCCACCCAGGGATCGGATAACGAGGGCTATGGCACCAACTACGGCTCCATCGTCTCGCCGGGCAACGACCCCTATGTGATCACCGTGGGGGCTATGAAATCGGTAGATGGCGTGCGCGCCCATGATACGATCTCGACCTACTCTGGACGCGGGCCTACGCTGGGCGACATTGTTCTTAAGCCGGATATCGTGGCGCCGGGCAACAAAATCATCTCGATGCGCTGCCCGAACACCTATGTGGATGTCACTTACGCCAACACGAACCTGATCCCGTTGAACTACTATAAGACGGTGGCCTCGACCTCCGACTCGCCGCAGTACTTCCGGCTCTCGGGCACTTCGATGGCCGCTCCGGTCGTCTCCGGCGCCGCCGCTCTGATGCTGCAGAAGGATCCGACGCTTTCCCCGGACACGGTGAAGGCCCGCCTGATGGTCTCCGCCGATAAGTGGGGCTTTTCCAACGGGCTTTACGATCCCTGCACCTTCGGGGCCGGATACCTCAACATCCCGGCGGCCCTCAACTGCACCGTCACGGCTACGCAGCCGGCGTTGAGCCCGACCCTGGTCTCCGATGGCGCGGGCAATATCTGCCTCAATAACGTAATCTGGGGCACCAACGTCATCTGGGGAACCGGCATCAACAATCTCAATGTTATCTGGGGCACCAATGTTATCTGGGGTACCAATATCATCTGGGGAACCAACGTGATCTGGGGCACCAATGTCATTTGGGGCACGAACGTTATCTGGGGAACCAACGTGATCTGGGGCACCAATATCATCTGGGGCACAGGCGGCAATGGCACTGATCTGTCCATGGCCAGCATCTTCGGAGACGACTGATCGGATGTGAGGATGCCGCGCGGAACAGCACGCGCGGGATGCTGAGACGGAAACTAATCAGGGCGTGGGGCAATTGCCCCACGCCCTGTTCCTTTGGGATTGTGTCCAGAAAAGCGTGCGAACTCGGCCTGCGCCGTGATAACGAGGCAAATGCCGCATCACCTTCTGGATGCAATCTTCTTTGGTGCTGGATGTCCTGGGGGACGTGGATTCGAACCACGGTTAACGGCTCCAAAGACCGCTGTCCTGCCACTGGACGATCCCCCACCGTTGGTCCCCGCGTTGTCGTCAGGGACAGTATACTCTGCCCCTCCTGCCCCTGTCAAGCCGAGCGGAAAACCCCGGCCTATCCCCTCTGCGATGCCCTTCCAGGCCAGGACTGCTTCTTCGGCAGGCTTGTCCCCAGACAAAAAAAGAGACCGCAGAGGCCCTCGTTCGCTCTGCGGTCCCATAGTGTGGAAAGGAAGCACCACCGCAGTGAATCCTCACTTACAGCAGAACCTCACAATATCGTTATACGATATTTTGGCCGATTTTGGGGCTCGTCAGGCTACGGGATTTCCTACCCCTACCGAAAACTCCAGGGCCAATCACCAGGAAATCCCTATTCAGGCGTTAACGCAGGGTCCTTCCGTTTTCCCTGCGGCTCTCACCCTAGAAGACCTCACCCCCGGCCCTTCTCCCTCTAAGGGTGAAGGGAGACGAAAAGCCGAAGTTAAAGAGAGGATAACGGCTCAGCGGACGACTTTGGGGGCCTTTGAGCGGCGCTGGCTTTTCAGGCTCTTAATGATCTCGCGCAGGTCGTCCCGGCGCGCGACGGCGCGCGGGTACTTATTCGGATCGAAGGGCTGGTAGAGAAGCGCGCCGGCAGGAATCGCGAAGGCAAACTCCTGCGGGCCGAAGGCCGGATGCGCCACGATGAGGTTATCGTAGGTGATGCGCGTCTTGACCGGCAGGATGGAATCCGAGAGAGTATCGCTATCGTCGGCGGCAGGCAGACCGCCCGGCCCTGGCAGTTTGGGCGTGGGCGGCTCGGCGGGCAGGGGGGCGTCGTCCAGCAGTTCATCCAGCGGGTCGCCGATTTTGCCGGGTGTGTTGTAGGTCAGGATCGGCGTGGTTTCAGTGACGAGGCGGCGCAGCAGGAGGTCCTGTTTGCCGATATAGAGACGGGTTTCCGTGACCGAGCCCGGCGCGGCGATCCGCAGCGCTACTACCTCGGTCGGCACGCCGCGCACCTCTTCCTCGCCCTCGTAGCGGGCGCTGTCCACCTTGCTTTGCAGATCGGCAAAGGGGTTCAGGCCCAGGATCATGAGCAGTTCCAGGCTGCCGCTGTTGAGATTGGGCAGCCGCAGAAAGTCGCGCAGCTGCCCCGGCGCCTTCTCCTTCGTGTAGGCGTTTTTCTCCTCGCTATACGTCCAGAACGTCTTGCCGTCGCTCACCCATTGCGTGATCATTGGCTTGCGGGTTGTCGGGTCCACCTGGCGCAGCTCCAGCAGCAGACGGTTGGGCCTCTGGACAAGCAGGCGCAGGCGCCGTGGGTCTTCCTGAGTTTTGGTCGCCGGGAGCGCAGCCGCCGTCCCTTTTGCCTCGGACGCGGCGTTTCCCCCTGTCGGGGCGGCGGGCGGCGCCTTCCCCCCCGGCGGAGGCGGCGGCGTAACCGGCGTGATGGAAGAGGTGAAGACCGTCTCCTGGCTGAGCGCGGGCAGATGGGCATAGGTGTCCGCCATCTGCTGTAGCAATTGCAGTGCGCGCGGCTCAAAGTCGGGGCGCGTGCCGGACGGCGCTCCTTGTTCCTCCGCCGAGGCCGCCCACGCGCCCTGCCCCATCAGCCCAACGGCGATCCAGAGGGCGAGAAGGCCTTTTGAGAACGCCTTCGCTGGCCTGCGCGTATTTTGCGACAGCGCGCCTGCCAAGCGGCGCTGCGCGGCAATGACATGCCTGGCTATCATTCTGAAGTTCCTCGGCAATGGAAAGCGGGATGCGGGCGGGGCAGGCAAGCGGGCCGGGGCGAGATCACTTCGCCTGCGGCGCGGCACCTGTCTCCCTGGCATCGGCGGGCGGCGTGAAGGCAAAATCGGCGTCCGTCAGGCGCGGATTCGCCTCCACCTGGGTATATTCGACCTCGACCGTTGCCTTCTCCTCCGCCTCTAAAAACGGGCTAACCGTGCCGGGATCGGGAAGAATGCGCAGCGTAAAGCCGCGCAGCAGGTTACTTTCGGGATCGAGACGGTAGCGCAGCGTGCGCCGTGCGCCCTCCTGCTGCGCCTCTACCTGCAATACGTTCACGGCCTCCTGCGCCTGCTGCTCGAACCCGGCTGTATAGTGGACGGGGGCGGTCTTCTCCAGAGCCGCAAACGGATCGGCGTCCCGCAGCAACAGGTCGAACTCCGGGCCGCGCAGCGAGCCCGCCAGGATCAGCTTGTCCAGCTTCACGGGCGCTTTGATCCGCTGGAACGTATGACGCGCGCTGTTGTAGAAGGTCAGCGTCTTGCCGTCGCAGGCCCAGGTCAGATGCCAGCGGCCCGGCTGCGCTATCTGCGGATAGTCCACCTGAAGATAAAGACGGTTCGGCTTCTGGAAACGAAATTCGATTTCGATGACGGAAGCCTGATCGGGCGCGGATTTCCATTGGCGCTGTATGACGTGGGCCCGATAGGAGCGCAAACTGCGGTACGCCCGCACCATCTTCTCGCGCAGCGCCATCGCCGCCGGTTCCCGAGCAATAGCCGAAGGGCTGCCCGGCGTGCCGGGCGACGCCTGCGCACCGCTAGGAGAGACGGCCCAGGCCAGCCAACAGCCCGCCAGCAGCAGCCACATAGCACGAAGGCGTAGGGGTAAGACAGGGCGGTGAGAAACGAGCAGTGCCATGCGGGAATATCTCCCTCGTATCCACCGGAGGCTCCGGCTTCCGCGTTAGGCGCAAGCCTGCGTCTTAGGGCGTAGATAGTTGACCCAGCCTCAAGGCTGCGGATTCCAGATCACATCCGGCAGGCCGCTGCGGTGGTTGGCGGCGCGCGCCAGCACAAATAGCAGATCGGAGAGGCGGTTGAGGTAGCGGAGGGTCTCCGGGTTCAGCGGCGGCTGGCCCGCTTCCGCCTCCGCCTGCGCCAGGGCGACGCAGCGGCGCTCCGCCCGCCGACAGATCGTGCGCGCCAGATGCAGCGCCGCCGCAAGCGGGCTGCCACCGGGTAAAATAAACTGGCGCAAGGGCGGCAGTTCCGCCTCGTAGCCATCAATCCAGGTTTCCAGTTGCGTCACGCGGTCCGACCGGACACGCTCGATGGTCACGCGCCCTTTCTGGGTTTCGCTCGTCTCCGGAGTCGCCAGGTCGGACCCGAGCGTGAAGAGGTCGTTTTGCAGGGCGGAGAGGACGCCGTCCAACTCGGCATCTGCTCCCTGCGCGCGGGCTACTCCGAGGGCCGCGTTCAGCTCATCCACGGTGCCGTAGGCTTCGACGCGCAAGTCATCCTTGCGCACGCTGATCCCGCCGAAAAGTCGGGTTATGCCGGCATCGCCGGTCCGGGTATAGATACGTGAGGCCATGGATTAGAGAAAGAGGAAGCCACCTCACCCCCATCCCCTCTCCTTCTAAAGGAGAGGGAGAAGCCCTCACCCCTCTCCCGACGCTGCGGGAGAGGGGAGAGCAGAAGCTGGGGTTTGTCTCTTCCTGCGCAGGCAGAGCGTTTCGCCCACGTAGGTGGGCGACGGGCGCTCTGCGCCCCACAGCGGCAGGGTTTAGCCTGCCGCGAACAGGAGGGAGAGGGCAGGGTGAGGAGAAGGGCATATACGCCGTCTACTTGCTGTGGAAGAAGTCGGCGTTGAGGGAGATATAGTCCTCGTACTGCTTGGGCACGTCGCTATCGGCAAAGATGGCAGTTACGGGGCACTCCGGCTCGCACAGCCCGCAGTCAATGCACTCATCGGGATTGATGAAGAGCATATCGTAGGTCTGGCCGTCTTTCTCTAGGATACCCTCATGGATGCAGTCCACCGGGCAGACGGTCACGCACGATTTATCTTTGACCCCGATGCAGGGCTCGGTAATTATGTAGGCCATAGTGCAGGTACCTCCTCGGCGATATAGGTAGTGTTCGTTGCTTTTTGTCTGCTGTCAGGCGCAATCCTCCGTTCCATTGATGCATGCCCTGAGGAGCCCTTTTGCAGATAGAGCGATTTTTCCAGCGTTAGTATACCCCAATTGAACGCAAACCGCGTCCATTTTTGCGTAAGGAACATGCGGCAGGTTTCCCGCAAGGAAGGAGCCGGATCTTAGACCTAAGGTTCTAGGGGATTAGGGTTCTAAGTCCTTAACGCGGCAGGTTTTCCGTAAGGAGCCGAATCTTGGAGCCGGAAGGCGACGTTCTGGAAAAGCTGATCGATCACGACGCCCGCTACTTTACGATGGTGGCGTCTCTGGAGAAGACGCCCTGCGCCTGGTTTCTCTACGGCCCGGAGTTGCCGGAGTATGGCGACGCCAACCGCGCCCTCCGCCTGCGCGACGATGGGCGCGGCCCGGAGGCGGTGTCGCGCGAAGTCATCGCCTACTTCCGGTCGCGCGGCCTGCCGGCGGTAGCTGACGTGGACGCTGTGGCGGAGGCGCAGGGCATCGGGTCGGCGCTGCGGCGCATGGGCATTGTGCCTGTCCTCGGCGATACCCTCTGGATGCGCTACCCGCTGCCGGAGCCGCCCAACGTCAACGCGCCCGGCGCTCGCGTTGACGTGGTTCCCAACGAGACGGGCGCCGGTGAGGCGCGCGTCTGGATCGAGACCACGCTGAGCGATGTCGAAGGGACCGAAAGTGCGGCCCTGTGGCGTGCCGTCGCCGAGCGCGAAGCGCGCTATCTAGCCTGCCGCCTCTACCTGGGTCTGCTCTCCGGGCAGCCTGCCGGGACGTGCGACCTGTTCGCGGCGGAGGGCTGGGGGCGCGTGGAGAGCGTAGCCACGCGCCCGGAGTTCCGGCGGCGCGGCGTGGCCTCGGCGGTGGTGGCGCGGGCGGTCGCCGACTCGCTTCAGATGGGCAACACCGTCACCTACCTGCTCACCGAACCGGGCGGGGCCGGCGAGCAGGTCTATCGGCGCCTGGGATTCGTCCCCTGGGGCCTCAATATCCTGCGCCGCCATCGGACAGCCCAGAGCTAAGCAGGCTTACGCTTAAAGCTGGACGCGCGGGACGCTGGCGCACGCGATGCAGGCGCCCAGAGCTAAGCAGGCTTACGCTTAAAGTCCACAGCTTTCCGAGAGGTCGTTGCTACGCTCTTTGGCTTCAGGGCGACTTAGCGCAGAAAGAGATCTTGCGCTCTGGTCGCAACGACGAGCAGCAGGCGAGGGCGGAAGCCCTGCTCAGTTAGCGCAGAAAGAGGTTTTTGTGCTCTGGTCGCAACGGCCAGGCCGAACCGAGAAAAGAGGAAGAGACGCCCGTCCTGCGAACGGCCCCTCCGGCTTGACAGGCCGACCGATTTTCTTCTACAATGGCGCATAGACGCCAGACGATCTGGCGTGCGGGCGCACAGGAGGTAGGGATGAAGCGCGTCGTCAGCATCAGCCTGGGCTCTTCGCAGCGGAACAAGAAAGTCCACGCCAGTTTCTTCGGGACCAAGTTTGAAATAGAGCGCATCGGCACGGACGGCGATAAGCAGAAGTTCCGGCAATTGGTGGCCGAGCTCGACGGCAAGGTGGACGCCTTCGGCGTGGGCGGCACCGACATCTACGTCTACGCGGGCAACCGGCGCTACGTGCTGCGCGACAGCCTGGCGCTGATGTCGGGAGCTAAACAGACACCCTATGTAGACGGCAGTGGCCTCAAGCACACGCTGGAGCGGGAGACGGTCGCCTATCTCCAGGATCAGGGCATCGTGGACTTTGCGCAGAAGAGGGTGCTGCTGGTCTGCGCGGTGGACCGCTTCGGCATGGCGGAGGCGCTGGCCTCTCGCGCCCGATCTATCGTCTTTGGCGACCTGATGTTTAACCTCGGCATTCCCATCGCGCTGCATTCGCTGGAACTCGCCAAGAAGCTAGGCTATCTGCTATTGCCGCTGCTGGTGCGCCTGCCTATCGAATGGCTTTATCCGACGGGCGAGAAGCAGGAGCGCAACACGCCCAAGTATCAGCGCTACTTCGCCGAGGCCGATGTGATCGCCGGGGATTTCCTGCTCATCTACAAGTATATGCCCGAAGACCTGCGCGGCAAGATCATCCTCACCAACACAACGACGGAGGCCAACGTCGAGGAGCTAAAGCGGCGCGGCGTCCACCAGTTGATTACCACCACGCCGGTCTTCGAGGGGCGCTCGTTCGGAACGAACGTGATGGAGGCGGTGCTGGTGGCGCTGCTTGGCAAGCGCCCGGAAGAGTTGACGCCGGAGGATTACCTGAGCAAACTAAAAGCGCTGGGCTGGACGCCGCAGATACGCCAGCTCAATCCCGCCATCTGGAGCGACGATGCAGCGATTCGCCTTTGTCATTCACCCCATTGATGTCCGGCGCGACGTGGGGCGCAAATACCCCATCGCCAGATACCTCCCGGAACGCCTGATCGAATGGTATATCCGGCGGCGCGATCCGCTGGTCGTGTCGGAGGTGGTGGGCGTGCGCTCGCGCACCGGCGAGGAGGCGCACGGGTGGTTTATCGCCTGCCCGCTGACGCCGCGCCAGATGCTCTCCCTGCCGCTGGATTTCGTGTGGGAGAAGCTGGAGGCGTGCGGCCAGATCGCGAAGGAACTAGGTGCGGGCATCATGGGGCTGGGCGCCTTCACGTCGGTCGTCGGGGATGGGGGCGTCACGCTGGCAAGGCGCCTTTCCAACCTCGCCATCACGACCGGCAACTCCTACACGGTCGCGACGGCCATTGAGGGCGCCAAGCGGGCCGGTGAGCTCATGGGCTACCATCTGCCGGACGCGCGCGTGGCGGTCGTCGGGGCGACCGGGTCCATCGGGGCGACGTGCGCCGAGATATTGGCGCGGGAGGCGGCGGAGATCGCGCTCGTGGGCCGCGACCAGAGGCGCCTGGAGGCGCTCGCGCAGGCGCTCCAGCCGAAGAGCCGGGCCGAGGTCAACGTCTATGCCGACGTGGCGGCTGGTTTGAAGGAGGCAGATATTATTATCACGGTGACCAGTTCTGTGGATGCCGTGATCCTGCCGGAGCACATCAAGCGCGGAGCGGTGGTCTGCGATGTGGCCCGCCCACGCGACGTATCGGTGCGCGTGGCCCGTGAGCGCGACGACGTGCTGGTCATCGAGGGCGGCGTGGTGGCCGTGCCGGGCCAGATGCGCCTGCCCAGGCCGGATAAGCCCGACAGCCAGTTCAGCTTCGGCTTCCCGCCCGGCACGGCTTACGCCTGCATGTCCGAGACGATGATCCTGGCGCTGGAGGGCCGCTACGAGAACTTCACGCTGGGCAAGAGCGTCTCCGTGGCGCAAGTGGACGTGATCTCCGGCCTGGCGGCAAAGCATGGCTTCCACCTGGCCGGCTTCCGTTCCTTCGAGCACGCGGTAGATGAGGAGACCATCGCCCGCATCCGCCGCAACGCCTTCGGCGTCGGCTCTCCGCCCGCGACCTCCCTCACCGTCGGGGGGGCGCAGCAGGAGCGCTCCGTCTGATCGGCCCGAAAGCCATTCAGTTTCAGGTTGCGGGCGAATCCATTGAGGCCCGGTCCTACATAGATGACCGTGCTCGCTTGCTTCAAGCGCGGCCAGCCCCGTATCCTTAAGTGGCCCACTTTCCAACACGGAGGCGCCTTCTAGGATACACCAGGAGCCCCGGCTTGTCCGCCTGGCCAACGCCCCGACCCACTACCCCAACCGCCCCCCAAGCCAACCCCCGGACACCCGCTGGCCTCCCAGACGCCCCTGTGGGTCCAGGCGCTCCGGATGAGGCACGGGCGTCCCTGGCACCCGGTGGGCACCCGGCTTGCGGGCCGGCACCAACCGACCCCGCAGAGGCAGAGGGGCCCCTGCTCCACCCCTCCGGTGCCTTTCCCGCCCTGGCCCAGAGCGTGCCCGACGGGAGCGGTGCCGGGGGCCGGTAGCGTTGGAACCTGCTTGGTCTGTGGCCGTCCCAGGGATGCGCGCGCCCGCGACAGCCCGCTCTTTTGGGCGCGCGTGTGCTCGACCCAGGGGCTTTGCTGTATGGTCAGCCACCCCCGTTGGGCCTGCGGGCAGGCTGGAAACCGTGGTTGAGAGCGGCCTAAATCCTTGAGGAGCGGGCCTCAATGCATTCGCCCGCAACAGCGCAGGAATCAGGGCGCGGCGGGGTGAAGACCAAGGAAGATAGACGCTCAAGCACTTGCGTTCTATGCTACACACTCTTTATCGCCGCCCCGAGTGAGAGGATAATAACAGGAGAGGAAATGGCTGGACTGACGCCCGACCAGATCGCCTTCTTTCAGGAAAACGGGTATCTGCTCGTCGGGGAGGTACTCACCGATGAGGAACTGGAGATACTGCGCGAGCGCGCCGAGTGGATCGCTTCGGGAGAGGCAGCGCACATTCCGAGGGAGTGCCTGCAAGTCGAGCCTCGGATCGCACGGGGCGAATTGACGGCGGACAACTTCATCCTCTCGCTGCGAAAAATATCCCATCTGGCCTGGCACGATGACGTCATGCTGGCACACGCTTGCCGACCATCAATCGCCGAGAAGATCGTGTCGCTGCTGGGCCACGATGTGAGGCTCTATCAGGACCAACTCTTCATGAAGCCGCCGCGCGTCGGCTCACGCCAGCCGTATCATCAGGATCAGCCTCTGGGGTTCTACATCGATCCCCCAGATCGGATGGTGACGTGCTGGACCGCTCTCGATGACGTCACGCTGGAGAACGGCTGCCTGCGCGTCATTCCTGGAACCCACAAAAGCGGGGTGCTGCCGCCGGAGGTGATTCAGGAATATGAGCAGAAGGCTCAGAACGGGCAACTGGACGGAGAGGTGCCGCTGGTCATGAAGGCTGGGGAGTGCAGTCTTCATCATGGGCACCTGCTGCACAGCAGTCACCCTAACCTCTCCGGCAAGCGGCGACGCGGCTATGCCACGCATTACGTAAGCGCACGCTGCCGGTATACGGGGCCAGGACCGCGACCTTCCTTCCCCCTTGTTCGGGGCGAGGCCATTCCAGGCTGTTTATGAGACGGCACAGGTCGGTAGGGGCACCTGATGCCGGTAGGAACTATCCCGATCTCCACCACGAGGTGCGCTCGGCGGCTTGCGCCCGCATTTTCGCTTCTGCGACCTCTTGACGGTTTGCCCCGAATTCTGTATACTTCCTCATCATGGCAGACACGACTTCCACCACTCCTTCCGGGCGTCCGATTCCTACGTCGGTACCTCCTGGCTACGAAGGCAACACGCCGCTGCTCAAGCTCTACTTCGCTACGCGCAACGAACACCCCGGCATAATCCTGCTGATGCGCGTGGGCGACTTCTTTGAAGCCTACGGCGACGATGCCGAAACCATTGCCCGCGATCTCCACCTCACCCTGACCGGGCGCGAGGACGGCGGCGTGCGCGTGCCGATGGCGGGCGTGCCACACCATGCCTGCGAGCGCTACGTCGCACGTCTGATCGCTAAAGGGCGGCGCGTCGCCATCATGGATCAGATCGAGGACCCCAAGTACGCTAAGGGACTGGTCAAGCGTAAGGTCACGCGCGTGGTCACGCCGGGCACCGTCCTGGAAGACAACATGCTCGACGCCAAGAGCAACAACTACCTGGTCGCCGCCGTCGTGGGCGAGCCGGTGGCGGGCCTGGGCGTCGTGGACGTCTCCACGGGCGAGTTTCTGACGACCGAGATCGAGGGCGAGCGGCGCGTGGAGAAGTTGCTGGACGAGATCACGCGGCTGGAGCCGGCGGAGATTCTGATTCCGGAGGACGTTTCCGAGGAGTTTATCGAGGCTCTGCGCGCCTCCTGCGCCGCCACCCTCACGCCCTTCGCGCCGCGCGAGGGGATGCACGGCCACCGGGCGCGCAACAGCCGGGAAGTGCTGCTGGCGCACTTTAAGACGCAGTCGCTGCGCGGCTTCGGCTGCGAGGAGTACACGGCGGGCCTGGACGCCTGCGCGCTGGTGCTGGGCTACCTGCAAGAGACGCAGGTGAACGCCCTGCCCCACATCCGCACCCTCAGCACCTACGCTACGCACGAATTTATGGTGCTGGACGGCCCCGCGCGCCGCAATCTGGAGCTGACGAGCGCGTTGGGCGAGGGTGGCAAGAGCCGCACGCTGCTGGGCGTCCTCGACGAGACCCTGACGCCGATGGGCGGGCGCCTGCTGCGCCGCTGGCTGGAGGAGCCGCTGCTGGATGTGGGCCGCATTCAGAGACGGCATGAGGCCGTGGAGGAATTGGCGCAGGACCTAATCCGGCGCGGCGACCTGCGCGACCTGCTGCGCGGCATGGGCGACATGGAGCGGCTGGTCAGCCGGGCGGCGGCGGGACTGGCGAACGCCCGCGACCTGGTGGCCCTCAAGAGCGCGCTGCTGCGCCTGCCGGAACTGGCCGCCGCGCTCTCCGGCGTCCGCTCCGAGCAGCTTAACGACCTGGCGCGGCGGATGGCCTGCCCGCCCGACATCGCCGAGCGCATCGCCTGTGCTATTACGGATGACCCGCCCGCAGGCTTACGGGAGGGCGGCCTGATCCGCCCCGGCTACAACGCGGAACTGGATAAGCTGCTCACCGCCTCCGCCGACGCCAAAACCTGGATCGCCAACCTGGAGGCGTCGGAGCGGGAGCGCACCGGCATCGCCTCGCTCAAGGTCGGCTACAACGCCGTCTTTGGCTACTATATCGAGGTGACGAAAGCCAACCTGAGCAAGGTGCCCGCCAACTATATCCGCAAGCAGACGACAGCGGGCGGCGAGCGCTACATCACACCGGAGCTAAAGGAGTACGAGGCGTTGGTGCTGGGCGCCGACGAGAAGGCGGTCGAGCTGGAGTATGAGCTATTCCTGGGCGTGCGGGAGCGGGTGGCGGAGGCGTCCGGCGAGGTGCTGGCGGTAGCGCGGGCCGTGGCGGAACTGGATGTGCTGGCCGGGTTCGCCGAAACCGCCGTCCGCAGCCACTATGCGCGTCCGGTCGTCAACGAGGAGGACCTAATCGCGATCCAGGGCGGGCGGCACCCGGTCATCGAGCGCATTCAAGCGGAGACGCCCTATATCCCCAACGACTGCCGCCTCGACGCCGACTGCCGGATGGCCATCATCACCGGCCCGAACATGAGCGGCAAATCCTCCTACCTGCGGCAGGTGGCGATCATCACGCTGCTGGCCCAGATCGGTTCCTTCGTTCCGGCAGACAGCGCGACTATCGGCGTGGTGGATCGCATCTTTACGCGCGTCGGCGCCCACGATGAGCTGACCAGCGGCCAATCCACTTTCATGGTGGAGATGAACGAGACCGCCAATATCCTCAACAACGCCACGCCGCGCAGCCTGGTCATCCTGGACGAGATCGGGCGGGGCACCAGCACCTACGACGGTCTCTCCATCGCCTGGGCCGTCGCGGAGTATCTGACGCGCGTGGGCTGCAAGACGCTCTTCGCCACGCACTACCACTATTTGAACGAGCTTGCCAAGCACTTCCCGACCGTCCACAACTTCCGCGTGGCGGTCAAGGAGCAGGGCGACCATATTGTCTGGCTGCGTAAGCTGGTGCCCGGCGGCACCGACCGCAGCTACGGCATCCAGGTAGCGCGGATGGCGGGCGTGCCCGCAGAGGTGCTGGATCGGGCCAGGGAAGTGCTCAAGAGCCTGGAGCGCGGCGGCGCGGGCGCGGCGCGAGATCTGATTACCGGCGCTGAGGATGTGGCTCCACGCAGGCAGAAGGTGCAGTTGACCCTGTTTGAGGCGGAGAAGCATCCCATTCTGGAGGATCTGGAGACCCTGGACGTCACCGCCATGACGCCCATTGAGGCCCTGATGAAACTCGACGCTTGGAAGCGTATGCTGCGCCAGCCCTCATGATCGCCTCTATCGCTGTTATCTCAATTTTGGGGTAGGGAAAGGACTCTTGGGCCTTGGGCGCGAATGTGTAAGCATCGTAAGTTTATGGGCAGGAGCGTTTCGGCGAGGGATTGCCAGGCGGAAGGCGTTTAGATTGAAAAGAGATCAGGAGAGGGAATATGCGACTGGAAATAGATCCCCAGGATGCCCGTGAGTCGCCGCAGCCGGCATTGGTCTGGATTACGGAAGAGGAGGCGCAGGCGATGTCGGGCGCTTCCGGCTGCGATGTCGCGACGCTCAATCAGGCGCTCATCCGCGCCTATAACCCGGCGGGGTGGGTGGTGGAGGGCGGCGCCGAGACCCTGCGGCGGGTCGGGTTGGAGGAGTGGGCCGTCAAGGCCGAGCAGGAGGTGGCACGGCTCTACGCGGCAAGGTCCTCGCGGCGTCCTGTTCCCGCCCTGCAAGTGGAGTTGCAAACTGACGTGACAGGGGAGCTGCTGACGCGGGACTACGCCCCGGTGCGCGAATATGCCGAGCACATCGAGAAGCTGCGCGCCGCTCAGAAGGCGCGGGAGCGGATGGCCGAGGCCGCCCACCCCAATCGGCTCTTGATGCAAGCTATGCAGCCGGTGAAGCATTTTGCAGAAGTCCTGGAGCAGGCCGGGGTCATCAAATGCGCCCTCTCCCGCCCGGACATCCTGTGGCCCAACTGCGCCTTAGAGATTCAGCGGCCTAACATCGGCTTTAGCTCCCCGATGGTGATCGTCTATTGCGTGAGGGCGGGGGCCCGACGTGGAGGAGGGTCGCTCACCTGGCAGATCAACGTCTGGTCGGATGCGGTGACGCGAGGCAGCCGCCGGTTTACCCATCGGGATGGCTATGATGCGCTCTTTCACTATGTGACCGATTGCCTGGCGCGGCTGTAGACGTGGCTTGCCTCCCAGATGGTTTCAAGGAGCGTGCAGGAAGCGAGTTGCCCTGGCTCTTCGGCTGGTTACAGGCCGCCGTCTGCGAATGTGCGGCACAGCCCGCAAGGCTATTTTTGTATGACCTTTCGGCGCAGGCAAACTCTCTTTCTGCTCGTTCAAATGGATGCCCTGCTCGGCTAACATCTTCACCAGATTGAGCAGGTAGGGCGAGAACGGATTGGTTCGAGCCTGCTTCCGAAGCGTATCAATGGCGTGCTTGGCCCGGTGGCGCACCAGGTCTGTGTCATCTGTGCGGCTGTCGTAAGTGCGGAAGATCGCCATCCAGACCTCCACATCGTAGACGCGGTTGCGGCAGGGACACAGGAGGCGAAGTACGCGCTGTTGCGCGTTCTCGGTACCGCAGCCCAACGTTGCTAACAGATGCGGTATATCTTCGACGTCAATTTGGTGGTCTCGTTTCGCCATCGTTACTTCCTTTCCCCCAAGCGAGACGTAGTTTCCCTTCTTTATCGTTCGAGAATAGGCGGCGGTTAAACACACCGCTGCGCCTTCTCTCTGCCCCGACTATCCCTCGGCTACCTATCTGTCGTCCAACAAACGACTTGATACAGAGACCAAATGCAAAGTTGCACAGAGGACCGCGCTATTGACAGGGCAGGAACCGGGCGTGGGGTCGTCGAACCTTTCTGGCGTTCCGGAAATCCACTTCCTCGTTAGAAAGAACTGCTGTATTCTCATGAGCGATGCGCCTACAGCTTACGCTAAGCTTGCTACCTTCCCGGATGTCGCCGCCTTCCGCGCCTATCTGAAAACGCTGGGCCGCGACCTGCCGTGCGACACGTCACTGGAAACCGGTAGCGCTGCGCCGCTGGCCCAGCCGCTGAGCGCCGCAGGCTTTACCATCGGCAACCGCTTCGCCATTCAGCCGATGGAAGGCTGGGACGGCAATCCCGACGGTACGCCCTCCGAGAAAACGCGCCGCCGCTGGCACCGATTCGGCCTGAGCGGCGCAAAATTAATCTGGGGCGGCGAGGCCGTCGCCGTGCGCCCGGACGGGCGGGCCAATCCCAATCAACTGATGCTCAACGCGCACACGCAGGCGGGGCTGGCCGAACTGCGCGACCTGCTGATCGCCGGGCATAGGGAGGCGATGGGCAGCGCGGAGGGGTTGGTGATCGGGCTGCAACTGACCCACTCCGGGCGCTACTGCCGCCCCAACCGCAAGGATGCGCCCGAGCCGCAAATTGCCTTCCACCACCCCCTTCTCGACCGCCGCCTCAACCTGCCGCCTGACTTCCCGCTGCTCTCGGACGGTGACCTGCGCGCCCTCGTCGCCGACTACGCCCGCACCGCCCGGCTGGCCCGCGACGTCGGCTTTGATTTCGTAGACATCAAGCACTGTCACGGGTATCTGGCCCACGAGCTGCTGGGCGCGCACACCCGGCCCGGCGACTATGGCGGCTCGTTCACAAACCGTACCCGCTTCCTGCGCGAGATCGTCGAAGCCATTCGCGCGGAGGCGCCGGGGCTGGCGATGGGCGTGCGCCTGTCCGCCTTCGACCTGATCCCCTTTCGGCCCGATCCGGCCCGCTCCACTCCGGATCGGCCTGGCCCCGGCATCCCAGAACCATTCGCCATCTGCCTGCCCTACCGCTACGGCTTCGGCGTCAGCCAGGACAACCCCACGCAATACGACCTGACGGAAACGTTCCAGTTTTTCGACCTGCTGCGCGCGCTCGGCATTGCCCTGGTCAACGTGACTGCCGGCAGTCCCTACTACAACCCGCACATTCAGCGCCCGGCGCTCTATCCGCCCTCCGATGGCTACCAGCCGCCCGAAGATCCGCTGGTGGGCGTGGCGCGGCAGATGCAGGTCTGCCGGGAACTGAAGGCGCGCTACCCGGAGATGGCGGTTGTCGGCTCAGCCTATACTTATTTGCAAGAGTTCCTGCCCTACGTGGCGCAGGCGTCGGTGCGGGAAGGCTGGACAGATTGCGTGGGGCTGGGGCGCATGGTGCTGGCCTATCCCGAGCTGCCCCATGATGTGCTGGTCGCCGGGCAGATACAGAAGAAGCGGCTCTGCCGCACCTTCAGCGATTGCACCTCCGGCCCGCGCAATGGCCTCGTCTCCGGCTGCTATCCCCTCGATCCCTATTACAAGCAAAGCCCCGAACACGTGCGCCTGCTCGAAACCAAGCGCGCTGCCCGCGCCCGCTCGCGGTAATGGATTCCCCCCCATCCCCTGCCGAAAAATTGCCTGGAAACTTGTGAGAAATCACTTCCCTGCCGCATCTGAATAAGTAGAGGGCGCATGCATTGCCGCCCACAAGCGCTATGAACCGGTCAGCAAGGTGGCCCTGTGGATAACCTCATCACCGTGCGGTACTTTCCGCGAATGGATGTGCCCGACGAAACAAGCTGGCTTGCGGCTGCCCGATGTGGCGAGCGGTGGGCGCTGGAGCAGTTTTACGCCTGCTACCAGCCTCAGATCTACACGCTCTGCCAGCGGATGCTGGCCCATTCCGAGGATGCCGAGGATGCTATGCAGGCGGCGTTCGTCAAGGCGTTCCGCGCGCTGCCGCATTTCCGGGGCGAGAGCAGCCTGAAGACCTGGCTGTACCGTATCGCCATGAACGAAGCCCTGAGTGTACTGCGCAAGCGGCGGGGAGAGACGGCTCCATTGGGCGAGAGCGTAGCCGTCGCCGATGGCACGCTGCCGGTAGCGCAGCGGGTGGCGGTACAGACGGCCCTGGCGCGTATGAAGCCCGACCATCGGGCCATTCTGATCCTGCGGTTCTGGGAGGAACTCAGTTACGAAGAGATCGCCGCTGTGCTGGGCATCTCCCTGCCCGCCGTCACCATGCGGCTGCGGCGGGCGCGGGAGGAGTTCCAGAAGCGGTATGAGGGAGCCCCATGACACACCGATGGCGTATGCGGGCCGCGCTGCTGGCGTTCCACGAAGGCACGCTGCCGGAGAGTGAGCGCAGGGCGCTGGCCCATCATATAGAAGGTTGTCCGGCGTGTGCCGGGGAGTTGCGGCGGCTTGCGGAGGCCGATCGCCTGTTAAGGGGAGCGCAACCCGAACCCCGCGCGCTAGGGCCGGAAGCGGCATGCGCCCTCTTTGAACGCGCTTACCTGGCCTCCGCCGTTGCAGAGCGGCCCACACAGCCGGGGTTTTGGCGTCCTCTGCTCGGCCTGGCGGTAGCGGCATCGCTGGTGTTCCTGCTGTGGAGCCTGGGGCAACGCACGTACCTTTCCCACAACAAGACCGGAACTACCATTATAACTCGAAAATCTAACCCCGTCCCACCCATACGGATAGTCCGAATAACCCCTCCGTCTAAAGCGAGCGATAGGCACGGCCCGCGCACGACAGCGCCACCTCCCAAACGCTATGTAATACGTTGGAAGCCGCGCTTGTGGAGACGCTACCTTGCGCTGGGGAGGCACTGGCACAGACGCCATTCCCTCCCGACAGAAAACAGGCCGGAGATACGGTTTGCCCAAAATCGGTGCGCTGCCGGGACGCGATTTGCCGAGGCGCTGGCGCTGGCACTGGTGCCGCGCTATGGGGAAATGCCTGTTCCGGCACGGGAGGAAGCGCCTGCGCCGGTCGAGAGCCGCCCCCCTGCGCATCTGTTCGTGATGGTGACCAACGCGCCGGAAAAGCCGGAAGCGCTCCACGTGGCGGTGACGCAGGCGGCGGAGAAAGAGGCGGGCACGGCGCGCGTGGCGGCCTACCAGATGGATAGAATGGGCGGCAGGGCCGTGACGGAATATACCGTCGCGACCGAAAAAAACGGAATGACTTCCACGCGTTATACGCTTGCGGCCATTGGCCCCGATCTGAAAATGACGTACCTGGCGGTGCAGACGGCCTCGGCCAGCGAGGAAGGAGCCAAGGAGATTAAACAATGAGATGGATAGCCAATAAGGTGGGCCTGGCAGCGCTGACGCTGGTGATCGGGGGCGGGACGGCGCTCTCTCAGGAGGCAAGCACCACGGCGCCGCCCGCAGCGGTGGAGAAACCTGCTGGCACCCCATCAACGCCGGCTCCCGACCAGGCGACAACTAATCCCCTCGTCGCGGGACAGCCTCCATCTGCCGCCACAAGCGTGATGCAGCTTGGCAGGTTCTTTAGTGGGATGCCGAGCGCGCCGATATTGCAGCGCCCGGTGGATGTTCAGATGGATCGTGCGACCGTGCGGCAACTGGCGGAGGCGCTCTCGCGGGCGTCGGGCGTGTCCGTTCGGGTGGATAAACTCGTCCCGGACCAAACGCGCATTACCGTAGATGCGCGGGGCGTGGCGCTGGGAACTGTGCTGGAAGCGGTAGCGCGGCAGGCTAACCTGATGATTGCGCCGGATTTCGAAGAGAAAGAAATTGTGCCTGAGAACGAAATGGCGCCGAATCCGAATGCGTCTAATGCGAAGGGCGCCGCGCTGAAAGGCATCGTGCTGAAGACCTGGCCCTTACTCAAGGTTAGCGGCCAGCCGGAACAGACATTTGTTGGTCCCAATGCTCCCTGGAGCGATGGCTGGTTCCGGCCCGACTTCCTGGTGCGATGGAGCAACCCGGGACCATACACCGGTAGAGTCCTGGACGGCCAGACTGCTCTCCTTAGCCCAACCAGCCCGTTCGGATCGGCCCCCACCTCTTTTTTTGCGGAAGCCGGGTTCAGTCCCTTTGCGCTGGCCTCCCTGACCAATAACACGGTGGTCGTGGCGGAACCGGGGCAGGACGAACGCGGCGAGGCTGGCCTCTGGCTAACCGTCTACCGATGGGACGGCGCTCAGCTCAGGAAGGTCAGCGCCACATTCCACAGGTTGGCGGCGAGGGCGAAAGCGAAGCCCGGCGCGGCTATGGGCGGTCTGGGGGGCTTCGGAGGGGGCGGCCTAGGCGGGGGAGGCTCTGAAGGCATTTTCGGGGGCGGGGAGAAACGGTGATAAAGGCCGCCTCTCCCCGATGCGCCCGGTACCTTAGACGGGATTTCCCTGCGCGCTCTTAGAGCGGGAGAGCCTTGGAAACGGAGGACTCCTTGACCTCGTCGGCTGTAACCTCCCGCCCTTGCTTCTCAGAAAGATAGATGCCTTCCGAAATGAGCATCGTGTTCAGGGCGATCTCGGCGGTGGGCCGCAGTTTTACTTTGCCTTGCAGGGCGGCGATCCAGTGCTGCTGGGAATTGCCGTAGAGCGGTGCCTCGCCCCGGATGCTGTTCCAGCGGAAGCGGGCGGCGTTCAGGTCCACCGTAGCGTTCAGATCCAGATCGCCGACGCTGCGGTGGAAGCTGAACGGACTCAGGCAGACGCCGCCCTTCGCGCCCAGGATGCAGGAGCCTTCAAACCCGCCGAGATTGACCGCCCACGCCTCCATGATGTCCATCGTTAGCTCGCCCTCGAAGCGGACGAAACCGAGGCCGAGTTCCTCTACGTTGTAGCCGGAACTCTGGCGTCGTTCGGCGTCCATGTCCAGCTTCTGGTAGGTCTTGCCGCTGACGCGGGAGACCGTAGGATTGTCCAGCAGGTAGAGCAGCTCGGAAATGTGATAGACGCCCATATCGTAGAGCGCGCCGCCGCCAGAGGTCTGCTTGTTGACAAAGGGTGGCTTGCCGTAGCCATCCACGTAGGGCCGACCGCGACGGCGGAAGCCGGTGGAGCGAGCGTGGTAGAGCTCGCCGAGCTCCCCGGCGTCGATCAGTTCTTTTGCAGCGCGCGTTTCGTCTCGATAGAGGCCCGCAAGCTGGATATGGAGCTTGAGGCCGCGCGCACGGGCGGTCTCCAGCATGGTCTGCGCGTCGCGATAGGTGCCGGCCATCGGCTTCTCGCAGTAGACGTGCCTGCCGGATTCCAGGGCCGCGACGGTGGCGGGCATGTGCAGGTTGTTGTGGACGCAGACATCAATGGCGTCGAGGTCGTCGCGCTTGAGCATCTCCTGCGCCGTATAGTAGATGTTGGGGATGCCGAAGGTCTGCGCGGTCGTGTCGGCGGCGACGGGGTCTATGTCGGCACAGGCGACCACCTGCGCATCCGGGATTTTGGCGTAGGTGGAGAGGTGATGCTGGGCGATCTGGCCGCAGCCGATGATGCCGATACGGATCGGTGGGGTTAGGTTTGCCATAGGATGCTCCGTGGATTAAGATAGCGCCCCTCTCAAACCCCTCTCGCGCTGGGAAAGGGAATAAACCTTTTCCCTGCTGGCATGGAAGGGAGAGGAGAGGGACGGAAAAGCTCTCAATAGCCGTTCTGGCGTAGCGTTGCCAGGGCTGCGGCCAGGTGCGCGTTGGTCTTCTGACCGGTTTCCTCTACAGGATCAATTTCGGTGGCGGCGCGGCCCCGAAAACCTGCGGCCTCGAAGATCACTTTGACCTCCCGCAGCGGCATCGCCTCCAGAGGCCGCTCCTTGCGGTAGCCCTTGACGTGGAATTGGACGACGCGCGGGGCGACCGTGCGCGCCGACTCGATAGGGTCATCGCCAATGTAGAGGCCGTTGGCGATGTCGAAATAGACGCCGACGTTTTCCGCGTTGACCCGCTCCGCAAGCTCGAAGACCTGAGCAGCGGTGTTGCGGTACTTGCTGCCGGGAATGTGCTCGATCCCCAGCTTGACTCCCAGGCGCGCGGCCCGTTCCCCGGCCTCCTGAAGAAACGCGGTATAGAGCGCATCGTAGTCGGTCGCATTCTCTCCGGCCCAGTTGGGCAGCAGGAGGACATCGCCCCCGGCAGCGGCGAGCGTTTCGCAGGCGCGCGTCAGGATGTCGAGTTCTTGCCGGCGCGCTTCGGAGGTACGCAGCCGCTTGCCGAGGTCGGGGAAAGTGCCCAGGATGGCCGAGCGTACCGGGCAGCCCGTGCGCTCTCCCAACTTTCGAAGCTCCGCACCGAAGGCTTCGCCCAGACGCGGTAAGTCCTCCTCTCTCCAGGCCGGCTCGATAAAGTCGAAGCCGAGCGACCGGAGCGCGGTCATTTTCGCTTCCAGGTCCGCGCCGACGACCTGGCCCGCGCAGGAACCGATTTCCATTTCTGCTCCTCTCTTAAGCCAGTGGGCCAAGCACTTCCTCGACTTTGACCAGCCGCCCGCCGTTCTCTGCCGAGAGGTTCGCCGCAAGCGTCACCGCGCAGGATTTCAATCCATCGTCGTAGGGACTGAGCAGGAGGTCGCGATTGCCGGTGGCGACGGCGCGCACGAACGCCTCGTCTGCGCTCATGGTTTCTGTCGGCAGCGGCGGGATGGGGTAGCTGCCCTCCGGCTCGACCTTGACCCCGTCGCTCTGCAAGCTCACCCGCCCATCCTTGATGACGAACTCCGTGTCGCCTTTCCAGCCTTTGCCGGCGGCGCAGGAGGTATTGAGGGTGGCGGAAGCGCCGGAAGCAAAGCGCAGCAGGACGGCCTGGCTGTCGGGCACGGTCAGGCCCGGCTGTCCCCGGAACAGGCGGTCAAAGGAGTAGCCTGCGGCCACCGCCTCAATCTCGCCCATGACCCAGCGCAGGATGTCCACCTGATGCGTGGTCATCTCGACCAACTGGCCGCCGCCCTGGTCATAACGGTGCCACCAGTCCTTCTCCGGCGTGCCCGACCAGCGATAGACATGGGCCGTGCCCACCATCTTATCGGCCAGAAAGGCCCGAAGCTGCTGCACGTTGGGCTGATAGCGTAGCTGATAGCCGACCTGGCTCATCACGCCCGCCTTGCGGATCGCTTCCCACGCCTTGCGCGCCCGGTCTATATAGAGGTTGACGGGCTTTTCGACGTACAGATGCAGGCCCTTCTCGGCGGCACGGATCTCGAGGTCCTCGTGCGTGTGCGGGGGCACGCAGATATAGAGCGCGTCTAGATCCGCGTTGGCGATCATCTTGGCGCCATCCGTATAGACTGCCGCGCCCAGCGGCTCGGCTACCGACCGAACCTTCTGTTCGTCCCAATCGCACAGGGCAACCAGTCGGGCCTGGGGGATTTCGGCCAGACGGCGGATGTGCGCCTGCCCCATGCCGCCCGTTCCTACCACACCGATCCGAACTTCTTTCTCGGCCACGATTCTTCTCCTCCTCATATCCTCTCCCATCGGCGGGCTGCCGCTTCGACGCTGGCGCCAGGGGTATCCTGCCGATTGAGAACGGCTTGACAGGGATGTTATTCGCTCTTCTGGACCGCATCCCCTGCCCGAAAGCCGACAGCCCTTGGCCCTGAGAAGGATTCCTGGCCTCCGCTGTGCAAATCCCTCCGGTAAATACCGGCTTCGGCGGGGCTACCACCGGAGGCGTTGGCGGAAGACTCAATGACAGAAACCCAAAATCAAGAGTGGCAAGCGTTGGTCAGAGCATGGGATGCGGGCGGCTCCCTCCCAGAGACGGAGGCGCTCCGGCAAAACGTCGAGTGGCTGCAATTGGCTCTGGACGCCGCGGAGATAGGCGCCTGGGATTGGGATGTCCGAACCGGCGCGGTGTGCTGGTCGGGCAATCTGGAGGCCGTGCATGGTTTCTCTCCTGGCGCCTTCGACGGCACCTTCGAGGGCTACCTGAACACCATCCATCCCGAAGACCGCGAGCGCGTGCAACAAGCCCTTACAGAGGCCCTGGCGGGACGCGCGGACTATAACGTCGAGTTCCGCACGCTCCGGCCCGACGGCACGACCCATTGGACGGGCGCGCGCGGCAAGGTGCTGTGGGACGAGGCAGGGCAGCCCGTGCGCATGTTCGGCGTCTGCATGGACATCTCTGAGCGCAAGCGGATGCAGCAGGCGATGAAGGAAAGCGAGGAGCGGTTCCGCGCACTGGTGGAGAATAGCTCCGACGCTATTGCGGTCATCAGTGCCGAGGGCATCTTGCTCTACGCCAGCCCCGCCACCCATCGGATACTCGGCTATGCGAAGGGAGAATATATCGGCAAAAACCCCTTCGCTCTGATTCATCCGGAGGATGTGGCCCGCATCTCCGCCGCGTTCGCCAGGCTGGTTGCCCAGCCCGGCAGCAAGGTCTCCGAGCAGTACCGGGTTCAGCATCAGGACGGCTCGTGGGTGTGGGTGGAAGGCGTGGGAACCAACCTGATCCATGAGCCGGGCATCCGGGGCATTGTCGTTAATTATCGGGACATCACCGAGCGCAAACGCCTCGAAGAAGAGCGGCGCTACATCATGGCGAGCGCGCGCTGCCTGCTCTGGTGGGCCGAGATCGAGGATCACGGCCATCCTGATTATCTCCACTGGGAGATGCGGCTTGCCGACCCCGAAGCGGCCCAGCGTTTCCTGCCGCTTGATATTCAGCCTGGAGAGGACTATCTGACGGCCTGGTATCGCTGCCGCCTGCCGGAAGACCGCGCGGCGTGTGATCGCTTGGGTACGGCCTCCGTCCGCGCCGGCCAGAGCTACCAGCAGGAGTTTCGCTGCTGCTGCGTGGATGGGGAGATACGCTGGCTGCATGAGGATGTGCATATCGAGGTCGTGGAAGCGGGACGGCGCTGGCGGGCCGTGGGCGTCGCCACCGACATCACGGAACGCAAGCGGCGCGAGCAAGAGATCCAGGATTTGAACGCCCGACTCCGGCGCGCGATGGCGGAGACGCACCATCGCGTGAAGAACAACCTACAGGTGATCGCGGCCCTGGCCGAGATACAGGCTGCTGGAGCCCGTGAGACCGTGCCGGTGAGCGCGCTCCAGCGGGTCGGGCAGCACGCCGGCACGTTGGCGAGCATTCATGACCTGCTGACGCACGGCGCCAAGACCGAAGGAGACGCCCAAAGCCTCTCGGTGAAGGCGGCCCTGGAGAAGCTGCTGCCGATGATGGAGACGACGCTGGGCTCAAAGCGCATCCGCTATCAACTGGACGAGGTGAGCCTGCCGGTACAAAAGGCCGCGGCACTGGCCCTGATGGTCAACGAGCTGCTGAGCAACGCCGCGAAACACGGCCAGGGCGATATCGAGTTGACGCTGACGGCAGACGGAACCGAGGCTCGATTGGCCGTCTGCGATGACGGCCCTGGATTTCCGCCCGATTTTGATCCCTCCAGGGCGGCTCATACCGGGCTGGAGATCGTCGAATCGGTGGGCCGGTGGGATTTACAGGGCCAGATCACCTACGAGAACCGGGAATCGGGCGGGGCGTGCGTGAGCCTACGGTTTCCTCTGCCGGAAGGCGATTCAAAGCCCCCGTCTGAAGGCATCTCCTAGATTCTTCTCCCTTAGAGATGCTGGAACGCCTCAATCAAGTCATGCTGAAATGGGAGGAAGATGCGTAGGATAGACGTATCCCAACGGAGGAAGCTCCATGCCCCTAACGATAGACCTAACGCCCGAAGAGGAAGCCCGTCTCAAAGCATTGGCCCAGGCCGAGGGGGTGGACGTTGCCGAGTATGTCCGCCGGCAGCTACTCACCAGCGCGCCGAAGCGCCCCATGACGCCTGCCGAAATGCTGGACTACTGGCAACAGATCGGCGTGCTCGGCGCGTGGGCCGATAGAGAGGACATTGGCGACACGGAGGAGTTCGCCGAAGAACTGCGCCGCCAGGCCAATACACGCGATTGGGAGTGAGGGCATGCGGCTGCTAGATACCGACTCAAGCACTTTGCGGCCATTCCGGGTCTGCTGCTGGAACAGCCCTACAAAAACCATGAGCGAGCGCAACGGCCAGTAAGGATGGCGGACTGACCGGCTCAGGCACATCCCTAACGCTGAATAGGGCCGACGTAGGCCGTGCTGACCACAATATCATCAAACCAGACGGTGTTGGTGCGCTTCGGATGGGCGACGCGGTTCTGACGGGCGGAGTTCTCTGTCACATAGTGGAGCAGCCAGAAGAAGTTGATTTTCAGATTGTTGCTGGTGCGCCAGCGAAAGCCCTCAAAAGGTTCTCCGTCCTGAGCCACCAGGCGGAAGCCCATGCCGCTCCAGGGGCCGCGCCGCACGCCCGGCGCAAAATGGGCGACAAGCTTCCCATCCAGCCATAACGCCAACTCGCCGTCGCGCCGGTCGGGAGCGGAATTGCACTTCATCATGATCTCGACGCACTGCCAGCGGTTGCGCGGCACCGGCTGATCCCGCACCGGGCGCAGGCTATTGCCCCAATATTTGCCGTCGGCGGAGATCTTCATCTCGGGCCAATAGGCGTAAAAGTTCCAGATGCCCGGCGCAGGGTAGCGCCCGTAATCCCCATACGGCTCGATGCCCGCCGTCATGCGGTCGTCGCCGCGCGGGCGCTCCCCAGCACCGCCCTGCGGGTAGGAGGTCGCCGGAAAGTAGCCGCCCAGCGTAACGAAATGATGAATATAGTCGGCTTCGGGCGCGAACTTGACATAGAACCGCGCGAAGGCGGTATCCACGCCGCGCGGCAGGCGCGCATAGAGATGGCCGCCCGTGTTCTCGTCCAGAGTCGCCGTCATCTGCAGGGAGCGCTTCCCGGCGCTCTCTGCGGGCCTGTCCGGGCTGAACGCAAGCACTTTGCCGCCCGCATTGCTGACATCACTCCAGCGCTTGCCGAGATCTGCTATCGGACCGGATTCAAAATTTTCCGCGAAGAGGACGTGCGGATCGTGCGCGATTCCTTGATCTCCGGGGTATTTAGCGGCCAATCCCGGCCCCTCCGGCAACCTGTGCTGCGCTGGCGCCACCTGCACCGCCAGAGCAAAGAGAGCGCAAATCCCCATCCATGCTAAGCCCCCAATAGCCATGTTCTGAACCTCGCTTAAGTTATCTGCTTACCACGTGCTGCTTCCCGCTTGCCAACCGGTATGCCCTTTAAGGCGCCTATTCCTTATCCTCCCCTGAATCCTCCCCTGACACTCTCTTCTTGAGGATGGCATCTATCTGGGCCAGGTCTTCGGAGGAAAGTTTGACGCCGGAGGCTTTGGCGTTCTCCCGTACCTGCTCGGGGCGGGTGGCGCCGATGATGGGCGCCGTCACGGTCGGCTGATGCAGCAGCCAGGCCAGAGCCAGTTGCGAGAGAGTCAGGTCGCGTGCGTGGGCGAAATCGCCGAGCGCTTGCAGGGTCGGCAGGGATTCGCGCAGACGCTTTTCCATGCCTTCGTTGCCTGCGGCGCGCGTTCCCTCCGGGATAGCGCCGCTCAAATATTTCTCCGAGAGCAATCCCTGTGCTAGAGGGGAGTAGGGAATAAGGCCTAATCCCTCCTTCGCGCAGCGCGGAACATCCCGCTCCTCAATGCCCCGATCGAGCATGTTATAGTAGGGCTGGGAGGAGATGAACTTATTCAAGTTGTGCTGCTCGCAGAAGCGGGCCGCTTCGCCGATCAGTTCACTGCCAAAGTTCGAGCAGCCGATGTAGCGCACTTTGCCCGCCTGGACGAGCTCATCGAGGGCGCGCAGGGTTTCCTCCAGCGGCGTTGCGGGATCGGGCCAGTGTATCTGGTAGAGGTCAATATAGTCGGTCTGGAGGCGTCGCAGGCTGTCATGGCAGGCGTCTAGAATATGCTTGCGGCTCGCGCCCTCCCCATTGGGGCCGGGCCACATCCGTCCGCGGCATTTGGTGGCGATGGTCAGCGTGCGCCGATCCTTGCCCTTCATCCAGCGGCCCATCACCTCCTCGGCTTTGCCGCCTGCATAGACATCGGCGGTATCGAAGAAATCAATACCTTCTTCCACCGCGGCTTCCAGCACCGCGAACGTCTGTGCGTCCTCAATCCGTCCGCCGAAATTGATCCAGGCGCCCAGACAGATTTCCGATACCTTCAGGCCGGATCGGCCCAACTGCCGGTAGTTCATAATCCCTATCCTCCTTCCATGCCCTCGGCAGGCGGCGAGGGCGTCGTTGATGGCGTTAAGAGGGTGCGCAACGCGGCAATCAGCGCCGCCACCGTCACAGGTTTGGAGAGCATCAATTCCGCGGCGGAGGTATCCGCGCCGCCTGGCGGCGTTGCGCCCCAGCCGGACAGCAGCACGCGCCGCACGTGCGGATACAGTTGCCGGATATGGGCCAGAAGCTCCAGCCCCGTCATGCCGACCATGCCATGATCGGCGATCACCACGTCGCAGATGCCGTCGGCCTCCTGCAGCCAGGCGAGGGCCTGTGCCGCGCTGTCCACTGCCTGTACCGTCGCGCCCGACTGCGCCAGGCTGCGCGCCACCGCCTCCCGAACGGACTCTTCATCCTCCACCAGCAGGACGCGGGCCTGCAAGGGCATCCGACCTGTCGGCGGCGCGGGCGCGGAAGCAGAGGGACGGCGGGAAAGGCGCACGCGCATGGTCGTGCCGCATCCTGGCGCGCTCTGGACTTCGATCCGCCCGCCATGCCGGTCTACGAGGCTCCAGGCGATAGAGAGACCCAGGCCCGTTCCGCGCTCCACGCCTTTGGTCGTAAAGAACGGCTCGAAGACGCGGCCCGCCGTCGCCGCATCCATCCCCACGCCAGTATCGGCCACCTCTGCGAGGGCTTCCTGGCCCGAGGCGGCACAGCGCACGATGAGGATACCGCCCTGCGGCATGGCGTCACAGGCATTGCGGATCAGATTCACAAAGACTTCCCGCAGCTCGGTAGGATGTCCCGCCACGATCAGGCCGGGCCGCAGATCGCGCACCACCTCGATAGGCGTGCCGTTGGCCAGCGCCTCGTTATGCCAGCGGGCGCGCGTCAGCTCCAGGGCCTCGGCCAGGATGGCGGCCAGGTCGGTTGGCTGGCGGGCCTCCTCGCCGGACTGCCGCGCAAAGCGCTGCAGCCGCCGAACGATCTCGGAGCCATCCAGCGCCGCCTTCTCGATGATCTGGGCGTCCCGCGTCACCGCTTCCGGGACATCGGTTTCGCTCTGGATCAGTTCCGCATAACCGAGAATCGCCGCCAGCAGGTTGTTGATATTGTGGGCGACGCCGCTGGCCAGCTCACCCACGGCGCGCAGCGTTTCGGCGCGCACCAACGCTTCCTGCGTCTGCTTGAGCGAGCGATAGAGGTCGGCGTTGTGCAGCGCCAGCGCCAGCGAAGGAGCCAGCACTTCCAGGGTCGCCTGCTCCTCGGCAGAGAAGGCATCGCGCCCGGCGCGCGCCAGATTCAGCACGCCCAGGCAGCGCCCATCCATCCACAACTCGATGTGCAGCATCGAGCCAATACCCAGCGCCCTTATCTGATCAGAGAGGGGACCGCCATCATTGGCGGCATTGGGCCGGTAGTAGAGGATCGGGCTGAGGCGGGCGCGCTGCAGCGCGCCCGGCGTGCTCCGCTGGATGGCGCCGACAGGAGGCCAGAGGGGGGAATCGGTCGCATTCCAGGCGGCGGCGACGCGCCATTCGCCCGGCGCCTCGCCCGGGCGCGTGATGCTCACCCGCAGATACGCGCCCAGCCGGCGTACCTCTGTGATCACGCGCTCCAGCACCGCGTCAGGGTCGAGCGTGGAGCCGACCGCCCGGGAAACGGCATTGACCAGGGCTTCGCGGTGCGCCTGCCGTTCCGCCTGGATGAGCGCCTGATCCCGCTCGGCCTGTAACTGCGCTCGGTGAATGGCCGCTGCTGCCTGCTCGCAGAAGGGCAGCAGCGCCTCGGCATCCGCTGCTTCGATAGGGCGGCCCGAACGCAGATTATCCATCGAGATCATGCCGAGCACCTGGCCCCGAGCGCGCAGGGTAATCTCGATATGGTCGCCGACGGCGCGCAGCGGATGGTCCTCCGGCAGGCTCTCGCCCAGGCTGTGGCACAATAAGTATGGGGTTTCGCCCCGCAGCATGCGCGCGGTCTCGGCGATGGCGCCCGTCTCTTCTCGCAGCGTCAGCGGCCAGGCGGTTCCCGAGAGATCCTTAAGCCGCCCTTCCGCATCCGTCCCGAACACGCCACGCATCTGCTGCGCCTCGGCATCGTAGAGGAACAGGGCCGCGCGGTCGAAGCCGCTGGTCTGCGCGATGGCCTCATACACCAGGCGGAGGATGGCCTGCAAGTCCTGGCTGGCGTTGATGGCGTTGCCAATTTCCAGCAGGCGGCGCTGCCGGTCCAGCAGACGCTGCCGCTCGGCGGAGAGGGCCGTATTGTGCAGGGCGAGGGCGGCATGCGTGCCGATCTGCTCGAAGAAGGCGATGTCCTCCGGCGAGAACGAATCGGCTGCGGCCCGCAGGAGCATCAGCACGCCCTGCGCCTGTCCCTCGAAGACCAGCGGAATATACAGCGCCGTGCGGCAGCCTTCGGCCAGGATACGGCCACGCCAGGACGATTCGGTCTGCTCTATATCCGGCACGTAGCAAACCTGACGCTCCTGCATGGCCCGGCGAACGAACGCTCCCATCAGCCCAACCGGGCCGTCCGCAGGATAGAACCCGGAGATCGGTCGGTTGGCCCGCAGTATCTGGAAGCTGGCGCTGCGGGCATCGTAGCCGGCAATGGCGGCGATCTTGCAGGGACGCCGACGCTGTATCTGGGCGATCAGGGTATCCAGGCAAGCGTCCCAATCGCGGGCGGAATGGATGGCGCGGGCTACCTCGTTGAGCGCTTCGAGGTCGCGCACGCGCTGTTCGGCGGCGGCGGCTTTCCAGGCGCGCACCCGCTCGGTGACATCCACCGATATCACCAGCAGGCGCGCGATCTGGCCGGAGGGGTCGCGGAGGGGAAGCGCGCACCAGTCGTAGTTGCGCACTTCCCCGTTGCGCAGGCGAAACTCCACGCCAAGGGCATGAAGCGGCTGGCCCGTCTGTGCTGCCGATTCCAGATCGGCGCGCAGCCAGCCGGCATCGCTGGCCTCGCCGATCCAATAGAGCGGCTGGCCGATCATCTCTCCCTCCGCCTCGGCCTGCCCCGCCAGGGCGCGGCGCCAGACCGCGCGGGCGGCGGCGTTGGCGCGCAGCACGCGCAGGCTGTGTGCCTCCAGCAGCGCGATAATGAAGGGAACGGCCTCAAAGACGGCGGCATTGTGTTCCTGCTCGTCCAGCAGATGCCGCAGCAGGCTCTCCTGTGTTTCCGTCTCTTCCATGTGGGCGTTTACAGCTTGGGCAGCTTCCAGGGCGCGCGGTATTCGGGCGTTATCAGGTGATTGGCCTCCCGGTCGCCGACGACTTCCCACTTCTCCGCGTCCCAGTGGAGCTTGCGCCCAACATGCAGGGAGAGATGCGCCAGGTTCATGGCGGTATGCAGGGGAAGATGGTTGGCGAAGCTGCAGGAGCACTCCTGGCGCGATTTGACGCCATCAATGAACTCGCGCTCGTGGCCCGGCGAATCCGGCACCGACTTGGGATAGTTAACCCCTTCCACTTCCTTGCCGTCCTTGTCGGTCACCTGCGGCGTGCCGTAGTTGACAATGGCGAGGGTGCCCTCTTTGCCGTGGAAGACGATCCCATTGTGGCGGCCCGGTCCCGGAGCGCCTACGCCGAAGTGGAAGGCGTTGTGCTGCATCAGATTCCAGGTCATGGTCATATCGGGAAATTCCCAGAGAACCTGGAGGGTATCGGGCACGTCGGCGATGCTGGTGGTGGCGTACCGTCCGCCGGAGGCGGCGATGCCGGTCGGATGGCCCAGCTCCAGCGCCCAGAACGGCAGGTCCACGATATGGGGACCCAGCTCATGCAGCCAGGAATCCACGTAATCCTTGAAGTAGCGGTGCATGCCGTCGCGGAACCGCCCGATGTTAAACGGGACTTTGGGCGCGGGTCCCAGCCACATGTCCCAGTCCAGGCCAGGCAACGGCTCGGAGTCGGGCGGGTTGCCCAGGCCCTCGGAGTTATCGTTCATGGTGCAGAAGTTGGTGACGGAGGTGATCTTGCCTAAGGCGCCGGAGCGCACCACGTCCACGCACTTATGGTAGTTGGGGGTGGCGTGTATCTGCGTGCCGACCTGGGTGATCCGCTTATACCGCTTGGCGAACTCCGCCATCACGCGCCCCTCGGCGGGAAAGCGGCACATCGGCTTCTCGCAATAGACGTCCTTGCCGGCCTGAAGCGCCTCCGCCGCGATAATCGCGTGCCAGTGCGGGGGCGTGGCGATGGTGACCGCGTCAATATCTTTGTTCTCGAGCAGTTGGCGGTAATCGTGGTAAGCTTTGGCCTTGCCCTCTGTAGCGGCTACCGCGCGGTCAAGGTGGGTCTGGTAGACATCGCAGACGGCCCCGATCTCGACGTCCGGGAACCCGCCGAACGCTTTCATGTGCGCCCCGTAGCCGCGCCCGGCCACGCCGATCACTCCGATGACAACCTTATCGTTTGCTGCTGTCGCCATGTTGCGTTTTGCCTCCCTTTGCGGTTCCGTCGTCGCTGCGGAAGCCGCCTGTCCTGTTGTGGCCGCCAGGATGCCCAGCGTCGCCACCGCTGCGCCGGAAGAAGCCTGGAAAAACTCCCGCCGCGTCATCTGCGTCTCTTCGCTCATGTTCCATCTCCTGTTCGCCGTCGGGGGAATGCTATGGGCTTGCTTACAGGCTGGCCGCGCCCTGAAGCCCGGCGTCACGCCCTGCGAATTCACCGTAGCCTTGCCGAACTCCTCCCTCACTGTTTTTTTCTATGCGGCCCTTCTTGACCTAACCCCCCAGCCCCCTTCCCTGCGAGGGAAGGGGGGACCCGACTTGAGAGGGTTTAAGGCCCCCCACCTCCATCCCCTCCCCCTGTTCTTGGGGGGAGGGGAGAGTCAGGGTTGGCTTCTGCTCTCCCTTCTCCCTTGTAGGGAGAAGGGCCGGGGAGGAGGGGAGATAAAAGAGAACCGAAGAACCTGGCAGTGAGAGAGTCTCCCCTCCCCTAGAATTGGGGGACAGGGGGTGGGGGCCGCAGCCATCCCAGGTTGGGTCCCCCCCTTCCCTGTGAGCGAAGCGAACGCATCAGGGAAGGGGGACGGGGGGTTAGGTCAAGAAGGGTCAGAGGTGAGGGATCCCCTACCCCCTACCCCCTACACCCTACCCCCTACACCCTAAACCCTACCCCCTACCCCCTACCCCCTAAACCCTAGGGTTAGGTCAAGAAGGGTCAGAGGTGAGGGCCAGAATACCCGGCTGCTGGGAGGGTATAATTCTTCCTGGCCCCATGCGGGGATTTTTCGGGCCGTTTGGCAGTATATATGAGGAGGAGAAATAGATCCCTATTTCCGCTTTTATCCTCAAGAAGGGAGTCCGGCTTATGTCCCGTCCTCTGGTTGCCATCGTCGGCAGGCCCAACGTCGGCAAATCCACGCTGTTTAACCGGCTTATCGGGCAGCGGGTCGCCATCGTGCAAGATACCCCCGGCATTACGCGCGACCGGCTCTATCACGATGTAGAGTGGCGCGGCAAGGAATTTACGGTCGTGGATACAGGCGGCATCATCCTCAACGAGTCGGACCCGCTGACCGTGCAGGTGCGCACGCAGGCCGAGATCGCCATGGCCGAGGCGGACGTCATTCTCTTTACTGTGGACGCCGCCGACGGCATGACCAGCACCGACCAGGACATCGCCGACGTGCTGCGCGCCTCCAGCCAGCCCGTCCTGCTGGTGGTCAATAAGGCCGACAATCCCCGTCTGGAGCAGGAGGCCGCCGAGTTCTACAGTCTCGGATTGGGCGAGGTCTACATTATCTCCGCCATGCATGGCAGGGGCATCGCCGACGTGCTGGACCGGGTCGTCTCCCTGTTCCCACCGGGGGCGGACACCGAGCCGGAGGAGGAGGATGAGGTCCGGCTGGCTATCGTCGGGCGGCCCAACGTCGGCAAGTCCTCGCTCCTGAACGCCATCCTGGGCGAGGAGCGCGCCATCGTCAGCCCGCTGCCCGGCACCACCCGCGATGCGATTGATACGTCGTTCGCGTGGGATGGGCAAAAGCTGGTACTGGTGGACACGGCGGGCATCCGGCGCAGCGGCAAGATCCAGGGAACGGTGGAGTATTACATGGTGCTGCGCGCGCGCTCGGCTCTGGAGCGCAGCAACGTCGGCATGGTCGTCATTGATGGCTCGGCGGGCATTCTGGACGGCGACAAGCGGGTCGCCGGCATGGCCCACGAGGCGGGCCGCGCCTGCATCATCGTCGTCAACAAATGGGACCTGGTGGACCCTGGCATTCTGCCCGAGCCCGGCAGGCGCCCGCACGCCAGCCGCGCGGCAATGGAAGCCTTTACCGCTGAGTTCCGCAAGGAGTGTCCGTTCCTGCACTATGCCCCGCTCGTGTTTGTCTCCGCGAAGGAGCGCTTCAGCGTCCGGGCGGCGGTGGAGACCGCCATCACCGCCGCCCAAAACCACGCGCACCGCATCCCGAC
>Ga0209810_1000320_pt1 | contig 118963 bp, 99 predicted proteins | sample Coa_R1_7_FD_187159 | JGI IMG/M metagenome (GOLD analysis project Ga0209810, IMG submission 187159) | Surface soil microbial communities from Centralia Pennsylvania, which are recovering from an underground coalmine fire - Coalmine... | ecosystem: Environmental > Terrestrial > Soil >...
ATCTTGGCGTCGAGGTACAGGTGGAATAAGAGGTTTGATAATTGCCCATTGTTCATCTGTTAATTCTTCTCTTCTTCCCATACCTTATCATTATAGCAGGATATGGGTATTTATGAGACCGCTTCAGTATTTTATACAAAGATGGAATGCCTAGAGTGCACGGCTTGGATCCGTCGAACATGACAATTGTCGAAGGCAATAAAAGGTGTGATACTCATTGACCCACTCATTTCAGCAGAGGCCGCTCGTGCCGCGCTCGATCTTTTTACCAGCACCGCAGAAAACGGCCTGTGGCAGCAGTGATCTACACGCACAGCCACGTTGACCACTTCGGCGGTGTGATGGGCGTGGTGGATGAGGCCGATGTAAAGGCGGGTGAAATAAAGGTCCTGGCGCTGGAGGGATTCCTTACGGCAGCAATTAGTGAGAACGTCACAATCGGCACCGCGATGAGCCGGTGCTCAGATCACTGGTATGGCGTGGTTCTACCAAGCGGCGAACGCGGCCAGGTGGAGGCCGGACTCGGCAAGGCCGTTTCCACACGCCACACTGATCCCCCTACGGACATCTATAAAAACAGGTTATAACTTGGGTTAAACCCATACTTATTTTTTAAGCGGAAATACAACTAAAGTCCTATTGATTTTGGTTTTGAGTCAAATGACTATTTATCGTGAGTTATACGATTAAATAGGTAACTGTAAATGAGAGGGCGGAGCTACATAAGTCATTCATCACTTCTTATAGAACAAAGCCTTTATATACTTCGCTGGAAAGGCTATATGATGGTACATTCCTAATATACCAAGTTAAAATTGAAAAAGCTTAGAAACATATCTGGCCCTTTACTTTTAAATTAGGCTTTGATAGTTTCAAAATAGAGTAAATGATTACCGAACCAGCGTGTCACCTTACACTTTGCGTGATAAATTACAATGGAGAGCACTATCTGAAAGAATCCTTGGAATCCGTTTTTGTTCAAAAACAAAGGTTTGAAGAGATTCTTTTAATTGACAATGCCTCGAAAGACGGGAGTCTTGAAATTGTCAGGAATAAATTCCCTACCATAAGGATAATTCAACTCGACAAAAACCTCGGGCCAGCGGTGGCAAGGAATGTGGGATTCAAAATGGCATCCTGTGTCCGCATCCTTTTCATGGATAACGATGTGAGTTTAGCACCCAATTGTCCAGACCAGCTAATGCAGGCATTAAATGATAATCCATTCGCGGTGGTGGCTATGCCGTGCGTTCTTTATTCCCATAACAAAAATACCATTCAATACGATGGAGCGGATAGCCATTTTCTCGGATTAATGATGCTCCACAACGTAAATCGGCCCTTAATTATATCAGATGGAATGAGAAAAATCGGATCTGTTGTCACGGCCTGTTTTCTTATGGACCGCAGCAGATGGAAGGGGGATGTCCCTTTTGACGATACATTTTTCTTTAATTACGAGGATCATGACTTCGGCTTGAGAACTCGCATTCTGGGGCATGAGATTCTCTCCGTACCTTCTGCCCTTTGTTACCATCGAGAAGGAACGAAAGGGCTTTCGCTGCGTGAGGGCGGGAGTTATTCAAAAATGCGTGTTTTTTGCCTCATCCGAAACAGATGGCAACTCATTTTAAAAAATTATGAATTTAAAACTCTTCTGCTCTTATCACCCGTTTTTTTTATCTACGAAATCTTTCAAATTGTGGGTGTTATCAAGAAAAGATGGTTTGTCGAGTGGGGGAAAGCATTTTTCTGGATAGTCCTGCACCCACTTGAGATACTCCGAAAGCGGCGGATAATTCAGGAAGCAAGAAAAACCCCAGACCGTGAGGTTCTCCGGAACGGTCCGATCCCTTTTAGAGAGGGGGATCTCATAAAAAGCTCTCTAGAAAGGATAGGAAAGAATATCTTGAATTCTCTTATAAAGGCCTATTGGAAGCGAATCGAAAGGTTTATTTAAATCAACTATGGATTGGCAAAAAGTCAAAAAAGATTTACTCCTGGCTTTCTCTTCACATTTTTTCTACAAGATTGTCGGATATCTTGTTCTCGTTTTACTGACCCGCTACTTGGCAAAGGACAAGATGGGAGAGTTCTTTTTTGCAGCCGCATTGGCCACCTTTTTTATTCTGCTTACGGAACTAGGAACTAGCAGCTACCTCATCCGGGAAGTTACAGGGAGCCCGGAAAAAGCGCTCAGGTATTTTTCAGAAGTGTTTTCATTACGCCTCCCATTCTTTGCCGCTTACTTTCTAATCTTGAATGGATTTGCACTCATTTTTAAACCCAGCCTATTGATGGTTATTTTTCTCACATCCGTTTATGTTTTCTTTGATGAATTCTATCAGATCTTCGGGACATTATTTCTTGGGCTTAAACGAGTCACATATAATGTAATTGCCGGTGTAAGTACAAGGTTGCTATTGGTGGGATGCATATTAATTGTTGTTAGATCCAACAGGAGCCTTAATGCAGTATTAGTTTGTTACATTCTTGTCAATCTGATTTTGGTTGTTATCGCCTTTGCACTGATGCGGCAAAAAATCGGAATGCCAAGACCTATTTGGAATTTAGATTCCACCCGGAGGATTCTCCGGATATCCTTTCCGTTCTTCATCCTATCCGTCCTCGGACTTATTCATTTTAAAATTGACACCTTGATGCTCGGCTTCATGAAGTCTTACTCGGTAGTAGCTACCTATGAGTCTGCGTACAAGCTATTAGAAGCTTCGCAATTCGTAATCCGACCAATGGTAATGATCTTTTTCCCATTATGCTCTGAAATGGCCGCCCGTCAAAGCTGGCAGGAGACTCAAACCCTTCTAAAAAAAATGCTGCTTGTGGCAGGAATAGCGGGTAGTATTATTGCTTTGCTAGTTCTAATAACAGCGGACTTTATAATTCCATTGCTGTTCGGTTCAAAATACCATGATTCTATTTCCGTACTTAGAATCCTTTACCTGAGTGTGCCGATGCTGTATATGGCGACAGTCAGTACACTCATGGCCAAGTCAATCTATCTAGAGAAAAGAGTTATAAGGATCATGCTTACCTGTGTAATTGTAAATATCGCTCTAAACGCCATCAGCATTCCACACTGGGGTGCTCTAGGGTCGGCTTTGGCAACTGTAATTACAGAGACCATTCTTGTAATCTGGTCGGTGAGATTGAATCTTCAGGAGCTCCGAACCCTTTGCTCAAGGGAGTCGGTTAGCGTCTTGAATAAGGGATTGGACCATGTTGGATGAGCCTTTTTACCTCGATTTTCACGGAATCCTTGTAAAAGTCATATCAAACGATAGAGAAAGCACTTGCTTTATCGAAAGCGATTTCTCTTATTTTTGTGTCCCTTATTCCGAGGAAAGGAAAACGCCGCATTTTACCCTTTATGCTGTTTTTAGTGAGCCGCCTTATGAGAAAATCCCAGAAGGCACTTTAGCGGCCTATCATACCAAAGATGCCGTAGCATACAAGCATGGAGACATCCGATATTTCGATTCCTTTGGGAAGGCGCTTGTGATTTACGATTACAACCATGAGTCAGCTGAAATCTACAGCCTGGACCGAAATATTTTGTACGAAAAGTGCTATCTCATGATAATGAGCCGCGTGGGAGAAATGCTAGACCGGAGAGGAATTCACCGGATTCACGCAATGGGAGTTGCCTATGAGGGAAGGGCGGTTCTCTGTCTGCTTCCGATGGGAGGAGGAAAAACGACCTTGGCCCTTTCGCTCCTTGAGAATAAATCATTTTCACTCCTTTCAGAAGAAGTGCCTCTCGTTTCATCAGCGGGGCTTCTCTATCCATTCCCTATTCGAATAGGAGTTACCGAAGGTACACCGCTTTCGATACCCGATGAATTCTTAAAACCATTCGAGCGGACACACTATCAACCCAAAACTCTTATTGATATCCAATATTTCAAAGACCAGATTGCTAGCGTTGCTAGGCCGGGCTTTATCTTTGTAGGAAAAAGGATTCATTCGGCGAAGCCGAAGATTATCAAAATTTCACGTTTTAAAGCATTCCTAGCCCTTTTTGGTCTATGTATAATCGGACTTGGAGTACCACAACTCTTGGAATATGTACTCCGGTTTGATCTTTTGGATTTGGGAAGGCAGTTTCCTATCTTTTTCTCAAGACTTCGGGCATCTCTGGTGCTGGTGAGTCGAAGCGAAACCTATGAGCTTCATCTGGGTTATGACCGCGGGGCTAATGCTGCGTTTTTGACCGATTTTATTTCTAAGGAACAAAAGGCGCAAAGAGAATCATAATGAACAGGCGTTTTAAAATCGCGATGGTGGGAGCTTGTCCTTTTCCATATCCAAGGGGAACTCCAATAAGGGTCTTTAGAATGGCAGAGGCGCTCTCGCAGCAAGGACATGAAGTACACGTTGTTACTTACCACCTTGGAAGCGAAGCAGAAAAACATAATTTTAGAATTCACCGTACACCAGAGATAAAGACCTACTGGAAATACTCCCCCGGCCCAACTTATCAAAAGCTTCTGGTTTTGGATTCGCTTTTGGCCATTAAGCTTTTTAGGTTTTTAAAGACACATGAAGTTGATCTCATTCACGCCCATCATTATGAAGGGCTTCTTATATCCCTTTGTGTACGAAAGTGGACAAAACATCCTGTTGTTTATGATGCACATACGCTTCTGGAATCAGAGCTTCCTTTCTATAGCCTTTTACCCCAAAGCATAAAAAAGAGAATTGGTAAGCACCTCGACCAAGTGCTTCCAAGAAGAGCGGACCACATTATCACAGTGACGGACAGAATAAGGACAAAACTGATTCAGGATGCTGGCATTTCACCAGAGAATATCACGGTTATTACAAACGGCGTCGAATCCCAGCATTTTGATGTCAAACTTGAGAGTAGGATATTCCAGGAAGGGAAAAAAACGTTGATTTTTACCGGTAATCTAGCCGCCTATCAGGGAATCGATCTCCTCTTAAGGGCTTTCAAGGGAGTCTTGAATAGGCGGCAGGATGTTAAGCTTCTCATCATTTCAGATTCTCCCTTTGATCACTATGAGACTTTAGCCCATACACTTGAGATTCGGAGGTATATCGAGGTTGTCCGGTCCGAGTTTCTTAGCCTTCCTAAGTATCTCGCAGGGGCTGATGTAGCCTTGAATCCACGTACAGATTGTGATGGAATTCCTCAGAAGCTACTTAATTACATGGCGGCCGGAAAACCGATTGTTTCTTTTGAGGGTTCTGCAGTAAATCTTGAAAACGGGAAGACCGGATTGGTGGTCGAGAATGGGAATATTCCTGCTTTTACAAGAGCTATACTTGAGTTGTTGGAAGATTCGGAACTTGCAAATAAACTCGGCCACAATGCCAGGGAATATGTCAGCTCTGAACACACTTGGGAAAGAATGGCCAAGAAGACAGAGACCGTTTATGAACGAATTTTAAAGAGAAATTAAGATGAAAAAAATCTCTCCAAAACTATTGATACGGAGATTCATTCTTGCAACCTCGTTTCCGCCTTTTCTTCAAATGTACCAGTTTTTCTACGAAGTAGTAACCCGTATGGCGCTGCGCATGTTCAGGGAATATCCAGCGATTAAAGCAGTTTACCTAACACGTGGGGGTGCCAAGAAAGGGATACTGCCGCTGATAAGTGATATTGACTTTGTGGTTATTGGGAAGCGAATGGATGGGGAAGACATGAAAGAATTACATTATACCTATGAGAAGCTTGCACGGACTACAACATTGCTGGATCGAAACATTGAAGTTTTTGATGAAGAGACGTTTTATAAAAATTACGAAATTAATGATTACTTCCAATATCGCTTTGTAGAAGGGAAAAAAACCTGGAAGCTCCTTTACGGGAAAGACTATCTGGCTCATCTTCCGGAGCTTCCGATTGAAAAAATGTATGGCGGGTTTTACACTGAGATCAAAGTATGGTGGACTCATTTTGCCTGGCGGTTTTTTCAGGAAAGAAAATATAACAAGGAAATATTGACCCGGAACAATGTTTGCCATAAGACAGTCAGTGAAATCCTGAAAATGAGCCTGGCTTTAAATCATGGAATCCTGGAGTTTGACAGAAGGGAAGCTCTCAGAAAGTCCAAACCACAATTTAACGGAAAGGAGCGCGTATTGCTCGATAAACTGGAGAACACGGCGCAGAAGCGTTTTCGTATTAATGACGAAGGCATTTTGAACGAAACTAAGGATTTTGTTATCAACTACCTTAATAAGTTTTATGGAGAATTTCAGAATCATCCATACGCCAGATCGTTGAAGAACATCAGCCAGGTAGTTGACTGTCCAAAGGATGAATGGTTGCTGGATGAAAAGGACCACGCCCGTATCATGAATATTGTCTGTTTTATAAAAGAAAGGTGGTCACACACATACCGTGGAGCTTATCTGATTCCAAGCGCTTATTTCAACATGGACGAGTTCCTCCTTATGATTGAGGTCAATCCGAAACAACTCCCCACAGTTCAGGAGCTAACAGAACTCAACTTGTTCCGCTGGAAAGCAGAACCTGCATTAAAATCCAGAACTAAACTTTTTCTGCTACTGCCAAACGCTGCCTTTCAAATTGATCCCGATGATTTTAAGAAAAGCTGGCAGTCCATTCTATGCCCGCCATGCAATCCAGATTTATTTGAATTACTCGGCCGGTCTGAATTCACGCTTGACGGAGGGGGTTACCAGCCGACTATTACTTCCGTTTGGACACCGCTCGTCGAACATTTTTTTTGGGAAGAGAAGATGCTCTTTTATGAACTGCTTGAAAACCCTTCGATCTACAAACTCAATAGCCTAGATTTCCTGAGGATATTTTGGAAAACGGCACAGCTCGTTCTCATGAATCGTTCGGTAAAAAGTGACGAGATTCTCTACCCTCTTACCTTACCGGCTATCGAACGGGCATTAGCCAACAAGGGTATTCCTCTTCCTGATCAACTGAAGAACCTGACCAATGCCTACCGGAATGAACTCGATGGGAAAACAATAGATATCGCCAGCCTGATACCGCTGGCAATCCGATACCTAAAGGAGATTAATTCATGAGCGATATGAAGCGATTAAAGACATCTGTGGTTATTATCACCAAGGACCGTCCTGAAGACCTTAGAACCCTCCTTCGGTCTTTGGTCGAACAGACGCTTAGGCCGGATGAGGTGCTTGTTGTTGACAACAATTCAACCAAGAGCTATGAACCCGTTTTTGATGAATTTGGAGGACTCCTGCCACTTAGGACGGTTATGGAAATGACTCCTGGCATTCCCGCAGCGCGGAACCGCGGGATTCAAGAAGCCCGTGGAGATATAATCCTCTTTACAGACGATGACTGCGAAGCAGATCCCCGCTGGGTGGAAAACATGGCAAAACCCTTCCATTATAATCCCCATATAGGAGCAGTAGGAGGCGAAATCTTTTCATCGGAAAGAACAGGCAGCCTGATTGAGGAATTCTGTGTTTCTGAAACCTTGATGCGAATGGGACGCCTTGAGGAGGAGAGCAAGTGATCATTGATATAACCAAGAGCGGTTATCAAAAAGGGTATCTTCCGAAAGAGGGAGTAGGCGTTTTTCATCCCTTTTTTGCGACTGCCAACGCCGCTTTTCGAAAGGAGGCTCTTCTAAAGACAGGGGGATTCGATCCTAAATGCAGCACTGGAGAGGATATAGACCTCTCAATACGGGTCGCAAAAGCCGGATACGAACTCTGGTTTGAACCCTCCGCCAGGGTCACGCATTTTCATCGGTATACATTAGAGGGACTCCTGAAGCAGTGGTTTAATTATGGCTACGGTCATGCATATCTCTTTAAAAAACACATGAGGAAACACCGACTCCAGTTTTATCGCTATGACCTGTCTCCGAGTAATAAAAATCCCTTTGGAATCGCCCGTGTTTTGGACATTCCTTTTCCGGTTTACGGAATGGTCTTCCTGAACAGCTATCACCTTATGCATCTTTCTCTTCTAACGGCGCTTATTGCCTTTTTGTTTTCTTTTCTTAAGTTGGGAGTTGTTGCTTTATTGACATCCATTATCTCAGCCACCTGGTATTTCTGGGTCCGGTTTGATCCCAAGAAGCCATTCAAATCAATTCTATTTTCAGGAATCCGTTATCTGGCAGATGGGGCGTATGTCCTGGGTGGGCTTCTGGGTGGCATTAAGGAAGGGGTGATCTACATTGAGGCAACACGGTCACGAAAGCGGGTGTAGAGCTTAACCGATTCGGATTGTTAAAGTTGCTTATGGGAAAAATATTTTAAGGGTGGTGCTTAACAATCGGTTGCGGCCGACCTCGAAAAAAATATGAACTGGACTAGGATAAAAAATTCTAATTTAATTCGTGCCTCTTTTGTAATACTTGCCATTATCGCTTCCCTCTTAATTTTAAAATTACCTACAGCACCGTATGTATATATAGGATTAATCTGGTTTGTCATAACACTTGCACAGGAGCGGGAGGCGTCTGGGTCTTTGATCCAGAGGGCAATCACCCCGGGTATTAAGGTACCGTAAAATTATATTTTCTGAGGGGTCATGGGTTTTTCAAATCTCTTTCCTATTAAGGCTTGTAAGAATCTCTTTTCCTCCTGCAGCCATGCAGGTCGGCAGAACCAGCCGGTACAGTATCAACCGACCAGGCAAGATTTGCTCCAGTGTAAAGATACACTCGAACAAGTTCTCACCGAAAACGTTATTCCCTTCTGGTATCCTCAGGTAATTGATTTTGAAGACGGTGGTTATCGGTTAAACCACGATCTTAAAGGAAATTGGAGAGGTCCTGCGAATAAGCGCCTTGTGACCCAGGCCCGGACTCTTTGGTTCTTTTCGCGACTGGCCCGCACCAAATATGGGACAACCAAACACCTTGATGCAGCCCGGCAAGGTTATGAATTTCTCCGTGATCGAATGTGCGATAAGCAATTCGGCGGGTTTTATTGGGAAGTGGACTCATCGGGGAATACCACCAAGCCTGATAAGCACCTATATGGTCAGGCCTTTGGACTCTATGCACTATCGGAATATGCTATGGCTTCGGGGAACTCCCAAGCCATGTCACTAGCCCAGAAGCTCTTCAATCTCTTGGAGTATCACGCCCACGATCCGCAGTACGGAGGGTATCAAGAATCTTTCCTATACGATTGGAGTCCATTACCTGCAAACCGTATAAGCTATATGAATACCGCCTCCAATATTAAGCTGATGAACACTCATCTTCATCTGATGGAGGCGATAATGACTTACCATCTTGTTGCCAGAGACCGGATTTCACGGGAACGGCTTATTGAATTGATCCTTGCTCAGAGCAACGCAGTGGTGCGCAAAGGTATCGGCACTTGTACGGATAGATACCAACGCAATTGGATGCCGCTTTACGGACCTGATTATGATCGTGTCTCTTATGGCCATAACCTCGAGAATATTTGGCTGTTGATTGAGGCGTGTGATACGGCGGGTATATCTAACGGTCCCTTGCTGAACCTCTACCGAATGCTTTTTAGCTATGCACTCCAGTACGGCTTCGACCGAGAAGAGGGAGGATTTTATTATACCGGTTCTTTCAATGCGCCTGCTGACAGGCAAGAGAAAGTATGGTGGGTCCAAGCGGAGGGATTGGTGAGCGCCCTGCAAATATATAGCCTTACTGGGGAGGAGGTTTACTTCAATTGTTTCTCCAAAACCCTGGATTGGATAGTTAAGCACCAGGTGGATTGGGAACATGGAGATTGGCATGCACAGGTAGCGAAAAGCAAAAAGCCTTCAGGAGATAAAGCGGGAGCGTGGAAATCCCCTTATCATAACGGACGAGCAATAATCCGGTGTTTAGAACTGCTGTCATCTTTTACTGGACCTTGAGTCTTGTGATTTTTGGACCGGACTCCGGGCACTATGAAGATATATTTAGTCGGTTTTGGAAAGCGACGGCTTGAGCCGACAGAATTGTAAAGAGTAAAAAACTCAATGAATCATAAAATTACCCCCAGAAGGTGGCTGATTGATTATTTATTTCTTTTATTGGTTCTATTTCTTTATGGAATCAATATTTATTACTTGATCAGTGCTGATTTTACACCGCCTATGTGGGATGAGGCAGTTCATTTGAGGGATAGTTTGGTATTCCACAACATACTCACCAATCCATCCCAGATAAACCTAAAAGTCATTGGGGATATTATAGGCAAGTCTGAAAAATACCCGCTTATTCGCCCTTCGGGGTACTACCCTCCCTTCGCTCCCATATTAACATCCTTCCTGTACTGTCCTTTTGGAACCTCTATTCGAGTGGCCATCATGTCAAATATTGTTTTTCTTTTCATCCTGGTCCCCTCCGTTTATAAAATAGGAACTCTAATGTTTAACAGAAATACTGGCCTGCTGGGTTGTGCCTTGGTCCTATCATTTCCAATAGTTTTGTCACACAGTGTAGTGTATATGCCGGATCTCCCTTTGACATCAATGGTTGCCTTTGGCGTTTTTACCCTTATTAAATCCGAATACTTTAAGAACACTAAATTCTCTATTATCTCTGGTTTTTCCTTTGGTCTTGGAATGCTTACTAAATGGACTTACTTGTTTTTTGTTCTAGGGCCGATCTTCTATTTAGTATTCAAGGCTCTTTATTCAGGAGATTGGGTTAAGGAGCCTTGGTACTTAAGAAAATCACTTAGGAACATAATTCTTTTTGTTGTTACCTCAATTGTTACATTCGGACCCTACTACTTTCCAATCCTACCTACCCTTATAGGAGAAACTTTTAAATATTCCCACGGAGCGCTTGCACACGGCCCCGACTCTCTATTCTCCTTTGCTTCCGTCTTATTCTATCCAGTTGCCTTGTGGAAAGATATGATAACCCCATTTGGCCTCATACTTCTTATTATAGGGATGGTGCTGCTATCCTTTTCAAAGAGTGGCTACAAAACACTTCTTTTCGTCTGGACACTTGTTCCCTATTTTATTTTTACGTTTGTAATCCAAAATAAAGCCCCCAGGTATATGATGCCATGGTTAGTTCCAATTTCACTCATCATCTCTTTCTGTATAGGTGAGATCGCTTCCATTAATGTTCTTGGTGGATCTATGAAGTTTGGAAGATATGCTATTTCTCTCTCTCTAATTATATTTGCTATATTCTTTTTCAGAGAAGACTTGAAACTAAAAAATTCTATCATTAGTAGTTCAAAAGAAAATTGGAAGATTAATGAAATGGTTTCTGTGCTTGAAGAAAATATGATTAATGGTAAGACCAATCATTCCACCCACATGCCAATGTACGTGGGTGTCATACCCGATCATTATTATATCAACGGTCAAACCCTTCGTTATTACGTAACCCTAAGAGAGCTACCATTAAATGTTATAAAATTGCAAGATTACACGGGCACAGCCTTTGAGGAATTCGTTAAGAAATTTGACCGCTATGATTACATATTGACCAAGAGCTTCTCAAATATAGAAATAACCTCCTTTCAGCAATCTATAGATGATATGAATAAATTCTTCTACTCACACATAGATGATTTCGAGCACTTAAAAACCTTCCATGAGCCTGACGGTTCTGAGGTCTCAATTTTTAAAAGGAAATACTAAGCTTAAAGAATTGAGTGTGTAAGATAACCACTATAGTTCTCATCTTAATGCCATTGCCCATCAAATCATAGATAAGTATATTGTGTATATCCTTGAAAGTGGTTTCTCAAGGATTTTGTTTAACTGCCCATAGAGAGAAGAACCATGCATCCCTACGCCAAAACAAATGTTCAACTCATAAACCAGCTCCGGCGAGAGAATTACTCGAATGAGGAGATTGTCCTTGTCATCAAGACTTATGAACTTACTATATACCTCTTTACGAGTCTGTACCAACCATCTGGTCAGACGCAAATTTCTCACGGGGTGGGCACGGCCAGTATCCTGGCTTCACTTCACACACCCGCAGAGTTAGTGGCCGCGGGTCTTTTGCATAATGTGTATGGGGCTGGCGACTTTGGGGATGGAAGAAAAGCCGCTTTAACGAATTCAAGGCGTAAACTGGTAAGGGATTCTGTGGGTAGCAAAGTAGAAGAATATCTATATAGATTTCCCGAGTTACGAAAGGAGTTTTTAACCTTAATAGCAAGTCCAGACACGATTGACGCCCTAAATGATACCGATCGCCACGTGCTTTTAATAATCTTGGCGGATCAGCTCGATCTTCACCTGGATTACAGCCGAATCTACCAATTTCGTGATATTGGTAGAGTTAGAAACTACATTAATCTCTACGGTAATGCCATGGTTGAGACTGCGGAAAAATTGGGTTTTCCCGCCCTGGCTGCTGAGCTACAACGGGTATTCAGAGAGACCATTTCTGCAGAAATCCCCCAAGTGCTCCTTGATCAATTTAGTTTTACCTATAATCGTACCATAGTACCCAAATCATACCGCAAACGCTTTGTGGCGGTGATTGGCCGTAGGTATTATAGATTACGCTCTATAAAAAAATTAAAAACGATATTCGACCTCTTTATGCCTTCTAGAGCAAGGAAGAACAGTATCTGAAAACCATTAGAAGCGCAACATATAGAGATTGAACCGCAATGGACAAATTATTATTAGGGAAAAATGCTCTCATAACCGGAGCCGGTAGCAATATCGGCAGAAGTATTGCCATTGAAATGGCAAGGCAAGGGGCAAATATCTTTTTTACCGACATTGATAAGGAAGGATGTACAGGATTAGAGAATGAATTAAATGGCTACCGAGTTGTATCAAGAGGATTCCTTTCGGATATATCAAGGACTGAAGATATTGACTCTTTACATGGCTCTTTGTTACATGATCAGATTAAAATCGATATATTGGTCAACAATGTGGGTATTCAATTTAATACGACAACGATAAGAGATCTTAATTTAGAGGAATGGCATAAGGTGTTTGGCACTAATGTTTTCGGCCCAATTTATTTAACGAAGCTTATTTCGGAAACTATGATAGAGAATCACATTAATGGCTCTATCATATTTATTACTTCTATTCATCAATGGACAATTAGGCGCCTTCCAAGTTATAGCGCCTCAAAAGCCGCCTTAGGAATGGTTATAAAGGAACTCGCAGTGGATTTAGCACCCCATAATATAAGGGTTAACGGAATAGCTCCTGGTTTTGTGAAAGAAGATAGGAATGGAAAACCCATTAGTGCAAAATATACTCCTTTGCACAATAGTGTGATAAACCCTTGTTATATAGGGAGAGCAGCCGTTTATTTATCATCGGATTATTTTTCAAAGTTCACCACAGGATCAGTGATTAAAATTGATGCTGGACTTTCCTTATATAACCATCACGTGGATCAGATTCGAACTAAAACGAAAAAAAGCATACTAAAAATGCTATTTGAATAACTAAGATTCGGCGAAGCATAGGAATAAGCATGGTTTTAATTATTGGAGGTCATCCAGCATCAGGCACGACTCTACTCCGGCACCTGTGCAACAATCATCCTGACATAACACTTACACATGAATTTGGGAATTTTCACTATTTGGGCAGACCGTATAAGGAATACAGGTACCAATTGCTTAAGAGGTTGTGGAACAGAGGTGTATTAGAAAATCGCTTTTTACTTTGGTCGCCTAGTAATCATCTATCGCCGAAGGTAGTGAAAATTGTAGGGTCTCATGCCTTTATAGCACGATATTTTTTAGAGCTCCATCGGTATCATAGAAATATTGTAGATCTATCAATCGTAAGGACGGTACTTAAGAGTATATTTCCAAAGGCCCATATCGTTGGTGATAAGGAGCCTCATTATGTATTTGCACTGGACGAACTGGCACGAGTAAACGGATTGAAACGCTTAATAGTGTATCGTGACTGTCGAGATGTAGCGAGTTCTCTTCTTGAGAATTCTCGTACAAAATGGCGCAATAAAATCTGGATAAAGGATTTCAATACGGCTGAGAAGGTCGCTAAACAGTGGGTGCGGGCAATTGAGGTGATGGAGCGCAACATAGACAAATTACATACCATTCGTTATGAGGATTTGATCAATCAGCCCGATGTAGAGCTTAAAACGCTAGGCAGTTGGTTAGGAGTAGATCCCACGGGTTTTCCGAAAGAGATAATAAGGGATACGAGTATCGGCAAATATAACATTGGGCTCTCAGATAAGGAGTTGGCAACCGTTATGGAAGTTGCAGGCCCAACCATGTCCCAATTTGGGTATATCTAGTTGGACGATCAGGATAACAATGATACGAACGTTTGATATCATTTATTAAAATAAAGCCAGATGTTGAGATGTCTAGAGGACTGAAGAGCATAAAGAGAGATATACTTCGCGGCTTTCGTAGTTACTTGATACAAAGTAACCGGTATGCCCCATTATATGTTGCCAACTGCCAGATATATCGGCTACTCGAGTACTTCATAAAGAGGTTCTATTCTCTGGTGCCGGGGGTTAAATCCATCTATCTGGCACACGGTTTAGCGCTTGGAGAGCTGTATCCGGGTTTGAGTGATTTTGATCTAGCTATTATTTTTGAGTCATCACAAAGTCAAGAATTCTATACCAATCTCAGATCCCGCTGGCAAGTGATACAACGATTTCTCTCCGCCCGCGATATAATGTTATTTACAGAACAAGAATTCACGCTGTGGCAAAAATTTGGAGGGGGATGGGAACCCCTAGATGAATTAAAGCATTGGAAACTCATCTACGGTCATGAACTAAGGCAGAGCGATTGGAAGCTTAATAGCCAACAAGCCAAGATGGATCGTCTTCGCTATGTACTAGCAAAATACCACGGTCTGTTGTACTCGGCGATCAAAGAGGAACCTAAATCGCCGTATCTGGCCATCTCGGCAAGACGAAACCTTTATAAGTTTTTTTGTTACTCCGTTCTCCCATTAAAACGAAAATATCTCTCTATTGGAAACCAGTATGAGCGCCTTTCACAGTGGATTGAAGACAGTGAGATTAAGGGATCAAGAGTACATGAGTTACTAAAGATGTCCGAGAGTCGGTTTCAAAGCGGTGAAATCTCAAATCTTAAATTTTCCATTGGTGCAATTGGATATAAAGTTATAAATGACGCTCTGGAAAGCTTTAGGCGCTTTCATCCTCCACTGCCAAACGGTATCCCTCATGATGAAATGTCTATCCCTCTTTATAATCTCCGGGAAGTTGAAGAGCGCGTGAGTGGACTATCATCAAACATTGTAGAGCTTCTAAATGAGAGAATCGCAAGTATCATGCTCATATCCAATGGATCGGCAATTGGATATACGCTTCTCGTTATCCTAAGAGCTGATCTCACTATTGACGAGGTTGAGGAAACGCTCAGGACATTGCATGTGATATTTCGCATCTACGATGATCCCTGGTTTAATGAGCATTTCCCAGCTAAGGTTCCGATCGTTTACTCTAAGAGCATGTTTCTCACTCATTTGCATGTATGGCCCTTTGATAGAAGTTTTGCGCATTTTCATCGCCGTGTTCTGTACGGCAAAGATTTGTATCAAGAGCTTATGGAAGATTCCCCGGTAATAAATTACCAGAACAATCTTGAGTATGAAATAACGCGGGAAACATTAAATTTTTCCCGCTCTCTCCATCAAATTTCCCTTGAGAAACTAAAACCAGCGCTTTACGAAGCAATCACACTCCACTTCCCACGATTGTATATATTTCATAAGATGGGGTGGACGCCGACTACAACCGAAGAAGCTCTATTTTATTATGAAAAGCTAACGGACGGTAAAGCTATTAATTACCCGAAAGTCTTTGTTGAAAAATATGGGAAAAAAAATATGCACGACCTCGAATACGCCATGTCGGATGATGAATTTGAAAAGGCCTGTGCCTTTTTAAAAGACGAATTTATAAATAACAAATTATTCAATAAAAATCCTGAACACGGGAATTAAGTCAGGTGACTACATTTATTGATTTTCGTTATGCAAGGACCCTTTCTTCCGCGCTCCTGGCTGGCTATCAGCCAGAGGACACCGAGTTAACCTTTGATACGAGCAAAGAAAACTACATCGCCATTGAGTTTCCGCCCGCTCTTCGTCCTCAAAAATTATTTGACTTAGTGACCAAGGATGGACACATAGTAGCATCTGTCGGAGTCGAGTCAGACAGGTCTTTATGCCTTCGCATGGCTAACGGAGAGGTTCTGCTAAAAACCCCCGCTGAGTTACTGCGAGACACAACAGGAAATATTATGGCATTTTGTCTGAATACTAAATTTGTGGGATTCAAGCTGCAACAAGCTAAGTATGAAAAACAAGCTTCCTTATTTAGCGGAAATAGGAAACTTTTTCTAAAACTTGAAGAGGGCAAGGGTGCAGTCTCCATATTGGGCAGAGGTTCGGGAAGAGCCGAGCAGTGGGCTAGGCTTTATTACAGTCATTCAGAAAAGAAAAAAGGCGGCCTGGGAGTAGAGCTTATTTTTGACTGGCATCACCTGAGGTCGGGGATCCCCCTAAATGGAACCTTAACTGCTGAAAAGCTCATTGAATGGACTGATTTTCGGCTTAAGTTTCACTCATACGTATTGGATGAGAAAGAAGCGCGAATTACGGATTTCGCCAAATTATTCTCTACTCCCGGAACCCCGGATATCTCACTACATATTACCCCTCCTCTTTACACCCGTTTTAATCTGGACAAGCCAAACATCGGGTTGTTCGTTTGTGAATCAAAGAATGTGATTCCGAGTGTGGTTTCCAGGTGCAATATTATGGATTCAATTATCGTTCCGAGTAGTTTTATTGCTGAAGCATACAGAGAAAATGGAGTTCATCGCCCAATCCACGTTATTCCTCATGGTGTAGACTTAGAGTTTTACCGTCCGGTTTCAAAAAGAACACCGCTACAAGGTGGACGAGGTTTCAACTTTTTAGCAATCTCTACTCATGTAGAGCGTAAAAACATACGACATTTAGTTAGGGCTTTTCTCGAAGAGTTCCGCGAGCATGAGGATGTGGCCCTCTTCTTACTATTGAGACCAGAGTTTGGTACCACCCAGAACAATGTCATTCACGAATTTGATGAATGGGAAAAGCGTCACTTTCGAAAGAGCGCCCCCATTCTTCTATCTACTGGCTATATCACCCGTGAAACTCTCCGTGATTTCTACTCCAACGCAGATACATATGTGATGCCCAGCAATGAAGGCTTTGGACTAACGTTATTGGAGGCAATGGCATCCGGGACACCGGTTATTGCATTAAAGTATGGTGGTATATTGGATTTCGTAAATGATAAGAATGGTTATCTCATTCCCACAGGTCGTAGCTTTGTTTCAAAGGATATAAATTCTATCGCCTATATGGGAGACCGCTTCTTTGAACCAGACATAATGAAACTTCGTGCTGCCATGAGACATGTCTTTGAGAATCGGCAAGAGGCTTACCAGAAGGGCTTACGAGGAAGAAACGATTGTGAAAAATATTACACGTGGGATCGAACAGCGATCGAAATTTCTAAGACTATAGAAGAAACCTATTCAAACAGACAAAAACAATCTACAGATAATTCAGCACGAAAGCACTTGAAACCGCTGAGTAACTCCATTTCCTGGATCCTCTGTGTGCCAGACGATATGCCGATAACGGGATCTATTCCACATTTACGTAAAAGGAAAACACCGGATAACGATATTCTCTGTCTGTTTACCCGTTACGCCCGGTTTAAGGACATCATGCTTGCTAGAAAAAATGGTTTTCTATTTCACAGGTGGGATGGATCGTATTCCAATTGCAAGGCGATTGTTCGAGCCATTATTCTAAATCCCTGGGTTGGTATCTTGTATCCGGGTGAAAAAATCGAAGGTCAGTTAGAAAATCTAGTTGCCTTCTTGGAAGCTCAACCAAAAGAGGTTTGTGAAGTATTGGTGCCCTGTAACAGTGGAATTAACGAACCGCGATTCATTCGATCACAGCCATCAACCGCAAATCCAGAACAACGCATCTTTAAAGGAATTACTGTTCGCTGCTAATTACATCAACTTGTTTCCTACCAGTATTCCTCGGGATCCAGTTTCAGGGCTTCATTAAAACGATTTATCATATTATAGAGAGCCGCTAAAGAAGTCAGCTCCACAATCTGGGATTCACTGAAGTGTTTTTTAAGCTCATTGAAAAGTGTATCAGGAATATTTCCAGGACTAACCGTCATCGTCTCCGCGATTTCAGAGCAACTTTCTCGGCCTCTGAAATATTTGCATTCTCAGGATTATCAACCTCTAAAATATCACTTTCAGAAAAGCCCATCTTTTTCCTTATTTGCTGATGTGCATGATAGCAGTATGCCGAGCGGTTAATCTTTGAGACTTTCAGTATAACCCTTTCTTTAAGCTTAGGGTCAAGTTCGTCAGGCTCCTGGACGGCGGCAACAAAAGGACCTATGGTTGACAGTATGGAGGGCTTATATGCCAACGCCTTATAGATGTTGGTCACCTTTCCCCTCTTCTTTCTCATTCGCTCATAGGACTCTTTTACCCTTGGGTCTTTAACCTCATCCTCTTCAATATATTTAACGCGGGCCATGTCTTACCTCAGACGGTTCTCCTGTCAGATAAACTGGGATTGTTACCAGTGATAGTAGAATGGCGAAAATCAAAGCCATATTCATGAGTTCATTGCTCTTTCGCAACGCAGCTATAATAAGGAGTAAAATTACACCACCTATACCAATTACCGGAACGTGAGTTAACATTAGGTGAATATGAGCGTAGTTCACAGATATTTCCTCCCTAATCTTTTTATTTTACAGATTCCTCACTTAGTTTCAAAAAGGTTTATGGCAACTTTCATGCCATAAATTATTTGAGTGTTTTCAAGGCGTCTTAAGCGGGTCAATGGAAAATAATTGTCCGATCTTCTGACATCTTACACCCTTTTTATGGTATTGGTTTTTCCCTTTTGGGGTTTAGTCTATGTTAAGAATTGTTATAGTCACTTTAGTTTCCCTATACCGCACTGAGAGCCTGTGTGTAGAGTTTTTAGAGCCTGTTTCAAAAACTCTGAAGGTTGTCATTCAGAGCCACGCAAGTGGCGAAGAATCTCGGTTTTGAGACCCTTCGCTTTACTCAGGGTGACATACTTAGGAGGTTTTGAAATGACTTCTAATATATATTCACCCTCACTTCGGTTATTTTTTATATTGCACAACCAATGCCCTTTCGGTTACATTTTAGACCGCAGAATATGACATATTTTATAAGATACTGGTTTTTCAATATGAAAAAACGGGTGAGCCTCCTTCAGGCCGCAATCATTATTGCTCTTACCATTGCTTGTTACATCCCCGCGATGCGAAGCGGGTTTATATGGGACGACCCTGCGTTTGTAACAGAGAATCCGCTGATCCAGGGGCACAATGGGCTATCCCGTATATGGTGGGGAACAGAAAATCCGGATTATGTCCCATTAACCTTAACCTCTTTCTGGGTTGAATGGCGTCTGTGGAAGAATAACCCCGCCGGGTATCATGTCACCAATGTGCTGCTGCACGCCCTCAGTTCTGTATTGATATGGCAGGTGCTCAAACGATTGCGTATTCGAGGGGCATGGCTTGCAGCACTGATATTTGCAATTCATCCGGTGTGTGTCGAATCGGTTGCCTGGGTCTCAGAGCGAAAGAACACGCTCTCGATGGTCTTCTATGTCCTGTCACTTATGGTCTATCTTAAATTTGACGACCAGCCGCGCGGTATTTGGTACTCTCTTTCTGTGGGAGTATTTCTATTGGCTTTACTGAGCAAGGTATCCGTAATGATGCTACCTGTGGTCATCCTTCTCTGTGCTCTATGGCGGCGAGATAAGATTACCCGTAAAGACCTGTTGCGCACCATACCATTTTTTATTCTCTCAGCCATCTTTAGCCTTGTAACCGGCCTCTACTATGGTATAAGGGAGAGTCATAGATTTGAATCAATCAGGATAAAAATAATATCATTAGGCGAGCTTTTGAACCGGCTGGCAATGGCAGGAAAGGTGGTCTGGTTTTACATATACAAGGTGCTGTTTCCGGTGAATCTCATGATGCCTTACCCACAGTGGAATGCTAATGCGTCACACCTGGTTTCCTTCCTGCCGGACTTGGCTCTCATTGTTTCTTTCATAGTTTTCTGGCATTATCGTAAAACATGGGGAAAACCGCTATTATTTGGAATGGGGTATTTTGTGGTTACTCTATTTCCTGTGTTGGGGTTTTTCAAGATGCACTACAGGGTGTTTTCACCAGTGGCTGACCACCTTCAGTACATTGCGATGATTGGAATTATCGCGCTTGTAACCGTGGGTGCTGTTTATCTCTACGATAAATCGCACATGAGGATGCGGCAATCAACCGGAATAACCGGGACGGAAGTAGCTCATGAAAGCCTTAGGACGGCATTAGCCTACGAGGCTTCGGTTAAAATTTACCAGAAGCTATTGTTCATCGCTTCCGTGTTGGTTGTCGGAACCCTCGGCGTGATGAGCTGGCAGCAGCAGCACATCTACAAGGACGCGGAAACACTCTGGAATGACAATCTCTCTAGAAATCCAAATTCTTGGGTTGCCTACTACAATCTGGGACTTATCTATTTTAAAAAGGGCCTATATGACCAGGCCGTTTCCGATTACAACAAGGCAATAGAGATAAATCCGGCTGATTCAGAGGCCTATAATAATCGCGGGATTGTCTACTTTAAGAAAGGTCTTTTTGACCTAGCCATTTCTGATTACAACAAGGCAATAGAGATAAATCCAGTTAATGCTAAGGCATATAATAATCGGGGGATTGTCTATTTCAAGAAAGGTCTCTATGACCTAGCCGTATCTGATTACAACAAGGCAATAGAGACAAATCCGGCCGATGCAGAGGCCTATAATAATCGCGGGACCGTCTATAGGGATAAGGGCCGGTATGACCTGGCTATCTTCGATTACAGTAAAGCAATAGAAATAGACCCAAGGCTTGCTGAGGCCTACTACAATCTGGGGCTTATCTATTTTAAAAAGGGCCTATATGACCAAGCCATCTCTGATTACACCAAGGCACTAGAGATAAATCCAGTTAATGCTAAAGCATATAACAATCGGGGAAATGTCTATTATAAAAAAGGCCAGTATGACCTAGCTATCTCCGATTACGATAAAGCAATAGAAATAGACCCAGGATTTGCTAAAGCATATAATAATCGTGGAGCCGCATATAAAGATAAAGGTCTCTATGACCGAGCCATGTTTGATTACGACAAGGCAATAGAAATAGACCCAAGATTCGCTGAGGCCTACTTTAACAAGGCTATTGCCTGTGAGAAGGCCGGGCACATCCAGAAAGCAATAGAGGCGTACAAGGGCTTTATTCAGTATGCCCCACCACAATACGCCTCGTATATCGAGCGAGTAAGACAGAGGGTAAAGGAATTAGAGAAATAATTCCAATGGAATCCGAATCAACTGCAATAATCCTCTGAAAACCGGTTTCATTCCCCCGGAATATGTGCTTCCTCACCCTCCTTCAGGCACGCCTGAATCTTGAGGTTCGGCTGCAACCTAACAAATGCCTTATCGCAATCACTTACAAACCCCTTTGTGTATTTATATATCTCTTCCGCAACGGTTTTTGAATCCTCGGAATCCTTCCATTTGATGTATTTTTCCTTAATATCCGACCAGTCGTGGCAGAGCCAGCCCCTGGGGGCTATTCGTGCAGTGAATTCACTGAGTATCTCTTCGTCTCTCTGTAATTCAATACCATCAAGGTAAATATACATCCTTGCACATTTTGGTATTGAATCGAGGCATTTTCTCTTAACCTCTCCCCAATTTTCCTCTTTTATATCGTCCTCCGCCTCATATATATTCCTTATAGAATCAAAGAGATTGATCGCCATAACATCGAGCAGGCTTCCCATACACTCACCCCTCGACTCCGCCTCCATTTTAAAACTCTCGGCTATTCCAGGCTCTGTATAGATCTCAGGGTCAGAGGGGTCCGTTTTTACAAATGGGGCAAGGATTCGCCTGAATGTATCAAGGCCCACCCTATCAGCAAACTCAAAAAACTCCTCTCCGTTTTGCCTGTTCTCTTTCCAAAGATCAACAACCGCCTTTACAAAGAGATGGGCGTTCTTTGCAGGAACCTTTCCCACGACCTGACCGTATCTCTCCATCTGCTTGAATGGATTTCCACCGACCATAACGACGTAGTGAGGGGCTAGTTTTCCCCCAACCTTTGATGACGCCCCGTAAAACCCTATATCGCCGACATGGTGCTGACCGCAACTGTTGGGACAACCGGATATATTCACACGCACCCCGGCAAGGTCTTCAACCCTCTCGCCTATGTATCGGGCGAGGTTATACGGGTGTGTAACGGCGAGCTTGCATGAGTAGGCACCGGGGCAGGAGACAACCTCGCGCATCGCCTCATTCATGCCGCCCACAAACCCGCGCCTTTTTATTTCCGTATAAATATCATAGAGGAATTCCTCGCCGACCCAGGGTACAAGGATCTTTTGGTGTGGCGTTATTCTCACATATCCACCGCCATAGAGTTCGCATAAGTCCGCAACAAACCTGAATTCGTCGGGGCTGAGATTGCCTATAGGCGGTTTCACATAAACCCCAAAGTATCCGTCCTGCTTCTGCCTGAATGTGTATTTCTTGAGAAAAAGCCCGTATAGATCGTCATTCGGATTGGGTCTATGAACCGGGTTTCTGAGGCGTTTCGTGTTTTCCTCCCCGCCCTCCCTTCCGCTTTTCGATGGCGCAGGATGGGGGAAGCCCTGTATGTATCTCTCAAGGTCTTCTTTTACGGGATTCAGCCTTTTAATCCGCTCAAACTCTGACAAAACAAGCCCCTTGAATCTTTCAAAACCTATTCTCGCTATGAGGAACTTCATCCTCGCCTTGTTCCTGTTCTTTCTCTCCTCAGTTCCGTATTCGTGAAATACCCTTATTACCGCCTCTGCAAGCGGATAAAACTCATCAACGGGAACAAAGTCGGCAATTGGCTTTGCATAAAATGGAATGGCGCCGAGACCGCCCCCGACATACACCTTAAACCCGTACATGTCCCTTCCGTTTCTTCTTATCTGTGCAACGGCACCGATGTCATGGATTCTCACCATCGCATGGTCATTCTCGCATTCCGAGAACGCGAATTTAAATTTTCTAGGAAGGGTCGAAGTAAGGGGATGCCTCAGGAAATATCTCGTCGTGTATAGGGCATAGGGTAAAGTATCAAAAATCTCATCCGGGCAGATTCCGGAGAGGTGTGAAGAGGTCACATTCCTCACGGTGTTTCCGCACGCCTCACGCGTCGTTATTCCAACCCTTGCAAGTGATCTTAAGAGCGCAGGAACATCCTGGAGCTTAACATAGTGGAGCTGAATATCCTGCCTCGTTGTCAGGTGGCCGTGTCCCGATCCGGCAAATTTTTCTACGACATCTGCCATTGTGCGGATCTGTTCCGATGTTATAAATCCGCTTGGCACCTTTATCCTCTGCATGTGCGTGCCTTCACCCTGATGCCTGAGCCCGTATGTTCCAAAAAGGAGCCGATATGACTTGAACCTTTCGGGGTGTATCTCACCACCGAATAGCCTTTTAATAACCTCCTCATATTCATCTATCTCTCTGGATATATCGGAGCCCCTGTTTATATCAATCTGCTCCCATACCTTCAACTCATTTGCACTCATAGTTAACCTCCAATCTCAGGATAAAATAGCAAGGCCTGTGCCAAATTTTATCTTTTATCTCCACGCTCAGCCGCAGGGCGGAAAAGAAGGGGAAATTATCGGTTTATCAATGACTTACATAATAATCCACGCGTCTTGTTTTTAGGCTTTTTGTTCCAATTGGTGTTGCAAAGATAATCAATCTGCTAAAAAGATAACCAATATAGCAGAGTGTGACGGGGGCTTGTGAGTAGACAACGAGCCCTACTCGTTGTCTTAAATTAATGTGAGTTCGACTCCTACATCAGGGAGGAATTATCAGCCAGTTTTCTCTTTCCTTCAATTCTTTTGTCGAATTCACGTTATAATAGAATGGATTAATGGCTCATCAAAGGTCGAGTAGGTAATCAGATGTCTGAACTGGCGAGACGGTACATAAAGACGGGATTCATTTTCTTTATAGTCGGTCTACTCCTGGGCCTGGATATGATTATAGGTAGATACATCCTGGGCAAGTGGCCGAGTCCGCAGCTCATCACCGCCCATGTCCATGTCCTCCTCTTTGGCTTTATAATATCCCTTATTATGGGCGTGGCTATATGGATGTTCCCGCGTCCACAGTCAGAGAGCCACTACAGTCCAAGGCTTGCAGAGACGATTTATTGGCTCCTGACCATTGGAACGGCGATTCGGTTCATTTGCGAGGTTGCCAGCCCCTATGTGACGTGGATAGCAATTAAGTGGTTGATTGTCTTAGGGGGCACCTCCCAGGTCCTGGCCGGGCTTCTATTCGTATACAACGTGTGGACACGGGTGCGGCCCGTGGGGAAGCAGACCTGAATATGAACTAAGATAAGAGCTTCAAGTATAATCTATTGCTTATAGCCCTTGGGTATATACACGCAATAAGGCTCGGACTCCATATAGTCCCCTGTTATGGCAAATGCCCTAGCCCTTGAGCCGCCGCAGATCTGCTTAAACTCACAAACGCCGCATTTACCCTTGAGCCTTGTGTAATCCCTAAGCTCTTTAAAAAGAGGGGAGTTTCTATAAATATCCACGATACTTTTTTGCCTTACATTCCCCGCAGAGATTGGTAAAAAGCCGCTTGGAAAGACCTCCCCGGTGTGGGATATAAAGACAAACCCCTTTCCGTCATTTATCCCTCCAAACGCCCTACCTATGGCATCCGGTGATTTAATCTTTATACGATCTGTGGTATTGGATTGCCCGGCGTTTCTCGATTCAAAAAGCGACCTCTGTATAAATAGCCTTCTATAATGCGGGGCTTCGGTGGATTTTATATCGTAGGGCATAATCTTTGATAGGTCATACATTATATTGAATGCCGCCTCGTATTCCTCCGGTGAAATTCCATCCCTTTTCTTTCCTCTACCAGTAGGAACAAGAAAAAACACGCTCCAGAGAACGATATTGAATTTCTCAATTAGATAGGCGATATTGGTTAAGTCATCAAAATTATGCCTCGTTACCGTAGTGTTTATCTGAAGCGGGATCTCCTCTTGCACGCAGTCCTCAATAACCCTCATTGTCCATCCAAAACTCCCATTCACGCCTCTAAAGGAGTCGTGAATTTCAGGGCATGAACCATCAAGGCTTATTGCAATTCTCGATACCCCCGACTCCTTGAATTTCTGTATGGCTTCTCTCGTAAGGAGTGGAGTGGCGCTGGGGGTTATGGTGGTTCTCAGCCCCCTGGCAACGCTGTAGCCCATGAGGTCATATATATCCTTACGCTTCACTGGGTCACCCCCTGTAAATACCAGAAGGGGTGAGCCGAATCTTTTTATCTCATCTATGAGACGATACCCCTCCTTAGTTGTGAGTTCTCCCGGATTCCGCCATGGCCTCGCCTCGGCCCTGCAGTGGATGCAGGCAAGGTCGCAGGCTTGGGTTACTTCCCAGATCACAATGAATGGAGAAAGGGAAAAATCAACGGATTGTCCTTCCTTGCTCATGCTTTTTGAAACCCCTTTTTAAAGGCGTTAAGTAAACCAGGTATTTTTTTTGCAATCTTTGTGCCATAGTGGGCATTCTCTCGATTGATTGAGGCTAATCTGCCAAACCGGTTGAAAATATTGTTTAAAGCCCAACCGGATTAAGACTTATAAGCCACCGCAGTCTAAAATAATGTGTCCGATGTCAGAATATCGGACACATTATTATGATCCAGGTTTTACGGATTAAACTTCAGAGTCCTCGTCCTTCATTATAATTAAAACCCCTTTATCATCCCTTTAGCCCTTCTAACCGATTCCGTAATAGCGGGGATAACCTTGGCAAAGTCCCCAACGATTCCGTAGTCGGCGTTTTGAAAAATCTCAGCCTTGGGGTCGCTGTTTATAGCCACAACCGTATTGGATTTTTGAATCCCGATTGAGTGATTAAACGCTCCTCTTATCCCAACGGCAATGCAGAACCTTGGGGCTATGGTTTTTCCGGTCAGCCCCACCTGATGCTGACGCGGAAGCCATCCTGCATCCACCACCCTTCTCGTCGCCCCTATCGAGGCGCCGAGGACATCGGCAAGCTCTTTTATAACTGAGAGTCTGTCAGACCCACCTATTCCCATCCCTACGGTTATAACCACGTCTGCGCTGTCAATCTCTACGGTTGATGTATCCACGTCCCTCTGGACACTTAAAACCCTTGTTCTAATCGGCCCCGGATTCACGGGGATTATCCTTTCAACCACCGCCTCCTGAGTCCAGTCGGGACCGATCTTCTTTAGCATCCCCGGTCTCACCGTGGCCATTTGAGGTATGGTGCGTGAGAGAATCGAAGCGACTATGTTCCCGCCGAATGCTGGCTTTAGTTGAATGAGTTCCCCCTTCTCATTTATATCAAAGCCGATACAGTCTCCCGTAAGTCCGAGTTTAAGCCCGGCAGCAACCCTCGGAGCGTAGTCCCTTCCATCGGACGTTGATGGAAAGAGAACAATGTAGGGCTTGTAGGTTTTAATAGCCTCTATAATCGCGTTTGCGTATCCTTCGGCAGTATATGTGCGGAGTTCATCGTGCTCGATCAAATAAACCCCGTCCGCTCCATAGGCGGCGAGTGTCTTCGCATGATGAGACAGACCTTTCCCCATTAAAACGGCACAAAGCTCCCCACCGATTTTCTCAGACAGGCGAACCCCTTCCCCTAAAAGCTCCAGCGTTACATTCCTCAAACGCCCCTCCGTGATTTCAGAGACGACCCAAATATTGCGCCCGTCCCTTTTTTTATCCCCGATGCGCCTCTCCACCATGTGAGATTCTTCTTTCCTACGTTCAAATAACCCTCGCTCAATCATATACTGAGTGAGTTTTTCCGCCGCCTCGGAGGGATTCTCACCGCTTGCCACTATCCCCTCCCTTTTTGTTTTAATGGAAAATATATCCGACACATAGGTTGGAGAACCCTTTAGGCCAAAGTTGGATATATCTCCTGAAAGGCTCCGGGCGGTTATGATTTCTATGGGCTTCATTTGGGCCGCCTCAATATCGGATGAACTGACCTTAATCGGGCGGTTTAGCCTCTCAGCCGCAGTAAATAATACCGGAATTTCGCATTCAATAACCTCGTACCCTTCATCCGTTTCCCTCTCAACAATGATTTTGTTTCCCTCAAACTCAATTTTTCTTACGCCCGCTACATGTGGAATCCCAAGAATCTCCGCAACCTCTGGACCTACCTGACCCGTTTCAGAATCAGTGCTGTATCTGCCGCAGAAGATCATGTCAAACCCTTCTCTGCCTAAAGCAATAGCAAGGGCACGGGCCGTTGCCAGTGTATCCGCGCCTGCAAATGCGCTGTCTACGAGATGCACTCCTTTATCCGCCCCCATAGCAAGACACTCAAGGAGTGCTTCTCTTGCTTGATGTGGTCCCATTGTCATTACGGTTACCACTCCGCCAAATTCTTCTTTAATCCTTACAGCCTCAGTCACGGCGCGCCTGTCGAATGGATTTACAGCGCAGGGAACACCCTCTCTCACTATGGTTTTGGTCTCAGGGTTAAATCTAATTTCGCTAACTTCCGGAACCTGTTTAACACATACGACGATTTTCAATTAAGTTCGCTCCTAGTGGGATTTCAAAAGCTTATGATCTGATAATTTCAGGATTAAACAAATTATTTAGAAGACAACCTATAATAATCCTTCTAAAAACTCTTTAATCATTCCCCTTTTTAACTCATCATGGCAGAACTGATTACGATAATTACGCAGGCAACTATAACAACTTGTTTCCTCACCGCAACCACAATTGCCTCTAACTTTGTCCTTTGTTGCTTCAAGGAGACGCTTTAACATACTTGAATTTTCAGCAAGGCGCTTAACATGACCAGCTCCTCCAGGTACATTATCAAATAGTATCATTGCTGGTTTTGTTGGGTCTCCCGCATAAGGATAAAGGCAACCATCTAGGTCATCTCGGCTTATTTCAAGTGATTCACTCGCTCCCTCAAGAAGTGCATAGAGAAACGATAACCAAAAGGCTCTATCAGGATTTGAGTAACCCTCAACTTTAAGATCAACTATATCAGTTCTAAATTCGTGACCCAGGTCTGTACGGAAAAGAGTTCCCTTACAATCTTTACCTAACGGAGTCTTATGAGGGTTTGGTGATTTCTCATTTATACGGAGGCCAAAACCACATGAATTACAAACTTTGAATCCAGCTCGGTTAAGCAACGCCATTTTTCCATCATGAGCAGTAGCGATAATAAATTTAATAGCACCTAATTCTAATTCACACAGACTCCCCTCTGGAGAAAACTCCCCAGAGAAATAAACGCGTGTCGTATAGGTTCGTTCAGGTCTAGCCTCACTTGGCCGTTTTGGATTTTCGTTACTCGTAACAAAACCAAACTCCGGAATAACAAAGGTGTCTTTAACCTTATGACCCTCCAACAGAAAACCACAGGCACTACAGTTTTGCAGTGATTTTCCTGTATCTACCAAGACTCTTTGATAGCATTGGCAGTTCTGACAGACGGCATATTGGTATCTTGGCCACTCTCTGTTAGGAAGTCGTTTAAGACCGTGACTGACCCATATTCTGCCTCCTGCAACTACTTCGCTTTTTGGGGCGTATTCAGATAGAGCAATTTGTAAATCACGATTCAGTTCCAACCCTTCGGCTTCCTCACCATGATGAAGAAGCTGTAACTCAACAACATCCACTGGGAAGCCATATTTAGGAAGAACATTGCGGCTAGAGAGAAAATCAATTACAGAGCGATTCTTCAAAGTATTTATCAGCCGTAATATATAATCAGATGGTTTATTTTTTTGAATCAGCTCTGTCTTTATAGATTCTAAAGCCTTAACATCTTCCCGAATTTCCTCTGTCGCCTTTTGCAACACCCCCCTTTGGCTGAAAAGTTCCGAAAGCCATGACCAATTCTCAATACCCAATTGAGGTTGGAGTGGTTCCGGTACGATACGTTGTAACGCATTTTGAAGGGTCTGGGGATATTGGTTCAAAAATTCTTTAAATTTCTCCGGACCCCCTGTTTCAGATGGAAAGAAGAAGTTATCAACCTTACCACGTTCCCCAAAAAACTCCTCATGCTGCCGCCAAAATTGAGCGAGGGCAACAGCATGAATGTGCCTTCTTACAATCTTTTCATTAAGAATCTCAAAATAAGGAGAGCGTATTTTGTCAGAAACAATACGTTTTGGTTCACGAAAATGAGTTAAATCATGAGAACGACGTTGAGCAAACGTTAGAGCAAAAGCCGTGGAATCTGTTCTACGTCCTGCTCGTCCTGCTCTTTGAAGGTAATTTGCGGCAGATGGCGGAACATTTCGCATTAAAACCGTTTCTAGTTCACCGACATCTACGCCCAATTCAAATGTGGTAGAGCAACTAAGCACATTTACTTCTCCTTTCATGAAATCATCCTGAAGATCAGCTGCCGCTTCACTAGTCAGTTGGGCCGTATGCTCTTTGGCAACTAAACGCATAGGCTTGAGTCCAAGATAAAGCCGACGATAATGGTTGTTTTTAAATACCGCATCCGGACTACAGGAATTCAAACTGCCCTGACACCTATAGGTCGGACAAATTCCTCTCAGGCTATGAAGAGAGAGATTGCTACAGGTGTCACACTGATACCATTGGATACTAGGGTCAATAATTCCAGGACGAAGTTCCCAGAAGTTGTACCGTAAACGATAAGGTCTCCCCTCACCCTGTACAGGTGAATCAACAAAATAATCCTTCCAATATGAGCTTGATTTGAAGAGACCCCCTCTCCAGATATTTATTAAAATTTGTTCACAACCTTCTCTTGAGACACCTGTTTCAGGCAAACGCTTAGATAGCTTCAGCAAGAAATCAAGCCGCCGATTTAACCTGTTTTTACTAGGCGATGCCCAGCTAAAGATATGTTTCTTAGGAGCAGAGCCATTTTCTCGAAAGTAAAATTCGTGGTTTCTTGGGGAGAAGTCGTCATCCTTCGGAGAAACATTATCAGGAAAAGCAATTGCCCCTTGAATACGGAAACTATCTAATAAAATCTGATAAAGCGTCCAAGTTTCCTCATCGGTAAGTTCCCACGGTTTTTGAAGTAATGGTGGTGGTGCCTGCCAGTTCTTCGGTTTCACCAAAGCAAACCCCAATAAACCAAGCCCTTCAAGGCTATTTCGACGATCATAAGCCAATAGTTCCAACAAAAGCCATTTCCAGACTTCATTCTTCTGTTCCTGGAGACTCAGACGGTCAGGGAAGATTTGAAGCGGTTCAGCCTCACGGCGAATAGGCTCCACAACATCTTGGATTCGCCACCGACTCGCAATAGCCTCGTCTCTATATTTCTTAAGTGCGTAAAGAATGAGACACCGTCTAAGAATTTGTTGATAGGTTCGATCTAAATAGCAAGCAAAGAACGCCGCATCCTGTCGGCTGTCGGAGAAGATAAGTAACTGCCGCCCAATATTTGAGTTCTCTAAGTCCTCATCATTCTCCCTTGATTTTTTAGGAGGAATCTGTTGGTAGAGTGCTGTTGCAAGAACGCTGACAGGAGCATCTTGACCTGTTAGGAATCTTCCCACTAAGTTTGGACTTCTGGCTCCACAAGCTGGGCAGTGTTTCACTTTTCGATCTTTAGAGGGAACTTTTTGTAGGGTCTGTTGATACCGTTTACTATCCTCACAAGAACATAAGGGAGTCAACAGTCCATTTTGTTCTATAGCACTACAGCTACTACAAAGGATATAAAGCTCTTGGCTACCTTCTGCAGCCTCATCGCCAGATTCAATTAGCTCATCCTCGTTTTCTTGTACGGATTGAGGCAGATCTTGTCCCCACAAAAGGTAGAATTCAGCATCCTCACGATTTTCTTCCGAAATTTCTTTCGTTTGCCCTAGGACTAGCTTTCCATTTCTATTTTTTGTTTCTCCAACTAGATAAATATGTCCGCACCGACGACAGGTTGCTATTTCAAATACAGGATACTTATGGTTATTTTGTTCAATACTTTCCCTCCGGTCCAAAAAAAATTGCTTCTTGGGAGCAAGTGATATATAAGCTCCCTCCAGAGCTCGTACAAACAAATGATAGCGAGCCGGAAGCAAGGATTGGCTTTCATCATCTGGTTTAGCTTGGACAGCTAAATCAACTAGGGATTTTAGTGTTTGTTGAGCGTCACTATCGGTTAGCGATGAAAAAACACCTTTTGATACTTCGGATAAGAATTTTGGGCTTTCTTCAAGGAGCTGTTGAAGCAACCTAAGGTTCGCATCCCCATTTAATACTTCAAAGAGGAAACGTTTAATGGATTCTTCGAGAGATTCAATCCGTCTCGCCTTATTCTCCGCATTTTTAAGCACCTTCTCTGGAATGCCCTTTTTTATCCCAATCTTTATAAGGTTATCTATTGAACTAGGGTTGAGGTCATCAAGTTGTTCCGCCCACAACTCATAAAGAGTTGGATCAGGCTTACCCCAAATATACCCCATCTCACTTATTGGAATACGAGAGGCCTCCACAACATCCTGCCTTTTATGGTCTTCGTCAATCCACTCAAAGCGCTCTCCAAAGAGTTGCGTAGCAAATTGACTAACCCTTCGAAAATCCTCTCGTCCCCTTCCTAAAGTGGCACTGGTCGCAATGCACTGAAGCTTTCCCGGTTGACTTTTCACTATCCTATCCTTAAGCCTACGAATAAGCATCGCTGCTTCAATACCCTTAGCACCGTCATAAGTATGAGCCTCATCCAATACCAAAAAACGCCAGTATTTTGCCTTCTCTCCATCAAAGAATTCACAATCTTTTGGTCTAAGTAACAGATACTCTAACATCGCATAGTTTGTAAGCAGAATATGCGGGGGATTATTGCGCATTTCTTCCCGTGAAAGTAGCTCGTTTTCGATACGAGGCTCATCAGGAAAGTTTTTACTGAAGTGATCTTTTGCAACCCGTTTTGTTTCTTTTGTCTCACCGGTGTAGCGACCAAAAGTTATATCAGGAAAAGATTTAAAAATTCTTCGTAGACGCTTCATTTGGTCATTTGCAAGCGCATTCATTGGATAAAGCAGTAACGCGCGGACACCCGGACATAAATTTCCTTTTTCCCTTTCTTGTAAAAGATAATTAATAATAGGAATCAAGAAAGCTTCTGTCTTACCGCTTCCTGTTCCAGTAGCAACTACAATGTTCCTTCCTTCAGCAACTAATTTACATATTGCCTTCTCTTGATGCTCATAAAGCTGGCGGTCTAGTGGAAGATACTCATTACACAAATCTTTAAATCTGGAAGAAAGTATATTGTTCTCAATCAAGTCCCCAATGCTTTTTCCGAGACGGAAAGGGGGTGTTGACTCAAGAATCGGTCCCTTTACGAATCTATCTGGTTCACGTAATTGTTGCCTAAATTGTTTAGCTACTTCACTATCCTGAATCGGAAATGTTGTTTCCAAATATCTCAAGTAACTATTACGAATTGCTTCGGTTGTTTTAATTGGGTCTAGTCCCATAAATTTTATTTCCTCCCTAAGCTGCTTTGGATTACTTTATCGCTTCTTTTTCCCTTCCCTATGGTTAGTCTTGGTCACTTATTACTCTGAATTTTTTATAGAAATCGTCTAAGCGCAATGATACACTACCGGGATCTATTCTCTTATCTTGATCTTTGTGTTTCTTTCTTTCTATGAATCTTACTTTTAGTAGCCACTGTCCATATTCGCGTTTAAGCTCCGCCGGTCTTAACGTAAAAGGTTGGAGCTTCAAGCGTTTCTAAATCATTCCCTTCAATCGAAAATCCTTCTATGTATCCTAACTTCCCACTCCCTTCACAAACTACTTTCTGGCCTTTCTTAAATGGAGAGTCAGGAGGAGTAAGACCCAAAACCAGTGCAAGATGATTAAATCTCTTTTTGTTTAATTCATCAACGATTTGCTGAAAGTATTTAATAACATCTTCAAATTGATTTTCAAAATCTCTATTTCCTGTTAGGTTTAATCTCTTCCAAACCTTGTGTATTACGTCTTCATCAGGTAGCCAACTTATCATGAGGATTGCTAAATTCTTAAGGTTCTCATTTGAAAGACTCTCAATTTTCATTTGATTAATCTGTTCTATTAATCTCACCTCGTCTTTCAATAGCTTGAGAATAGCCAGTTTTTCAAGCCATTCTTTAAAAGAATTTCCTAAGCGTTTATATTGCTCTAAGAGTTCATTCTTATCTCCAATTTCTCTATCAAATGTATTTGAAGTACCAGCCTCAGGCATAAATAAACTTTGCGTTGGCCGTACCGTCCACTGTTCTTCTTGAAAGAATTCTAAACGATAAGTACACGAAGGTAATTCGGATAATGAACGTGTGATAATCAACTCAGACTTGTCACGGGGAATCGATTGCTGAATTGGCTCTAACCATGGCTGACTTAGATTCCAAATGCGGATAGCCCGATTTCGTAGACGTCCTTTTTCTTTCCATTCTAAATAGATGGTTCTCCGTTGATTCTCAACCTCTTGAATAATCTCTAACTTTTCAACAACCCATTCGGTCTTAACGTAAAAGGTTGGAGCTTCAAGCGTTTCTAAATCATTCCCTTCAATTTTTAGATAAAATTCACTTATTGGTTGCTCTAAGTTCCTGAGTTCATCAGAAAAGCTCATAAGGTCGAATCGAGCAACTCCTTTTCTAAGGTACCTTGGCTCAATTTTGTCTGAGTCCCTTAATCCTAAAGTTACTTTATAACTATCTAGCAGCGGAGCTTGTACTAGCAATTCAAGCTCATATGAATCTTCCCAATCTGATAAGTTAATTTCTTTAGGTACTATCAACCATTCGTCTTGTGATTTTCCAATCAAACCTCGCAACAACCAGCGAAGTCGTGGAATCTGAATAGTTAATGGAATACGCATTTCACCTGAAGGTAACGAGTAGTTCCATACGCAGTTTAATGATGTTTCTATTGCTGGTACTTTGATTACAAATTCATCAAGTAAATCGTTTGAAATCAGTTGGCTGGGTTTCTCAACCCTAACTTCAGCATTTGGTAGAGTACTGATTGTAACCTCTGCATCTGTGATATTACCTTCTTTGTCTGGTAAGTAGATAACTTTATCGAAATCCACGCTGATTGATGGAATTAGGCAAAATTGGAATGTTCGATCTCTACCCAACCGCCCACGTAGGCGAACGAGAAAAGAGCCGATTGGATTTTCTCCCAGCAATAGTTCATCTAACAATGAAACATGAAAAGATGTTTGACCTTTCTTCACTTCTACAAAGTCGGTGAGATTAATACTTTTCTGGCTATTTCCAATGGAAGTTTCTCCTTGAGGAATGATAAACAAACGCCATCTTTGAATTTCTATTTCAGGATTTAGGGGATTAACAATTGGTATTTGAATATCAGGTGGTCTTCCTATATAAATAGGTTTATCTTCGGAACTAATTGAATTTAGTAGTACTCCACCTACCAATTTAGGTTCTTGGGTTTTATCGGTAGAAATTGGAACTGGTATTCGCTCAGGTTGTCTGGGAGAAGTTAAATATAGATTATCAGTCGAGGATAAGTCCACAAGAAAACAACTATAATTTCTCCAATCTCCATAAAGCCGTAGGCCTTCTTCTATAATAGGAATGCCTGGCTCAAATGAGTAATCCTTAGGAATAACAAGCCATACCTCTGATGCCGACAGAGTTTTATCTTCAATCAGTTTATTAGAGTCTGATGAGAAGACTAACCAAGGCTTTCCTTGACTAGGTCCATTTAACTTCCAGCGTCTAATTGCCTCACCATCCCAATGTAGTCTGATTTCATAACTTTCAGCAGGCCTATCTAAAGGGATTTGAATTTCGAAAGTCTCAAATAATTTGCCTCTCTTATAAACTTTTAACCTATTCCGTGAAGACACATTATTTTCCATTAAAATCTCTACAGAAGCTTCTTTAGGTTCACTTTTATCCACTTTTTGTGGTGGAATTTTAACTTGAATTTCTCCCAATCCAACATTTAAAATCACTATAGGACGGCGAAAGTAGGAAAGAACCTTTTCCTGTATTTGCTTTTTAGTTTGATAACCATCCCACCATTCCTGAAATTTTCTGATTACGTTTTCAGGTAAATCGAACTCATCAAAACTTAGAGTCTCACCTCCTTTATAAACCTCATAGGCCTTTTGTGCCATTTCAATACAACGATCCAGAAAGTTTTTTGCTACCTCTTGACCATATAGTAGAAAATAGCGTACTGGTTTATCAGTGCGATCAAAAAGAGAGGAGTCCCTCCATTCTTTAATGATTTCGTCCGTATTGGTTATATCAACTTCTAGTTGACCTAACACAATTGGAACCAATAGATTTTGAAAAAAATCATTTAGGCAATAGTTAGGAATACCTCCATGAACAAGTATTGGAGTAACATAGCGGTGACCACCTCCAATATCGAAAGACGGAAGTTTGTTTTCTTTAAGAAACTCGATAAAAACCTCTCCCCATTCTCCTTGCCATTTAGTACTTTCTGGCAAATTTAAGGATTCCCAAACAGATGACCAGAAGTCACCACTCTTATATTCTTCGTGGCCTTTGAAGACCAAAAAGCAAGCTAAGCACGTTTGATAAAATCTTTCTAATTTCCATTTTCCATCTTTATCTGTTTTGATTGTTTCTCTGATTAGCCTACCGAGTTTATCAACATCCTCTTCTGTGAGAGGTATTTCTCCAATTAGGCTAATCTGTTGTATTAAGGGGCATAACAACTTTTTACAATCTCGAAGATTATAACAATCCTCAAGCATTGGGTATTCCCGATTTTGAGGCTGGAGTTTACATATTATATATTGAACAAAAATTGACATCAATTAGCCTTCTGTATGTTCGCTTGACAAATCTTTTTTCCCAACGATTCTTATAAAAGCCATGAGCGAGCTTATTGAACCAAGACCCGTAAAGCTCTTTATAGGGCTCATATATAGCCAAGATGCTCCGGTTGACGAGTGCATCAAAGGACTTGAGGCGGCATTTGGAGAGATTGATTATATGAGCGAAGAATTCCCATTTAATTTTACATCTTATTACGAAAAGGAGATGGGAAAGGAACTTCAAAGAAGAATTCTCAGTTTTAGAAAACTCATAAAGCGTAATGAACTGGTAGATATAAAAATATCTACAAACCAGATTGAAAAAACGTTTTCCATTGAAGGCAAAAGAAGAATAAATATAGACCCCGGCTATATAGCCCCTGAGCACTTGATTCTTTCCACAGGAAAAGGATACTATCACCGTCCCTATTTAGGAAGAGGGGTTTATGCGGATTTAACCCTCGTATATAAGAACAAGGAATTTCATACCCTTGAGTGGACATATCCAGATTACAGAACTGAAGAAATGAAACAGCTACTAAAGAGGATTAGAGAAAAATATATGACTGACTTAGGAAGGGAAAAAGAGTGATGAAAAGTATGACGGGGTTTGGAAGAGGCGAAGCAGAAACTGATTTAGGAAAAATCGTGGTCGAAGCGAGGGCTGAAAATCACAGGTTCCTTGACATTAATTTTCAACTCTCAGAGGGGATATGCGCGGTTGAACCAGCTCTTTCGCAGATTGCAAAGAAGATCATATTGCGAGGGAAAGTGAGAATCACGATCGCGGCAGAAGGGTTAAAAAATAAGCCTTCCACCATAAATATCGAGCTTGCAAAAGAATCCCGCAAGACGCTTGAAAAATTGAAAAAGGAACTGGGCATAAAGGAGAGGACAAAGCTTGAGCATATTCTGATGATAAGGGAATTTTTCTCTTCAGAAGAGAAAGCCCAACTCGGCAAAGAGCACCACCCCAAAATAGAAGAAGCCACGAGGGAAGCCATAAAGAACCTTGACAACATGAGAAGATCTGAGGGAAGAAAACTCGAAAAGGATTTAAAACTCAGAATACAAAAAGCTGAAAATCTGATTGAAAGAATCGAGTCTAAAAGAGAAGACTTCATCAAGGACTTTTCAGCGAAATTAAGAGAGCGCATGAAAGAAATTTTAGAGGACATACAAATTGATGAGACGAGACTGTATCAAGAAGCGGCATTTTTAGCCGAGAGAAACGACATCACAGAAGAAATCGTAAGGCTCAAAGCACATGTAAGTAAGTTTAAAGACACAATGAGTAAAGACGGTTCAATTGGGAGAGAGCTCGATTTTCTTCTTCAAGAGATGAATCGGGAATCAGGAACAATATCGGCAAAATCAAAAGACGCTGAGGTCTCACACCTTATACTTGAACTCCGTTCGGAAATGGAAAGGATGAGAGAACAGGTACAGAATATTGAATAAACTACTTCACCAAAAAAGATTCAACTTCAACCTCTTTTCCCTTCTTTCCGCCCTCGGCTGTAAACACCCTCAGCTTTCCATCCACCACGGTCTCAAGGTGAACGGGACGCTTCCAGATTTTAAAGATTTGTTTGAGCACGTCCTTTGCCCAGTCGAGTTTTAGGTCCACCCCTTCGTGCTTGTGAACGAGATAAAGCTCCCCACGGTTCATGTAGTTTCCCTCTACAATCTCGATAATCGGCCTTGTACAATTTGTAAGCATAAAAAGGAGTTTCTCTTTAATCTTTTTAAAATCCCGGCTTTCAATCTCGTACATGCCGGTAGAGCGATTATACGCATATGTAAAAAGCCCGTGCTCCCTACAGAAATCCTCAGTGAGAAACTCATCAATAAAAGTCACATCGTTATAAAACCTTCTCACCTCGAAAATCTTATCTCTCCCAAGCCCCAAATTCATATCCCAGTTTCTCTTTGCCTCAATGTCGTCGCATTCTTGATAATCTTTTCCGAATTTCCCCTTATTCCACCTATCTTCGATGTTTCTAAAAAGCTCTATACCCAGTTTGTACGGATTAAGAACGCCAGGCCTCGTAGAGAGCGTTCCCGCGTGATGGTCTGCATAATCTATAATCTCCCTATCCGTGACGATCTTCTCGGTTAAAATCTTTGAATGCCAGTATGCAGCCCATCCCTCATTCATAATCTTTGTCTGTATCTGCGGGGCATAGTAATAGCTCTCCTCCCGAATCATGGAGAGAACGTCCCTTTGCCATTCCTCAATCTGAGCGTTCTCCAGCAGAAAGAGGAGCACATCGCGCTCAGGAAACTCGGGGAATTTTTTCTTCTTAATTTTTTCATCTTCTCCCTTTTTTCTCTGCCACTCTATAAAATCCGGCGGGTTTATGTAGTCCTCCAAGTACTCACTCGGACTCCTGAGCTTTGATACCGGCTTTCTTTCGCCTTCGTCCACCTCGAGAAAATTCTTTTTATCGAACTGGCGTTTTATAAAAGGCGAATGAATATCAATAAGGTCTTCAATTGAGAGACATATATCTATAAAACTCTCAACCTCTTCATAGCCGTATTTATCAATGTATCGGCGGATCCTTATGGCATGGTTTGCCATTTCATCGAGCATCTTCCTATTGGTTTCAGAAAACCAGAAGTTGTTCTTAAAAAAGTCAGAGTGCGCGTAGACATGTGCAATGACGAGCTTCTGATCAATATCTGTATTGCCCTTGAGTAGATAGGCATAAGACGGATTATTATTTATTACCATCTCATAGATTTTATGAAGACCATATGTGTAGCTTTTCGAAATCCTTTCATATTCCATACCAAATCGCCAGTGTGGGTATCTCACAGGAAATCCACCATAAGAGGCAAGCATATTCATCTCTTCAAAATCAACCACCTCAAATATGACATCAAAAAAATCAAGCCCGTACTCACGTGCCCGACTCTCTATCTCTTCTATATATTTCTGGAGTTCAGAAGAAATCATCCTCCCCTCCCAAGAAACTGCTTTATCGAATCGTATACGGCGTCCTTATTCGCAATTTTAGAGAGCACAAGGTTCTCTTTCTCTTTCAGATGGTCTTCCAAATCATAGAAGAACTGACCACTTCCATAGGGGCTTTCAACCTGTCCGTAGCAGAAAAGATTGACCTTTGGAAGAAGGTTCTCTTCCAGCATTTCGATACACTCATGCGTATCATCGCGGGACCAATTATCTCCATCCGAAAAATGAAAAGCGTATATGTTCCACTCATCCGACGGATAACGCTCCTCCATCATCTTTCGACAGAGCTTGTATGCAGAAGAAATTATAGTACCCCCGCTTTCCCTTACACGGAAAAATATGTCGCGATCAACCTCACGCGCTACGGCATCGTGGACGATGTATTTCGTTTCAATATCTCTATACTGGTATCGAAGCCACGTGTCAATCCAGAATGATTCTACTCTAACGATTTCTTTTTGCTCCGAGCCCATAGAGCCACTTATATCCATCATATAGATGACGACAGCGTTGTAGGCAGGCTCTTCAACAGTCTCTCTCAACTTGTAGCGCTTATCTTCTGTAATCGGGATGATTACAGGATTTATAGGATCGTAAGAGCCGGAAGTAATCTGACGCTTGAGCGCCTCTTTGAATGTGCGCCTTGTATGTCTCAGCGATTCAGGACCGGCGGTATGAATCCCCGTGTATCTCCCAGAAAGAGATTTTATGTTTTTCTTACCCCGTGGCTCTATGTTTGGAAGCTCAAGCTCTTCTCCCAAGATCTGGGCAAGCTCCTCCAGGGTAAGCTCAACCTCGAGTATGTGTTGGCCAGGCTGATTGCCAGCATGTCCATCTTCGTCACCCTCACCCACTCCTATGGGCGTTCCCGCCTCACCTTGTCCTTGTCCCACACCTCCCAATTTTTCAGGGGAATGTACAAAGTGTGGAATCTCTACCTGAGGCACGGGAATGCTTACAAGGTCTTTTCCCTTTTTCCCGATTAGCTCTGAATGGACTATATATTTCCTGAGGTTCTGTTTGACCTTTCCTCTTACGATTTCTCTAAATCGTCCCCAGTCCTGTTCAATCTTGAGAGCCACGTTCGCCTCCTGAATTAGTTGAAAGTTAAGAGACTCTCAACTGCCAACTTTTAACTATTTTAGATTATCAACTATCTTTTATGTTCTCTATGCTCTTTTATATCACCTCTTGCAAATATGCTCGCCACATACGTGAGAACGTCTCCTGAGCAGGATTCGCAGTATCCATAGTCTCGAATCAGCCGACTTTTTACAATTTCAATCTTCTCCTGTGTCGCTTTATCAATAACGTTGGTTACAAGGCTCGTAAGCTTAATCGAGTCTTTCTGATCCTCGAAGAGCTTGAGTTCAAGAGCACGCCTTAGTCTCTCATTGGATTTGTAATCGAACCTTTTGCCTTCGAGAGCAAGGGCAGCGATGTAGTTCATTATCTCGCGCCTGAAATCATCCTTCCTCGACTCAGGAATGTCTGTCTTCTCTTCAATTGAACGCATAAGCCTTTCCTCAGGCTCTTCATCTTCCCCAGTAAAGGGATTCTTGATCTTCTCTTTCCTTATGTAGGCTTTTACGTTGTCAATGTAATTCGCGCAGAGCCTCGCAATGGCTTCTTCATCCGCGGCAATGGCGCGCTGGACCTCGTTCTTGATAATCTCTTCGTATTCCTGTCTCACCAGCGTAAGAAGCTCTTTGTATCTCCTTCTCTGAGTCTCGCTTGAGATGAGAGAGTGATGGGTAAGTCCGCTCTCAATCTCGCTTACGACCATAAAGGGATTTACGCACCTCCTGCTCACATCGCTTACAAGGGCATTTGAGATTTTATCCTGAATGTATCTAGGCGATATTCCCTCCATTCCCTCTCTTTCCGACTCCTTCTTTAGTTCCCGCACCGTATCTTCGGTAAAGCCAGGTATCAACTTACCGTCGTAGAGTTTTAGCTTCTGCATGAGCGTAATACCAGCTTTTTTGGGTTCTTCAAGACGCGTAAGCACAGTCCACATAGAAGCGATCTCAAGGGTATGTGGAGCGATGTGCTTTCCCTTAATTCTTTCAGAATTAAAATCTCTCTGGTATATCTTTATTTCATCGGAGAGCTTTGTTATGTAGGGAACATCAATCTTTATTGTTCGGTCTCTTAGAGCTTCCATATATTCATTGTTGAGAAGCTTTTTATATTCCGGCTCATTCGTGTGCCCGATTATCACCTCGTCTACGTCCACCTGAGCAAACTTCTTGGGCTTAATTTTATGCTCTTGGGTGGCACCTAAGAGATCATAGAGAAATGCAACATCGAGCTTTAGAATTTCAATGAATTCAACAATGCCGCGGTTTGCTACGTTTAGCTCCCCATCAAAGTTAAACGCCCTGGGATCGGAATCCGATCCGTATAGAGCGATTTTTCTATAATTAATGTCCCCGGTGAGTTCCGTTGAGTCCTGGTTCTTTTCGTCTTTGGGCTGGAATGTTCCGATTCCCAGCCTGTCTTTCTCTGAAAAGGTAATCCTTTTTACCCTTACGTTGGATATAACCTTTTCCCAATCGCCCTGATACTTCTCCATAAGATGGTTGTAATAAAACCTGCACACAGGGCAGAATTCTCCCTCCACCCTTATGAATTCCTCTTCGCTCCTTCCACGATTTATCTCAACAAAAATCCTTTCTCTCGCCTCTTCGGGAATGAGTCTCAGAGGGTCCTCGTGCATCGGACACTCTAATTTTTCTATAGAACCGTCCGGGCCAGCTATCCGCCAGTAGAAGGAGTAAACTGCCCCTTGCGGGGTTTTTGAGTATTCTTCGAGTCCTTTTTTAAAGAGCCTAACAAGAGTGCTCTTCGAACTTCCTACAGGACCGTGAAGAAGAATAATTCTTCTTTCCGGTCCATATCCGCGTGCAGCGGCTTTTATTACATCAACGAGCCTCATTAGATACTTATCAAGCCCAAAGACCGCATCTCTACCATGCGAGATTGGATCATCAAAGAATTTATAGTGAATTACCTTCTGTTTAAACTCCGTGTACTCTATCGTTCCGTAGGAGAGAATCATATCGTAGAGCCTCTGAAAAGAGGTGCGCGCAACCTTAGGATTCTTATGGAGAATGTCGAGGTATTCGTCAAAACTCCCTTCCCAGTGAAGTTCTTGAAATTTCTCAGGATGCAAAATTTCTTTAACTATAGAAGAAAGCTCTCTTCCTTCTCTCATCTCTGGAGATACCTCCTTAGTGCATGAGTATACTATTAAACAAACAAAAATTCACGCAACTTAACTCTCATTTAAGAAAGTGGCAAGACATAGATGAAGAAATTATTAATCTTTCTATTCCTACTTTTTACCCCTGCCCTGCCATCTCTCTTGACAAAGAACATTTAGGGATATGTTTCTCGATTCCCTAGAATTATAAATTTTTATATGAAACCCTGTCAATAGTTTTTGATTTTTGAAACTATTTGACAGTTGGCTTTCTGTTTTATTTCTAATTATAATAGAGGGGACAAAAGATGATGCCAGGACGAGTAGACAAAATATTATAAAAGGCTGAGAGAATGGGAAAGGTTATATGTGTTGCCAATCAGAAGGGGGGGGTCGGAAAAACAACAACTGTTGTGAATCTCACCGCCTCTCTTGCCGCCGCCCAGAGGAGAACGCTTCTCATTGATTTTGACCCTCAGGGCAACGCCACAAGCGGTGTCGGGATAGATAAAGAAAATATCCAAAAAAGCATTTACCACGCCGTAATCGGCGAGGTGGATATAAAAGAGACGATAATAGAGGTAGAACCCAAGGCTTTAAAGGGCTATCTCGGAGTTTCGCCATCAAACCCCGACCTTACAGGAGCGGAGATTGAGCTTATATACCTTGAAAGAAGGGAATGGAGGCTAAAGGAGGCAATCAGGTCAATAGAAGATGAATACGATTTTATAGTAATTGACTGTCCGCCTTCACTGAGCCTTCTTACCGTAAACGCGCTCACAGCCGCCGATTCTGTTCTCATTCCCGTTCAATGCGAATACTACGCAATGGAAGGCCTTGGTCAACTGAAACGCACTCTGGCTCTTATTAAACAGCGACTCAATCCGAATCTTGAAATCGAAGGCTACGTGCTTACAATATTTGACCCCAGAAACAGGCTCTGTCACATGGTAGCAAACGAAGTAAAAGATTTTTTTAAAGACCAGGTTTTTCAAACAATAATTCCAAGAAACGTCAGGCTTGCTGAGTCTCCAAGCCATGGAAAACCTGTCATACTCTATGACGCAAAATCAATTGGAGCAAGGAGCTATATTTCGCTTGCCCAAGAAATCATATTAAGAAACGGAGGACAAGAGGTTGAAAAAAGTAACATTGGGTAGAGGACTTGATGCCCTTATCCCTACAGAAAGAGCAGGGTATGGTTACATGCTTCTCGGCATTGAAGAGATGAGGCCAAACACATTTCAGCCAAGGAAGGATTTTGACGAAGAGGGAATCGAAGAGCTTGCGGCATCAATCCAGGAAAAGGGAATCATACAGCCTCTTGTCGTAAGAAAGGGCGAAAGCGGCTATGAAATCATAGCCGGAGAAAGAAGATGGAGGGCAGCACAAAGAGTCGGGCTTACAAAGGTCCCGGTAATCATAAAAGACGTGTCCGACAGGGAAGCCCTTGAACTCGCCCTCGTTGAAAACCTCCAGAGGGAGGATTTAAACCCTATAGAAGAGGCTACCGCATACGAGCAACTCATAGAGGATTTTGGACTCACACATGATGAGATCTCAAAGCGAATCGGAAAAGAAAGGTCCACAATAACGAATCAACTCAGACTCCTCAAACTCCCTGATGAGGTCAAGCAGGCCCTGATTAGAGGGGAAATTACGGCGGGGCATGCGAGGGCAATCCTTAGCCTGCAGTCTTACAGCCAGTCAAAAGAGGTTCTTGAGTCCATAAAAAGAGATAAACTCTCCGTAAGAAAAACAGAGAAACTCGTTCAGAAATTATCCGAGCACAAGGAACGGGTGATCAGGCTCTATGATGTAGACCCATATATACAGCATCTCACAGATGAACTCAAGAAAACGCTTGGCACCCAGGTCAAAATCATAGATAAAGACGGAAAAGGAAGGATTGAAATCGAGTACTATTCAAAAGACGAACTCGAAAGGCTTATAGAAGTCTTAGAGGGTAAATACGGTCAGGCGCATGACGATGCATAATGACTGTATGGTGGGTGACCACGTCCCTGCACAAATGCAGTATGGCAATCCCATTACGTGGCATGTTTTAAGGCAAAGATGAAAGAATTTATAGTCAAAATTGAAGTAAAGCTCAAGCCTATAATCCTCGATCCACAGGGGAAAGCAGTTCTCACGGCGCTTCATAATCTCGGATACGATGAGGTCCAAGAAACCAGAATCGGGAAATTAATCGAGTTAAAAGTAAAAGATGAGAACGCCGAGAATGTAAAAGAGCGGGTCCAAGAGATGTGTAAAAAGCTCCTTGCAAATCCCGTAATTGAGGATTTTGTTGTGAAGGTTGATTAAAGTAGTATTTGATGCGCAGTGTGCATCAAATGGGAATAAGAGGTTTAAAAATGCCAAACTTTGGTGTAGTTGTCTTTCCTGGCTCAAATTGTGACCATGACTGTTATCATGTGATAAAACACGTGTTCGACCAGGGGTGCGAATTCGTGTGGCACGAGGAAAAAAGCCTCGGTGGATTGAATTGCGTGATCCTTCCGGGCGGGTTTTCTTATGGCGATTACCTCCGCACGGGCGCCATAGCTAGATTTTCTCCGGTTATGAAAGCGGTAGAGAAATTCGCCCTGTCCGGCGGACTCGTCATTGGAATCTGCAACGGGTTTCAGATCCTTGTCGAGGCCGGGCTTCTCCCCGGTGCGCTTATGAAAAATAGCTCTCTAAAGTTTGTTTGCAAATGGGTCAACATCCGTGTAGAGAATAACAACACCCCATTTACGCATCTCATGAAAATGGGAGACGTCTTGAGAATACCGATTGCCCATGGCGATGGGAACTATTTTGCGCCTCCCGATGATATAAGAGACCTGAATGTCGTTTTCAGGTACTGCAATAGAGGAGGGAGAATTACACCCGAATCAAATCCCAATGGCTCGATCGAAAACATAGCAGGGATTTGCAACCGTCAAGGAAACATACTCGGCATGATGCCTCACCCCGAGAGATGCTCCGAAGAATTATTGGGAGGAGAGGATGGGAGGTTGATATTTGAGTCGGTCATATCATGGCTGGAGAGACCCGAATCTATACGTGAGATAAAAACATACAGCCGAACAAAGGTTTGAAGGGCGAGAAACCACCAGGGGTAATTGACAAGAAAAATTTTCTAAATAAGTTTCTCCCCCATTACCTAAAAAACCCCGTGTACAAAATTGGTATCATATTCTTAATTAAAGAAAGAGGAGAGATGCAATGGTAAAGGAGAAGCCGACGAAGAATGGGTCTCTGGAATTTGAGGAGATTTTTTATGAGAAGAAAGACCGAATAGCGCGTATTACGATTAACCGTCCTGATGTCCGTAACGCCATACGTTTAAAGACCCGCGAAGAATTGGCAACCGCGCTTGAAGACGCTTGGCTTGATGACGAAGTAGGTGTTATTGTGCTTACAGGCGCCGGAGACAAGGCGTTTTGTGCTGGCGGCGATCTGTCTTTGGTTACAGACCCGAAAAAAAAGGTTGATGCATCTTCCATGCTTTCGTACTACCGCCTTGCCACTGCTATGCGATGCAACGGAAAACCAATCATTGCACGAGTGAGTGGATTCTGTATAGGGGCAGGCAATGAACTCAACCTACTCTGCGATCTCACAATTGCTTCGGATGACTCTGTATTTGGACAGGCAGGACCCCTCGTCGGCAGCGCTCCAATCTGGTATGGCACACAGATGCTTCCCCGCTCTGTGGGTGAAAAAAAGGCACGCGAGATTGTATATCTGTGCAACCGCTATACGGCGCATGAGGCAGAACGCATGGGCTGGGTGAATAAAGTAGTGCCCAAGGACAAGCTCGATGAAGAGGTAGACATCTGGTGCAAGAGGCTCCTTGAGATGAGTCCTCAGTCACTAAGGATTGCCAAGTTTTCACTCAATTTTGCATCGGATACGGCATTCCCTCAGATTACCCATGGGCTTGAGCTTTCCCGGTTCTTCATCAAATCCCCGGAGATGGTCGAGGGTGCTACTGCATTTCTGGAGAAACGCAAGCCGGATTTCTGGAAGGTTAAATGAGGGATGATCCATGTTGAGAGAAACTGTGTATAGTGATGTTCGGAAATAAATTCGATGGCATCCAGGTAAAGACTAGCGGTGCTGAAATCAACCTAATACATGGTGGCTCAGGCAATCCCCTGCTGCTTTTACACGGCTATCCACAAACGCACGTTATGTGGCACAAGGTTGCCCCTCTCCTTGTAGATAGTTTTCACATTATCTGTCCCGATCTACGGGGCTACGGGGACAGTTCAAAGCCAACGACTACGGCAGATCATTACCCCTATTCGAAGCGCGCTATGGCTCAAGACATGGTCGAAGTGATGTCATTTCTTGGGTATCGAGAGTTTTTTGTTGCTGGCCATGACCGCGGAGGCAGAGTTACTCATCGGTTGGCGCTCGACTATCCTGAGAAAATCAAAAAGGCCTGTGTGATGGATATTGTCCCTACCTATCATATGTTTAAGACCACCGACCAACACTTTGCCACGGGTTATTACCACTGGTTTTTCCTCATTCAGCCTGATGGACTGCCGGAACACATGATCGGTGCGGATCCCGCTTACTATCTCACTGAAAAGCTCAAACGATGGAGTGCACGGGGTGCGGAATTCGCGGATGAGGCAGTAGCCGAGTACACCCGCTGTTTCAGTAATCCAGAAGCAATCCATGCATCCTGTGAGGATTATCGCGCTGCTTCAACCATTGACCTCATGCATGACGAAGAAGACATGAACAAGAAGGTTCGGTGTCCCCTTCTTGTCTTATGGGGCGCGAAAGGCTTCGTGCACCGTACTTACGATGTTCTTGGCGTGTGGCGCGAGTATGCCGAATATGCAGAGGGCAAGGCATTGGAATGTGGGCATTTCCTACCCGAAGAAGCTCCAGCAACAGTACGTGAGGAATTACTCCGGTTCTTTGGTGGCGATCAATGCTTTTAATGAGGCAAATTCAGCCCACCTAGACTCCATTTCTATAACAGATTATACCCCTTTAGCTTCCTATAAAGCGTTTTCCTCGTGATTCCGAGAATCTCCGCGGCATGTTTTTTGTCGCCTTTGGTGTAGCTTAGGGTCTCCGCAATTACCCGCTTCTCCACCTCATCTATTGTTGAACCGATCTCAACTACAACCTTGCTATCGGTTTCCTTTCTAGCAGAGTCTATTATGTTTTTAGGCAGATCATCCACTGTCACTACCTTCTTAGCACATGTAATAACCGCCCTTTCTATGACGTTTTCAAGCTCACGAATGTTTCCGGGCCAATTATAGGTTTTAAGATGCTCCATCGCATTGTCGGATATGCCGATTATTAGTTTCTTCGATTTCTTCTTATAAATCTCAAGAAAGTGGTGGGCAAGGAGCGGGATGTCTTCTTTTCTCTCGCGAAGCGGTGGAATGAGTATTGGAAAAACGTTGAGCCTATAGTAGAGGTCTGATCGGAATCTCTGGTTTTTTATGGCCTCCTCCAGGTCAATGTTTGTCGCAGCAATCACCCGAACGTGCACCTTTATCGGCTGATTACCCCCGATTCTAAAAAGCTCTCCATTCTGGAGAACCCTGAGGAGTTTCACCTGTGCGTTAAGGCTCAGTTCTCCCACCTCGTCAAGGAATATTGTGCCCCCGTCTGCAACCTCAAATTTCCCTATCTTTTGCGTCTTTGCATCGGTGAACGCCCCCTTTTCATATCCAAAGAGCTCCGCTTCTATCAGTGTCTCAGGGATTGCACCACAGTTTATCTTGATATAGGGCTTGTCTCTTCGATTACTGTTTTTCTGTATGAAATCCGCTATCAGTTCCTTTCCTGTTCCGGTTTCTCCCTCAAGCAGTATGGTCACATCGCTGTCTATAACGCTGAGCGCAATTTCCACACACTTTTCAATCTTTTTACTCACACCCACTATCATCTCGCCCGCGCTTATCCCCGTGAGTTCCCTCCTGAGCAAAACTAGCTCTGAAGAAAGCCTGTTTTTCTCTAGCACCACAGCCATCTGGTTTGTTATTCCGCTTACAAGCTCAATCTCGTGGGGTTTGAATATGTCTTTCTTGGCATCCCATACGAGATTAAGGGTTCCATAGGTCCTATCGTCAATAACAATCGGACTTATAATTACAGACCTACCCTTGAGCATATTCGTAAGACGCGCCGAGACCTCGGAGGCCTTTTCATCAACAATACACACGGTTTTTTTATCTATTATCTCATCATAATGATTTTCATCTAAAGGTACACTTAAGCTTATGTTCTTAAGGGAGGATATATTTTCAGGATAGAATGTCGTGATACTGAGCTTTCTCTCGGTTGTGTTCAGAACCCCGATTGAGCCGTAAGTCGCATCGAGTAACTCCACAGCCTTTCTAAGAACAAAGGAGGTGATTTCAGAAAAGTCCAGTTTCGAGTTTATCTCATTTGTAATCTCAAGAAGGGTTTTTGTGATCTCCACCTCCTTTTCCATTCGGGTGTAGAGCCTTGTGTACTGAAGCGCGATTGACGTCTGCTGAGTTAGGGATTTGAGGAAGTTAATCTCACTCTCCGACCAAGCGTGTAGATTCTCACAGTGATGAAATCCGAGAATCCCCAAAAGCTCATCCTGAAATACCACCGGGATACAGAGAAATGAGCGCGTGCCGTTCCTGGTGAGGATTTCCCTGAGCCTCTCGTCAAATTTATCCCTGGCCGTATCGTTAATCACAATGGTGCCTATTGACCCTACCTCCCATCCATTCTCACGAAGTGGGATTACAAGGTTCGTAGTCGAAAGAACGGAATTGTTTTTTCTGTATTCGTATTCCACTCTAAGGCTTTGTTCTCCGTTTGGAACTATAAAGTCGCACTTGTCCACACCCATCATCTTTCCGAGTTCCTGAACAGTGGCAAGTAGGAATTTATCAATGTCTATAACGCTGTTTAACTCAGGGCTGATCCTATTAAGAATCGCCTCCCTTGCCTCATACCACCGTAATTTCTCCAGTATCTGCTCCGCTTCCATACTTAAACCTCAACTCTATCATAAATATCTTTTACCAATAGAGTACAATTTATGGAGGATATATTTATCGTATCTTTCAGGCTGTTTGTCTCTGAGAGCAGCCATTTGTTATTCGATTGTCGGACGTATTGTTCTACGTGACATCTATCTTGGGCCACTAATTTGTATTCCATTAGCGAATTTAGCGACCTATACCTTATCACCTTTTCACCGCGATCAAAGCTCTCCGTAGATTTCGATAGTACCTCTGCTATCATTGTTGGATTAAGCAATGTATCTACCTCTTCATCCAGATATTTGGCTTCGCCGCATACCACCACTACATCCGGATAACTATAGAGTTTACTTTCGCTGACCTGTACACGCATATCGTTCTGAAATAAGTTGCAAGGTCGTCCCTTCAGTTGCGAATGAAGGGATGCAAAGATATTTCCAGCAATCAGGTTATGATTCTTACTCGCTCCCACCATTGCAAATATTTCACCATCTATGTACTCACTTTTACGGTCTGCCTTGCGCTCTAAGGCTAAATATTCGGCAACGGTATATCGCGGTTTTGCATGAGATGACATACTTTTTCTCCTCATTTTGCCTTATGATAATTTCTGAATACCTGCAACATCAATTACTTGAAGTGAGGTGCGAAAACGTGGTTGATTGAGACCGCTTAGGAGTGAAGTGGTTTCGGTAAGGATTGCTCTTAAGTCCTGATCTCCAGTTACTACACAATACGGAGTATCATCCAGCTTTAGATGAAGACAAAGTGCTGCATCTTCATAGTCGTTTGGATCCAAGTTAGCTTTTCTTTTAAGGTAGTCTAGCGCACGGTGAAATAGGTATGAGAAATAGACGTAAGTATCTGTTGTGAGCCTTTCTCTCAACTCAGTGTCTGACGCTCCACGCTGCTGAAACCCTCTTACCCATCCCCCTACTAAGCTTAAGACTACTTCGTGACAATCTTCATTTGTCTCATATCGAACCTGTCCAGATTTAATCAGTTTTAAAATGCTTGTAACAGATTCAACATACTTTTTTTCTTCCTTGTACAGTACATCTTGACCCCGCGCTACACAGTCAGACACTTCATATTGTCTGCTTTTTGAATCTTCGAGACGTGTAGAGTAAAGTTCTTCTAACGAGGCCGAATCTCTGAATGCAGCTAGAAAGGCATAGATCAACTCATCATCTGATGAGCGACTTTGAAGCTCTAGGTCTTCTCTCAATAAGGGAGTTTGAACCGCTGCATATGGATCGTCCAGGACTTGAACGTGCTTAAATTTTATGAACTGTCCTTCAGCGCGCTCAAAGTTCTTGTGCTCATCTAGGTGAGTTAAGAGTTCCCAAAAGCAATATGACGAAGTATAGAGACTATGATTTTGAGATACCTCTTCTAACGTTTTACCAGACAGTGACCTGAAAGCCGAAGTGTCCAAGAGAAATGATTGGCGCATTTGAGTCTCTAGCCCATTCAGTTAAGACGCCTTGAGTAGTGCTTGCTCTACCGCATCCGGCAACTCAATGGGAATGAAATAGTCCGCCGGATACAGGTAGTCCTCGCCCGATTCGTCTATTATCCTCACTAACCCGTGCTTAGCCGCTTTAGGATCAGGTATAACCTCATAGATTTTTCGCACCTCCAACGACGCAGGATAGTCCTCGTTCTTTATGCAAATGGCAAACCGACGATCTCCCTTATTCCCATTCATAAGTCATTCCTCTAAAAGACGTTTAATCTTTAACTCTTTTCTCCCAATCCCGTGCGCTTCGTACCAATGAAGTTCGGATCTGTATATTGTACCATCGGGAAGCCGAACCGTAGCAACTCCTTTTAGCTTTCTCCAGCGTCCAGCGCCATACAGCTTTCGTAAACGCGCAATGTCACGGATCGTGTTACCGACTGCAATGACCTCAACATCGGTAATCTTGCCAAGCAATTCAAATCTCATTTCTCGTTGACTCTACGATTATACCGAACTTAGAGACAAAAGTATACACATAATTTTCAAAAACCCCATTTGTGTATCCTTTTGCAACAGGCAAAAGGGCAAGTGTGTAGCTTTTTTATACACTGATGGGGATTCGCCTATGATTGGAGTCATCCGAAACCAAAAATAATCCATGATTTCAGCAGGTTAGAAATAAGTCAAGTCCCTGGCACTCTTCTTGCCGATTAATCTATTCAATAACCTTTTACAGGAGGGTACTGTATTATGAGCGAATTAGATAGGCATACTAATGGCAGCAATGGCAATACTCATGAGAGCTTTGTAAGGATTGAGAGCTTCATTCAGAAGAGACTTCGAGAAGAAAAGGCGAGGCTTGAAAAGGAACTGGGCATTGAGGAAAAACCAGTCCATCAATTCCATAAGCCCATAGAGCGTCCCTTTACGAAATCCCAGAGACCCTACACGACCGTTCTCTATGGCGGACTGACATGGAAACACGAACACCTCGTCCATGGCGCTCTGGAGGGATTAGGATACAACGTTGAATATATCCCCACCCCCGATAAAACGGCATTCCAGCTGGGAAAGGAATATGGAAACAACGGCCAGTGCAATCCTACATACTTTACAGTCGGAAACCTCGTTCAGTACCTTCAGAAATTAGAGGCAGGGGGACTATCCAAACAGGAGATTATTGACAAGTACGTGTTTGTCACGGCAGGGGCATGCGGGCCCTGCAGGTTTGGAATGTATGAGGCCGAATATCGCCTCGCACTCAGGAACGCGGGTTTTGATGGCTTTAGGGTGATTCTCTTCCAACAGACAGGCGGTCTCAACCAAGCAGACGAGGGCGCGGGGCTTGAGATGAATATGGACTTCTTCTTCGGGATGCTAAACGGCATGAATATGGGCGATCTAATAAGCGATGTTGTTTATCAGATAAGACCCTATGAGGTAAATAAAGGCGAAACCGATTCAGTCCTTGGAGAGAGCATGGACTACCTGCATGAGGTTCTAAGGAAGCACAAGCCGTTTAAACTCGAAGGAAAGGTCGGAGAGTTTTTAAGGAAGTTCCCCAAGCTTGCCGGTTCAGCCGAGTATATAGGCAAATTCCTCAGCCAGCTCTATAGCGATGAATACACCGCTGCCTTAAAGGAGGTCGGAGACAGGTTCAACAGTATTGAGGTTGACCGCACACGTATAAAGCCGATTGTTAAGATCACGGGTGAATTCTGGGCGCAGACTACGGAGGGTGATGGAAATTTCAATATGTTCAAGTTCCTTGAAAGGGAGGGCGCTCAGGTGCTTGTTGAGCCAATAGGCACATGGATCATGTATATGATCCACCAGGCAAAACAGGCTCTAAATGATAAAAAGGGACTTCCCCAAAATGGTCATGATGTACCTGGCTGGTGGAGGCTTGACCAGGCGCTTTCAAGATACACGGATCATCAAAAGAAGATCGGAATGCTCACTGCCGCCGAGGTGATATTCAGACGCGAGTGGAACAGGATGAGGGAATCACTAGGCAACCTTCCTCACGACCTTACAGACCAGTATGAACTCCAGAGGCTTGGTCATCCGTTCTATAATTCAAGGGCGGGTGGCGGTGAAGGGCACCTTGAAGTGGCAAAGAATATCTACTATAGCAACAAAGACCTTGCCCACATGGTCCTTTCTCTAAAGCCATTTGGCTGTATGCCGAGCACTCAAAGCGACGGCGCACAGTCCGCAGTCGTGAACCTTTACAAAGACATGATCTACATACCGATTGAGACATCGGGCGAGGGCGATGTAAACGCCCACAGCCGAGTTCAGATGGCCCTTGGCGAGGCAAAGGTAAAGGCAAAGAACGAATTCCAGGACGCGCTTTCCAAGACTGGATACACACTAGATGATATAAAGGCATACGTTGACGAGCACCCTGAGTTAAAGAGGCCCTTCTATCACATCCCTCACTACAAGGGAATGATTGGAGTAGCGGCGAGATTCATCCGACACGTAGGAGAGCGTATGAAGAACGAGAAACGTCATTAATCTTTATTTAGGGGCGTATCGTGATACGCCCCTCTAGATTAAACCACAAACCCTCTGGAGGTATAACATGGGACAATTGATTCACGAACCCCTTTATATAGGAATGGATGTGGGGTCAACCACTGTTAAAGCGGTTGTTGTTGATATAGTTACGGATGAAATTCTCTGGAAGGACTATCAGAGACACGATACAAAACAGCCTGAAAAGACACTTGAGCTTTTAAAGAGAATAGAAAATGACCTTGGACTTCCACCCGATAAATTCAGGGTATTCATTACGGGAAGCGGAGGAGGCGGAATAGCCCGTTTAATTGGGGCAAAATTCGTTCAGGAGGTCAATGCCGTTTCCCTTGCCGTTGAAAAGCTCCATCCCGAGGTCGGCTCCGTTGTAGAACTAGGCGGTCAGGATGCAAAGATAATCATATTCAAAGAAGACCCAGAAACTGGAAAGAAGAAAAAGATCCCAAGTATGAATGACAAATGCGCGGGCGGCACGGGTGCGGTTATTGACAAAATAAATGCGAAGCTCAGAATCCCCCCTGAGCAGCTCTGCGATATGGGATACTACGGTTTAAAATTGCATCCCGTTGCGGGGAAATGCGGTGTGTTTGCAGAGACAGACATAAATAGCCTTCAAAAGATGGGGGTTCCCAGAGAGGAACTTATGGCCTCGCTCTTTGAGGCCATAGTCGGACAAAACCTCGCAGTCCTTACACGCGGAAACACGCTTCGCCCCGTAGTTCTTCTCCTGGGTGGCCCGAACACATACATCAGAGGCATGTTAGAGGCGTGGAGATATAACATCCCTAAGATTTGGGAAGAGAGAAACGTTCAGCTCCCAGATGGGGTTGACCCAAAAGAGTTGATTAAGGTTCCACAGAATGCCCAGTATTTCGCTGCAATTGGGGCCGTTGAATTTGGAAAACAAGAAGAGCCCAATGTTGGGGTATATAAGGGCACAAAAGACCTGGAATACTACATCAACTTTGGTAGAGCCGAGGAAAAGAAAAAGAAGGGGGCTCAGGGACTGAGCAAAAGCGCGGAAGAGCTTGCGGCATTTAAAGAGAGGTATAAAAAGAAACCCTTCGTTCCCGCGACATTTAAACCGGGCGAAGTGGTCGAGGGATTTGTCGGGATTGATGGGGGTTCAACCTCAACCAAAGCGGTTTTGATGAGTAAAAATAGGGAGTTGCTCGTTAAAGCCTACCAGTTATCCAAGGGCAACCCGATTGAAGACACCATTGAGATGTTCAGAAAGCTCCGCGCCAGGGTGGAAGAGCAGGGTGCGACGCTCAATGTGCTAGGCGTAGGAACAACGGGATACGCAAAGGATATTCTCAAAGACGTGCTCAGAGGCGATGTCGCCCTCGTTGAAACCGTTGCCCACACGGAGGCGGGTCTCCACTTCTATAAAGAGGTTGATGTTATATGTGATGTCGGCGGACAGGACATAAAGATAATGATACTGAAGAACAGAAAGGTTAAGGACTTTAAGCTCAATACACAGTGCTCTGCTGGAAACGGATATTTCCTTCAGGGGACAGCTGAGGGTTTTGGGATCAAGGTCGAAGATTTCGCAGATGTCGCCTTCAGTGCCGAAGCAATGCCCACATTCGGGTACGGGTGCGCCGTTTTTATGCAGTCCGACATTGTTGACTTTCAGCGTCAGGGATGGAAGCCCGAAGAGATCATGGCCGGGCTTGCCGGGGTGCTCCCTAAAAATATCTGGCTCTATGTCTCTCAGATTCCAAACCTCGCAAAGCTTGGGACAAACTTCCTTCTTCAAGGCGGAACCCAAAACAACCTTGCGGCGGTAAAGGCCCAGGTTGACTTCATTGAATCCAGGTTTAAAGGCTCCGATCATAAACCCAGGGTCATTGTCCACGAACACTGCGGCGAAAGCGGTGCAATCGGCGCTGCAATTGAAGCAATTCGTCTATGGGAGAATGGAAAGAGAACGAACTTCATTGGACTTGATGCAGTAGAAAAAATTACTTATGACACGCACAGGAGCGAGGATACAAGGTGCTATTTCTGTAAAAACAAGTGCCTCAGAACATTCATTGATGTCAATATTGGAGGCACAGAGGTCACCGTAAGCCCAAAATCCAAAGTACCAGCGGGACCTGGCATTAAACGTCTCATTGTCGGAAATAGTTGTGAAAAGGGATTGGTAGAGGATATTGAGGATATGAAGGTCATAAAGAAGGGTTTAGACAGCGCAAAGAAGGCAAACCCAAACCTCGTCGAGGTAGCAGCAAAATCCGTTTGGAGGTCATTTAGTCCTGAGATCGTCGCTGACCCACTTCCAAAGTACACATTCACAAAGGCACAAAAAAAGCGCGCAGAGCTTATGAAGAATAGAAAGAACCTGAGAATCGGAATCCCAAGGGTGTTGAATATGTACTCTCAGAACCCCGTGTTCAGCGCATATTTTGAGAGCCTGGGAATCCCTTCCGAGAACCTCGTTTACTCCGACTTTACCACAGAGGAGCTTTATAAAGAGGGCGCAAAGCGGGGCGCGATTGATCCATGCTTCCCAAGTAAGGTAGGAATTCCCCACATTCATAATCTCATATACCATCACCATAAAAAGAAACCCCTTAACATTATCTTTTTCCCAATGATTGACTCCCTAACATCAGACCTCGTAAACACATGGGATAGCAGGTCTTGTCCGACAGTAGCAACTACACCGGCGGCAGTTAAAGCCGCATTTATCAAAGAAGGCGATATATTTGCCCAGAATGGGATAATATTCCTCAATACATTTGTTAATATCAATGACCCTCCCCTCTTTGCAAAGCAGATGTACGATGAGTTCAAGGACATATTAGGGCTTTCCGAAGAGGAGAATAGACGGGCTATTGAGCAGGGATACAAGGCCCTTGATAAATTCAACAACGACATTCAACGCGGAGCCGGGCGCGAGGTGCTCAAAAAACTCGAAGCGGAGGATAAACTTGGGATCGTCCTTCTTGGACGCCCGTATCACAACGACCCCGGAATCAACCATGAGATCATGGAGGAGTTCCAGAAGCTCGGATACCCCGTTCTTGCTGAGGATGCGCTCCCAATTGATGACGACATACTTGAAAGGCTCTTCGGAGAGGATGTAAGAAAGGGAATAATCTCACACCCGATGGATATATCCGATGTATGGAAAAACTCATACAGCGAAAACACGAGCCGTAAGGTCTGGGCGGCAAAGTACGTTGCAAGGCATCCAAACCTCGTGGCATTAGAGCTTTCGAGCTTTAAATGCGGTCATGATGCCCCGATATACACGGTGGTTGAGGAGATTGTTGAAGACTCCGGCACTCCTTATTTCTGCTTTAAGGACATTGATGAGAATAAGCCCACCGGCTCAATAAAAATCAGGGTTCAGACAATTGACTACTTCCTCAGCCGGTACAGAGAGGACATGGTTAGAAACAAGCAAAAGAAGGCTCAGCTTCAAGAGAAACTCAAGGAGATAGAGGCAAGGCTGAGAGAGGAGCTCTCCAGCGGGAGCCACAGCAGCGGAGGTTTTATTGAAGAGCAGAGGGTTGCTTTTAAGAACAAGGAATGATTCTGATTTGTAGGGGCGAATGGCCATTCGCCCCTACACTATGGAGGTGCATTTGAGTTGCCAGTTGAGTCAGACAAGGTGATGTTTATGATTTATCGAGACACAACATACACCGATAAATACAGGGTTTGTTATTTCACGGAGCTTGATGACCACAACAAAGAGAATGAAATAAACAAGGCGCTTGCCGGTGAGCATTTCTATGATGGATTTATAAAGAACTTCAGGAAGGATAGAGCCAAGGAAATAATAAATGGGTTTATTGAAAGATTAAACAACGGCGAAAACATAGAGCCAAGCGAGCTATCTAAAGCCCTAGACGAATTTACACCCGAATGATGCATGATTCATGATACATGATGCACGATATAAGAAAGCTTTACTTGTATCCTGTATCTTGCATCGTGCATCCCGCATCACTTTACTAGAGGAGAGCAATTTACTATGGAAAATATGATTCCCTATATAATTTCAGGCATTTCTCTCATCGTTGCTACATATAGTCTTATAAGCACACGCAAACTTAAAGATGAGGTTCAGCAGACCCGCGATGAGGCAGATGCCCTGAGAAGACACGTTGGATATTCTCTTGACCAACTAAAAACTGATATTCTCGCGGGTTTAAAAGCCGAGATGAGGAGGCAATCCGGCGCTCCTTATTTTCATAAAGATATGACAATTGGTCAAGCACTAAAACTCCATCCACTTGCCCAGACCGTTATGGCTGGATTTCATCTGGGTGGATGTTCAAGCTGCGACATCAAAGAAGACCATATACTCGGAGCCGCCGCAAAGGACTACGGAATAGACCTCGACAGACTCCTTGAGGCTCTAAACGGACTCCTAGACGGAACCACTGTCCTCCCATCCGAGCAGGTTCACCAGATTAAGCTTGTGGATATGTTGAAATAGAGAGATAAGGACTTTTTAAGTTTGTGATGTAAAGCGGCTTTAATAACTTTCTATTCGCTTGCAAGTTATATGACCTTCTGAGGAACATTTTAATTATATTATTTAACCCTGAAATATAGTCGGGTTACACAGAATGGGAGATCACGATGACGGTTCGAGATGTCGCCCAGCAAATCATTGCATTTCAGCAAATGTTCCCCGGTGCTACCCCCTTTCAGGTCGAGTTCGCCCAGCCGTGGCACTTCGATGAGGCTACGCAGCGGCGCATTCCTTTTGCCGATGATATCGGAATCTATCTCTACACACAGCCAGCAACTCCTAATTGGAATCTTCTAATCCATGACAATGTTAGTGCCGTATGGTACATAGGCAAGAGCGACGCTGCCCTAGCGGGTCGCGTCTGGGCACACGTAACACTTATTTACGAGCCTGGTTCACGTCAAGTGCCGTCACCACGCTTCAAGTACGAACAATGGGCGCAGAACCAGAAGATTTCATCCGCCATCAGAGAGGCCGTAGCTGATGGGCAGATTACGGTCTATACAATCAAGATAACTCCAGCTGGGCGTGCACCAGGGTGGCCAGGCGTGATTGAGAAATACCTGCTGTCATACTTCTACCGCGCGACAGGTGCGTTACCACCTCTCAATGATACAATCTGAAGCACAACCCAATAATCCTGCTGCTAGCATTTACGCAGATAATGATGTATTGTTAACTTATAAGTGGAGAGATAAGGGAGAGTTTAGTTATGTCATCTACAGCTATTGTCACAGTGATAAAAATGATGGAGTCCTTACCCGAAACTGTGCAAGATCAAGTGGTAGAGCACTTACGTGACTATCTCGAAGACCTGCAAGATGAGATTCAATGGGATAATCTGTTCAAGAAAACGCAAAAGCAACTTATTGCCGCCGCGCAACAGACCAGACGGGAAATAGCCGAAGGACGCGCGAAACCACTCGACGATAATCAGTTATGAAATCTGCCACCGTGCCATCTTTTGGACTGCCTATGGGTCTCTTAATGAAGACATTAAGCGTGAGACCAGAAAAGCCTACCGCTTGTGGACACAAAATCCTTTTCATCCCTCTTTGCGTTTTAAATGCATCAACAGTGAAGAAAACATCTGGTCCGTAAGAATAACACGCAGTTATCGCGCCATAGGCATTCTTGAGTGTGATACAGTCACGTGGTTTTGGATTGGCAGCCACGACGATTATGAGCATTTTTTCTCGTAATAGAAATGAATCGGTAACCTCCAGTTGGCTATCAGGAAGGTGAACTTAAGGAGTCAAGCTTTTGGAAACCAAAAAAGTATTTGACCGCTTTAGATTCATTGCCGGCCTAACTGAGAAGGAATTTGACCGCAATTTCAATCTCTATCCCGGACAGATGCAGTGTAGAAAGGGCTGCTTTCTATGCTGCAGTCAGATGTTCAGGATTACGCTCATTGACGCAGCCGTCGTCTCGCGGGCAGTAAAGAGGCTCGATCCCGAAACCCGTAAGAAGATGCAGGAAAAGGCCGAACTTTATCTCAAGAGAAGAGAGGAGATGATTTGCGAAAGAGCAGGACGGATGGATTTAGATTGCGAGAATGACGAAATTTCCACACTCGGTTTAAGGCTCCCCTGCTCTGCCCTTAGTGAGAACGGAGCCTGCGGGATTTATGAATCGAGACCGATTGTCTGTCGTAAATTCGGTATGCCCATATATGATCCAAAGAAGCCCGATGAGCTTCAAACATGCGGCTTAAATTTCCGAGAAGTAAAGGAAATGGATGCCGATCAGTTAATCGAAAATCAGATGAAAATCTATAACCACTGGATGGAACTAAAAACCGAGGTAAACGAAACCCTAAATCCAGAAAAGCGTGCTACTACTGTTGCCGAGGCGATTCTCTTTGATTATGAAGAGATGCTAGAGCTTAACTTGCAGAAACCAAATCCGCTTTGAGACGGACCATGACACTTTCCCAAATCAAAAATAAGATTATAGAGACGTTAAAATCTATACAAATGCTAAGACTCGCCAGAGGAAAAGACGATAGGGACTTTATTCGCAACCTAGCAGAGTTTTCTCTAAATTACGATGTAGATTCCGAGATAGAAACCCAAAAGAGGTTTCTCAGGGAAAATCCCAATTCTGCAAAAGCCTATTACAACCTCGGCGTCCTTTATTATTTTCAGGGAAGAGTAGAAGCGGCTATTGATTCATACAAAAAAGCCCTAGAGATTAACCCGAACTTATCCGATGCCCATAAGAATCTTGGAGAAATCTACGCAGTCCGCGAGCAATACGATTTAGCGTGGAGCCACGCAAAAGCAGCCGAGAGATTAGGCAATACGAAATTGGTAGAGATGCTCAGGAGATATTTGAAAGAACCCCTAACCTAGTTACGATAATCTAATATCAATCCGAGGTAAATACATGGCGATAAAGATTATCATACTCGTATTACTGATTGTCGTAATATTTGCAATATTCAGATTGCTGACCAGAAGACAACACAAGCCCGTTGATCAAAAGCCCAAATCGGAACCACTTACACCGGCTGAAGAAGACGAGTCTAGATGGGGAACCTGTAAAAGCTGCGGTCAGCGGAGAATTATTATGAAAGAAGGGATGTGCGCCTTCTGCTGGAGTTCGAGCCAGACACACGGGCTGAAGTAGATCGGCATCAGTAGTGTTTGTATCTTCTCCTGTTATGTGGTAATTTTAAGGTACATTTATGTTTCTTAGCGGTTCCGCAGGGAGATTTGAAGAAGATGGAAGCGATAAGAGCCGATGAGAAAATTGATATAACAAAAGAAATCTGTCCGATGACGTTTGTAAAAACCAAATTAAAGCTAGAATCTATGCGCTCCGGGCAGATACTCGAAGTCACCCTAAGAGACGGAGAGCCTCTGAGAAATGTCCCAAGAAGCATTAAAGAAGAAGGACATCAGATATTGCATATCCAAAAAGAGGGCGCGTTCTATAAACTCCTGATCGAGCGACGTTGATGGATTCTTCTTTAGCAAGAAAAATCAGGATTCTTGAAAAAAGAAAAAGAGTCGAATCCGTAATTGATTTAATCGGTAATACCCCACTTATTAGACTCACAAAAATAGTAGAGGGTTTAAATCCAGATATAGAAGTCTATGCAAAAGCCGAGTGGTTTAACCCTGGAGGCTCTATAAAAGACCGTCCCGCTCTATGGATGATACTAGACGGAATCCGTACGGGCAAACTCTCACGCAATAAGATAATTATGGACTCGTCTTCCGGAAATACCGCCATTGCCTATGCTATGATTGGGGCCGCGCTCGACTACAGGGTTGAGCTGGTTACGCCTGCAAACATGAACATAGAGAGAAAAAGGACGCTCGAGGCTTTCGGGGCAAAGATGATTCTTTCCGATTCTCTCGAAGGCTCGGACGGAGCGATAAAGGTTGCAAGGAGACTAAAGGCCGAAAACCCCGATAAATATTTTATGCCCGACCAGTATAATAACCCTGCAAATCCGCTATCCCATTATGAGACAACAGCTCCGGAGATCTGGCAGCAGACACACGGCAGGGTCACCCACTTTCTCGCGGGAATCGGTACAAGCGGTACTCTTATGGGAACCGGAAGGAGGCTCAAAGAATTTAACCCCAATATAAAGGTCATAGCCATTGAGCCTGCCGAACCTCTGCATGGACTCGAAGGACTAAAGCACATGGCTACATCAATCGTGCCGGGAATCTACGACCCAACATTTGCAGACGAGAAGATTCAGGTATCTACAGAGGATTCGTACAGGGTCATGAAAGAGCTTCTTAAGAAAGAAGGCCTCTTTGTAGGGCATTCGAGCGGGGCTGCGGTCTATGCCACCCTTGAATACGCAAAGAGTTTGAAAGAGGGAGTGGTTGTGACTATCCTCCCCGATGGCGGATATAGGTATTTAAGCGGGGGTATATGGTGGTAAATATACTTAAATCGGCATACGATGGAATAATAAAACACGCCGAGTCCGGCTACCCAAATGAGGTCTGCGGCGTCCTTATTGGGAGGGATGGTAGAATAACGGGTTTCAAAGAATGCAGAAATCTGAACCGCGAAAGGGCACGCGACCGATACGAACTCGACCCCCTCTCCTTTAAAGAGGCCGATGACTGGGCAAGATCGAACGGGATGGGGATCCTGGGAATCTACCATTCTCACCCCGATCATCCATCGCGTCCATCGGGTTTTGATAGGGAAAGGGCATGGCCCGAATGGGTGTATATAATACTCTCTATTGAGGCCGGCAAATACAGAGACGGCAGGGCTTGGGTTCTTAAGGATTTTGATTCTCTGTTTGAAGAGGAAGAATTTGAATTGATTCTGTAATCTTAATTAGCCACGAATTGGCACGAAAGAGAATAATCAGGATACAGAAAACGGGATAAAGGGGATTGAGTTTTTTCCCTGTATTCTTCTGTTTGTATAGGTTCGTGCTCATTCGTGGCTAAATATTCGCTAGGAGGAGTAAGGTGGAATTAACTGAGGAACAGATATACCGTTACAGCAGGAACATACTTCTTCCAGAAGTTGGTGGCGTGGGACAGGAGAGGCTCCTTCGCTCAAAGGTATTTTGTGTCGGAGCGGGAGGGCTTGGCTCACCCGTTGCGCTCTATCTCGCTGCGGCGGGGATTGGGACTCTCGGAATCGCCGATTCAGACCAGGTGGATATTTCCAATCTCCAGAGACAGGTGCTCCATTTCACAGATGATATTGGAAGACCCAAGGCGCTCTCTGCCAGGGAAAAATTAGAGAGACTTAACCCCGATGTGAATGTCATCGTCTATGAGGAGATGATAACAAAAAAGAACATAAGAGACATCATAAGGAATTATGACATTATACTCGATGGCTCTGATAATTTTCCTACACGATACCTTGTAAACGACGCATGTTATTTTGAGAAAAAAACCCTAGTCTCCGGTGCTATACTCAGGTTTGAGGGACAGGTGTCGGTATTCAAACCCCATGCCGGCGGCCCCTGTTATCGCTGCCTCTATTCCGAGATCCCGCCCGCAGGTATGATTCCAAGCTGTCAGGAAGCGGGTATTCTCGGCGCCGTTGCAGGAATAATCGGAACGATGCAGGCCGTTGAGACCCTAAAAGAAATCCTCCAAATAGGACAGACTCTTATGGGAAGGCTCCTTGTATTTAACGCCTTAACCATGTCGGTTATGGACGTCAAGGTGAAGCGCGACCCTAAGTGCCCTCTCTGTGGCGAAAATTCGAGAATTAAAGACCTCACGGATTATGAACAGATTGATTGCGAGGTTGATTTATCCTCTATCATTAGTGTTTGACTCGTATAGTGTCGAGTGCTAGAATAGGATAAGGACTGCGTTAGTCACAGAGATTACAGTGAGATTAGCTAGGCAAGTATATGTGGAGATTTATCTTTACTTTAAAAATTCAGGATTTCTTCTCCGCACCCTCCATGGTTAAACAAAAGGGGAATAAATGTCAAAGAAGGACCCTATATCAACAGCAATAGAGCTTTTTCAAAAGGCTTATGAATATCAAATGAGGGGCGAGTTTGATCTTGCAATAGAGCACTACAGACGCTCAATTGAGGCCTATCCCACAGCCGAAGCCTATACATTCCTTGGGTGGACATACAGCTTTCAGGGCAAGCTCGATGAGGCCATATCCGAATGCAAAAAAGCCATAGAGGTTGACCCCGACTTTGGAAATCCATACAACGACATAGGCGCATATCTGATTGAACTCGAAAGGCACGATGAGGCTATACCGTGGCTTGAAAGGGCTATTCAGGCAAAGCGTTATGAGCCTAGGCACTATCCGCATTATAACCTTGGTAGAGTCTATTTAATTAAAGGGATGATAAAGAAGGCTCTTGAAGAATTCCAAAAAGCATTAGAAGCTTATCCCGACTACATCCTTGCCAAAGAAGCGATTGACAAAGTAAAGTTCACTCTGAATTGATCTGAAACTACACAGCGGCAAAAAACTTTATATTAAATGTTTTACATACCAATTATCTTGGGCAGCACTCGCAGGGGAAGGCAGAGCTTGAAAGTGGCTCGATTCGTATATGAACGCATGAGACGGTATGGACAAATAGAAACAGAAATACTCGATCTTCTCGAATATAATTTCCCGATAATGGAGGAGCGGCTGAGGTTTCGCGATGATCCGCCGCCGCGCCTGCGCGAGTTCAGCGAAAAGATAGCCCGTGCTGATGCCGTAGTTATAGTTACACCCGAGTACAATAATGGCTATCCGGGCGTGCTTAAGAACTCACTGGATTACCTCTTGCCTGAGTACCGCCGCAAACCGATTGCCATTGTAACCGTGTCAGGAGGAGGGTTTGGAGGGTTAAATTGTCTGGCTCAGTTGCGACTGGTCACATTAGGGATGGGGGCTTTCCCGGTTCCTGCGAGCCTTCCGGTATCCCGCGTGCAAGACAATTTTGACGAGGATGGGAATCCGCGAGACCCTTCTTATGAGAAGCGCGCAAAGGCTTTTATAGATGAAGTGCTCTGGTTTACAGAAGCTATATCTAATCAGAAAGCCAAAGAAAATAGTTAAGGAGTTGGAATATGACACCCCAATGCAGCCATATTAATCAGATACAAAAAGTCGTGCCGAGCGCCGATGGCTGCGAGGAATGCCTGGCTATGGGAGACACATGGGTGCACCTGCGCATCTGCGAAACCTGTGGTCACGTTGGCTGCTGCGATAACTCAAAGAATAAGCATGCGACCAAGCATTTCCATAAAACCAATCATCCGATCATTAAATCCTTCGAGCCTGGCGAAGAATGGGGCTGGTGCTATATTGACCGTATTTTTTTCGAGCGTCTATAGAGGGGGTATTTATGACTACTGAATTATGGCCGTCATTACCGTTGGAGGAGTGGAAAGACACGTATGCAACGCTTCACATGTGGACTCAGATCGTCGGGAAGATTCGGCTCGCACAGATGCCTTGGGTCAATCACTCGTGGCATGTGACGCTCTATGTAACATCGCGCGGGATGACAACCTCACCTATCCCGTATGGCATGAGGACATTCCAGATTGACCTTGATTTCATTGACCATCGACTCGTAATCCAGACAAGCGATGGTACGGTGCGAACAATTATGCTTCGGCCAATTTCCGTGGCTGATTTTTACGGTGAGGTTATGACGGCGTTGCAAGAGTTGGATCTCAATGTGAGAATTCACACAAAGCCCAACGAGGTAGTAGAACCGATCCCCTTCGAACATGACCACATGCACGCATCCTACGACGCAAACTGCGCCAACCGTTTCTGGCGCGTAGTGGTGCAGTCAGATCGGGTCATGAAGGAGTTTCGCTCGCGCTTTATTGGCAAGTGTAGCCCTGTGCATTTTTTCTGGGGCAGCTTTGATCTTGCCGTCACACGCTTCTCAGGCCGTCCGGCACCGGAGCATCCGGGTGGTGTGCCAAACCTGCCGGATTTCGTAACACGCGAGGCATACTCGCACGAGGTGAGCAGTTGTGGCTTCTGGCCGGGTGGCGGTGCTATAATGGAACCGGCATTCTACTCATACGCATACCCTGAGCCGCAGGGCTTCAATGACTATTCTGTCCAGCCCAAGGCCGCATTCTACAGCCTGGATATGAGGGAGTTCATACTACCGTATAATGCAGTTCGGAATGCGGGCAACCCGGACGTGGCACTGCTTGAATTCCTGCAAAGTACGTATGAAGCCGCTGCGAACTGTGGAAACTGGGACCGGGCTGCGTTGGAGCGGAAACAAAGATGAGCTATGAATCAAAATAATGCTATTATCTGTCAAATAGATGAAGCTGTTTTAGTTTTACCTTTGAGTCGGTTATCTCCACCGGGTAATTTCCGGTAAAGCAGGCATCACAGAAGTTTTCTTTTCCTTCTAAAGCCTTGTAGCTTTCTACGGCTTTTATAACACCTTCAAGGCTCAGGTATCCAAGCGTGTCCGATGTTATGTATTTATTTATCTCTTCCACATTGAGAGAAGAGGCAATAAGCTCCTCTCTAATCGGCGTGTCCACTCCGTAGTAGCATGAGAAGCACATAGGGGGTGAACTGATTCTCATGTGCACTTCCCTTGCCCCCGCGGCACGGATCATTTTTACTATCTTGCGGCTTGTCGTTCCTCTTACGATTGAATCATCAACGATTACCACCCGTTTTTCTGAAAGCACATCTCTTATCGCATTCAGCTTGAGCTTTACTCCAAAATTTCTAATTGATTGCTGTGGTTCTATAAACGTTCTTCCCACATAGTGGCTTCTTAAGAGTCCAAGCTCAAGCGGAAGCCCGGATTCCTCAGAATATCCCATTGCCGCCGGAACGCCTGAGTCGGGAACGGCTATGACAATATCGGCATCGGCGGGTTGCTCGCGCGCAAGCTGCTTTCCGAATTCCTTTCTCACCTGATAGACGTTTCTTCCAAATATAAAGCTGTCGGGTCTGGCAAAGTAAATAAACTCAAAAACACAGTGCGCATGCCCCACCTCAGGAAAGGGCTTAATAGATTCAGTCCCTTTGGGGCTTATGACCAAAATCTCGCCAGGCTCTACCTCCCTTACGAACTCGGCTTCAATCAAATCGAACGCGCATGTCTCTGACGCAACTACTGTTGCCTCTCCAAGCCTCCCCATCACAAGCGGTCTGAACCCATAGGGGTCTCTTGTTGCAACCATGAATTCCGGAGAGAGGAAGAGAAGTGAATAGGCCCCCCTGCATTTTGTAAGAGCCTCGATTATTCTCTTTACGGGACTCTCCTCTTGAGACCTTGCAATGAGGTGCACTATTACTTCCGTGTCTGTTGTAGATTGGAATATTGCTCCGCTATGCTCAAGCTCTTCCCTGAGGGCTCTGGCGTTTGTGAGATTACCGTTATGGGCGATTGCAATCTCACCGCGGGAATAGGTAACGACTATTGGTTGGGAGTTTTTAATGTGACTCGAACCCGTGGTTGAATACCTTACATGGCCTATTGCGTTCTTTCCTGGAAGCCTTGAGAGAACCTCCTCTGTAAATATATCGGACACGAGCCCCATTTCCCGATGCGTATATAGATGCGTACCGTCTGATGTGACAATACCTGCGCTTTCCTGCCCCCGGTGTTGGAGGGAATGAAGCCCCAGATATGTAAGGTTTGCCGCCTCCGGGTGACTGTAGATTCCAAAGACCCCACACTCTTCTTTGATTTTAACCATATTTAGACTGGTTATTTAGCCACGAATGAACACGAAAATAAAAATATAGTAGATAGTATACAGGAGGCAGAATTTAGAAGTCTTTTCCCTGTAATTCTGTGTTCTGTATACTGTATCCTTCCTTTTTCATTCATGTTTATTTATGTCAATTTGTGGCCAAACCTTTACTTTAAAACATTTTCAAACCCAAAAACCCAAGCTTCATACGCTCTTGAGATTGGAATATCAATTAATCCCTTCATAAATAACCTATCTCCTCCTACCTCACCTATTACTTGCATAGGGACCCCATGTTTTAGGGCTATATTCTCCAATATGTAAACGTTTTCCCTGTCTAATGAAACTATCACTCTTGATTGAGATTCACCAAACAGGAGCGCATCCTCTCTAATTCTACCATATAATGACCCTATCTTCACACCGACCGGCCCATTGGGCGTAAAACATGATTCGGCAACGGCAACTGCCAGTCCTCCTTCAGACAGATCATGCGCCGAGTTGAGTATTCCAATCTCGGTTGCTCCAAGGAGGGCCATAATCAGGTTCGATTCGGCCTCTAGGTTTATCTGAGGAGGAATACCCGATGTCAATCCATGGATGAGATTTAGATACTCGGTTCCACCGAGTTCCCCTTTCGTTTCTCCAAGAACCGCTATAACATCGCCTTCTTTCTTGAACCATTGTGTAACGTGATTTATTGTGTTTTCTATGAGTCCAACCATCGCAATGGTTGGGGTCGGGTATATGGCTCTATCCCCGGTTTCATTGTAGAAGCTCACGTTTCCACTTACAACCGGAGTTTCTAACCTTCTAGCCGCCTCTGATATTCCCTCTACTGATTTTTTAAACTGCCACATGACTTCTGGTTTTTCAGGATTTCCAAAATTTAAGCAGTCCGTAATTGCAAGAGGGATAGCACCTGAACAGGCGAGATTCCTTGCGCTCTCTGCCACAGCGATCTCCGCGCCGACATAAGGGTCAAGATAGCAGTACCTTGAATTGCAGTTTGAAGTGATTGCTACCGACTTATCTGTTCCCTTGATTCTTATCACCGCCGCATCAGACCCTGGAGCGACGACCGTGTTTGTCCTCACCATGTGATCATACTGCTCATAAATCCATCTTTTATTCGAGAGATTAGGGGAAGAGAGGAGCTTGAGAAGAACAGCACCCAAGTCGTTCGGGACTGGAATAGAGGATAGTTTCAGTTTATTCACATTCCTTATATAGGTTGGTTTCCTGTAGGGTCTTCTATAGACCGGGGATTCCTTTGCGATTGGGAAGATGGGAAGGTCAACGGCTATTTTCCCACCTTCAATTACCCTTAATTTTCCGCTATCTGTGACCTCTCCAATCACAGCAAAATCGAGCGCCCATTTTCTAAATACCCTTTCGGCGACCTCTTCTTTCCCCTTCTGAACGACAATGAGCATCCTCTCCTGGGATTCCGAAAGCATTACCTCGTAAGGCGTCATTCCGGTCTCCCGTCTTGGCACCCTGTCTATATTCAAATTAATCCCCGTTCCTGCGCGACCCGCCATCTCAACCGATGAGGAAGTAAGCCCTGCCGCGCCCATATCCTGAATTCCAACGACGGTTCCGGTTTTAAAGAGCTCAAGACACGCCTCAAGCAGGAGTTTTTCTGTAAACGGGTCTCCTACCTGAACGGCGGGTCTCTTTTCTTCTGCCTCTCTGGTGAATGTCTCGGATGCCATAACCGCGCCGTGAATCCCATCTCTTCCGGTTTTTGAGCCGACGTATATTACGGGATTTCCAACACCCTTTGCATGACCCTTGAATATCTCGCCTCTCCTTGTGACCCCGAGGGCAAAAACGTTTACAATGGGATTTGTGTTATAGCACTCATCAAAATACACCTCTCCGCCTACTGTTGGAATGCCTATGCAGTTTCCATATCCCGCGATTCCTGAGACCACACCCTCTACCAGATACCTTGTCTTGGGAAGCTTTGGGTCTCCGAATCTCAGTGAGTCAAGGAGAGCAATGGGTCTTGCCCCCATTGTAAAAATATCCCTGAGGATTCCACCAACCCCCGTTGCAGCCCCCTGATAGGGTTCGATGAAAGACGGGTGGTTATGACTCTCCATCTTAAATGCAACACAGATGTCATTGCCAATATCTACAATACCCGCATTTTCCCCCGGACCCTGAACTACCCTCTCTCCGTGAATGGGAAGTTTTTTAAGGTGGACTTTAGAGCTTTTATAGGAGCAGTGCTCAGACCACATGGCGGCAAATATGCCAATCTCTGTGATATTCGGCTCTCTGCCTAGTTCTTCCACTATTCTCTTGTATTCGTCTTCTTTTAGCCCGTGGCTTAGGGCAATCCCTAGGTTACTCATCGCTCTTGGCTCAGAAAAATATACCTGTTAAATAAACCGGAGTGTATGGCTTATTAGCTTATTTGTATTGCAAAAGACAATCGGCTTGATCCTTATTCTATTATGTTCAGGCTATAAGGTATGTAGAGAATAGAAAGTTTACACCTCTACAAGCAGAGAAGTAAGTGGGTTTAAGTTTTTGAAAATAAGCAATCAACAGACTGAGCTCTACTCAGTCCTCTCTTTCTGAATTATTAGATTAGTAATAGTTAAGTTCTATAGGTTCCTCCTCTGAGAAGTAATTACAACTGAGTAAAAAATCGAAGCATGGCTGGCACGTGACCATGTTGAAGGTTAGTATGAACAGAGAATAAGATTTTTGACCGCAGACACTGCAGGGTTGAGTTGAATCGAATATCACAATTTTTAGGGGATTTTTACCTTTTGATACAAATTCTAAGAAAGGGTTTGCACTTGATATTGGTGCTGTCATGTTTCACCTCTACTGCTTCAAATAGCAATTTGTATGCCAGATATTATAGGTACGGCAGAGAGATGTAAGTCGTTGGAATTACAACGGTATTCATTTGATAAACCAAGGGGGTATTATGGAGTGCTGGGCAAAGTGAACAAATTTGCACAAAATTTGGTTCCCCCATGACCATAAATTAACTATATGATAGTTCATAAGGAGGCTGTTAATGAGATTTGTGGAACAGTAAAACCAGCAAACCTAATCAAGTAGTTTCTTTGGCGTTTTTTCCATAATTTTCTTGTATCTATATTGATTTAAAAGGACGTTCTTGGGTATACTCTCTAATATATTTTTTGTATAATTATTAGTTTCCTTGAATTGCACTAAAGGTATCAACGACGTATACTGCATTAAGAGTGAAATTAACTGGCATCATCTGGCTTCGAAACGTTGTTGATAAACTGTTGTGGAAGCATAACGTCACGACTGATGAGGTGGAAGAAGTTTTTAGTCGTTCGCCCAATTATCGCTTTATCGAAAGAGGCGATGTTGAAGAGGAAAATCTTTACACAGCTATGGGGCAAACCCGGGCAGGACGCTACCTGATCATCTATTTTATTTATAAAATGACAGGCGAAGCATTGATTATCAGTGCTAGAGATATGACAAAGAGGGAACGGAAGTTATATGCCAAGAAGTAAGAAAGAACACGATCCAATACCTGAGCACTTTAAGAGCATCGAGGAAGCGGCAGAGTTTTGGGACAGCCATGACTTGGCTGATTACTGGGACTTAACCCGAGAAGCCGAATTTGATGTTGATATACAGCGACGGGTGTTTCTAACAGCACTGGAACCAGAATTAGCGAAAAAGCTATCTGAGTGCGCTCGAAAGCAAGGTGTATCTACCGAGACCCTAATCAATGTTTGGTTGAGTGAAAAACTAGCCGAGGCCACAAAAAAAGAATAGTACTTGTGCTTTCTGGTTTCACAGACCCGATCGAGCAGTTTCTTGGGTCGTTTTCCATAATTTTCTCGCACTTGTTGACTTAGGCAGATATTTTTAAGTATATTCATAAACAGAAGAAAAAGGTAAGCTCGTTTGCATAACACGCCGAGTAATGTGTTTATACAAACTTTTCTTCATTAATAGAAAGCGACAAGGAGGACTCATCAACTCGTTGGAGGATATAGGGGCCAACCAATTCTAGCTTAACTCTTACCTCCTCAAGCATGTTAGTAGAATCTTTGATGTATTGTCGCCAATTATCGAGACAACCAGAAAGGAAGATGAGAAGATGGGATACGTCGAACAAAATCTTATGCCCGGTGAGCAGATCGTTGTCAAAGCCAATTTGCACTGGGCCATGTTTCTCAGTCCTGTTATCTTCACAGTGTTGGGGCTTCTTCTCCTCTTATTAGCGAGCCGGGACAGCTCTACCGCAGGAATCATGGTTATTGGTTGGCTTGTTTTTCTATTTGGTCTACTTAACTGCTGCCGTGCCGCGATCAGCTACTTCACAACTGAGTTTGCGGTCACCAACGAGCGTATCATAGCCAAAACGGGCTTACTTCGCCGCCGTTCTCTAGAGTTGTTGTTGAGTAAAGTTGAGAGCATTGGTGTTTATCAGCCCATTATAGGACGCCTCTTTAACTACGGCACACTTGTAGTGGTTGGCACGGGCGGGACAAAAGAAGGCTTTCCGAATATCGCGGGAGCAATGGAATTTCGGAAGCGTATCAACGCCCAAATCGAAGGACCTGTCTGAGATTTTACTAGGTAGACACTGCGCAAACGACTTTGGCAAGAGTGCACAACACGATATTTCTAGGCTAATTTGCGAGTTGTAAATTGAGACCACATTCGTTATGCTGTCCAACCAACGCCGCAGCCGACTGACGCTGCGTGCTCTCGCCTCCCTCTCATGTCAGCGACTGAGACGGAACGTTAGTACAGTAAGTTTGAAACTCGGCTAACCTTGAATAGTAGTGGGTGTTTCAGTGCTGAAGAGTCAAATCAAAGGAGCTTCCTCCAGGTATTTATGCGCGCTTAGGTATGTTTCGGGATTTCTCATCTTTCTTGCTACATTAAATATTCGAACTGCCGCCCAGGGGTTGCCGCGCACCATTCCCAGGGTTACCTTCTTGACAAATTCCCAGCCCAGTTTTGTGTTCTTGTGTCCCTGGTGGCAGAGGTCGGCAAATCTTGCATAGAACTCCTGAGGGGGAAGTCTTGTCGGAAGAACAAGGTGGAGCAGGTCAAAGAGTTGATAATTATGTGTAAGGAGGTCATTTTTCCTTTCATCGTAAACCTCGGTTCCGGGAAGGGGGGTAAGAATCGTAAATGAGGGTGTAACGAGCCTATGCTCAATGACATATCTCTTTAATTTCTCGAAGTCCCCTTCATCCCATTCGGGATCAACAATGAACGTAGCCATGGGTCTTAGGCCAAGCGAGTTTACAATCTCAAGAGCCTTTTCATTCACACCAGCCTTTGTGTGTTTCTTTACCGATTTTAATCCTTCATCGTCTATCTTCTCAAGTCCCAGGAATATGAATTCAAGCCCGACCTCTTTCCAGAGTTCTATCACGTCTTTATGGCGAACGACGACATCCGCTCTCGTCTCGCATGTGAACCTCTTTTTCACTCCCATTTCCCTGAGTTTCAGGGCAAGTTGAATCGCTGGCTCCTTGTGGAGAAATGCGATGTCATCTGTCAGAAATATGTACTTTTCCCTTATATTTGCAATCTCCTCGGCAAGTTTTTCAGGTGATTTTCCCCTTATCTTTCTTGAATAAAACACCCAGACACTGCAGAAATTGCACTCATAAGGGCATCCCCGGCTCGTCTCAAGGGAGGCCATAGGGCCATCGAATCCTATATGGTAATGCCTTCTCAGATTCTTTGTAATGTGCCTTGCAGGGAATGGCAGGGCATCAAGGTTTTTTATTATTTCCCGCGGCGTAAAGCCATCGCGGGTCATAACACCTTTGACATTGGTTATATCTCCGCCGCGTTCGAGTTCATTAATCATCTCTCTAGTTGTAATCTCTCCCTCTCCAATTACAACCGCATCCACCTGACCCTCGAGAAGGTCTGATGGAAGCAGCGACGCGTGATGCCCCCCTACAAATACAAATATCCTGGAGTTAAATTCTTTTACGCATCTAGCTACGTTTAGAGTGGGGTATACATCTGTCGTGAATGAGCAACTGATTCCCACCGCCTGTGGAGAAAAGCGCCGGATCTCTTCGGAGAGTTTATTTAGCTTTTCAATCCTGAGATCAAGTATTCTTACGTCGTGGAAATCTTCAAGAAGGGAGGAAGCGATATTTTCAAGTCCCAGAGGTTCTGTAATTAGAACCCTACTTAGCCCCAGATTTGTACCTTGGGGGGGCTGAATGAGAAGCACTCTCATGGCAACCTCCTGTTTTAGGAGTTTTCAAGGTATCTCCTATGGGTCTCCAGATAGTATCTGGAGTCTGTCATCATCTGCATTAACTTATAGACCTTTATTGCTATATTTACATTTCTACGTGTAATGTTCTTTAGAATCCTCTTAAAAAATTTGGGACCTAATCTTGCCGTTGGATGACCGAAGTTATAGAGATCGGCAAATCTCTCATAAAAACGTTCAAGCGGAAGCCTTGTAGGAAGAACGGCATGGTAGAGGTCGTACATAAGATAATTCTTGGTAATTAGCTCCCCTTTTCTTTCCTCGTAAACCTCTGTTCCCGGAAGAGGAGTGAGTATTGAATATGTCGGCGCTAATAGGTTATTTACGATAACGTACTCTCTCAGGCGGTCGAAGTCCTCTTCTGAAAACATCGGGTCAACAATGAATGTGGCAACCGGCCTGATCCCAAGAGACGTTAAAATCTCTAATGCCTTTTCATTTGTGGTTGCTTTTGTGCGCTTATTTACTGATTTTAAACCTTCATCATCTATCTTCTCAATGCCCACAAATACAGTTTTAAGTCCCACCTCCCTCCAGAGTTTAAGTAGGTCTCTATTTCTTACGATTAAATCGGCTCTTGTCTCGCATGTGTAGTCTTTTTTGATCCTATTTTCCCTAAGGAGGAGAGCGAGCTTTTCAGACTCATTACGGTTTATAAAGGCTATATCATCTGTGAGAAATATCTCTCTTTCCTCAATACCAGCTATCTCCGCCAGGGCTTTCTCCGGAGACTTTACCCTGGCCTTCCTTTCAAAGAAAACCCAAACGCTGCAGAAGTTGCAATCAAAAGGGCAACCGCGACTCGATTCCATAGCCGCCATAGGACCGTCAAAGGCCATGTGATAATTGTTCCTGAGTTTCTTTGTCAAATGCCTAGCAGGTGCGGGAAACAAGTTAACATCCCTTGCAAGCTCTCTTGGTGTAAAGCCCTCCCCCCCTATATGAGCATGGGTCATAACCCCTTTTACCTGGGACGGGTCTTCGCCTCTTTGGAGTTGATTTATAAGCTCCTTTGCCGTGACCTCGCCTTCTCCAATTACCATTGCGTCAACCGAGGGTTTTAGAAGGTCGGATGGGAGAAGGGACGCGTGATGCCCACCTATAAAAACGAAAGCTCTCTTTTTAGAGTTCTTTACATGGTTTGCTACATCGAGGGTTGGATAGACATCTGTGGTAAATGAGCAGCTTATCCCAACCGCATCGGGGGAGAACTTCTTCATTTCTTCGTCCAATCTCGATGGCTTTTCTACCTTCAGGTCTAGTATGCGGACATCGTGCCCGTCGGCAAGCATTGGAGAGGCTATTGATTCGAGTCCTAAAGGTTCGGTTGTAACGACTTTGCTTATTCCAAAACTCGTGCCTTGCTGGGGCTGAATGAGAAGGACTTTCATAGTGACTTATGATTATATAATTCGGACTTTTAAAAATCAAGGGTTTTTTTCAATTCTCACATTCCGCTCTAAGGCGCTCGATCATCCCCCCTTGCAGGAGAGGACGAGATTCTTTACGGTTTCTTCTCCGAGGACGCTCTCGGCAGCATCGCCCGTCCTTTTTATTAAGTTATCAACCTCCGGTATAGAGAGGAATCTCTCTTCAATTGAGTAGACTTCCTCTTCATCCATCCTGATGGAATGGATGAGTTCTTTGAGTTTTATGGTTTCAATGTCTCTTGCCGGTATGTACACCGGAGGCTCATCGCCCGTCTCAGTAACGAATCCCTTTCTTTTCAATGACGTGAGGATCCGCTCAATAGGTTCTACTGACAACGAAACCCCCAAGCGCTCTACAAGGGAATTGAATGTCCAGAGTGGCTTATTGTAGTAATAGTTGTAGCTAATAAAGAACATAATTAAAAGGGCAAGCCTCTCTTTGAGCCTGTTACTCAAAAGGACCACCTCTTTTTTTACGGTAAGAAATTGAGGGTGCTGATAGTAGAATGAAACCTCAGCTCCCACGAGAATTATAAGCCAGCTATAGTACATCCATATCATAAAGAGTACTACGATGGCAAACCCGGAATATATTGCAGAGTATTGCTTTGATGAGGCGATAAATGAGGCGAATCCCCATCCAATTGTTTCCCATAGTACGCCCGCAAATACACCTCCTACAAGTGCGGACGTGAATTTCACTCTTGTGTTTGGTATGAATTTGTATATAAATGTAAAAGCCGCACAGACGAAGATGTATGGGACTAACTTTCCTATAAAGTATATGGTCATTCCAAACGGCTCTATGGATATTAGCTTTTGCACAACGGCGGTACTCATCGCATAGGCGGTGAGACTGATCGCAGTAAATATTAATACGGGAGCTATGAGAATTACGCTCATATAATCACTGAATCTCCGCGCAAAACTCCTCGACGTATTTACCTTCCAGATATAGTTAAGGGCATCCTCGATCTTCTGGATAAGCGATATGACTGTATAGATTAGCATTGCAAGTCCAGCAGTGCCGAGGACACCGACCTTTGTGTTCTCTATGAACTCTATTATCTTCTGTATCATTTCCTCTTTTGCAGGCCCAAATGGGGTAAGGAGATTGGAGAGGAAGGGGGCTATCTGATTGTGCACGCCAAAGGCTTTGAGTACGGAGAAGCTGATTGCCAGCACTGGAATGAGTGAGAGGAGAGTTGTATAGACAAGACCCATAGCCCGTAGCGTAAGCTGTCCCTCGGAAAATTCCCTTATGGTTACGTAGAGCAGTCTCAGGGCTTTAATTATAAAAGCCCTGAACTTACCCAGGGAATTGATGTCTACATCCCATAGTTCTCTTACGAAGAATTCGTTTATCCTATTAACGAAATCCTGCATTATTTTAATAATACCTTGGATGTTCTATTTTTGTCATTTAACCTTTTAAAATAAAAAATTAGTCTGTATATGCAGAGAGATAAATGGTGAACGCACTGAAAGAACTGACGAACGTAAAAGAGCTGATAAATCAGGTCTTGCTTTTTACGCCTAAGATTGTTATGAGCCTGCTTATCTTATTTTTGTTCTGGCTTGCCAGCGTAATTCTTGAGGGAGTCATACACCGTCTCTTTGAGAAAAAGGGTCTCGACGGAGACATTTTAGTTTTGATGAAACAGATGGCCAAAACCACTTTACTGGTTTTTGGGATTCTAACCGCTCTGGGGACTGTAGGAATTAATATTTCCGCTTTGATAGCCGGATTGGGGCTTACTGGCTTTGCACTCGGATTTGCACTCAAGGACATACTGTCCAATTTCGTTGCCGGTATACTCATTCTCACCTACCATCCCTATCGGCGAAGTGACTATATTTCAGTGTCAGGGCTTGAGGGGATTGTGGTTGAAATTGATCTCCGATACACTACTCTCGAGTCCGAGGGCAAGAGAATTCTTATTCCGAATTCTACTCTCTTTACCAATGCGATTACTGTTTTAGATACCAAAAGGTGAATGACCTCCATAATCAGATTCTTCTCCTTTAATGAAGCAAAGGACTCAGAATGATGCAGTTGGTGTTCAACTAGGCTTGATACGATTTTTTATTCTCTTAATAGGAGGAATGGGAATGCCGCAGACCCCGCATGTTGAGAAACACTTTACTGCAAGTGATGTTGTAAGAGACATTGTCATTGGTATGTCGGACGGACTGACAGTCCCCTTTGCCCTTGCAGCCGGGTTATCAGGTGCCGTAAGCTCAACGGGCATAATTGTTACGGCGGGATTGGCAGAGATTGCGGCAGGCTCAATCGCTATGGGATTGGGTGGCTATCTCGCGGCAAAGAGCGATGCAGAGCACTACGCGAGCGAGCGGATTCGTGAGCAAACAGAGGTTGTAGAAAAGCCGGTGCAGGAAAAGAAGGAGGTTATGGAGGTACTCCAGTCGTATGGACTTACGGCTGAGGAGAGCGTGCCCATTGTTGAGGCGTTGAGTCAGCGCCCGGAGTCGTGGATTGATTTTATGATGCGCTTTGAGCTGGGTCTTGAGAAGCCCGATCCCGGACGTGCTCTTAAAAGCGCCCTTACAATTGCCGGGGCATATATAGCAGGCGGGTTTATTCCTCTGGGGCCTTACATCCCTATATCCAACGTGAGGATTGCGCTTTTATTCTCGGTCATTGTCACAATTATAGCTTTGATTGTGTTTGGCTATGTCAAAGGCCGTTTCACGGGTACGTCGCCTATACGCAGCGCGCTTCAGACCGTACTTATCGGGGGAATTGCTGCGGCTGTGGCATTTATTCTCGCAAGGGCTATTTCGTAGGAGATGGATCCACCTGCGTTGCGGAAGGGACGTAATGAGTAATTTATTTACTAAAATGGATGGCTTTTGTTGATAATGGATTACCTTTCGTGAACGATAGTAATATGTTTGATCTAATAAAAATAAAAAGGAGGAGTGCCATGGCAAGAGAAAAATCAACAAAAAATGGGTCACATGAGTTTGAGGATGTTCTCTATGAAAAGAAAGGTCGCGTAGCGCACATTACGATTAACCGCCCTGATGTCCGTAATGCCCTACGTTCAAAAACACGCGAGGAACTGGCAGTTGCGTTTGAGAATGCCTGGCTTGATGACGAGGTGGGTGTTATCGTTCTTACAGGTGCCGGAGACAAGGCGTTTTGCGCTGGGGGAGACCTGTCCTTAGTCACCGATCCTAAGAAGAAGGTTGATGCATACCACATGCTTGTTCACTACCGTCTTGCCACCGCTATGCGGTGCAACGGAAAACCAATCATTGCACGAGTGAGTGGATTCTGCATAGGGGGAGGCAATGAACTCAACCTACTCTGCGATCTCACAATTGCTTCGGATGACTCTGTATTTGGACAGGCAGGACCCCTCGTCGGCAGCGCTCCAATCTGGTATGGCACACAGATGCTTCCCCGCTCTGTGGGTGAAAAAAAGGCACGCGAGATTGTATATCTGTGCAACCGCTATACGGCGCATGAGGCAGAACGCATGGGCTGGGTGAATAAAGTAGTGCCCAAGGACAAGCTCGATGAAGAGGTAGACATCTGGTGCAAGAGGCTCCTTGAGATGAGTCCTCAGTCACTAAGGATTGCCAAGTTTTCACTCAATTTTGCATCGGATACGGCATTCCCTCAGATTACCCATGGGCTTGAGCTTTCCCGGTTCTTCATCAAATCCCCGGAGATGGTCGAGGGTGCTACTGCATTTCTGGAGAAACGCAAGCCGGATTTCTATAAAGTCCGGTAGGGTGGATGGTTGTAGGGACACGTTGCAACGTGTCCCTAATTAATTAGGCAACCTCTCTTTTTCTTTTTTCAATCTGATTTCTGTGTTTGATTCCCCAGTCACACATCAATTTTAGAATTGGTTCCAGACTTTCCCCATATTCGGTAAGCGTATATTCTACTTTCGGCGGCACCTGTGCATATACTTTTCTATTTATCAAGCCGTCGGCTTCTAACTCTCTTAGTTGTTGTGTTAACATCTTCTGAGTAATTCCTGGGATTGATCTCTTCAACTCGCCAAAACGCCTGATATTTTCCTTTAAGTAGTATAAAATTAATACCTTCCACTTACCGCCAATTACATCCAATGTAGCCTCTACTGGACAATTATACATTCTCTTTCTCATGCCTATCTCTCCTTAGTTTCTTTTATGATACTATAACACAAAAAAGTATCTACTTGATAATATAAACACTAACACTTAATTTAATATTAATATCAATTGATTATAGAGGAGATAGACAATGACAAGCGCAATCTTAGTTACAGGTGCTACAGGCAACATTGGCAGTGAGGTAGTTAAACAGCTATCTGTTATTGGTGCAAATGTTCGTGCAGCTGTTCGTCGGAGCACTGATGTAGATGAAATAAAAGGCGCTAAAGTAGAGCTAGTAGAATTTGATTTTGACAAGCCAGAAATAATTGGAGCGGCTTTCAAAGGCGTTGAAAAACTCTTTCTTCTAACCCCATTTGTTCCCAATATGGTAGAGATGGGGGCCAATTTAGTAGAGAGAGCAAAAAAGGTGGGAATAAAACACATCGTCAGATTATCCGCGATGGGTGCAGACATTGAGCCTGGAATTACTCTAGGCAGATGGCATCGTGAGGTGGAGAAGATGGTTGAGGTCTCGGGAATTCCTTACACTATATTACGTCCTAACGGATTTATGCAAAATTACGCTAATTTTATGGGACATACGATCAAAACTCAAAGCGCCTTTTATTTGCCGCTCGGAGATAGCAAAACTAGCTATGTAGATACCCGTGATATTGCGTCGGTGGCTGTAGAAGCGCTCACTAAAAGCGGACATGAGGGCAAAGCATACAACATTACTGGCCCCGACTCGCTCTCGAATTATCAGATAGCAGAAATTCTTTCCACAGTTATAGGTAGAAAAATAAACTATGTAAACGTTTCAGACGATGATGCCCGGAAAGGAATGCAAGGCGCGGGCATGCCTGATTGGATGGTTGACGCTTTAATGGAGTTGTATACCATTCAGAGAGCAGGCTATGCATCGGATATATCGCCTGTTGTGGAGCGGGTCACTGGAAAGAAACCTATATCCTTCGCTCAGTTCGCAAGGGATTATGCTTATGTTTTTAATTAGCTTTAAGCATTCTATATACTTAGTTATAGTAATTTTAGAAATTGAAAGAAAAATGAGGAATACATTATGCAGACTCTTTCGTCGGATGAAACCCGCGACTTGAGGAACTTACATCACGCGAGTCTAACGAGGTAATTATGAATCAAGATATACTTCATCAAAAACTCCAGGCTTTAGCTGCTTTCCCCGACATAAAAGCCAACTTCGTATCAAGATTCGGCGAAATCTTGAAAGAGCTGGACGACTGGGATTTACTGCGAATCAATCCCTTGCGATTTGCCGAAGAACACGGTTTTAATCCGCAGGAGATAGTGAATTTATTCGTGCATGGAGCGAAGATTGGGCTCTTTGATTTTGTATGGAATATGATTTGCCCCGCCTGCGGAGGCGTCGAGCATAGTCATAGGTCTATAAATGAGGTGGAGGAGGATATTTTCCGATGCTCGATCTGCCATATTGATGTGCCAAGCAATTTGGATGATCAGGTCGAGGTTGCATTTATGATTAATCCAAGCGTCAAAAAGCTCGGCATCAATCCGTTTAAGGACATTGGCAGCTATTCGCGCTATTTCTTCTCGTCGAATTTCGAGCGTTCTCAGCCTCACAAAGATTACATTAATGACGTCAGGCGCTCATTTGTCATAATTGAGCCGGACGGATCGCAAGACGTTGTTTTTAGAACCGAACCCGGACAAATCTATCGCCTGCTGAGCATAGACCTCCATTCCTCTGTTCTTATGGAGACTGCCAATAGGATAAGTGCTGCTCCAAAAACGGTAAACATTGATATTCTTCCTACGGGCTTTTCTCCGAAAGAAATAACCCTCTCTCCGGGAAGCGTCACACTACGCGTTCGGAACCTTCGCAAAAGTCTTACAGGCGCTATACTTGTTTTAGCCGACCCTTCCCGTCTTCAGGATATATTTGAGCGCTATCCGCCCAGACTAAGACCGTTTCTCACAGGCAAGATGCTGCTCAATAATCAGAGTTTTCGCGATCTGTTTCGAATTCAAAGCTTAATCCCAAACCTAAAACTCAACATACGCAGCTTGACCATCTTATTTACAGACCTCAAGGGTTCTACTGATCTATACGACAAAACAGGAGACGCTTTTGCCTACAATCTGATTCAGGAGCATTTTAAGATTCTCATTAATTCTGTTCGAGAGCATTCAGGGGCTATAGTGAAAACGATGGGCGATGCAGTAATGGCGACGTTTTCTTTGCCTCAAGACGGCGTCAGTGCCGCCGTTGGTATGATAAATGGAGTGCAATCCCTGAGTGAAAAATTGAAAGCGGAGAATTACGAATTAGGACTTAAAGTAGGTCTACATGAGGGGCCAGCTTTGGCAATAAACGCCGATGACAGGGTGGACTATTTTGGTCAGACCGTAAATATAGCTTCGAGGGTGCAGAATTTAGCAAAGGGCAGCGAGATCTGGATTACAGAGCCGGTATTTAAAGCCAACGGCGTACACGACATCTTTAACGCGAACGGATACTGTGAGGAAAAACAATCGGTTTTTCTCAAAGGCGTTAGAGAGGCTACCACTGTATATAAGATGTATAACATTTTAAGATAGGAGGAAAAGTAATATGATTGCCACGGTTGATGTGTTGAACCCCAAAAAGCCGAAGAGGGTTTTGTTGGTTGAGGTTTAAGCCATTTGCAGTGCGTGACGGTCGGCTGATTACAGGACAGCAGCAGTATTCAGGTGGTGCTGCTAAATTGGTGATTGAGGCATTAGGCGTTTAATAAACAACGGACTTAAAATCAAGTGGTTTTCAACAGGATAACAGTATTTACTATAGAATTCATACCTGAAAGACTATAACTATAAGGAGAGAAATCATGAGATACAAATTATTAGGAAAAAGCGGATTAAGGGTTTCTGAAATCTGTTTAGGAGCAATGACTTTTGGGGAAGAATGGGGATGGGGTGCTTCTAAAGAAGAGAGTCATAAGATGTTTGATGTATTTGCGGAGGCGGGTGGAAACTTTATTGATACTGCTAACATATACACCGGAGGCACAAGTGAAAAATACGTTGGCGAGTTTATCTCTTCTGAAAGAGGAAGATTCGTTCTGGCAACCAAATATGTAAATAATATGCGTAGGGGCGACCCTAACGCTGGAGGTAGCCATCGTAAGAATCTAGTTCAATCCTTGGAGGGGAGCCTTAAAAGACTCAATACCGATTATATAGACCTCTATTGGGTACATGTATGGGATTTTATGACGCCAGTCGAAGAGGTTATGCGTGCTCTGGATGATATGGTACGTGCTGGCAAAGTTTTATACGTTGGAGTATCCGACGCGCCTGCCTGGATAGTTTCACAGGCAAATACTCTAGCGGAACTAAAAGGCTGGACGCCATTTATCGGTTTACAGATTGAGTACAGCTTGGTTCAAAGGACTCCAGAGCGTGATCTACTACCTATGGCCCGCGCTTTTGATATAGGAGTAACGGCTTGGTCTCCATTAGGTAGTGGTGTGCTTACAGGGAAATATAATAAGGAAAATCAACAGAAAAGGAAATCGGAACCAAACAGGCTTGCTGCAATGAAGGATATGGCAGGCGAAGATTGGGTTAACGCTCTGTTAAATAATAGGAATATGTCTATTGCTGAAGAAGTTCAGAGTATAGCAAATGAAATCGGACGCTCACCAGCACAAGTTGCCATAAACTGGATAAGACAACAGAAAGGGGTAATAATCCCGATTATTGGCGCAAGGAAGGTATCTCAAATAAAAGACAACTTGGGTTGCCTTGATTTTGAATTAACTCGGGAACAACTAAAAAGGTTGGATGAAAAGAGCAGAATCGAGCTTGGTTTCCCACACGACTTTTTAGCATCTGAGTTTATACAGAATATAGTGTATGGAGGAACTTTATCACTAATACATAATCATAGAGTTTAGTTTTTGATGGTGCATTGGAACGGTTCACAAACTGCCCCTACAATGAATGCACAGACATATTGTATGGATATGGCTGGCTTGCTCACGACGATTGAAAATATGAAAATCATACCTATATTTCAAATATGAAACGAAATTTTAAACTCATATCAAACGATAACCTTGCCCATGAGGCTAGAACCTCTGAGCCTGTCAATCCTTCCGATGATCACCTTCTGGATGCCTATTCGCGGGCAGTCGTTAGCGCATCGGAGAAGGTCAGCCCATCGGTTGTCAATATTGATGTCCGTCATCGGTTGGGAGGTCAGCGAGCAAATGACCCGCGCTTCCCCAAGGAGGTACCCGGAAGCGGCTCCGGCTTTATATTCACACCGGACGGCTTTATTCTCACTAATAGCCACGTAGTCCACAACGCAACCAAGATAGGGGTTACTCTCTCGGATGGCCTCCATGTTCAGGCAGACCTTGTAGGAGATGACCCTGACACGGATTTGGCAATAATCAGGATTGACGCCCCCAATCTTATACCCGTTCAGCTGGGCGATTCAAAATCAATACAGGTAGGGCAATTGGTAATTGCCGTTGGCAACCCTTATGGCTTTCAGTGCACAGTAACTGCCGGGGTAGTGAGTGCGCTTGGGCGGTCACTGAGGTCAATGTCGGGCAGGCTGATTGATAACGTCATTCAGACAGATGCAGCCCTTAACCCTGGGAACTCAGGCGGTCCCCTTGTCACGTCGCGGGGAGAGGTCATTGGTGTCAATACGGCAGTTATTTTGCCCGCACAGGGCTTGTGCTTTGCCATTGCGATCAACACGGCAAAATTCGTCGCCGGGCGGCTCATCAAAGATGGCAGGATCAGACGCAGTTATATAGGCGTGGCGGGGCAAAACGTTCCACTTCATCGCCGCCTTGTGCGTTTCTATAATTTGCCCGTCGAGAGCGGCATCCTCGTTCTCTCGGTTGAGAGGGGCAGTCCTGCCGAAAGAGCGGGGCTCCTTAAAGAGGACGTAATAGTTGGTTTCAACGATCAACCGATCTCCAGCATTGACGACCTGCACAGGCTCCTTACGGAAGAGCAGGTCGGTGTGAAATTGCCTCTTTCTATAATTCGACGCTCTGAGAAATTGGTTCTTGATATAGTTCCGGAGGAATTTAAAGCCAGGGCTGATTAATGGAACTAGACAATCGCTACAGATATTGATCTTAATTTGTGCAAAAGCGAAGACCCTCTAGATAGGGATATAATTAGGGGTTGCGTCAACTATACCGTCTGACCTTTTGAGAGTGAATACTGATAGGGATGAAGGATAAGAAATTGTGTGTCCTGTTTATTGGAGATATTGTTGGAGAGGCGGGGAGAAATGCAATAGGCACTCTGGTTGCGGGTCTGGTTAAAGAGTATCAAGCGGATTTCATCATAGCAAATTGTGAAAATTCGGCGGGAGGTAAGGGAGTCACCCCAAAAATTACTGAATATCTGCTTGGATGCGGGATTGATGTTCTTACGTCTGGAAACCACATCTGGGACAGGCAAGAGATTATTCCATACATAGGAACTCAGCCAAGGCTCCTTCGCCCTGCGAATTTCCCCAAGTCAAACCCTGGGGTCGGCTTTGGCATCTTTGGAACTCGAAACGGAGAAAGAGTCGGTGTCATAAATCTCTGCGGAAAGCTCTTTATGGATTCCTATGAGCATCCCTTTCTCTGTGCTTCGGCCTTGGTAGAGAAATTAAGAGAGCAGACTCAGTTCATAATCGTTGATTTTCATGCCGAAGCGACATCGGAGAAGATAGCTATGGGATGGTATCTCGATGGAAAGGTAAGTGCTGTAATAGGCACGCATACACACGTTCAGACAGCGGATGAAAGAGTCCTTCCGGGAGGTACCGCTTATATAACCGACGTTGGAATGACCGGGCCTATGGATTCTGTAATTGGAATGGATAAGGGGAAAGCCATAAATAGGTTTCTCACACTTATTCCTCAGAGATTTGAGGCTGCAAAGGACGATGTTTGGCTCCACGGAGTAGTTATAGACCTGGATATGGAAAGTGGCAAGAGCCTAGGAATTAAGAGAATAGCCGTTTCGATAAGGTTGTAGGGGCGAATCTTTTATTTCCATTCCTCGCATACTGCTTATTCAAACTGCACATAGGATAAATCAGCTCAAAGTAATACGTGTGTTCACCCCTTAGGGGGTTATATGTTCAACAAATCAAAGGCTTCGCCCCTTTAAACTTGCTCTTGCTGCGGAGAGTCTTGCAATCGGCACCCTGTAAGGAGAGCAACTCACGTAGTTCATTCCAATGTTATGGCAGAATTCGATTGAATCCGGGTCGCCACCGTGTTCTCCGCAAATCCCCACCTTGAGATTTGGCCTGGTTTTTCTCCCCTTCTCTATGGCGATCCTCATAAACTCGCCGACACCTTCTATGTCAATCGTCGAGAACGGGTCTTTCTCCAGGATGTATACCTGCTTTCCATTCAGGGTTACTTTGGTTCCCAAGTAGGCTCTTATGAACTTCCCCGCGTCATCGCGTGAGAACGCAAACGTGGTCTGTGTAAGGTCATTGGTTCCGAAAGAGAAGAACTCCGCCTCTTTTGCTATTTCGTCTGCCGTTATGGTTGCCCTCGGAACCTCAATCATTGTGCCGACATAGTATTTAATGTTTTTCCCGTATCTACTTATGGCTTTCTCAGCCTCTTCGGCGATTATGTCCTTTTGGGCTTTAATCTCCGTGAGCATCCCCACAAGGGGAACCATAATCTCCGGAATCACCTTGACCCCCTCATCTGCAATCTCACAAGCGGCTTCCATTATAGCCTGTGCCTGCATACGACTGATCTCAGGCATGAGGATTCCGAGTCTACATCCACGAAAGCCGAGCATGGGGTTAAATTCATGGAGTTCTTCTACGCGCGCAAGGAGCCTTCGCCTCTCTTCTATCAGTTGTGGATCTCCTCCCCCGAGTTCAAGTTCTCTAATCTCTACCATTAATTCTTCGCGTCTGGGAAGGAACTCATGGAGTGGCGGGTCAAGGAGCCTTATTGTTACTGGATACCCGTTCATCTCGCGGAAAAGCCCTTTGAAGTCCTCTTTCTGCATGGGAAGGAGTTTATCAAGGAACTCCTCTCTTTCTTTTGTCGTCTTTGCGAGAATCATCCCCTGCATGAGTGGAATTCTGTCTTCGGCAAAAAACATGTGCTCTGTGCGACAGAGTCCGATTCCCTCGGCTCCGAATTTCACAGCTACCTTCGCGTCCGTTGGAATGTCTGCATTTGTTCTAATGCCAAGTCTTCTTACCTTATCCGCCCAGCTAAGAATCGTAGAGAAAATTATGTACTTCTCGGATTCTTCGGGTTTTAGCCTCCCTTCAATAACCTGAATAACTTCGGATGGGAAAACGGGAATGTCCCCTAAATATACCTTTCCTTCGAACCCGTCTATAGAGATGTAATCTCCCTCCTTTACGTTAACATTACCTGCACGAAAGCTTCTGTTTTCTTCATCCACAACTATTTCTTCCGATCCCACTATACATACCTTTCCCATCTGTCTCCCAACAACGGCCGCATGGCTTGTGCGCCCTCCTCTTGCAGTGAGCACCCCTTGCGAAGCCGCCATGCCGTGAATGTCGTCGGGGCTTGTCTCTTTTCTAACTAGGATTACCCGATCTCCTTTCTTGCTCATATCAACTGCCGCCTCTGCGCTTAGCGCCACGCGTCCTGCGGCGGCTCCGGGAGATGCGGCAAGCCCCTTTGTGATCTGCTTGAAATTCTTTTTCTCGACGGGATTAAATATGGGGAACAGAAACTGTTCAAGATGTTCAGGCTCTACACGCAAGAGCGCCTCCTCTTTTGTGATTAGCCTTTCTTTGACCATATCGTAGGCGACCTTACCGGATGCAATACCCGTTCTTTTTCCAGACCTTGTCTGGAGCAGGTAGAGCTTTCCCTCTTCAATTGTAAACTCAAAGTCCTGCATATCCCTGAAATGTTTCTCAAGCGTCTTGGCTGTGCGGGCTAACTCTTTATACACAGCCGGCATTTCGCGCTCAAGCTCATATATCTGTTTGGGAGTTCTAATCCCTGCAACGACATCTTCTCCCTGCGCGTTCATAAGGTATTCTGCATAGAGCGTCTTTTCTCCCGTTGCAGGGTCCCTAGTAAACCCCACTCCGGTCCCAGAATTTTCACCCATATTTCCAAAAACCATAGCCTGTATATTTACGGCGGTGCCCAGGTCGTCGGGAATCCCGTATTGCTTTCTGTAGAACGCAGCCCTCGGATTGTTCCATGATAGAAAAACCGCATTTATCGCCTTGTAGAGTTGGGTTACAGGGTCTTGAGGGAAATTATCTCTTGTTTTCTCTTTGACAAGTTCCTTGTATTTGACGACGGTCTCTTTGAGGGCCTCGATTCCCAGGTCAACATCCTGCTTAACTCCATAGCTGTGCTTTATATCCTCCAGAATTTTCTCAAATTCCCCTTTGCCGACCCTGAGAACCACACTGCCAAACATCTGAATAAATCTTCTATAGGCGTCCCATGCAAATCTTGGATTTCCGGTTTTCTTTCCAACCCCCTCGATGCTCCTATCGTTAAGTCCCAGATTTAAAATCGTATCCATCATACCTGGCATGGAGAACTTGGATCCTGAGCGTACGGAAACTAAAAGCGGGTCGGCTGAATCACCAAACTTTTTGCCAGTTATTTTCTCAAGCCTTCCCAGGTTCTCGTCAATTGACTTAACGATGTTGATTGGGATTTGCTTTTTGTTTTCGTAGAATATCCGACAAACCTCTGTTGAGATTGTAAAGCCCGGGGGCACCGGAATTCCAATCCTTGTCATCTCGGCAAGTCCCGCTCCTTTCCCGCCGAGTATGTCTTTCATTTTTCCATGTCCATCTGCTTTTCCGTTGCCGAAAAAGTAGATATATTTTTTCCCTTTCTGATTTCTAGCAATGACCTTCCTAGAATTTTTCTGTTTGCTCCTTGTCATACTGTGAACTCTCCCCCTAAGTGCTTATTTTTGAGAAGTCGGCGATTTTAAAGAACAGGTCTCTGACTTCCCATAGCGTTGAGAGACGATTTAGGCGAATATCTTCGTTTTTATCCATAACGAGCACCTCTGTAAAGTATTTATCTATCGGTTCTTTTAAATATCTCATTTGGGAAAGCGCCTCTTTGTAATTGCTTCCTGATTCTTCCACGTATCGCTTGACCTCCAGGTAGGATTGATAGAGCTGTCTTTCAGACTGGGTAAAGAGTTCGGGATTGACCGTGCCTCGCGGCTGTCCCTTTACTATATTTACCACACGCTTAAATGCAATCGCGAGCGAATCAAAATCGGAAGCCTTGCGAAACTCTGATAGAGCCTCAATCCTTCTCCTAGCTTCAAGTATATCATCGCATTCGGCGGAAATCACGGAATCAACTATGTCTTGAGAAAATTCCTCAGAAACCATAAGGTTTCTAAATCTTTCAACTACAAAGTTCACTATTTCTGATAAAAGAGGAGAAGCAATCAGCTCTTTCGAAGGGGCGGGAAAATCGGATCTTACTTCATGAAGCTGATGCCAAATCTGGTGTAACCCGAAATTGAGAATGTGCTTTAAACTCAAATGGAAATTTTTATTTAGGATAATATTAATAATTCCTATTGCCTGGCGTCTCAGAGCGTAAGGGTCGGATGTCCCTGTAGGAGTAAGTCCAGAGGTAAAACAGGCTGAGATGGAGTCAACCTTGTCTGCTATACTGAGTATCGCTCCGAAATCGGTTTCCGGCAGCTTCCCCTCGCGTGATGTGGGCATGTACTGCTCCTCTATTGCCCTTGCAACTTCTTCTTTCTCTCCTGAAATCAGGGCGTAGTATTTGCCCATCGTCCCTTGAAGTTCGGGGAATTCAAACACCATCTGGGTTCCGAGGTCCGCTTTTGAGAGTCTCGCCGCCCGTTTGAGACCCAGAACCGAGTTTTGGAAGCCTAGTTTGGTTCCGATCTCGACAACTAGACCCTCCATTCTCTCTGTCTTATCATAGTAAGTGCCAAGGTCGGATAGAAAGACCATGCTTCTGAGTTTCTGTACCTTTTCTGAGAGCGGCGTTCTTGTATCTTCCTTAAAGAAAAACTGCGCATCCGTAAACCTCGCTTTAATAACCCTTTCATTTCCCCCAATTACTATTTGGGGGTCTTTTACAGGGGTTCCACAGGCGAATATAAAATGTGGAAGCAGTTCGTCATTACTCACTGAAGAGAGTTGTTTCGAGAGGGCAGTCTCGCCATGAGAAGTACTGGAATTTGCAAACACGGGGAAGTATTTCTGGTGGTTTTTCATGACGCTTATTAGAACCTCTTTAGGGAGCTCAAGGAACTTCTTGTCAAAGTTGCCTTTAAGTACAACCGGATATTCGAGTAGATTGGTTACGGTTTCGAGCAGTTCCTCATCTTCCAGTGGGATTCCGCCAATCTCTTTCCCTATCCGTTCAATATCTCCTCTTATGATTTCCTTTCTCTTTTTACCATCCAGAATCACAAATCTTTTCTCAAGCTCGTTCACGTATTCACCCCAGTCTTTTACCCGAAATGGTTTTGGGGATATAAAACGGTGCCCACGTGTTTTTGAGTCGCTTTTTATCTCTCCCAATTCAAACGAAACCCTTTTCCCGCCGTAGAGAGATAGAATCCACCTTATAGGTCTTGCAAAAGTTGTACTGCCATCTCCCCATCTCATGGATTTTCTGAATGGTATTGAGAGGATTATCTTCGGAAGAAGTTCGGTTAGGACCCTCTCAGTTTTCTGGCCTTTGATTTCCCTTTTTACTGCAATAAACTCGCCCTTCTCGCGACTTACGATTACCAGATGTTTTACATCTACGCCTTGGGCTTTAGCGAATCCAATTGCTGCCTTCGTGGGTGAACCGCTCTCATCATAGGCAATTCGTTTAGGGGGACCGACGATTTCATCTATTTTATCGTTTTGCTTATCGGAAAGGCCGGTAACTCTCAGGGCAAGCCTTCTTGGGGTTCCAAACGTGTTTATATTTTTGTATGGAAGGAGATTATCCTCCAATTCCCGCTCTGCAATGCTGCCCAGGCTCTTTATGGCTTCTTCTAAAAATCCCGCGGGGATTTCTTCCGTGCCTATTTCAAGTATCAGCTCTTTTTCCATTTTTATTTTTTATCGCTCTTTCTTTCGGTGCTGTGCTTGGAAAACTCCCACGGATTATTTTGAAGAAGAGGGAATCCCATTTCTCCTCTTTCTCTGAGGTATGCCTCGGCGCATCCTTTTGCAAGCGCACGGACCCTTCCAATGAAGCTTGCACGCTCAGCGACTCCAATTGCTCCACGCGCATCAAGGAGATTGAACGTATGAGAACACTTTAAACAATAGTCATATGCCGGGAGGGGGAGTTTCTTATCAACCAGCCTCTCACATTCGGTCTTGAATTTATCAAAGAGGTCTCTTAACATTCCAGGGTCTGATTCTTCAAAGTTGTATGTTGAAAACTCGATTTCGTCCTGATGGTGAATCTCGCCGTATGTCACACCCTTTGTCCATTCAAGATCATACACATTCTCAACCCCTTGGAGATACATTGCGATTCTTTCAGTCCCGTAAGTGATCTCAGCGGAGACGGGTTTCAGATCAAATCCGCCCGCCTGCTGAAAGTAGGTGAATTGGGTAATTTCCATCCCATCGAGCCAAACCTCCCATCCCAGTCCCCAGGCTCCAAGCGTTGGAGATTCCCAGTCGTCTTCTACAAACCTTATATCGTGCTTGAGCGGGTCTATTCCAAATGAGCGGAGACTCTTAAGATAAAGCTCCTGTATGTTTTCAGGCGATGGTTTTATTATCACCTGAAACTGATAGTAGTGCTGAAGACGATTTGGGTTTTCTCCATATCTGCCGTCTGTAGGTCTTCTTGAAGGCTCTACATATGCCGCGCGCCAAGGCTCAGGCCCCAGACACCTTAGGAATGTGGCCGGATGAAAAGTCCCTGCTCCCTTTTCCAGGTCATAGGGCTGAAATATTATGCACCCCTGCTTTGCCCAAAATCTCTCTAGCTTTAGGATTAGTTCCTGAAAAGTCATAGTTATTTTTAATTTAAAAGAGTTATAGGAATAATACCATTATTTTTAGGAAATAAAATTGTGCGCGGGGGCTTGCGCTATTAGTTTTGTTGGCGGCCCAGTATCCTTACAAGGCTAAGACGATGCTGGGTTGCACTCTGATTAAGCTGTTTGTACAATCCATCAGGCCCTTGCATAATTCATGTTTAATGTGTTAAAATGCGCACATGACGAGAGGAGGATGGTTCCTTTTATTTTTCACTTTTCTATTCTTCTCTTCTTGCGCGTCCGTCTCCAAAAGGGGTATTGGAATGCATTCAACTGAGAGCTACTCCAGAATCGAGGGTTACTCTCAGGTCGGTGTTGCTTCTTGGTATGGCGTTGATGAGGACGGCAGCAAGACGGCAAGCGGCGAGCGCTTTAGCATGCATGGCTATACTGCTGCTCACCAAACCTTGCCAATAGGAACGATGGTCAGGGTTGTTAATTTGGAAAATGGAAGGGATGTTATTGTAAAGATAAATGATCGAGGTCCGTTCAAGAAAGGACGCATAATAGACCTCTCTTACGCTGCGGCTAAATCCATTGGGATGCTGGGAAAGGGAACGGCAAGGGTAAGGGTCGAATTAATTTCAGTGCCCGGAAGAAAAGGGGATTACTTTGATGCTAAATATACCGTTCAGGTGGGATCATTTAAAGATAAACAAGATGCCTTGGGTTTAAAAGAACAACTCGATGGCAGTTTGAGCGATGTGAGAATTGAACCGACTGATTTAGGCGGCGATATTTACTACAGGATAAGGATTGGACGGTTTTCACAGAGGGATGAGGCTGAAGAGCTTGCCACGAGGCTTAGAAGATCGGGCTACACAGGATCGGTAATTCAGGAATAAATACAATTTAGCCATGAATTTACACGAATAATAAAAGATGCACAATGCAGGATGTTTTTATATCCTATATTGTTATTTAAGGGAGTTGCATTTGAATAGAGACGAAATAAAGTGACCGAGGATACCGATTTCTTTAAAATAACATCCGATAAAATCGAGGTTGAAGAAATAATCAGAAAAATTTCGGATGTTGAATGCGGAGCAATAGTGGTGTTTATCGGCACGGTAAGAAAATCCTCGAGGGGAAGAGAGGTCAAGTATCTTGAATACGAAGCCTACAGGGAAATGGCTCTTCGAGAGTTTGGTAAAATAGCGCAAGAGATAAGGCAAATGTGGGATGTGAAAAAGCTGGCAATAGTTCACCGCATAGGAAGACTAGGCTTGGGCGAAGTAAGTGTCTTAATCGTTGTCTCTGCACACCATAGAGATGAGGCCTACAAGGCATCGAGATACACTATTGAAAAACTCAAACAAACCGTTCCCATCTGGAAAAAAGAGGTGTGGGAAGGCGGAGAGGAGTGGATACAAGGCTCTTAGATCGGCCATTAATTATTTACTATCCGCTGCTGAGGAATTAATAAAAGAGCAATTAAACTCCTTGTAATATCTGGGGCTGAAACCCATTAATACAAATTTGACATCTTGAATAACTTTCTTTATCATAATTACAGGTCTTTTCGCATTTGCGTAGAAGTGCCTGGATAACAAAGTCTGAATTTTATACCGCTTGGATCCCTTTTAGAGACCAAGACGGGAGGAAATTTGAAGACGATACTCATTAGGACGGAACAAGAGCCGTACCTAGACAGATTGGAAAAGAGAGAACCAGCTTGGGCTTATGCTCAATTTGCTGGTTTTTTTTTGCAAATATTAGCCATAGGATGAGAGTTTTTTCTGCTTTAGTGGCTACAAAAGGAATAAGATGAAGAAGGTCACAGTTCCCGAAATTTGCGATATGAAAAGTCGCGGAGAGAAAATCGTCATGGTAACGGCCTATGATGCTGCAACGGCGAACATAATTGATGAATCCGGGGCGGACATTATCCTTGTCGGCGATTCTCTCGGAAACGTAATTCAAGGCCTTCCCGATACACTTTCTGTAACTATTGACGAGATGATTTACCATACGAAGATCGTCTCAAGAGGAATAAGGCGTGCTCATCTCTGTGGAGATATGCCGTTTATGTCATACCAGGCTTCAAAAGAGGATGCTATAAGAAATGCCGGGAGGTTTGTAAAAGAAGGGAGAGCCGAATCCGTAAAGCTTGAGACGAATGAGAGCTATCTCGATACAGTCTATGCAATCCAAAAATCAGGGATTCCAGTTATGGCTCACATTGGGCTTTGTCCCCAGTCAATACTCGTGACCGGAGGTTATAGGGTTCAGGGGCGCAGGGATAATGACGCCAAGAGGCTTGTTGAACTTGCAAAATCCGCTGAGGATGCGGGAGCATTCTCTCTTGTTTTGGAAAGCGTTCCTCAAGGGCTTGCGAAAAGGATAACGGAATCTATAAGCATCCCAACTATCGGAATCGGAGCCGGGCCCTCTTGCGATGGGCAGGTGCTTGTTATAAACGATTTGGTGGGGCTTTCGCCAGAGCCGCTCCCTCGATTCGTAAAAAGGTATGCGAACTTAAGAGAGACAATGTCAAAGGCCATAAGAGAATTTGCAGATGAAGTAAAAGAGGGAACGTTTCCCGATGATCGGCATTCATACAACTGAGGAGATAATCGGTTGAGGGTTATAACGAGCGTAGGAGAGATGCAGAGCCTGTCAGATGGAGCAAGAAGTGATGGAAAGAGGATATCTCTTGTCCCCACGATGGGGGCGCTTCACGAAGGGCATATTAATCTTATCTCCGAAGCTAGAAAAATGGGAGATGTCCTTGTAGTAACCATTTTTGTAAATCCCACTCAGTTTGGGCCTCATGAAGATTTTGCAAAATATCCAAGAGACTTAGAAGGTGATTTAAGAAAAATAGAAGGCCTTGGCGTTGATTTTGTTTTTGCTCCAACCCCGGAAGAGATGTATCCTGAGGGGTTTCAGACATACGTGGAAGTAAAAGAGCTACAGGAACATCTCTGCGGACGCTTTCGTCCAGGACACTTTAGAGGCGTGGCGACTGTTGTTCTTAAATTATTTAATATTGTAAAACCCCATGTTGCGCTTTTTGGAGAAAAGGACTATCAGCAACTGAAAATTATCCAGAGAATGGTCAGGGATTTGAATCTCGATATCGAGATTTCTGGATTTTCAATTGTTAGAGAGAGAAATGGACTTGCGCTCAGTTCAAGAAATGCCTATCTCTCTTCCGATAAAAAGGAGCGCGCACCTTGGGTATCGAGGGTTCTTCACGATATAAAGAGGGATTTTGACAGCGGTTGCAGGGATGCGAAGGTTATGACTGAGAAAGGAAAAAGGGTTTTAAGTGAGAGAGGAATCGGAGAGGTTGACTACCTGGAGATTTGCGATTCCCAAACCCTTAAGAGCAAAGAAGTAGCCGAAAGTGGTGATTTGGTAGCAGTAGCCGTAAGGCTCGATGGGACAAGGCTTATTGATAATATAAGGCTTTAAACAAGGGAGGAGACAATGAAGAGAGTGCTTCTTAAATCTAAGATTCACAGGGTGACCGTTACGGAGGCCAATGTCAATTACGAGGGAAGCATCACGGTTGACAGGGACCTGATGGATGCCGCCGATCTAATTCCTTACGAGCAGGTACACATATTTAACATCATAAATGGGCAGAGATTTTTCACCTATGTGATTGAGGGTAAACCCGGCTCCGGCGTAATCTGCACAAATGGAGCCGCAGCCCATCTTGCTAGGGAAGGAGACATAATTATTATCGCAAGCTTTGCTTCATATAACGAGAACGAATGTAAGAGGCATGAGCCCAAACTGGTTTATGTAAGTGAAAAGAATAAAATCAAGAAAATAAAACCGGAGCCTAAAAAGCTGGGGCTTGCGAAGAGCTAGAGTTTTTAATAGAGTCCTAGACATAAATTCTACTTTCCTTTCTCTCTACCTATCACTATCTTTAATTGGAGAGGAGGTTGCAAACTTGCCATTCCCAAAGCCTATATCCTTCGATTTCTATCGAGACTGTACGGCGAGTTCACTTTGTGTGCATAGCTTATTCATATACAGCAGCTCAGTTTTGTAATATCTTTGGTAAATGAAAGCGCCACAATTTTGATTGCTTCCGAGAGTGTCGGAAACATTGGAAGCGAACTTACAACATCATCAATGGTTGATTTATTCTTTACCAACATCATCGCTTCGGCAATTAATTCGCCTGCATTAGGCGCAAGAATATGCACTCCAAGAATCTGTCTTATTTGTGGATGAATTGTCATTTTAATTAGCCCTTCTGTGCGGCGCATAATTATTGCTTTCGGCACATCAGCAAAGGAGACAGTCCGACAAGCACATACACCTATCTTTTTTATTTGTTCATCTTCAGTGTATCCTACAGCGGCAAGCTGTGGATCAGTAAAAATCGTGTAAGGCACGGTATTGTAGTCAATGCTTTTGTTTGATCCAGTCAAGGCATTCTCTGCAGCAAGCGTTCCTTCATGCCCAGCAGTTGGCTCAAGGCGCCAGGGTAAGTTAGCTACATCTCCAATTGCAAATATATTGGGCTGGGAGGTTTGAAAGGACTGAGTAACGACAATAGCCCGGCGTTCGTCAATCTCGACACCAGCTTTTTCCAGATTCAGTTCCTTTGTATTTGGAGTTTTGCCAGCGGCTAAGAGTATTTCTTCACCAGATACCTCTTTTTGTTTTCTGTCAACGAGATATGAAAGAATTTTTTTATCATTTTCCTTACGTGCTCTTTTAACCTCAACATCTGTTTTGATGATGATACCCTCTCTTGTCAGTACCTCACTAAGGCGTTGAGTCAATTCTTTTTCAGCCCGCGGTAAGATAGATGGGCCGCGTTGTAATATGGTAACCTTTGTGCCAAATCTTGCATACATTTGAGCAAACTCAAGACCCAATGGTCCTGCCCCAATTACAATCAGTCCTTTTGGTTGCCGTCCAAGCCTTAGAGCTTCGATATGAGTAACAAAACCGACTTCATGAATACCATCGATTGTAGGAACGCTGGCGGTTGAGCCAGTAGCAATAACAAATTTTTCTCCAAATAAAATTTGGTTATTGACTTCTATCTCATTTTTAGAAATGAATTTTGCTCTACCTTCGATGTACTTAACACACTCAAGGCTTTTTAACACCTTTTTGTATTTTTCCTGACGCAGTTTTTCTACCAAAGCGAGTTCATACTGAATAACTTTTTGAAAATTAAGACTCCCTACCTTAAGCTCAATACCAGGAATGCTATGATTCTTTGTCAGATATAATATCTCTCCAGCGTAAAGAAGCGTCTTTGACGGAACGCACCCAACATTCACACAGGTTCCACCAATCGGTAGACCAGCATTAATCATCATGGTTTTAGCTCGTAGTTCATTGGCACGAATAGCCGCTGCAAAACCACCGGCACCACCACCGATTATAATCAGGTCAAACTTTTCCATGATCCTATAAATACCTCCTTTCTATACCGAATTTTAGACACCATAATTTCATTTTCCCCTTTGCTTTCCTTCTTTGCCAAGGGGGGTTGCTTTATAGTTACCAGCATTCTCTATAGCTTTAATTATCTCATTCACCGTAACTTTGCCATTGTCATATCGTACTTTAGCCTCTTTATCCTTGTAACTCACATCAGCATCCACTACACCATTTAGCTTCTTTAAAGCAGTTTTTATAGTAAGCGGGCACATACTGCATTTCATACCATCTACTTTAAGTGTAATTTCTCGTGTACTTGTAACCCCTTCACCCAATGCGGAGGTATGAAAGCCTGTAAGAACGGTAGCTAGAACCACCGCCAAGATAACTACGACTGCAGTTACAATCTTCAAATATGTTTTTACCAAGAGATTGCCCTCCTCTTTTCTTTCTCATTTTTTAATTTGTAAAGAGTCCGATGATATTTGGTGAGATTATAAAGGCAAACACCAGGACAGCAGCTATCCAGAGAATGATTCTACTTAGTTTTCTTCTTTTGGGACTTATCGCACAACTTGTGTCGGGACTACACTTCTCTCCACCTCTATAAGCAAAGAAGAAACCAAGTGATAAGAACCCAATGGATACTGCTACAAAGATCAACCTGTACTGCTCGATCTTTGTAAAAAAGGCAGCTCCACCTAATCCAAGGACTACAAATACTAAGGGACCTATACAGCATAGGGATGCCGCAAGCCCTGACATTACAGAGCCTATAGAAGCAAAAAGTGTAATTTTGTCGTTTCTCTCAGCCATCTTTGTCCTCCTTTGATTCTAGTACCTCTATTATCGGGCATTCACCCGTTGGACCTTTACCGCTGCACATTGCTACAAGCTTTGCAAGCGCCTTCTTTATACCTTGCAGGTTGTGGATTTTTTCTTCTATGTCTGTAATTTTTGCTTCCGCACGCCTTTTCACATCCGCGCAGGTATTACCGGAGTCAACTTTTAACGATAGAAGCTCTGAGATTTCTTTCAGCGTAAATCCGAGTTTCTGGGCGCGCTTTATAAACTGAATGCGATTGACTGTTTCCTCGGAGTATTGACGATAACCAGACCTCGGTCGGGGTGGCTTGGGTATATAACCAAGGCGTTCATAGTAGCGTATAGTTTCAACATTGACTCCTGCCTTTTTAGCAACCTGTCCTATGGTTAGATTTCCCATTTTTTACCTCTATTTATAAGTATAAACTCCGTACCTAGATACAGAGTCAAGCCTTTTTTTGAGCTTTTTAGTTTTTTCTATTTCTTGTTAGAAAGGGTGGATAACATTGAAGAATCGGCTTCAATGTCTATGTGTTTTTGGCGGTAAATCTTCTATTCCATAGTCTTACCAATCCCCAACACCCTTTTTAGAAACCTTTCTGCATTTTCTCTGTGCGTGCCTGCCCAGTAGATTCTCCCGCATGAGTTGCACCGTCTAAATTCGTTCTGGGTTTTCCATACATAAGGAGGAATCTTATCTGTAAGGGAATTTTTTGGTACCTCTTCAAGCAACGCGTTGCAGCGGATGCATCTTGTAAAAGCGTTCCCAAGCGTGTCAATTTCAAAAACTCGAATAAACTCAATAATCTGTTCGGTCAGATGATCGCTCCAGATAAGAAGACAGTTCTTTGCGTCTTTTCTCTTATCTATAAACCTGTCTCTTGTGAGAATTACCCGGTCTTCAGAGATAGCGCGCCGTATTAGAACCTCATCGGCGATATTCTTGTCGTATTCCACATCTACCCCGGCGAGCCTCAACCACTTAGCAAGCTTACCAAGCATCGAGTCGGCAATGAAACGGGTCTCAAGAGCCTTCCTCTTCATTTGTAACATAATACCAACTTCCAAATTGCAACAAATTGTGAGGCTCCTGAATCGGTCCCTTGAGATCAATTGGTGCTAGAAGCCACGCCATGAGTGTAATAAGGGGCGGATATTACTATCTATCCTACCTAATATAGCGGGTCAGAGATTCTTGTCTGATAGCCTCATATGACTACTCCCAAATAGACTAAGCCGCCTTTTCCCGCAAAATACCTCTAGCGAGCTCTTCAGATTTATCTATTCCGTCAGTTGACGCGGCAATTAGGCTCAGGGATTTTTCTCCGATTTCAAGGGTTAAGCTGAAGCTCTTTCTGTTTTTCTTCTCAAACTCCACAAGCGGAGTGATAACATTATCCAAAAATCTACTGAAAGCATCCATCGTTCTTCTCCTTACCTTTCCATAACCCTTTACCATCTGTCCGCTCTTTGCCACGAGGCATCCAATATCATAATTTATCCTGGCGAGTTTTGCTACCTGAATTTTGTATTTTTTGATCAATGAATGCTCCTTGTGGTAGCGGTAGGAGTAAGGTCTCATAAATTTGAGTTTGGTAAGGAGCCAGAGCCTCAAAAACCCCGAAAATGAGGTGGTAACGGGTTTTTGTCCAAGGGTTATTTTTTTATTCTTGGGCCAGAGGTTCTGGAAAAAATCGGTTTTGGTAAAGTAGATTAGGGGAGCCACTAAAAAGTTTGGAAGGAGTCCATAAATCTCTTCAGCGTCCGGTTTCAAATAGTCCATAACGCGAAATGACTGATCGGATCTTAATCTCATCTCCTCTTTGATTCGTTTAAATCTCCCAGGCCTGATTTTAAGATCGGCTACCCGAATCCCATCCTCGTATGTCATCCAGAGAGCAAGGTTTTTTGCAAATAGTTCGGTGAGTCTAAATCCGCCCTTCAATTCTTTGTCTATATCATAGATGCTTTCGAGTTCCCTCAAATATTTTTTTGCATACCCTACATCCTGGTAGTCAATTAGCCTAAAGAGAGCTTCTGCCAAGATTTCTCTAAGGCGCGCTGGATACTCCGCCTCAATTCCAGAGATTAGCTTTAGGTATTCATCACCTGCCTTGGGGCTTAACTTTTCGGCTCTTTCTCTTTTAAACTCCTCCCAGCTCTTCTGAATCGGTGTCTTTAGCTCAGTGTACTTCCGCGATTTTACATAGTCCCATCCGATTCTAAATGCCTTTATATTGCTCCCCACCGCAACCCCCGCTTCTTCTATCCCCTTTAGATAATTGACTTCGGATATAGGCAGCGCCTCCGATGCCCCAAGCGCCCCAAGGAGTATTGCGTTTACTCCAAGCTCATCCATTCCGTTTTCTTTTGCAATCTCCAGCGCGTTGAATGCGATGAAAAGAGAAGAAAAGGTGGTTGCGAGCTTCTTAATATTTTCGTTTGAATATATGCCGCTGCTTATAGGGGTTTTCTCAAGAGTGGAATAAATCCTGTGTGTGCTTGAGACGATTACCGTTTTCTCCGAACCGTATCCAGCCTCAAGCGTCCTTCCCAGTTCAAGAAACTCTTGAGACAAAATCACGTCTACATCGCCCGGAACAGGATATTGGGAGAATATGACCTGTCCTTGATTTGAATCTGTTTTTGGGTGAGCCTCAAGATAATAGACCGTTGAACCGCCGCGCTGAGAGAGCCCGGGAAGCCCTATTGCCTGGACCTCAAACCCTTCGAGGAGAAATGCCTGAACAAGCCATTCCGTAAGAACCCCGCCTCCTTGCCCTCCTACCGCCGGGATCAGGATTTTTATCAATTCGCTGTTTCTTTCCATTTCTGTTCTGTGTGTCGCAAAGCCAAAGCTATTTAACCGTAAGTAAGCAGTGATTTACACCAATAAAACAGCTCATTGTGGCAGTACCATATGCCTCCAAGCGATATTTGTTTTTCCTGCCTTTAAAGACTAATGATAGTAGATAAATTTTCATTTGTGCTGACTTGCGATTGAATAGCTACCCGAATGCAGGCGTTAATTTGACCATCCGTTTCTGGTGATTAGGTGAAGAAAAAAGCGGTTTATCTTATCATTTATCTTGTCAAGGAATGATGGGTTGTTGATTACCTCAACCTTGTAAAATGACGGGCAAAGCACTGCGGCGTGAGCGATTTCTCCACATAGGCCGCAGCCCACGCATGAGTGCTCAATATGCGCGATAGGGTCGTCTCTCAGTATAGTTGGGCTTTCCTTGAGGGTCAGAGACGGGCATCCGTTATATCGCATACAGGAGTGGTCTCCCGTACACACATCTGGATCAACGCCGAGCCTTGCCTGCACCGTGCGCTTTCCCGATTCGATGTTTCTTTTTATTACTGCCTTTTCTCTTCTGTTTTTTTCCAGTTGGCATTCGCCTCTTGATATTATTACCTTGAGTCCCTTATCCGCCTCATAAGCCTTCTTAAGGGTGTCCATTGATTCCTTTAAATTGTAGGGATTGACCTTTTTGATCCATTTGACCCCTGCGCCCTTTAGAGCCTTTTCAATATCCATCCCGACGCCTTCTTGCCTCATATTCTTTCCGGAAGTCGGGTTTTCGTGGTGCCCGGTCATGGATGTCCAGAAGTTCTCAAGTATGATAAGCGTTGCATCCTGGTTGTTGTAGACGGCGTTTGTAATACTTGTCGTAAGCCCGCTGTGCCAGAATGTTCCATCTCCCATAAATGAAATTACCCTTTTGTTTGCCATTCGAGAGAGGGCACTCGCAGATGCAAGCCCGATTCCCATTCCTGTGATGGAATTGCTAAGGTCAAACGGAGGGAGTCCGCTCATGGAGTAGCATCCGATATCGGACGCGTAGTAGGATTTCCCATAGTCATCCTCAAGAATTTTTATTGCTGTAAAAATCGGTCTTTCCGGGCAGCCCGTGCAAAAGACGGGGTTTCTCTTTGTAACAGGCTCTTTAAGGAAATTTGCCGCCTTTTCCTTGTGCTTTGCAATGCGTTCACTCTTTTCTTGAATCCTTTCTCTTTCATATACAGAGGTTGTGTTCTTAAGAAGGAAACTGCCTATGTCCTTGATTATGTGATCCGGTGTGTATTCCCCCGCTTCGGGAAGTATATCTTTGCCAAATATTTCAACCTCACCCAGCTTTGCTCTCTGTGCAATTGCCCTTATCTGCTCCTCAATCAGGTTGGGCATTCCTTCCTCAACTATAAGTACGGCCTTCTTACCGCGCAGAAAATCGGTGATTTCTTCAGGGACGAGCGGATGTATAACGTTCAGATTGAGTATGGGGATTCTGCTCTCGCCGTAGAGATTAGCCTCACCCAGGTTGTAAAGGCATCTCATCATGGAATTAAATATCATGCCATGTGTGATTATTCCCAGACTATTGTCATTGCCCTCTATGACTTCGTTTAGCTTTCTTTCTAAAATGAATTTTCTTGCGGCGGGAATTCTTTCGGAGAACTTCTTTCTCTCCTGGTCAAATGTAAATGGCGGAAGGGGAATTTTATTTAAGTTTGTGGGTAGGTCATTGAGCGGATTCAGCATACTTATTTTGGGCTGCACGTTATCCTTGCACGCTATCTTTCCTCTTATGTGGGCGACCCTTGTGGACAGGAGAAACATCACGGGCATATTCGTATATTCGGAGAGGTTAAACCCTTCTTCAACCATGTTTGCTAGGTGCTGAAGATCCCCCCTTGGGTCAATCACAGCCATTGTGGATTTGAGCGCAAATGGGAGTGCCCTTTCCGCAACGCACGTGCTATCGCAGCCATAATCCTCTCCCACGATTATCATAGCCCCGCCAGTTACGCCCGATGAAGAGATATGCGAAAGGGCATCTGATGCGACGTTTGTTCCCACGATTTTCCAGTTTACTGAGCCACGAATCGGATAATTAATGGATGCCGAAAGGAGCGCAGCTGCTGAGGCCTCATTTCCTGAGCAGTCGAAGTATATCCCCATTTCCTTTAATACGGGTTCATAAGCGTCTGAGATGGCATCAATTAAGCCCGCGGTAGGCGAGCCGGGATACCCGCCCAGGTAGCTCACCCCGGATTGAAGGAAGGCTTTGAGTATTACAAGAGTCGCATCGCCGTAGAAGGTTTTTCCATGACCGTATTTCAGTTGCTCTATTATCTCTTTGGAATAGTTACTGCCCATTTTCTCTCCCTATCCTCCACTTACCGGATTCCAATAACTCTACCAGAAGACAGGGGAATATTCCAGTGATTTCTGGTTTTGGTTGAGAATTTTATATACCTAAGTCTCTATAATTCTTTATGAATTGTTAATTTAAGTTGTTTTCTTAATAATATAAAAATATTCGCTTAGCACCTCTTCTTGCTCTTCGTTTACGGCGTGATAAGGTCTTTTCTCTCTTACGAGATTCAGGGCGTTGCCTGGTTCCATTCCCAGGTGGACCAGATAGGCTGCGAGCATCAGGTTGGTTCTCCCCATGCCCGCATAGCAGTGGACTACAACCTGCCTTTCTTCCCGGATCTCCTCGTCAACAAACCTTACGAACTCTTCAATATCGGCAAGCCGCGGGGCCTTAAAATCCCTTATGGGAATGTGTTTTACTCTAAATCCATCGTAATTCCAGGCATACTCCTCAAGATTTACGATTACACTAATCCCCCTGCCCTTTAGAAAGTCCAAGTCTTCTTCCAATCTCCGGAGTAGGCCTGGTCTTTCCATTCCAGCAAGCCTCCCCGAAATTATCCAAGAAAATCGCTCAGGCATTATTGGTTCCTTTTGTAAACCTTGGCTAAATATCCGCTACTGTTTTCAGCCGCGCCACAAAAATATCCGCCTGTCTCGTGGGTTCGGGGATTCTGTATCCCTTGGTGCACTGACGCGTAATTTTTAGAGCGGTTCCCAGCTCTATTTTGTGACCGATTGAAACAAAAACGGGGTTCGTTCCCTTCTTGGTTCTCAATACGGCTCCAATGGTATTTCCCGTGCGCGGGGCGACAAGGGGAGTCCATGCACCGTTGCTATCAGGCGGTTCATTGTATTTACCATAGAGCCTCTGCTTCGCTACACCTATTGAAGGAATATCGAGTATCACCCCTACGTGACTTGCAATTCCAAGCCCGCGTGGGTGGGCTATTCCCTGTCCATCAACCATGAGGACGTCGGGCTTATTTTGGAGCTTCATGAAGGTTTCAAATATTGCAGGCCCTTCTCTAAATGCGAGGAGTCCAGGTATATAGGGGAATCGCTCATCAACTCTTGATGAAACTCGTTCAATTTCCCGGAGTTCGGGGTATGAAAAGACAATTATGCCGCACACGAGTTTTTCCTCATCTCGGATCTGTGCCAGGTCTACACCGGCTATTGTCTTTACCTCTTTGAACCCATTTCGAGTAATGACTTTTCTTTGTAAATCCCTCTGAATGGCTTCGGCTTCTTCACGAGAAAGGGGCGTACTGCGATAGAAATTGACCCATTTTTCCTTTTCAGTGGAGTCCATATATTTCATTTATGATTCTTTTGAATCTGGGAGCATAGATTATCTCAAAGGTCTCTTCCTTTCCAGGAAAGAGCCTCAAAGCAAAGTCTTTTACCTTTATAAAGTGCTCTAATGCCTCATCTCTTGTCATCTTTCCCTGTGAGATAAGAGATATTGTGAGGTCAACCATGAATCTCAGCGTTCTTATCTTTTTATTTTCTTCTGCTATCTCCTGAGGGGTTGGCTTCTTTTCTTCCATGTCCTTCTTCTTTGTGAGCTGTATTTAATCTTAATTATACTACCATTTCTCCGTGAAAATGTCGCATATCAAGGTTTGACTTGCACCGGCTTTTTCTTTATATTCCTCACTATGAAAAATATGAGAAAGTAGATCTAGGAAAAGCTATTTGATTACTCAATCTCACTCAGTTTCCCAAGCAACTCTTCCATCTTCTGCTTTTTGAGGGAAAGCTCTTCGAATTTTTCTCTTTCCTTCTCAACTACCTCTTCGGGGGCGCGCTCAAGGAAGTCGGGGTTTGAGAGTTTCTTTTGGGAAAGCTCTACGTCTTTTGAAACCTTCGAGATTTCACGCTTTATCCTTTCGGTCTCCTTTTCAACATCAATCAATCCCTCCACAGGCAGAAAAATCTGAAGGCCGCTTATTACCTGAGCAATAGCCTTTTTGGGCTTTTCTTTTTGAGAAAACTCAATCGAGGCTTTTGCCAAGTTGAGTATAGAGTTCTCGTTCCTTTTAATCGTTTCAAGAACCGTTTTGTTATCGGGAATCAGAATAACATTGACCCGATTTGAAGGATGTACACCGACTGTAGCCCTTAGATTCCTTATGGCAACTATAACCTGTTTGATAAACTCAATCTCATTATAAGCCTCTTCATAAATCTCGTCCTCGTTAAAATTAGGATAGGAGCTAATGGATATGCTTTCAGGAGACTCATCGCTAAGTTCACGAAGCCTCTGATAAATCTCTTCGGTTATAAAAGGGGAAATGGGATGGAGAATTCGCAGGGCGGATGACAGGACTTTTACCAAGACGGCTTGCGTTTTTTCTCTTGCTTCCAAATTGTTTAACATCGGCTTTACAAGCTCTATATACCAATCGCAGAAATCGCTCCATACAAATTGATAGATTGTGCGCGCTACCTTATCAAACTCGTACTTATCAAGGGCATCCTCTGCCCCTTTTATGGTCCTATTAAGATTTGTGAGAATCCATTTGTCAGGTGTGGAAAGGCTTGAATTAAGGGCGAACGCAAGGTTCGCCCCTACATTGCCCAGATTCATAAACACGAATCTCGAAGCATTCCAGATTTTATTCATAAAGTTTCTGTAGCCCTCTATAACAGAAAGGGAAAGCCTTATATCCCTCCCCTGAGCGGCAAGGGCAGTGAGGCTGAACCTTAGAGCATCGGCCCCAAATTCGCCCATTATATCGAGCGGGTCAATGACGTTCCCCCTGGTTTTACTCATCTTCTCGCCCTTTTCATCCCTTATAAGGGCGTGAATATAAACATCTCTAAACGGCACCTCCCCCATGAATTCGAGCCCCATCATCATCATTCTCGCAACCCAGAAAAAGAGAATGTCAAAGCTCGTGACGAGAACGGATGTGGGATAGAAAATACGAAGCTCTTCCGTTTGGTTGGGCCATCCCAGCGTACTAAAAGGCCATAGCGCAGAGCTAAACCAGGTATCAAGGACATCAGTTTCCTGCTCAATTTTATAAGACGCGCAGTGCTCGCATACTTTCGGCTCATCTATTGAAACGGTTATTCCATCACAATCCTTACAAATCCAGGCCGGAATCCTGTGTCCCCACCAGATCTGCCTTGATATGCACCAATCCCTGATATTCCTCATCCACTCGAAGTATGTGCTCTTCCACCCCTCGGGAATAATCCTTGTCCTGCCATCCTCTACCGCCTGAATCGCAGGCTCAGCAAGGGGCTTCATCCGCACAAACCACTGAAGGGAAAGCATTGGCTCAACCACAGTACCACACCTGTAGCACTTTCCTAGTTGGAGAGAATAATCCTCTATCTTTTCGAGAACACCCTCTTTCTCGAGATCCTCAACAATCCGTTTCCTGCATTCGAATCTATCGAGTCCCTTGTATCTTCCGGCGTTCTCATTCATCACACCTTTAGAATCCATAATCTGAACTCTCTGAAGGTTATGCCTGTTCCCTATCTCAAAATCTGCAAAGTCGTGAGCCGGTGTGATTTTTAGAGCACCCGTTCCCATATCCATATCCACACCCTCATCAGCAATTACGGGAATTCTTCTGCCCACAACGGGAAGTATTAATTCCTTACCAATAATCCCTTTAAACCTTTCGTCATTGGGATTGACAGCAATGGCGGTATCTCCCATCATTGTCTCCGGCCTTGTTGTCGCAACAACTATATAGCCATCCGAAGACGCCAATGGATACCTGAGATAGTAGAGCTTTCCTTTTGTGTCCTCTCGTGTGACCTCCAAATCGGAAAGAGCCGTCTCACAACGGGGGCACCAGTTTACAAGATAATATCCCCTGTAAATAAGCCCATCTTTATAGAGCCTCACAAAGACCTCTTTTACGGCAAGCGAAAGCCCCTCGTCCATCGTGAATCTCTCTCTCGACCAGTCGCAAGAGGCACCGAGTCTCTTTAGCTGCTCTATAATCCTCTTTCCATAAAGCTCCTTCCATCTCCACACCCTTTTTATAAATTCCTCCCTGCCCAAATCCTCTCGTTTGACCCCCTCCTTACGGAGCTCCCTCTCGACAACTGTCTGAGTGGCAATTCCCGCATGGTCCGTTCCGGGAACCCAGAGTGCATTAAAACCCTTCATTCTCTTATATCGGGTTAAAATATCCTGAAGCGTATTATTTAAGGCGTGTCCTACGTGGAGAGAGCCTGTTACGTTGGGAGGAGGAATAACAATTGAGAATGGGGGCTTAGAAGATTTGGTAGAAGCGTGAAAGTAGCCCCTCTCAATCCAAAATCTGTACCACTTATCCTCCACCCTTTTGTGGTCATAGGTCTTCTCTATCTCGGTTTTAGGAGTGCCTTCCATTTATTAGGGTTATTTGTCGTGGTCTGTAAGGGCGAGGCATGCCTCGCCCCTCTACTAATTCTAATTTACTGTTTCTGTTCAACGGGAGCGGGAATCGGTATCTCTGGCACCTGAACCTCAACGTCTATATTCCTATACATGGGAAGACCAGTGCCAGCAGGAATTAATCTTCCCATAATCACGTTCTCTTTGAGCCCTCTAAGATAGTCTACTTTTCCTTCACATGCCGCCTCGGTAAGTACCCTCGTGGTTTCCTGGAATGACGCCGCGGAGAGCCAGCTATCCGTGCTAAGAGAGGCTCTCGTAATACCGAGGAGAAGCGGCTCTGCTGTAGCGGGTTTTCCACCCTGAGAAGATACCCTTTCATTTTCTTCAAAGAAGACGAGCCTCTCGACAGGTTCTCCCACAAGAAACGTGGTATCACCCGGGTCTTTAATTCTTACGCGCTTTAGCATCTGTCTTACTATGGTCTCTATGTGCTTATCGTTAATTTTGACGCCTTGGAGCCTGTAGACCTGTTGAATCTCATCTACAAGGTATCTGGCAAGGGCTTTTTCGCCCCGAATCCTCAGAATGTCGTGTGGATTTACGGCCCCATCAACAAGCTGATCTCCCGCCCTTACGCGCTCGCCGTCCCTAGTGAGAACATGCTTCCCCCTCGGAACAAGATACTCTTTCGGCTCGCCGACATCGGGTGTTACAACGATCCTTCTTTTTCCCTTTAAATCCTTTCCAAAAGATACAATCCCATCAATTTCGCTCACAATCGCGGGGTCTCTCGGAATCCTCGCCTCAAAGAGTTCTGCAACCCTTGGAAGTCCGCCTGTAATGTCCTTGGTCTTGGATGTTTCCCTTGGAATCTTTGCAAATACATCCCCCGCGTGAACCGTATCGCCTTCGTTCTTTTCAATAATTGCTCCCACAGGAAGCGCATATTGAGAGCTTACCCCCTGTTTATCTGTAACTACTATCGCAGGGTGCAGGTCGGGACTCTTTGATTCAACAACCACCTTTTTGTAAATTCCAGTAACCTCGTCTACCTGCTCCTTCATACTCACCCCTTCTTCAAGGTCCTGAAAGCTTATATGCCCATCAACCTCTGAAATAAATGGAGTCGTGTATGGGTCCCACTCGGCAAGAAGGGTTCCGGCCTTTACCCGGTCGCCCTCTTCAACCCTCAGCTTCGCACCAAGCACAACCGGGTATCTATCGCGCTCATACCCCATTTCATCCACTATTGCTAGAATTCCGGTGCGGTTTATTATAACAAGTCTTCCCTCGTTGTTCCTAACGGATCTTACACCTATGAGTTTCACAACCCCCTCATGTCGGCTCTCAAGCATACTCTCCGCGACTCTCTGGCTTGCCGCGCCTCCAATATGGAACGTTCTCATAGTAAGCTGCGTGCCAGGCTCTCCAATTGACTGAGCCGATATAATTCCTACAGCCTCCCCGATGTTTACGAGTGTTCCTCTTGAAAGATCCCTTCCATAGCAGAGCACACACACGCCGTGTCGGGCCTCGCATGTGAGAACAGACCTGATTCTTACCTCGGTAATGCTCGCCGCCTCATCAATCGCATTTGCCGCCATCTCGTCTATCTCTTGGTTTGCTCTCACTATGATCTTCCTTGTAGCAGGGTCTCTTATATCCTCGAGGGCAACGCGCCCAAGTATCCTCTCTCCAATTCTGTCTATAATTTCTCCACCTTCGATAAGCGCTCCCACAGTAATACCGTCAATTGTGCCGCAGTCGTATTCGGTTATCGTAACGTCTTGAGCCACGTCAATAAGCCTTCTTGTAAGGTATCCAGCGTTTGCAGTTTTTAACGCCGTATCGGCAAGCCCCTTCCTCGCGCCGTGAGTTGATATAAAGTACTGAAGCACTGTAAGTCCCTCGCGGAAATTCGATGTAATGGGCGTCTCGATAATTTCCCCCGATGGCTTTGCCATAAGTCCTCTCATTCCCGCAAGCTGACGCACCTGAGTCTGGCTTCCCCTTGCCCCTGAGTCAACCATCATGTAAATGGGATTGGCACTGGGCATAGTAACCTCATTGCTGCCATCGTGTTTTAGAACGTCAACCGATAGCTCTTTCATCATCTCCTGAGCGACCTCATCGCTCGTCTTTGCCCATATGTCAATTACCTTGTTATACCTTTCACCATCCGTGATGAGTCCCTGAGAGTACTGAGTCTGAACCTTCATCACCTCTTCGTAAGCCTTCTGTATCAGATCTTCTTTTTTCTTTGGAACCCTCATATCATCAATCGAGATTGAAATCCCGGCTCGGCTCGAATACTGGAATCCAAGCGTTCTTAGCCGGTCTGCAAGAATCACAGTGCTTTTGCCCCCCGCCATTCTGAAGCAACTATCTATCAACTCCTCAATGGCACGCTTTGTCATCAGTTTATTTACAAGCTCAAAGGGAACCTCTTTGCGAACCTCTTCGGGCATAATCTCATAAAGAAGTATTCTTCCCACAGTAGTTTCATAAATCCTCCCTTCAATTCTCACACGAATCTTGGCATGAATCCCTATTTCGCCCGAATCATAAGCCATTCTCACCTCTTCGACTGAAGAGAACGCCTTACCTTCCCCCTTCTCAAAAGGTACCTCCCTTGTCATGTAGTAAACGCCCAGAACAATGTCTTGAGTAGGAAGTATTATTGGTTTTCCGTGCGCAGGAGAAAGGATATTATTCGTTGACATAACAAGTGCCCTGCATTCGGTCTGGGACTCAACCGAAAGCGGCACGTGTACAGCCATCTGGTCGCCGTCGAAGTCTGCGTTGTACGCGGGGCACACAAGCGGATGAATTTGAATTGCCTTATCTTCAATGAGAATCGGCTCAAATGCCTGAATGCTCAGACGATGAAGCGTAGGGGCACGATTAAGAAGCACGGGATGTTCCTTTATAACCTCATCAAGAGCATCCCAGACAATTGGAGCCTCCTGTTCAACCAGTTTCTTTGCAATCTTTATAGTCTGAGCGTTTCCCCATCCTTCTAATTTCTGATATATAAATGGCCTAAAAAGCTCAAGAGCCATCTGCTTAGGCAGACCGCATTGGTGAAGCCTAAGTTCGGGCCCGACGACAATGACAGAACGCCCGGAATAATCTACCCTTTTTCCAAGGAGATTTTGACGGAATCTCCCCTGCTTCCCCTTTATTATGTCGCTTAGACTCTTTAGGGGGCGGTGATTATGGCCGAGAACAGGTCTGCCGCGCCGTCCGTTTTCAAAAAGGGCGTCTACCGCCTCTTGAAGCATCCTTTTTTCATTTCTAATAATGATGTCAGGCGCTCCAAGCTCCAGGAGTTTTTTGAGCCTGTTGTTTCTATTTATAACACGCCGATAGAGATCGTTTAGGTCGGACGTAGCAAACCTTCCGCCATCAAGAGGAACAAGGGGCCTTAGGTCGGGAGGGAGTATAGGGATCCTTGTAAGAACCATCCATTCAGGACGATTTCCAGATTGCCTGAATGCCTCGACAATTCTCAGCCTCCTTGCAATCCTCGCCTTCTTTACTGGAGAGGTCGTCTCCTTCATTTCTATCCTCAACTGCTGAAAGAGTTCAACTAGATCTATCTTCTTTAGCATCTCTCTAATCGTCTCGGCACCCATTCCAACCTTAAATGAGGGGCCATATTCCTCAAGCGTCTTTCTGTATCTGTCTTCACTTAGAACCTCGGCAAATCTAAGAGGTGTCGCACCGGGATCAAGAACAACATAAGCCTCGTAGTAGAGAACCCTTTCTAAATCCTTAAGAGTCATGTCGAGGAGCATACCGATTCGACTGGGTATGCTCCTTAAAAACCAGATGTGTGCAACGGGCGACGAAAGCTCGATATGGCCCATCCTCTCGCGCCTTACTTTGCTCGATATTACCTCAACGCCGCACTTCTCGCACGTGTGACCTCTGTGTTTTAGCCTCTTATATTTTCCACAGAGGCATTCGTAATCCTTTACAGGACCGAATATCTTCGCACAGAATAGCCCACTCCTTTCAGGTTTAAACGTTCTATAGTTTATAGTCTCAGGTTTTTTTACCTCACCGGATGACCATTCCTTGATCTTATCCGGAGAAGCAATCGAAATCTTTACTGCCGTATAATCCGACGGATTTTTTGGTTTCTCAAAAAGTGTGTCTATATCCACTTTTACCTCCCTTACTCAATTTATCAAAAAGAGAAATCATGACTTTTAATTGCAAAAATGTACGACTCTGTAGGGGCACATCGCAACGTACCTCTACTCTTAAAACCTCAATATCAGTCTCTTAATGTCTTTTCCCTTGACTTCTGTCCCGCTCTTCCCTCGGCGCCTGTGGCGAACGCCTCACCTTTACCTAGGGCATGTTTCGTCGGAGCACCTGCGGTGAGACTGTCCAATCCGTCACTTTCAACTAGGTCAATATTGAGCGCCAGTGCCTGAAGCTCTTTTACAAGAACCTTGAATGACTCGGGAAGGCCCGGCTCAAAATTCATATCGCTCTTTACAACGGAATCAAATATTCTGGTCCTTCCAACTACGTCGTCTGATTTTACGGTGAGGAACTCTTGAAGCGTGTAGCCCGCTCCATAGGCCTCAAGAGCCCATACCTCCATCTCTCCAAGCCTCTGGCCTCCAAAATGGGCTTTGCCACCGAGGGGCTGCTGAGTAACAAGGGAATAAGGCCCTATTGCCCTTGCGTGAATCTTGTCCTCTACGAGGTGGTGGAGTTTGAGCATGTACATAACACCAACTGTGACCTTTTGATCAAACGGCTCCCCCGTGCGCCCATCAAAGAGGATTGTTTTCCCATCCTCCGGAAGCCCGGTTGATCTGAGCATGTCCTTTACCTCTTTCTCAGTCGCGCCGTCAAACACAGGAGACTCAATAGGTACTCCTTCATTTAGCCTCTTTGTGAACTCTAACACCTCTTCATCGCTCATCTCATCTATAAACCGTCTAATCTCTTTTGATTCATAAATCTCTTTGAGCTTCCTTCTGAGTGAAGCCGGGCTGAACTCACGCTCAATATACTCGTTTAGCTGACGTCCAACCTCCTTTGCAGCCCAGCCGAGGTGGGTCTCAAGGATTTGCCCCACATTCATTCGTGAAGGAACTCCCAGTGGGTTTAATACCATATCAACAGGGGTTCCATCGGGCAGATAGGGCATATCCTCTTCAGGGAGAATCTTTGATATAACCCCCTTATTGCCGTGTCTTCCCGCCATCTTATCCCCTACCTGGAGCTTTCTCTTTACTGCAACGTGCACCTTTATGATCTTTAAGACCCCCGGCGGAAGCTCGTCGGGCCGGGTGAGTTTCTGTATTCTCTGATCGTATACCAATTTCACCAAATCAATCTGCTCAAGCGTTCTTTCAATCGTTCTTTTGACCTCGTGCTCGATTGACTCTCCCTTCTCAACGCTAATGTCGGCAAGCTTTTCAAATGGAATGCTATTGAATACTTCTTCGGTTATCTCATCTCCCCTTTTGATCAACGTTTTTCTGTTTATTATGAACCTTTGCGACGCAACCTTACCGAGAAGAAGCGATTTTATCCTTTCAAAAGCACCCTCTTTGAGAATCTTTATTTCGTCGTCTCTATCCTGTCTGAGACGCGCTATCTCAAAATCCTCTATGCTTTTTGCCCTCTCATCTTTATCTACCATCCTCGAGGTAAGCATCTTCACATCTATTACGGTGCCATAAACCCCCGGGTTGGCTCTAAGAGACGTGTCCTTTACATCCCCCGCTTTATCTCCAAATATGGCCCTTAGTAGCCGCTCTTCAGGGGAAAGCTGAGTCTCCCCTTTTGGAGAGATCTTTCCAACGAGAATGTCTCCGGGCTTCACTTCGGCTCCGATTCTTATTATCCCGCTTTCATCCAAGTCCTTGAGTGTTTCCTCGCCAACATTGGGTATATCTCTTGTTATCTCCTCGCGCCCGAGCTTTGTCTCGCGTGCCACACACTCAAATTCCTCAATGTGAATGGAGGTAAATTTATCCTCTTTAACCAGCCTCTCGCTCATAAGAATCGCGTCTTCAAAGTTATACCCACCCCAGGGCATAAATGTTACCAATACATTCTGTCCAAGAGAAAGCTCGCCGTGGTCTGTCGAAGGACCGTCGGCAATAACATCTCCCTTGCTAACCGCTTGTCCCTTTTTGACAACGGGCCTTTGATTCCAGCATGTGTTCTGATTCGATTTTTGAAACTTAATCAGGTTATAAATGTCAACTCCGGCATCATTGCCCCCATCGCTTGAGACCCTTATGACAATTCTCGCTGCATCCACGTACTCGACAATACCATCTCTTGCCGCAAGCACCGCAACGCCCGAATCCCTAGCTACCGTTTTTTCAAGACCCGTTCCAACAAGAGGGGCAGTAGTGCGAATAAGTGGAACAGCCTGGCGCTGCATGTTCGATCCCATAAGGGCGCGGTTTGCATCATCGTGCTCAAGAAATGGAATAAGAGACGCAGAAACAGAGACGAGTTGGGCAGGAGAAACATCCATAAGCTCAACCTTGTCGCGCTCGACCATGAGGAACTCTCCCCTGTAGCGCGCCGAGACAAGCTCGGATTTAAAACGCCCATCTTCATCTAAGGGGGCATTTGCCTGAGCTATTCTGTATTCCTCTTCTTTAAGAGCGTTCAAATAGATGATCTCATTCGTTACCCTTCCGTTTTTTACAACCCTGTAAGGAGTTTGTATGAATCCGTATTCATTTACCTTTGCGTATGTGCTGAGGCTAGAGATAAGACCGATATTAGGCCCCTCAGGTGTCTCAATCGGGCATATTCTTCCATAGTGGGAGGCATGAACATCGCGGACCTCAAACCCCGCGCGTTCCCTTGTAAGACCGCCAGGACCAAGGGCACTCAACCTCCTTTTGTGCGTGATTTCAGAGAGCGGATTTGTTTGATCCATAAACTGGGAAAGCTGTCCCGTAGCAAAGAACTCCTTTACAACAGCTATAACGGTTTTTGGAATAAGAAGCTCACTCGGCATGAAATTCTCTACGGCCTGATACCCCATCTTCTCTCTTACAGACCTCGCAAGCCTCTCAAGCCCGTGATAGAAGCGGTCTTCTACGAGTTCTCCCACAGTGCGCACCCTTCTGTTTCCCAGATGGTCAATATCGTCGATTGTTACTGTACGTACTACCTTCTTTCCAGAGTAATCAATATCCTCGATTGTTCCCCTACCACCTTTGAGGTAAAGAAGATACTTAATTGTCCTCATTATATCTTCTTTTGTAAGGGTAAATACATCATCCGAAACCGGAGAACCAAGTTTATAGTTCATCTTGACGCGCCCCACCTTAGAGAGCCTGTATGTGTCAGGATTAAAGAACAAGTTATTGAAAAAGTTCTCCGCAACGCTGGGTGTTGGCGGGTCTGTGGGCCTGAATTTCTTATAGATTTCCACAATCGCATCCTGAGGGGTTTTAACCTTATCGGCTAAAACGGTGTTTCTAAGGGATGAGACTACATTGACGTTATCTATATAGAAAACCCTAAACTCCTTTATCCCACGCGCCATTACCTCTTTGAGTTTTTCTTCCGTAATCTCCTCATTGAAATTAATTATCACCTCTCCGGTTTTTTCATCCACTATATCGTCGGCAGATGGCCTATCCACTATGTCGGTTATCTGGATTGGAATCCTATCTATTCTCGCCTGATTTAGCTTTTCAATGAGATTTCTTACGAATTTTCTGCCCTTTTTAACAATAACGTCACCCGTTTTAGGGTCTAATATGTCAGTGCTCGATCTCTGAAAAAAGAGGATCTCCGGATCAACACTCTTTTTTATCCCATCGTGTTCAAAATAGACCGTTTCGGTCGGGTAGAAGTAGAGCATTATCTCTTTGGCGCTGTATCCAAGGGCTTTCAAAAGCACGGAGACGAGAAATTTCTTCTTCCTATCAATCCTTACGTGGAGAAGGTCTTTAGAGTCAAATTCAAAATCGAGCCATCTCCCATCTTGTGGAACGATTCTTGCCGAGAAAGAAACTCTTCCAGTAGTTTGGTCTTTTTTTACCTGGTCAAAAAACACCCCTGGTGAGCGGTGGAGCTGATTAACAATTGCCCTCTCAGTGCCATTTACAATGAAGGCACCGTTTGATGTCATAAGTGGAATCTCACCAAAGTAAACCTCCTGTTCCTTTACGTCTCTTATCGTACGTCCGTCACCCGATTCGGAAGGCACACTCCAGATTACAAGGCGAAATGTCACATAAAGCGGAGCGACGTAAGTGTAGCCTTTCATACGGCACTCATTTGGTTCGTGCTTGGGTTTATCAATACGATAGCTCACGTACTCAAGAGACGCCCTCTGATTATAATCCTCAATGGGGAATACGCTTTTGAATGCGCGGTGAAGTCCTATATTCTTTCTCTCTTCAGGTCTTACGTCAGCTTGAAGGAAATCACCATAGGATTTAATCTGAACCTCAAGAAGATGCGGCACATCAAGAACCGCCGGTATTTTTGAAAAACTCTTTCTTAATTTATACGATTCTACTCCCTCAAAACGCAAATTAGAACTCAATTTATCTCTCCCCCTTTTCTTTAATTTCAAACTCAAAAAAGGCCCCAAAAATGACAAAAATCCCTAATCTAAAGGGATAGACCTTTATTCTTTCCTGACCAACCTCTTGTCTTGAGTCCATTGAATGGAACTGCCGGTCAGTTATCTCTCTTCCTCCTGACCCAACTATTTATCTTCTCCCGATCAAGCCCTTTTAGCTCAACTGTTTCAAACACAGGTAGCAAGTCTTCTTACTATAAGCCTGAATAGTAACCCAAATTGCCAAATAAACGTAAGTCACTAATCATGTAATACCTGATTGATCGAGTGATACAAATGGTCAGTTACTATGTCTCGTAATCGCTTGGGTCCCAATCTTTCCAGTATATTTTAACTGATTTCTACCGTTGCTCCAGCCTCTTCCAATTTCTTTTTCATAGCTTCCGCTTCTTCTTTCTTTACACCTTCTTTTACAGTCTTAGGAGCACCTTCTACAAACTCTTTAGCCTCTTTAAGACCAAGCGCAGTAAGTTCCCTTACAACCTTAATCACTTGAATCTTATTGTCTCCTGCGGCTTTCAGAACCACACTGAACTCCGTCTTTTCAGCCTCGGCTGCCTTCGCCTCAGCCGCTCCAGCACCAGCCGCGGAAACCATCGCCACTTGAGGAGCAGCAGCTTTTACACCAAACTTCTCCTCAATCTCTTTTATTAACTCCGAGATCTCAAGCATACTTGCACGTTCGATATATGAAATAACATCAGCTCTCGTAACCTCTGCCATTTTTCTTAAAGCCTCCTTTGCATTTCACTAGGACGGTATCATCCCGCTCCTAATTTTTATTCGCTTTTTTCTTTCATCTCTTTGACCGCACCAAGAGCGTAAAGTAAACGTCTCTGAACCTCCATAAGCGTTCCCATAAGGTTGGAAATGGGGCTTGAGAGAAGACCCAGAAGCTGCGCTAGAAGCATCTCTCTTGATGGAAGCTGAGACAGCTTTGACACCTCATCAACCCCTATTATTTTACCTTCGACAATCCCACCCTTTAGTTTAAGCACGGGCAATTCTTTAACGGATTCTGTAAAGACCTTGGCAATTGACACAGGGTCTTCTTTGCATATAGCAACCGCCGTTGGACCGTCAAACAGATCTTTTATCTTCTCAACATCAGTTTCATGAGATGCAATTTTAAGAAGAGTGTTCTTTGTAACCCTAAAGTCGGCCTTTGCCTTTTTAAGGCGGCGCCTCAGTTTCTCCATATCTTTTACAGAAAGCCCCTTGTATTCTACGACAAAGAGAGAGGGATTAGTCTTAAATCTCTCACCAAGCTCTCTTACGAGTTCCTGCTTTTCAGCCTTGCTTAACATCATTCCACTCCTTGACCAGGCATTAAGAATTTCGGGATGTAACTAATTCCCAATTACCAGTTCCTGATTATGCCGCTACTTCAAACTCCTTCAGTGCATCGCGGATGCTTACCGGGTCGACCTTTATTCCCGGACCCATGGTGTTTGAAATCACGATTTTTCTAATGAATGTTCCCTTTGAAGAAGAGGGCTTCATCCTTGTGATTGTATCCATAAACACAAGAAAATTGTCCCTGAGCTTAGCCGGACCGAAAGAAACCTTTCCAATCGGGCCATGAACCACTCCACCCTTATCGTTCTTAACCTCGATCCTGCCCGCTTTTGCCTCTTTTACGGCCTTTGCCACTTCAAACGTTACGGTGCCCACCTTTGGGCTTGGCATAAGTCCCCTTGGACCGAGAACCTTACCAAGTCTCCCAACAAGGCTCATTATATCCGGTGTCGCAATCGTAACCTCAAAGTCAAGCCAGTTCTCTTTAGAAATCCTCTCAATCAAGTCTTCAGCGCCAACATAATCCGCTCCGGCTTCCTGTGCCTCTTTAACCTTTTCTCCCTTTGTAAAAACCAGCACCCTTACGCTTCTACCCGTTCCATAAGGCAAAACCACCGCGCCCCGAACCTGCTGGTCGGCCTGGCGCGGGTCAATTCCGAGTTTAACTGTAGCTTCGACAGTCTCATCAAACTTAGCGGTCTTGGTTTTTCCAATAAGATCTATCGCCTCTTCAACAGTATAGAGTTTTGTCGGATCAACCTTCTCTCTAACTTGTATGTACTTTTTACCCCTTGCCATTATCTGTCTCCTTAAGTTAAGAATGTCATTGCGAACACATTCGCTTATCTCAGTGTAAACCCCGTGAACCAATCTAAAACAAAAGGAGATTGCTTCATCGCTGTCGCTCCTCGCAATGGCCTCCCTACTTCTTTACGCAACGTCAATTCCCATGCTCCTTGCCGTTCCTTCAACTATTTTCATTGCGGCCTCGACATCATTGGCATTGAGGTCAGGGAGTTTCAGATTCGCTATTTCTCTTATCTGAGCTTTCGTTACTTTCCCTTTCTTCACCCTTGGCACCTCGCCCGAACCCTTATCAATACCAGCAGCTTTTTTAAGCAGATATGATACAGGAGGGGTCTTGATTATAAATGAAAACGACCTGTCTGTGTAAACAGTTACGATAACGGGCAAAATACCATCCATCTTCGATGTCTGCGCATTAAACCCTTTGCAGAACTCCATTATGTTTACCCCTCTTTGTCCAAGAGCAGGACCTACAGGAGGCGAAGGCGTCGCCTTTCCCGCAGGGACCAGAAGTTTTACCTCTCCGATTACCTTTTTCATCCTATATCTTCTCCACTTGGTTAAAATCCAACTCTATCGGCGTTGTCCTGCCAAATATGGTAACAAGAACCTGAACCTTTCCCTTTTCAGGCTTTACCTCTTCAATAACACCGGAAAAATTCGCAAAAGGGCCCTCTATGACCCTTATAGTCTCTCCCTTTTCAAACGTAAACTTCGGCTTTGGTTTCAGAGTTCCTTCCTCTATCTGCCTCTTGATCTTCATAACCTCTCTTTCATCTATATCAGGAACCGAATCGGGGTCAATCTTTCCTTCTTTGAGTTTGCCACCTACAAACCCTATCACCTTCGGTATATTTCTTATAAAATGCCAGCTTCTGTCATTAAGTTCCATATTGACCAGGATATATCCGGGGAAAAACCTCCTAACTGAGGTCTTTTTCCTTCCAGCTTTTGTCGGCTCAACTATAGTCTCAGTCGGAATTAAGACTTCGTGAATTAAATCCTCAAGCCCCTCTAACTTGACCCTCTCTTCAATTAATGCTTTTACCCTATCTTCAAAACCGGTATTTATATGAACCACATACCACCTTCTCTTAGTCATACGTATTCCTTCATTATTCGCTAGGTCAGAATATACTTAACCATTAATGAAAATAAAAAGTCTATTAATCCCAAAAAAGATGCAAGAAGAATGGAAATAAAAATTACGGCTCCAGTCGAGCGCACGGTTTCCTTCACCGCTGGCCACGATATGCGCTTCATCTCAACTTGAACATCCTTGAAAAACTGTATCGTTCTATCTACTAGTTCCCTTACCTTTTCCATCTATTTCCCTTTAATTCTCATCAATTATTACAGGGCAGGAGGGACTCGAACCCCCAACCGCTGGATTTGGAGTCCAGTGCTCTACCAAATTGAGCTACTGCCCTTGAGTTGTGCACTTCTCAACGATAAGGTTTTTCTCCTGTAACTTACTTTGTTTCCTTATGAAGGGTGTGATGTTTGCACCATCTGCAGTACTTCTTGAGTTCTATTTTCTCCTTGTGGTTCTGCTTATTCTTCTTCGTTGAATAATTCCTTCTCTTACAGTCGCTACAAGCAAGGGCAATAACTACTACATTATCTCCCATTCAGAGCACCTCATTGAATAATTTTAGTAACGACACCAGCCCCAACAGTCCTACCACCCTCCCTTATTGCAAACCTCAACCCCTCTTCCATCGCCACGGGTGATATCAACTCCACATCCATATTTATGTTATCCC
>Ga0209810_1000321_pt1 | contig 118767 bp, 119 predicted proteins | sample Coa_R1_7_FD_187159 | JGI IMG/M metagenome (GOLD analysis project Ga0209810, IMG submission 187159) | Surface soil microbial communities from Centralia Pennsylvania, which are recovering from an underground coalmine fire - Coalmine... | ecosystem: Environmental > Terrestrial > Soil >...
CGCGCCGCGCCGCAGCACGGCGTGCGTCGACGCGGCGTCGCCGCCGAGCGCGCCCGGGACGGCGAGCGCCTCCGCGAGGTTGGCGATCGGCGCGAGCCCCGGCCGGACGACCGCGATCCGCCAGCGCGATCCCGCGCCCGCCATGAAGCCGCCGTGGAGCGCGGGCAGCAGCCCGGCGCGGACCAGCGAGGACTTTCCGCTCCCCGAGCCGCCGACCACGGCGACGAACCGCGTGCGCCGCAGCCGTCCGAGCAAATCGTCGAGCTGCCCCTCGCGTCCGAAGAAAAGGTGCTCTTCGTCGGGCTGGAAGGGTCGCAGCCCCGGATAGGGGTTCGTCGCGGCGGGCCGCGCGGCGCTCATCCGGCGCGGCCCACCGCGTTGGCGAGCTGCTCGACGAACGGCGCGAGCACCCAGGTCTCGAACGAACCGAACGCGCGGATCGCGATCGCGTCCTCGTCGGGGAAGCGCTCCTTCTCCGGCGTGCGCGGCTCGGCCAGGACGACGGCCGCGGCCGCGAAAGGCCGGCGGCGGCCGTAGCCGAACGCCTTGCGCAGGTCGCGCAGCTTCGTACGCGCCCACAGCTCCGTCGTCGTGCCGTGATAGATCAGCACCGCGTCGGCCGAGCGCAGGTTCTCTTCGTGGTCTTCGCGCAGCTGCCGCTCGTCGCCGTCCTCGAGCGGCCGGACGACGTCGAAGCCGCAGTCGAACAGCGCGTCTTCGAGCGGGAGCGACGCGGCGAGATCGGCCGGATCGCAGATCAAGTAGACGATGGGCGGGCGCGCGGCGTCGAAAGCGAGCCGCGGGCGCGGCGCCGCCGGGCGGGCGGAGCGCAGGACGTCGAGCGCGGCGCTCTTGAGCGCCTCGAGCGGCGCGACGAGGAGCTGCGCGTCGTCGCGCAGGCGCGCGACGAACGCACACTGCCGCTCGTCGGACGGCTCGACGCCGGGCGGCATCCACGGCAGGCGGCGGAACGTCCGCCGCCGCGCCGCCTCACCCAGCGCGGCGTCGTAGCTGAGGACCGCGACGGAACGTTCGTCTCCGTTCGCGAGCTCGCCGTAGTCCGCGCCGACCGGATGGATCGCGAGCACGCAGCGCGCGAGATCCCGACGCACGTCGTCGAGGTCGCGCGGCTCGTACGCGGGCAGCACGACGTGACCGAACTGCTCGAGCTCGCGGCGGATCCGCTCGCGCTCCTCGCGCAGGTCCGCACCGGCCGTGGCCAGGTAGACGCTGAGCCCGCTCGGCGCCACGACTCGGCCGCCTTCCGCGTCCCCCCTCGTCTCCGTGATGACGACCTCCGGCGAAAATTGCACCCGCCCCGCCGCGACTCGCTTAGTGCCGTTCGAAACGCTGTCCTGCGCGCTCGCTGGGCGGAACGTCCGGGGTCGGCGTAGGCGAAACGGCCGGTCCGGCGGGACCCGCCGGCGGCGCCGGGGACGGCGACGGGCGCGCGTTGCAGAAGTCGCCCGTCACCGGCACCGGCGCGGTCGACGTGAGCCCGAAGTCGAGCGGGAACGACGACGTTCCGTCCGTCATGTACTGGCCGCCGACGGCGAGCGTCTGCCCGGCGTCGAGCGTCCACGACTTCACCAAGTACCGCTGCGTCGCGTCCGAGACGCACGGAACCTGCGTCGGCGCGTCGTCGCCGTCGAACCAGATCGTGGTCGTCGCCCCGCCGCCGGACGGCGTTTCGTAGAGATACACCGTCTGCGGCGCGGCGGTCGGGTTCGAGAGCGTGAGCGCGACCGGACGCAGGACGCCGTAGCCGCCGACCAGAGGACGGCCGCCCGGGCGCAGGTTCGGAAAGCGGATCGCGCCGTCCGGTCCGCGCACGATCCCCGCCTCGAACGGCGGCGGTTCGGGGCCGCCGGCAGCGTACGAGAGCGCGAGCGGAGCGACGTGCGCGACGTCGTAGACGCCGCGCCGCGCGTGCCCGTCGCCGGGAAGCTCCGGCTGCGTGACGAGCGCGGCGGGATCGGTGGCGCCGAGCACGGTGACGATCTGCACGCCGACCGGCGCGCCGGCCAGCAGGCGAACGTCGTAGACGGCGGCGAGCAAGTCGCCCGCGTTCATCGGCGCGCCGTCGAGCGCGACGAGCAGCGGCGCCGTCGCGTCGAGCGCCGCGACGAAGCTCTCCTGCGGCCGGTGCTCGAGCAGGTAGCGCAGCGTCGCGAGGTGCCCCACGTACGGGAACGCGTTCGACGGCCCGGCCACCGCGCCGAGGACCTGGACGCGCGCCGCCCCGTTCGTCGTCAAGGCGAGATAGATCCGGCGCCCGGGGGCGTCGGAGACGTGATAGACGTACGCGCGGACGGGGTGCGCCGCGTCGAGCGTCCCGCGGAACAGCACCCCCTCGACGCCTTGCGGGATGCGCTCCGGATCGTCGCTGTAGAACAGCAGCGCCGGATCGATGGTCGAGAGCGAGGCGACGTCGACGTGGACGTGGGTCGTCCCGGAGACGTCGGCGCTCGGGCCGTTCCCGGCGATCGCAACCGCGGCGAGCGCGTCGAGCGTCGCGCCCGGCGCGAGGGCCGGTGCCGAGACGCTCGCGACCCGGACGCTCGCGCCCGGACGAAGCTGCGCCGCGCGGGCGACCGCGGCCTGAATCTGCGCCTCGACGAACGCCGCGGAGACGCCGCCCGCGAGCTGCACCTCGACGTTCGCGGGGACGACGCCCGCCGGCGGGAGCGGCGGCGGGCTCGGCGACGGCGAGGGAACGCCGGGCGGCGGCGTCGGCGCGCCGGGCGACGGAGCCTCCGAGGGCGTCGCGGAGGGGACGCCCGGTCCGGCCGGCGGCGGCGTCGGACTCTGGGCGAGCGCGGCGCTCGGGAGGGCGAGCAGGAAAGCCGCGAGCGCGGCGATCTTCGATGAAACGATCTGCGCGCCGTACAACCCGCGCGCGCGCCGGACCTGCCGGCTTGACGCGGGCGATCCTTCAGGTCTAAATTGTTGAGGCCGCAAGCAGCGGCTCGGGAGGCGCGATGCGGATCGTCTGCATCGGCGGCGGACCCGCGGGGCTCTTCTTCTCGATCGTGATGAAGAGCGCGCGGCCCGGCGCCCGGATCGAGGTCTTCGAACGGAACCGCGCCGACGACACGTTCGGCTGGGGCGTCGTGTTCTCCGATCAGACGCTCGGCAACATCGCGGCCGCCGATCCGCCGACCTACGAGCGGATCGTCGAAAGCTTCGTCCACTGGGACGCGATCGACGTCCACTTCCGGGGGCGCACGCTCCGCGCGGGAGGTCAGGGCTTCGCCGGGATCGCGCGCAAGCGGCTGCTGCAGATCCTGCAAGCGCGCGCCGCCGAGCTCGGCGTCGAGCTGCACTTCGCGTCGGAGATCGGCGAGGAAGCGCATCCGGAGGCGGATCTGATCGTCGTCGCGGACGGCGCGAACAGCGCGACGCGCCGCCGTCACGCCGAGCGCTTCGGAACGACGCTCGAGGCGCGGCGCAACCGCTACATCTGGCTCGGGACCGAGCAGCAGTTCGCGTCGTTCACCTTCGCGTTCGAGGAGACGCCGCACGGCTGGTTCCAGATCCACGCGTACCAGTTCGACCGCGCGCTCGGAACGGTGATCGTCGAGTGCCGCGAAGAGACGTGGCGTGCCGCCGGGCTCGACCGCGCGAGCACCGCCGAGTCGCTCGCGTTCTGCGAGCGGCTGTTCGCGCCGTATCTCGGCGGCCACCGGCTGATGAGCAACGCCGCGCACCTCGCGAACCCGTGGATCGCGTTCGTGCAGGTCAGCAACGCGCGCTGGTTCGACGGCAACCGCGTGCTGGTCGGCGACGCCGCGCACACCGCGCACTTCTCGATCGGGTCGGGGACGAAGCTCGCGCTGGAGGACGCGATCGGCCTCGCGAAGGCGCTCGCCCGGAACCTCGATCTCACCCGCGCGTTCGAGGCGTACGAGGCGGAGCGGCGCGTCGAGGTGCTGCGGCTGCAGAACGCGGCGCGGAACAGCACCGAGTGGTTCGAGAACGTCGCGCGCTACGCCAGCCTCGAGCCGGAGCAGTTCGCGTACAGCTTGCTCACGCGCAGCCAGCGGCTCTCGCACGACAATTTGCGGCTGCGCGACCGCGCGTACGTCGACGCGCTCGAGCGCTGGCTCGCCGAACGGGCCGGCGCCCCGGCGCCGGCGCCGCCGATGTTCACGCCGTTCCGGCTGCGCTCGCTGGAGCTGCCGAACCGCGTGGTCGTCTCGCCCATGGCGATGTACTCGTGCGTCGACGGGACGCCGAACGACTTCTACCTCGTGCATCTCGGGGCGCGCGCGCAGGGCGGCGCGGGGCTCGTCTTCACCGAGATGACGTGCGTCGCGCCCGACGCGCGGATCTCGCCGGGCTGCGCCGGGATGTACCGCGACGAGCACGTCGCCGCTTGGAAGCGCATCGTCGACTTCGTGCACGCCTGGACGCACGCGAAGATCGCGCTGCAGCTCGGGCACGCGGGACCGAAGGGCTCGACGCAGCGCGGCTGGGAGGAAGCCGACGAGCCGCTGCGCGAGGGGAATTGGCCGCTGATGGCGCCCTCGCCGATCGCCTACGGCGAACGGAATCAGGTGCCGCGCGCGATGACGCGGGACGACATGGAGCGGGTGCTCGCGCAGTTCGTCCGCGCGGCGGAGATGGGCGAGCGCTGCGGCTTCGACCTGCTCGAGCTGCACTGCGCGCACGGCTATCTGCTCTCCAGCTTCATCACGCCGCTCACGAACCGCCGCACCGACGCGTACGGCGGCTCGCTCGAGAACCGGCTGCGCTTCCCGCTCGAGGTGTTCGCCGCGGTGCGCGCGGCGTGGCCGTCGCACAAGCCGATGTCGGTTCGCATCTCCGCCACCGACTGGGTGCCGGGCGGGATCACGCCCGACGACGCGGTCGAGGTGGCGCGTGCCTTCCACGACGCCGGCGCCGACCTGATCGACGTGTCGGCCGGACAGACCTCGCGCGCGGCGCGGCCGGTCTACGGGCGCATGTTTCAGACGCCCTTCTCCGACAAGATCCGGAACGAGCTGCGGATCGCGACGATGGCGGTCGGCAACGTCACCGACGCCGATCAGGTGAACAGCATCATCGCGGCGGGGCGCGCCGATCTCGTCGCGCTGGCGCGCCCGCATCTCGCCGATCCGTACTTCACGCTGCACGCCGCGGCGCAGCTCGGCTACGACGATCAGCCGTGGCCCGAGCAGTACCTCCCCGGCCGCGAGCAGCACCTGCGGAACCTGCGCCGCGCCGCGCAAATCGCGGCCGACGCCGCGGCCGAGGTGACGCGATGACGCCGCGGCGGCACGCGCTCGTCACCGGCGGCGGGCGCGGGATCGGCGCCGCGATCGCGACCGCCCTCGCGGCCGAGGGCGCGCGGCTCACGCTCGTCGGGCGCGATCGCGCGGTGCTCGACGCGCACGCCGCGACGCTGCCGCCGGCGGCGGAGCCGTTCGCCGCCGTCGCGGACGTGACGGACGCCGGCGCGCTCGCGGCGGCGTTCGAGGCGGCGCGCGCGCGGCACGGCGACGTCGAGATCCTCGTCTGCAACGCGGGCGCTTCGCTCGGACGTCCCTTCGCGCAGCTCGACCGCGCGACGTGGGACGACATGATCGCGGTGAACCTTACCTCCGCCTACGCGTGCGCGCACGCCGCGATCCCGGCGATGGCCGCCGCCGGCTGGGGGCGGATCGTCAACGTCGCGAGCACCGCAGGGCTCGTCGGCGGAGCGTACATCGCCGCCTACAGCGCCGCGAAGCACGGCGTCGTCGGGCTGACGCGCTCGCTCGCCGTGGAGTTCGGCCGCAAGGGGATCACCGTCAACGCCGTCTGCCCCGGCTTCACCGAGACCGAGATGCTCGAGCGCGCGCTGGAGCGGATCGAGACGTCGACCGGGCGCACGCGCGAATCGGCCGTCGACGCGCTGATCGGGCGCAACCCGCTGCGCCGCTTCGTGCGGCCCGGCGAGGTGGCGAGCGCGGTCGCGTGGCTCTGCCGCGAGGACTCCGGCGCGGTGAACGGCCAGACGATCGTCGTCGACGGCGGCGAGGTGCAGCGATGATCGAGCCGCTCGACCGCGAGTCGCGCGCGACCCGCGACGACCACCTCTCGGTACGGCTCTGGCTGCGCATGCTCTCGTGCGCGAACCTCATCGAAGGGCGCGTCGCGCGCGGCCTGCGCGAGTCGTTCGACACGACGCTGCCGCGCTTCGACTTCCTCTCGCAGCTGGAGCGCGCGCCGGCGGGGCTGCGCATGAGCGAGATCTCGAAGCGGCTCATGGTGACCGGCGGCAACGTGACGCGGCTGACGGACCAGCTCCTCGCCGACGGGATGATCACGCGGACGCCGGCGCCGAACGACCGCCGCGCCTCGATCGTCCGGCTCACCGCGCACGGCCGGCGGACGTTCGCCGAGATGGCGCGGCGGCACGAAGCGTGGATCGTGGAGATGTTCGCCGGCGTGCGCGAGAGCGAGCGCGCGCAGCTCTACGCGCTGCTCGCGAAGCTGAAGCGGCGGCTCGTCGCGCTCGAAAGCGAGGAACTCCGATGAATCGCAGCCGCTCGTTCGCCGCGCGCGTCACCGAGCACGTCCGCTGGGAGCTCGAGGCCGGCGTGGCGACGATCACGCTCGACCGTCCCGAGCGAAAGAACCCGCTGACGTTCGAGTCGTACGCCGAGCTGCGCGACCTGTTCCGCGACCTGGCCTACGCCGCCGACGTCGACGCGGTCGTGCTCGCCGGAAGCGGCGAGAACTTCTGCTCCGGCGGCGACGTCCACGAGATCATCGCGCCGCTGACCCGGATGCCGTCGCCCGAGCTGCTGGCCTTTACGCGGATGACGGGCGACGTCGTCAAGGCGATGCGCGCGTGTCCGCAGCCGATCGTCGCGGCGATCGACGGCGTCTGCGCGGGCGCCGGCGCGATGCTCGCGCTCGCATCCGACGTTCGCTACGGCACCGCGCGCAGCGCGGTCGCGTTCCTGTTCGCGCGCGTGGGGCTCGCCGGCGCCGACATGGGCGCGTGCGCGCTGCTGCCGCGAACGATCGGCCTGGGACGCGCCGCCGAGCTGCTCTACACCGGCCGCACGATGCGCGGCGACGAAGCGCTCGCGTGGGGCTTCTTCACGAGGCTGTGCGCGCCGGAGGCGCTGCTCGACGACGCACGCGCGCTCGCGCGCTCGTTCGCCGGCGGGCCTTCGTTCGCGCATGCGATGACGAAGCGGATGCTCCACCAGGAATGGTCGATGGGGCTGGACGAGGCCATCGAGGCGGAGGCGCAGGCGCAGGCGATCTGCATGACGACGAACGACTTCCGCCGCGCGTACGAGGCGTTCGCCGAAAAGCGCCGGCCGGAATTCCGGGGCGACTGATGCCCGACGCGACGTTCCTCCGCTGGCCGTTCTTCGACGACGAGCATCGCGCGCTTGCGGTGGCGCTCGACGCGTGGGCGGGCGAGCGCCTCGCGCGCGACGAGGCGAGCGACGTCGATGCGGCGTGCCGCGCGCTCGTCGGAGTGCTGGGCCGCGACGGCTGGCTGCGTTACGCCGTTCCGGCGCGGTACGGCGGCGCCTTCGCCGAGGTCGACTCGCGCGCGGTGTGCCTCGTGCGCGAGACGCTCGCGCGGCACGACGCGCTCGCCGACTTCGCGTTCGCGATGCAGGGGCTCGGCGGCGCGCCGATCGTCCTCGCCGGCGACGACGCGCTGAAGGAGCGGCACCTGCCGCGCATCTGCAGCGGCGAGGCGATCGCCGCGTTCGCGCTCTCCGAGCGCGACGCCGGGTCCGACGTCGCGGCGATCGCGACGACCGCGCGCCGCGAGGGCGACGCGTACGTGCTCGACGGCGAGAAGACCTGGATCTCGAACGGCGGGATCGCCGACGTCTACGTCGTGTTCGCGCGCACCGGCGAGGCGCCCGGGAGCCGCGGACTCTCGGCGTTCGTCGTCGAGGCCGGGACGCCGGGCTTCACGATCGCCGAACGGATCGACCTGATCGCGCCGCACCCGCTCGCGACGCTGCGGTTCGACGGCTGCCGCATCCCGGCGGCGCAGCGGCTCGGCGAGGGCGGGGACGGCTTCGCGATCGCGATGCGCGCGCTCGACGTCTTCCGCGCCAGCGTCGCGGCCGCCGCGCTCGGCATCGCACGCCGCGCGTTCGACGAGGCGCTCGAGCGCGCGCGCTCGCGCACGATGTTCGGCGCGGCGCTCGCGTCGTTCCAGCTCACCCAGGCGGCGATCGCCGAGATGGCGACCGCGATCGACGCGTCGGCGCTGCTGACCTACCGCGCGGCATGGACGCGCGACGTGCTCGGCGCGCGGACGACCCGCGAGGCCGCCATGGCGAAGCTCACCGCCACCGAGTCGGCGCAGCGCGTGGTCGACCGCGCGGTGCAATTGTTCGGCGCGCTCGGGGTGACGCGCGGCACGGTCCCCGAGCGCCTCTACCGCGAGATCCGCGCCCTGCGCATCTACGAAGGAGCCAGCGAAGTGCAGCAGCTCGTCATCGCCCGCCAGGTGCTCGCGTGAGCGCGCACGTCGACACGTTCGCGCGCGACAACCTGCCGCCGCGCGACCAATGGCCGGAGTTCCTGTTCACCCTGCCCGAGCTGCGGTATCCGGAGCGGCTGAACTGCGCGGTCGAGCTGCTCGACGCGCAGGTGGCGCGCGGCCGCGGCGACCGCCCGGCGATCGTCGACGCGCGCGGGATGCTCACCTACGCGCAGCTGCTCGACGCGGTGAACCGGATTGCGCGCGTCCTGCGCGACGACCTCGGACTCGTCCCGGGGAACCGGCTGCTCCTGCGCGGCTTCAACGACGCGATCACGGCCGCCGCGTGGCTCGCCGCCGTGAAGGCCGGACTGGTCGTCGTGACGACGATGCCGCTGCTGCGCGCGAAGGAGCTGACCGATGTGATCGACGCGGCGCAGATCGGGCACGCGCTGTGCGACGCGCGCTTGCTGGACGAGCTCGAGCGCGCGCGGCCGTCGTGCCCGACGCTGCGAACGGTCGTCACCACGCAGGACGACGCGCCGGACGGGCTCGCCGCACGGATGCGCGCGCAGGACGCGTCGTTCGAGGCGTGTCCGACCACGGCCGACGACGTCTGCATGATCGCGTTCACCTCGGGGACGACGGGCCGTCCGAAGGGGACGATGCACTTCCACCGCGACGTCCTCGCCGTCTGCGACACCTTTCCGCCGTCCTCGTTCGCACCCCGACCGGACGACGTCTTCGTCGGGACGCCGCCGCTCGCGTTCACGTACGGGCTCGGCGGCTCGCTGCTGTTCCCGCTGCGCGCCGGCGCGTCGACGGTGCTGATCGAAAAGCCCTCTCCGGAGACGCTGCTCGCCGCGATCCGCGACCACCGCGCGACGGTCTGCTTCACCGCACCGACGTCGTACCGGGCGATGGCGCCGCTCGTTCGCCGCGACGAGATCGGCTCGCTGCGCGCCTGCGTCTCGGCCGGCGAGACGCTGCCCGCCGGCACGCGGGCGCTGTGGGAAGACGCTGCCGGCGTGCGGATCATCGACGGCATCGGGTCGACCGAGATGCTGCACATCTTCATCGCCGCCGCAGGCGACGAGATCCGTCCCGGCGCGACGGGGAAGCCGGTCCCGGGATACGTCGCGTGCATCCTCGACGACGACGGAAAACCGTTGCCGCCCGGCAACGTCGGACGCCTTGCGGTGAAGGGCCCGACCGGGTGCCGGTATCTCGCGGACCCGCGCCAGCGCGACTACGTCCAGCACGGCTGGAACGTGACCGGCGATGCGTACCGGCTCGACGAGGACGGATACTACTGGTATCAGGCGCGCACGGACGACATGATCATCTCGTCCGGCTACAACATCGCCGGCCCCGAGGTCGAAGCGGCGCTGCTCGAGCACCCGGCGGTGCTCGAATGCGCCGTCGTCGGCGTCCCCGACGAAGAGCGCGGCCACCTCGTCAAGGCGTTCGTGGTCCTGCGCGGCGGTTCGCCTGCGGCGAATGAGGCGGACGGCACGGCTGCCGCCGGCGACGAGGCCCGGTCGACCGCGCAGGCGCGGCTCGTTCGCGAGCTCCAGGACTTCGTGAAAAGCACGATCGCGCCGTACAAGTATCCGCGCGCGATCGAGTTCGTCGACGCGCTGCCGCGAACGCAGACCGGGAAGCTGCAGCGCTACAAGCTGCGGGCCACGGAGGCGCCGGCGTGAGCGCGCGCTCCGCCGGCGACGGGGCCGCCCCGGTCGTGCTGCAGCCGGCGTCGTGGCCGCGCCCGAGCGGCTACGCGCACGGCGTGCGCGCGGACGGGTCCCTCGTGTGCGTCGCGGGCCAGATCGGCTGGGACGAGCGCGGCCGGTTCGCCTCGGGCGAGATCGCCGGTCAGGTCGAACGGGCGTTGCGCAACGTCGTCGCCGTGCTGGCCGAAGCCGGCGCGAAACCCGAGCACGTGACGCGGATGACCTGGTACGTCACCGACAAGCGCGCCTACCTCGACAACCAGCGCGCGATCGGCGAGGCGTATCGCCGCGTGATGGGACGGTGGTTTCCGGCGATGTCGGTCGTCGCGGTCGCCGCGCTGCTCGAGGACGAGGCCCTCGTCGAGATCGAGGCGACCGCGGTCGTGCCCGCGCCGTTCGGCAACTACCAGCCGTAGCGGCGGAACGCCGGCGGCGGGCCGGGGTTCAGCAGATCGATCTCGTCGGCGGCGAAGGCGCCGTCGCGTGCGATGTGACCGAACACCTGGACGTACATGCCGTTCTGCAGGTTGAGCCCCGTCGGCTTGATCACCGTGCCGGGATGCAGCACCATGTGCGGCCCGCGGTCGAGCTGCAGGTTCCAGGGCTTGAACTCGATCACGCGGCCGGTGAAGTGCTGCTCGTAGTTGCCGGCGCCGTAGCCGGGATACGCCTGTGCGGACGCCGCGACTGGTCCGAGGAGCAGCGCGCATGCGGCGAGGGCGATCGCGGTGCGTTTCATGGGGACGACCTCCGAGTCGATAGAGAACCGAGCCTTGTGCGCTGATAACGCGCCGAGTCTCCGCTTCCTTCGCCGAGCACGCGCTCGCACGCGCATTTTCACGCAGCTTTCATCGTCGCCGTGACGGCCGGAAACGACGGAAGGGCGCCGTCCTCCTGACGGCGCCCTCTTCACGCGAGCCGGGAGACCCGGCTCGCGCTAGTTGTGGGTGCGCGAGTCGCCGCGCGAGGAGGACGACCGCGGCGCCGGCGCGCTGCGCTGCGCCGAGCCCGACGACCGCTGCGGCGCGCTGTACGACCGCTGCGGCGCGCTGTACGAACGCTGCGGCGCGCTGTACGAACGCTGCGGCGCGCTGTACGAACGCTGCGCGTTGTACGAGGGCGCGCCGTACGACCGTTGTGCGTTGTACGAACGCTGCGCGTTGTACGAGGGCGCGCTGTACGACCGCTGCTGCGTGCCGTACGAAGGCGCGCCGTACGAACGCTGCTGCGCGCCGTACGACGGCGTGCCGTTGTACGAGCGCTGCGTGCCGTACGACGGCGTGCCGTTGTACGAACGCTGCGTGTTGTACGAGGGCGAGGCGTAGGAGGGCGAACCGGACGTTCCGTGGACGCCGTACGACGGCGTCCCGTACGTCGAGCGCTGCGAGCCGTACGACGGCGCGCCGTCGGACGAACGCCGCGTCGCCGAGGTGCCGTAGGACGGCGTCACCGAGGACCGCTGGCCGTAGGAAGGCGAGCTGGTCCACGAGCGCTGCTGCGTCTGAGCGCTGCGCGCGCCGTCGTACGTCTGAACGCGCGACGGATACCCGTTCGTCGAACGGCTGCCGTCGTACGTCTGCACGCGGTTCGCACCCGCCGCTTCGCCGCGGCTCGCGCTGAAGCGCGACCACGGATCGTTCGCGCGCGGCGTCACGTCCGTCCGCGCACCGTTCGGCGCCGCGTACGAGCGCTGCGAGCCGTACGCTTCACCGCGCGGCTGCGTGCCCTCGGCGGACGTCGTGCCGCGCGTGCCGTACGCCGAAGTCGTGCCGCGCGTTCCGTACGCCGGCGTCGTGCCGCGCGTGGCGTAGCCTTCGCTGCGCGTCACGGCGCGGCCGTACGCGGCGCTTTCACCGTTGAACCGCGTCGCGGCGGGGCGCTCGACGGGACGGCCGGCGGCCACCGCCGTGCGAGCCTCGGCGAAAGGAACCCGATTCACCGCTTGCGCGTGCCCCGCGAAGCTGCGCTCCGCGAAGACCGTACGCGCCGCGACGCGGACCGAGACGTTGCGGTCGCTGTAGCGGAGGTTCGCGGTGGTCGGAACGAGGCCGAGCCGGCCGCCGGCGAAGCGCGCGTCACGCAGACGCTCCGGCGAGACCGCGACGTGCGCCGCGAACCGTCCGGCGAGGAAGTTCTCGCGCGTCACGCTCGTCACGCCCCAGCGGTAGTTGCGATAGCGCGCGATCCCGTTGAAGTCGAGCACCGCGACGTCGCGGTAGGCGTAGCCGCCGCCCCACCACGGGTGGAAGACTTCACGCGGCCCGATCGGCAGCCAGCCGACGTTGCCGAAACCGAGATCGATCGACACGCCGCCCAGGTTGAAGCCGAAGAACGCGACGTAGGCGGGAGCCCAAGCGGTATAGACACGCGGTCCGGGATACCAGGCCCAGCCGAAACGCGGGCTGTGGTACCAGCGGCCGTAGTGGTACGGCGCCCAGCCCCACGGTTCCGCACCGACCCACGTCCAGCCGTAGGCGTCTTCCCACGCCCAACGCCCGTCGCGGTACGGCGCCCAGTCGGCCGGAACGTCGTTCGGGATCCAGGCCTCGCCGTAGCCGGACTGCGAGTCGTCGACCCAGCGGCCGTCGTTGTCGAGGTCGGCGACGCCCTGCATCTGCGGAACGACGTGGTCGTCCTCGAGCGCGACCTGCTCGTGCGTGTCGCAATCCTGGTTGAACGCGTCGAAGCCGTCCATCGCGATCGCCTGCGTCGTGTCGATCTGGGGATCGGACGCGGTGCCGCTCGCGACGAGCGTCGTCCCGGGCTGGAGGTCCTGCTGCCCTTGCGGGGTGATGATCTGCGCAGCGCCTTCGCGGACCGTCACGCTCGTGCGCCCGTCGGCGTCGACGCTCACGCGGTAGCTGCCGCCGTCCTGGGCGCGAACGGAGATCGACGGCGTGTCGACCGTCGCGCTGCCGTCGTCGCCGCGCAGGAGCCGCACTTCGACGGTTCCTTCGGCGAGCTGGAGCTCGCGGTCGTTCGGATCGATGCGCGTGAAACGCATCTGGACGTTGTCGCCGAGCCGCACGCTCGAGACGGCGTCGAACTGCACCTCGGCGCGCGCGTTGTCGCCGGTGGTGATGTAGTCGGCGCCGAGCACGGGCGCGTTGACCGCCGCTTCGACCGGCTGCGCCGAGTCGCCGCGCTGCACGGCGACCGAGCCTTGAACGATGCTGATGCGCGCGACGCCCGGCGCGTTCGGGTCGACCTGCTCGTCGGCGCGCGCGACGCTCGTCGCCAGCATGGGAAGCGAGAAAGCGGTCAGTACGCTGAGTACTGCGAGCCGCCTTCCGAATATGGATGAATGCACGGTGAGCCCTCGGGGGGTGAAGTAACCCTTCGAACGCGAGCATAGCCGTCCGGCGTCGCGCGGTCGAGTGCGGTTTAACCGGTCCTCAGCATCATTTAATCCGGCTCTGATGTTCGCGGCGCCCGCTCGGGCCGATCCTTGGAAAACGGGGCGGCCGTCACAAGCCGTCCCGCATCGACCTATTCACCCGAGGAGCCCGCCATGGTGTCCCTTCGATTTGCCGTTCTCGCGGCGGCCGTCGGCATCGCCGCGCTGCCGGCCGCCGCGCTCGCCCAGGACGTTCCGCTCGGTGCGATGGCGCCGGCGGACGAATACTTCGGGCACGCTCGCCTGAGCGTGCTCGGGATCGCGAACACGATCCGCGACTCCGGCGCGCGCATCCGCGAAGGCGCCGATCCCTCGTCGATGACGAGCGGTCCGCTCTCGTTCATCCCCGACGCGATCCGCGACTGGCAGAAGCAGTATCCGAACGATCCGTGGATCGCGCGCGATCTCTACGGGCTGGAGGCCGTCTACCTGCGCGCGCACACGCCGGAAGGCGACGAGCACGCGCGCGCCACGGCCGAATGGCTGATCCGCGACTATCCGGACTCGCCCTCCGCCGACAGCGCGAAGCTCGCGCTGCGCCGCGGAACCGGTGCGCGCCGCGAGCGCGTCGCGCGCGACGCGGGGCCGGGCGACGCGTGGGAGCGTTGGAACGCGCTGCGCGCGCCGCTGCCGCCGCCGGGGCCGAACTACTAAACGAAGACGTGCGCCGGAGGCGCGTCAGGCACGTTCGGCGACGTACGTGCCCGGCGCGTCGCCGAGCGGTTCGTACGCGTCGTTGCCGAGCCGCGCCGGCGCGGCGATCTTTTCCGGCGAACGCTCGGCGAGCCACTCCGACCAGTCCGGCCACCAGGAGCCCTCGTGCTTCGGCGCCGCGGCGAGCCACGCGTCGGGATCCGGCGGGTTTGGCGCGCCCGGCGGCGTCCCCCACCACACGGCTTTCTTCTTGCCGGGCGGCGAGATGATCCCCGCGATGTGACCCGACGCGCCGAGCCGGAAGGTCGTCTCGCCGCCGAAATGCCGGGTCATGGCGTAGACCGAGCGCCACGGCGCGATGTGATCTTCCGACGTCGCCACGCAGTACGCGGGGATCGCGATGCGTCCCAGATCGAGCGGGACGCCGTCGACGTCGAGGGCGTCGGGCCGCACGAGCGCGTTCTCGACGTACATCTTCCGCAAGTAGTAGGAATGCAGCGCACGCGGGATGCGCGTCGCATCGTCGTTCCAGAACAGCAGGTCGAACGCCGGCGCGTCGCGTCCGAGCAGATACCGGTTGACCGCCACGCCCCAGATGAGGTCGTTGGCGCGCAGCATGCTGAAGGCGTCGGCCATCTCGCGGCCGGGCAGCACGCCTTCGCGGTGCATCTTGTCCTCGACGTACGCGAGCGCCTCGCGCGAAAGAAACGCCATCACGTCGCCCGGATCGGTGAAGTCGACCAGCGCGGCGAAGAACGTCGCGGTACGGATCAGCCCGGCGTTGATCCGCGCGAGGTACGCGAGCCCGCTCGCGAGCAGCGTCCCGCCGATGCAGTACCCGATCGCGTCGACCTGCTCGCTCCCGGCGATGTTCGCCGCGACGCGCGCCGCGGTGAGCGGCCCGAGCCGCAAGTAATCGGCCCACGACAGGTCGGCGAGCGCGGCGTCCGGGTTGCGCCACGAGATCACGAACGTGTTCCGCCCCGCGTCGGTCGCGTATTTGACGAAGCTGTTCGCCGGCTGGAGATCGAGGATGTAGTACTTGTTGATCCAGGGCGGGACGACGATCAGCGGGCGCGCGTACACCTCGCTCTGCGTCGGCGCGTACTGGATCAGCTCGATCAGCTCGTTGCGGTAGACGATTTTCCCGGGCGTGGTGGCGACGTTGACCCCCACGGTGAACGCACGCTGGTCGACCAGCGCCGGGCGCCCCGCGTTCTCGCGCGCGTCCTCGTGCAGATGCTCGAGACCGCGGCGGAAGTTCGCTCCGCCGCTCCGCATGGTCTCTTCCAGCACGTCGGGGTTGAACCACGGCACGTTCGTCGGACTCATCGCGTCGCAGAACTGCTTGGCGAAGAACTTCACGCGCCGCTTCGTGTCCTCGTCGATGCCTTCGGCCTCGTCGATGGACTGCATGACCGCCTTCGTCGCGAGCAGATAGCCTTGCTTGAGCGCGTCGAAGTACGGGTTCGTCGACCAGACCGGGTTGGTGAAGCGCTTGTCGGCGCGGTCGGGTTCGATGACGCCCGGTCCGGGCGGCTCGCCGGACGCCGCGGCCGACGCGTCGCGCGAGAGCGCGTCGGTGAGGCTCTTGGCGAGCTCCTGCTGCGCCTCGAGCAGCTTCCCCGGGCTGGACATCATCGCGCGCCAGACCTCCATCGACATGGCGCCGACGCCGAGCGGGTCGAACGGGTTCTTCACGGTCTTCGCATCATACCACCGCGGCGACGCCCAGGCGTCGGTGCGCCGTTGCGAACCGCGGTCGAAGCGCGGCACGCGCCGGGCACCCGGAACATCCGCTTCGACGACGACACGAGCCGGGTCGGGGCTCAACGCTCGATAGCGGCGAGGAATCGCGCGACCCGCTCGTCGACGGCCTCGGCCGCGTCACGATGCGGGCTGTGCCCCGCGCCCGGGACGAGCAGCGTCTGCGCGCCGGGGATGCGCGACGCGATCGCGTCGAGCTGGGCCGTCGTTCCGTACTCGTCGTTCTCGCCCTGGATCAGCAGCACGGGGCACCGCACGCCGGACGCGAACGCCTCGATGTTCCAGCTTCGGAAACGCGGATCGAGCCAGACGTCGTTCCAGCCGTAGAACGCGCCGTCGACGTCGTCGTGATGGCGCGCGAGCTTGGCGCGAAGGTCCGTCGTCTCGTACGCCCGCTTCGCGGCTTCGATGCTCCGCACCGAGAGATCTTCGACGAAGACGTGGGGCGCCTCGAGGATCAGCGCGGCCGGCGCGTCGGGGAACGCGCCGGCGAAGATCAGCGCGATCGACGCGCCGTCGCTATGGCCGAACAGCACCGGCCGTTCGATTTGCAGCTGGCGGAGCAGCCCCGGCAGCACGCGCGTCGCCTCGTCGTGCATGAACGACGGCTCGCGCTTGGCGTCGAGCGCGTCGGAGCGCCCGTAGCCGCGCCGGGAGTACGCGACGACGGTCCGCCCGGTTCGCGCGTGAAGCCGTCGCGGGACGTCGCGCCACAGCGAGATCGAGCCGAGCCCTTCGTGCAGCAGCACGATCGCCTCGCGCGCGGCATCGCCCGGCAGCGTCGCCGTCTCGAGCCGGGCGCCCTCGACGACGACGTCGCCTGAGACCGCGGCCGTCACCGTGCTTCGCGGGCGCGCAGGACGTGGCGGCGGATCTTCCCGGTCGCCGTCTTCGGCAGCTCGTCGACGAACGCGATCCAGCGCGGGTATTTGTACGGCGCGAGCAGGCTCTTCACGTGCGCCTTCAGCGCTTCGGCGAGCGCGTCGCCGGGCTGCACGCCGGGCTTCACGACGACGAACGCTTTCGGCTTCACCAAGCCGGTCTCGTCCTCGGCGCCGATCACGGCGGCTTCCAGCACGTCCGGGTGGGCGACGAGCGCCGACTCGACCTCGCTGGGCGAGACCCAGATCCCGGAGACTTTGAGCATGTCGTCGACGCGCCCGCAGTAGACGTAGTTGCCGTTCTCGTCCTGCCGGTACTTGTCGCCGGTGCGCGTCCACTCGCCGCAGAACGTGCGTCGCGACTTCTCGCGATTGTTCCAATAGTGCAGCGCCGAGGTTGGACCGCACACCTCGAGCTCGCCCAGCTCGCCGCGCTCGACCTCGCGACCGCTTTCGTCGACGATGCGCGCGCGATAGCCGGGGACCGGGACGCCGGTCGTTCCGTACGCCACCGCGCCGGGGCGATTGGAAACGAAGATGTGCAGCATCTCGGTCGAGCCGATCCCGTCGACGATCTCGACGCCGAGCCGCGCGGTCCAGCTTCGTCCGATCTCCGCGGGAAGCGGCTCGCCGGCCGACGTGCACAGCCGCAGCGCGAGCTCGTCGCGTGCCGGCAGGCCCGGGTGCACCAGCAGCGCGCCGAACAGCGTCGGGACGCCGCAGAAGATCGTCGGGCGCCTCTCGCGCAGGATCGCGCTCACCGTGTCGGGGGTCGCTCGGCCGGCGTGCAGGATGCTCGTCGCGCCGACCGCCATCGGAAACGAGAGCGCGTTGCCGAGACCGTACGCGAAGAAGAGCTTCGCCGCGGAGAACACGACGTCGGACTCGTCCATGCCGAGCACGCCTTGCGCGAACAGCTCCGCGGTGCGGATCATGCTCGTCTGCGCGTGGACGGTCCCTTTCGGCTTCCCCGTCGACCCCGACGAGTACAGCCAGAAGCAGACGTCGTCGGGGCGCGTGGGCGCAGGCTCGGCGAGCGGCGTCGCGCTCGCGGACAGCGCGGCGAGCGTCGGAAGCGGGCCGTCGTAGCGCCCGTGCGGATCGGAGACGACCATCGTTCCGCTCCAGCTCGCGAGCCGCGCGGCCTCTTCGAACTGCGGCAGCAGCTCCGCCGAGACGACGGCCGCCTTCGCGCGGCTGTCGGCGAGGATGAAGGCGTAGTCGATCGGCTGGAACAGCGTGTTGACCGGGACCGGCACGATCCCGGCCCCGATCGCGCCGAGGAACGCCGCGGGAAAGTCGATGCCGTCGAGCAGGCCGAGGACGACGCGCTGCTCGACGTCCAGCCCGAGGCCGCGCAGCGCCGCGCCCGCACGGCCGGCGCGCTCGGCGAGCTCGCCGTAGGTGTACGCGCCGAGGTCGTCGACGACCGCGACCTTCGCCGCGCGGGCGGTCAGATTGCGCTCGAGCAGATCGGCGGCCGCGTTGTAGAACGCAGGCTCGTCCGCACGCGGCGCGCCGGACTCGGCCGTCGGGATCACGGTCATCGTGGGGTCTCCTGTGCGCCGGCGCGGACGCGCTGGACGACGCGCCGTGTCCGGCATTATACTGCAGGCCGAGACTTCTGCAAGCGTGATAGTGCACTCTTCCGACGACGGCGCGTTCCTGACGGCCCTGGGCGACCGGGTCCGCGAGCTGCGCGCACGGCGCGGGATGACGCGCCGGATCCTCGCCAAGGACTCGGGCGTGTCGGAGCGTTACCTCGCGCAGCTCGAAGGCGGCCACGGGAACGCCTCGCTGCTGATCCTGCGGCAGATCGCCGGCGCGCTCGACGTTCCGCTCGAAGCGCTCGTCGCCGGCGCGCCGGAGCCGCCGGCCGACCTGAGCCACGCGGTGGAGCTGCTGCGCCGGCTCGGCCCGGAGCAGCTGGGCGAGGCGCGCGCGCTCCTCCAGCGGACCTACGGCCAGGCGGACGACGCCGCGCGGCGCGGCCGGATCGCGCTGATCGGCTTGCGCGGCGCCGGGAAGACGACGCTCGGGAAGCTGCTCGCCGAGCGCCTCGGCGTGCCGTTCATCGAGCTCGACCGCGAGATCGAGCGCGAGAGCGGCGTCTCGCTGGCGACGATCTTCGACTTTTACGGGCAGGCCGGGTTCCGGCGGATGGAACGGCGCTGCCTGGACCGCATCGTCGAGGAGCAGTCGCGGTTCGTGCTCGCCACCGGCGGCAGCATCGTTTCGGAGCCGGCCACGTTCGAACGCCTCCTCGACGCCTGCTGGACCGTCTGGCTCCGGGCGGCGCCGGCCGAGCACATGCAGCGGGTCGTCGCGCAAGGCGACATGCGGCCGATGGCCGGAAATCGCGAGTCGATGGCCGACCTGCAGCGGATCCTGACCGGCCGCGAACCGTTCTACCGGCGCGCCGACGCCGAGGTCGACACCAGCGCGCGCACCGTGGCCGAGGCGCTGGAGGCGCTGATCGCCGCCGTCCCGGCCGGCGCGCGCCGCGACGGCCCCGTTCCTCCGGCGTGACGCCTTCCCGGACGGCGCGACCCAGAGGAAGCATGGTATAGCCGCCGAACAGAGCGTCCCCGATTGTAGCCTAACGAGGTCGCCATGCTGTTCGACCGGCTCTCTTTTCGCAATATTTCGGCCGCTGCGGTCGTCTCGATCGCCGTGATCACGGCGGCGTGCAGCGGGAGCGGCGGCACGGCGCGGACCGTTCCGGTCACGACGCCGACGCCCGCGCCGACCGCGACGCCGACGCCGAGCCCGAGTCACTCGCCGACGGCCACGCCGACGGCGTCGCCGAAGCCCAGCTCGTCGCCGGGGACGCCGACCCCGACCGCCTCGGCGACCGCGACCGCGGTGCCGACGCATACGCCGACGCCCGCGCCGACCCCGACGCCCGCGCCGACTCCGACGCACACGCCGACTCCGACGCCGACGCACACGCCTACGCCGGCCCCGACGCCGACGCACACGCCGACCCCGACCGCGACTCCGAGTTCCGGACCGGTCGGCAACCTGAGCTGCACCGCGCCGACGGTCTCGATTCCGACGAACGCGCTCTCGATCCTGACCAGCGGGAACGTCTCGGGATCGACGTACACGATGGACGCGTCCTCGGCGGAGAACCTCTACCTGGTGTTCCAGTACACCAACGCCACGCCGACCCCCACGCCGACGGTCACGCCGACGCCGCATCCCACCGCGACGCCGACGGTCACGCCGACGCCCGCGCCGACCGCGACGCCGACCCCGGAGATGGTGACGCTGTACTACGGCGAGTATTCGTGGGCGCCGTTCAGCGGCACCGGCTTGCCGCCCGCCGGCGCGAGCTACAGCGTTCCGGCCGGATCCGGATGCTTCACGCTGATCGTGCACCAGCCCGTCGGCGCGGCGTTCCGCCAGTCGCGGGCCGCATCGCGCCGCCCGGCCCAGGCCGCGCCCGCCGACAACGCGCTCGGCAGCGGAACGCCGAAGCTTCCGACCCCGGAACCGGCCGCGACGATCCTCGACGAAGGCCCGCTGACGTCGCTGACGATCAACAACCTCACGGCGAGCAGCGGCAGCGGCAGCTTCACCTTCTCGACGAGCAAGCAGGGGGTGACGGGCTCGATCACCATCACCGGCAGCCAGACGTTCACGGGCGTGACCGTCGATCGCGCCCGGTTCGCGTACCAGGCACGGCAACTGCTGCTGCAGCGTACGAGGACGGTCCACGTGAGAGGCCGCCGCTAGCCCGCTGGTCGACCGAGAAGACCGGGTTCCGCTCACCGCGGGCCCGGTCTTCGCATGCCGGCCCCGAACGAGACTGCACCATACCGCTTGCGCTCCCGAGCGTCATGCAGTATAGTGCATGCCATGATCGCCGCGGACGCTCCGGCGGAGCCCGGTCTCGTCACGTTCGACACGTCGCCCGAGCGGTATCGGCACTGGCGGCTCTCGGTCGACGGGCGGATCGCGACGCTCGCGCTGGACGTCGATGAGGACGGCGGGATTCGGCCGGGCTACAAGCTCAAGCTGAACTCGTACGATCTCGGCGTCGACGTCGAGCTGCGCGACGCGCTCGACCGCATCCGGTTCGAGCACCCGCAGGTCGCGTGCGTCGTCGTGACGAGCGCGAAGGACCGTTCGTTCTGCTCGGGCGCGAACATCTACATGCTGGGCACCTCGTCGCACGCGTGGAAAGTGAACTTCTGCAAGTTCACCAACGAGACGCGCGACGGCATGGAAGACTCGAGCCGTCACGACGGGCTGCGCTTCGTCGCGGCGGTGAACGGCGCGTGCGCCGGCGGCGGTTACGAGATCGCGCTCGCCTGCGACGAGATCGTCATGATCGACGACCGTTCCACCGTGGTGAGCCTCCCGGAAGTCCCGCTGCTCGGCGTGCTGCCCGGAACCGGCGGACTGACGCGCCTCGTGGACAAGCGCAAGGTCCGCCGTGACGTCGCGGACCTCTTCTGCACGAACGCCGACGGCGTCCGCGCCGAACGCGCGAAGGCGTGGAAGCTCGTCGACCTTATCGCGCCGCCGTCCGAGTTTCCCGCGCTGGTCCGCGCGCGCGCCGAGGCGCTGGCGCACGGCTCGCCGCGCGATCGCGAGGCGCGCGGGATTGCGCTCCGTCCGCTGCGCCGCAGCATCGACGCGGCCGGCTACCACTACGACCACGTCGACGTGACGTTCGACCGCGCGGCGCGCACGGCGACGCTGCTCGTGCGCGCGCCGCACGACGCGCAGCCGTCGGACCCCGATGCGATCGTCGCGCTCGGTGACGCGTGGTGGCCGCTGGCCGTCGGACGCGAGCTCGACGACGCGCTGCTCATGTTGCGCACGAACGAACGCGAGCTCGGGCTCTTGCTGCTGCGCACCGAAGGCGAAGCGGCGGCGGTGCAGGCGGTCGACGCGACGCTGCTCGCGCTTCGCGAGCACTGGCTGGTGCGCGAGACGATCGGGCTGCTGCGCCGGACGCTCGCGCGGCTCGACGTCACCTCGCGCAGCATGTACGCGCTCGTCGACCGCGGATCGTGCTTCGCCGGAACGCTGCTCGAGCTCGCGCTCGCGGCCGACCGCGCGTACATGCTCGCACTTCCCGGCGAGGACGGCGCGCCGTCGATCTCCACCGGCGCCGTGAACGACGGCCTGTATCCCACGGTGAACGGGCGCTCGAGGCTGGCGACGCGCTTCGACGGCGATCCGGCCGCGCTCGGCCGCCTGCGCGGCGAGCTGGGACGCGCCTACGACGCCGGGGCGGCGCTCGACGCCGGCCTGGTCACCGTCGCGCCCGACGAGCTGGATTGGGACGACGAGATCCGCGTCGCGATCGAAGAGCGCGCCTCGCTCTCGCCCGACGCGCTGACCGCGATGGAGGCGAACCTGCGCTTCCCCGGCGCCGAGAGCGCCGAGACGAAGATCTTCGGACGCCTTTCGGCGTGGCAGAACTGGGTGTTCGTCCGTCCCAACGCGACCGGGGAGCGCGGCGCGCTCCGCGTCTTCGGCAGCGGCTCGAAGCCGCGCTTCGATCAGGAACGAGTGTAAACGCCATGGCGATCGACTATACCGAACGCATCCCGAACAACGTCGAGCTGGCCTCGAACCGCACGCTGCAGCGCGCGCTCGAGCAGTGGCAGCCGGCGTTCCTGTCGTGGTGGAAAGAGCTCGGCCCGAGCGACTTCAACGCGCTCGACGTCTACCTGCGCACCGCGATCTCGGTCGACACGAAAGGCTGGGCGCACTACGACTACGTGCGCATGCCGGAATATCGCTGGGGCATCTTTCTCGCGGAGCCGGAAGAAAACCGCACCGTCGGCTTCGGCGACGACTTCGGGAAGCCGGTCTGGCAGCAAGTTCCCGGCGAGTACCGCAGCACGCTGCGCCGGCTGATCGTCACGCAAGGCGATACGGAGCCGGCGTCGGTCGAGCAGCAGCGGCTGCTCGGGCACACCGCGCCCTCGCTGTACGACCTCCGCAACCTGTTCCAGGTGAACGTCGAAGAAGGCCGCCATCTATGGGCGATGGTGTACCTGCTGCACGCGTACTTCGGGCGTGACGGCCGCGAGGAAGCCGAAGAGCTGCTCGCGCGCCACTCCGGCGACGCGGACAATCCGCGCATCCTTGGAACGTTCAACGAGCCCATCTCCGACTGGCTCTCGTTCTTCATGTTCACGTTCTTCACCGACCGTGACGGGAAGTTCCAGCTCAAGTCGTTCGCCGAGTCCTCGTTCGACCCGCTCGCGCGCACGTGCCGCTTCATGCTCACCGAAGAAGCGCACCACATGTTCGTCGGCGACACCGGGATCTCGCGCGTCGTCAAGCGCACGCTGGAGGTCATGAAGGAGCTCGGCACCGACGAGCCCGCCGCGATCCGGCGCGCCGGCGCGATCGATCTGCCGACGATCCAGCGCTACCTCAACTTCTGGTTCAGCTCGTCGCTCGATCTGTTCGGCTCGGAAGCCTCGTCGAACGCGGCGGCATATTTCGCGCAGGGCATCAAAGGCCGTCCCGACGAGAAGAAATATGCCGACCACGTCGAGCGCGAGACGACGCTCGACCTCGCCGTCCCGGACGGCGCCGGCGGGATGCGGATCGACGCGATCCCGCTGCGGAACGCGATGAACGAGGTCGTCCGCGTCTCGTACGTCGAGGACTGCATGAAAGGCCTCGGACGTTGGAACCGCCTGATCGAAGCGGCGGGGCACGCGTTCCGCTTTGCGCTGCCGAGCACGCGCTTTCGCCGCACGATCGGCGCGTGGGCCGGCATCCCCACCGACCCGTCGGGGACCATCATCCCGCAGGAGCGCTACGACGCGCAGATCGCATCGTGGCTACCGAACGCGGACGACCGCGCCTTCGTCGCGAGCCTCATGCGGCGGGTCACCGAGCCCGGAAAGATGGCCGCCTGGATCGCGCCGCCGGAGAAGGGCATCAAGGATCGTCCGGTCGACTACGAGTACGTCCGCCTCGCGTAGGGTCCCATCGCACCCACGCCGCACGCCGACGCCGGGTTCCCCGAGAGGGCGAACGCGGCGGCCCCGCGGAACGTGACGCCGACCATGCGCGGCCGTACCTGCGAAGTTCGAACGCGCGTCCGCTTCGGCGAGACGGACGCCGCCGGGATCGTGTTCTCACCCACCTTCTACGTGTGGTTCGATCTCGGCACGCACGCGCTCGTGCGCGCTGCGACCGGGGCGCTGCCCGGCCCCGACGGACGTCCGCGCTTTCCGATCCCGCTGGTCGAGAGCGGTGCGACGTTCGTGAGCCAGCTGCGCCACGACGACGAGATCGCGATCCGTTCGACCGTCGCGGCGGTGGGGACCAGCTCCGTACGCATCGAGCACGAAGTCGTGCGGGTCGCGGACGGCGTCGTCGCCGCGCGCGGCTTCGAAGTGCGCGTGCACGTGCGCCGGGAGAACGGCACGTGGACCGCCTCGCCGCTCCCCGAGGAGCTGCGTGCCGGGCTCGAGGCGGGCGCCTCCGCGGAAGAAGTCGCCTGACGCGCCTCAGCGCCGAATCAGCACGACGCCGGCCACCAGAAGCAGCGCGCCGGCGATCCGCGCCGCGTCGATCGGGATGCGGGGAACGCCGAACGCGCCGACCTGATCGAAGGCGAGCGACGCCAGCATCTGTCCGGCCACGAACAGCGCGACGACGGCCGCCGTGCCGATGCGCGGCAGCAGCACGATGATGATGACGACGTAGATCGCGCCCCACGCGCCCCCGGTCCACGCCCACCACGGCGCACCGTGCAGCGCGCCCGGCGCGGGCCGGGCTTCGCGCAGCGCCGCGACGACGAGCAGCATCGCCAGCGTGCCGCCCGCATAGCTGGCGAGCGCGGCCCAGTTCGGCGATCCCACGGCCGCGCGCAGCTTCGCGTTGACGGTCGCCTGCACGACGAACGCGATCCCGGCGACGATCCCGAGGCAGGTGAGCGCGGTGCTCTGCAGCAGCTGCGGAAGGCTCATCGGACGCCGTTCGCGGAAGCGCGCGCCGATGGCCTTCGATCCTTCCCTGCTGCTGTTCGTCCCGGCCGACCGGCCGGACCGGTTCGGCAAAGCCCTCGCCGCGGGCGGAACCGGCGCGATCCTCGACCTCGAAGACGCGGTCGCGCCCGACCGCAAGGAGGATGCGCGCGAGCAAGTGCGCGCGTATCTCGACGCGGAGGGCGACCACACGCGCGTCGCCGTGCGCGTGAACGCGCCCGACACGCCCGCCGGTCGCGCCGACCTCGCGATGCTCGCCGGCGCGCGCCGTCCCGCCGCGGTCGTCGTGCCGAAAGTCGGCGACCCGCGCGACTGCGCGCTGGTGAGCGACGCCGTCGGCGACCTTGCGCAGATCGTGCTGATCGAATCGGCGCGCGGCGTCGCGCACTGCGAGAGCATCGCCGAAGCGGCGCACGTGCTCGCCCTCGCGTTCGGTCCGTACGATCTCGCCGCGGAGCTCGGCTCCGAGCCCGATGCCGACGTCATGCTGCCGCATCGCGCGCGGATGGTGGTCGCGGCACGTGCCGCGGGACGCTGGGCGATCGACGGCCCGTCGCGCGAATACGGCGATCCCGCGATCCCCGCCCGCGACGCCGCGCTCGCGCGGCGGCTCGGCTTCGACGGGAAGCTCCTGATCCACCCGAGCCAGATCGCGCCCGTGCGCGAAGGCTTCGCGCCGACCGCGGAGCAGCTCGCGTACGCGCGGCGCGTCGTCGAAGCCGCGGCGAAGGGTTCGCCGGCGGTGGTCGACGGCACGATGATCGACGCGCCGATCGAGGAATCGGCGAAGCGCGTCTTGCGCCGCGCGCGAATCGGCGGCTAAGCGTCACGCGCCGCGCGCGTCGCGACGCCGCCGCCGTCATCCGGCGTACGCGCGCTGCAGCAGCTCGCGCACGACCGGCTCATCCGGACGCACCGGGTTGTTGTCGAGCAGCGGCTGCTTCATCACGAGCGGGAGCGCGCGCTCGACGAGATCGCCGGGCGCATCCAGCTCGCCGAGCGTGCGCGGAAGCGCGAACGCCTTCGCGATCGCTTCCGCTTCCGCCGCCAGGTCCGGGATGCCGAACGCCTCCGCGACGGAGCTCACCGCTTCCGGCGCGATCCGGGCATTCGCGCGGACGGCGTGGGGCAAAACGACGGCGTTCACGATGCCGTGCGGGATGTGGGTGAGGCCGCCGACGACGTGGCAGACGGCGTGGTGCAGCCCCATCGATCGCGTGTCGAGCGCGAAGCCCGCGAGGTGCGCCGCTTCGAACAGCGCGCGGTGCAGCGCGTCGTCACGCTGCTGCGCGGCACGCTTCAGCAGCGGGGGCAGCGCCCGGCCGGCGGCGAACGCGGCCGCCGTTCCGAGCGCGTGCCGCATCCGGGCGTAGCTCGCCTCGATCGTGTGCGCCCACGCGTTGACTCCGATCGAACCCAGCTCGCGCGGCGCGAGCGAGGCGAGCAGGGCGGCGTCGTAGATCACGATCGGGGCCGGCGAGGCGAGCCGTCCGCCCTTCTTGCGGTCGCCCTCCACCATCCCGTATCCGCGCGACATCTCGGCGCCGCCGAGCGCCGTCGGCACCGCGACCAGCGTCGCTTCGCTCGTCTCCGAGACCGCCTTCCCGAGGTCGATCGCGCTCGAGCTCCCGATCGCGACGATCGTCGCGCTCCCGCGCGCGTCGACGAAGTCGCGCGCCGCCGCGACGACGTCGCGCGGATTGTGCGAGCGCGCCCCGTCGAAGCGATCGACGATCCGCCCGCGCAGCGCGTCGTCGGTGATGAGCTTCACGGAACGCGGCGAGCCCAGCACCGCGACGGGTCCGGGCAGCGCGAGGGCGGCGAGCGCGGCGTCCAACGGACCGAAGAGGACACGCCGTTCGGCGATTCGTTCATCGCTCAGCGCGGTCGGATCGCTCATCGTCCCCTTCCCCGCGATGACGCATGGCGCGCGGCGGAACGCGCGCGCGCCTTCGCGCCGGCCGTCGCGGCCGTCGCCGTCGATGCGGGCGATCCGAGCGTCGGCCGCGCTCGCTCCGTCATGGAGCCGCTTCGGACGCGACGCCGTCCCCGGCTCGTGGCGCGACGGGCGTCGGGTGCCAGTCGCTCTGCGAGGGGACGCCGTGCCGGCGAACGTACGAGTCCTCGTAGCGGCGGTAGAGGTACTCGTAGTTCTCCCACATCTCGGGCCCGAACGCGCGGCGGTGCGCGGCGATGACGCCGTGCGATTCGAGCAGCTCCCAGATCCGCGACACCGCCGGGATCCAGTAGTCGAACACGATGTCGGCGTCCAGCAGACCGTGCTTGACGTAGATGCCGTTCATCTCCATGAGTGTCAGCGCGGGGAGCCATTTTCGCTCCTCGACCGACGGCTCGCCCGACGTCGCCCAATGCGCGCTGAGGCGCGCGCGCGCGTCCGGATCGGCGAGCTGCGCCGCAAGGTCGTGCAAGATGTATCGTCGGGCGGCCTGCTGCTCGGGGCTGCGGATCTGCTCGAAGATCTTCATCGTGCCCTCGAGCTGCGTCGCGCGGCGCAGATGCTCGACCTGCGCGGCGCCGACGCGTACCTGGCGAATCGCGACCAGCAGCGCCGCCAGCACGGCGACCGACGAGAGGAGCGACGCGACCGCGGTCAGCGCTTCCCAGCTCACCTGCATGGGGCCGAGCGTTCGACGCTCACCCGGGCGCGGCATCCCGCGCGCGTCCACGCCGCGCGGACGCGACGTCGCGGCAGCTCACGACGCGGACGCGGTCCGTCCGAAGGCGCCGTCCAGGCGAAGCGCGTCGACCCGCTCGCGATCGTAGCCGAGGACCTCGCCCAGAACCGCGGCGGTATCGGCGCCGAGCCCGGGCGCCGCGCGGTGCTCCGCTTCGGCGTCGCCGACGCGCACCGGGCTGGCGATCCAGCGCGCCGTGCCGAACGCCGGATGCGCCACCTCCGAGACGAGCCCGCGCGCCGCCGTCTGCGGGTCGGCGAGCGCGGCGCGAACGTCGTTGATCGGCCCGCACGGCACGCCTGCCGCGGTCAGCGCGCCGATCCACTGCGCGGTCGCGCGCGTCGCGAACGCGTCCTGCAGCGTCTTCGTGACCACGGCGCGGTTCGCACGGCGCGCGGCGAACCCGCGGAAGCGCGCGTCGTCGCGGACGTGCGCGATGCCGAGCGCGTCGACGAGTCGCTCCCAGAACTTCTCTTTCGCGCACACCACGACGATCCAGCCGTCGGCCGTGGCGAAGTTCTGGAACGGGACGATCGACGGGTGCGCGGAGAGCGGGAGGCGCTCCGGCTCGTACGCGCCGTCGGGCGCCAGCGTCCACGCCGCGACGTACGTGAGCATGTTCATCGCCGTGTCGAACAGCGAGGTGTCGCAGTCGCATCCGACGCCGTCGCGGCGGGCGGCGTGCACGCCGGCGAGGAGCGCGAGCGCCGCGACGAGCCCGCCGCTGTAGTCGACGATCGACAATCCGGATTTCGTCGGCGGCCCGTCGGGATCGCCGGTCAGCGACTGCCAGCCGCACAGCCCTTGCAGGATGTAGTCGTACGCCGGCTCGGCGGCGCGCGGCCCCGTCATCCCGAAGCCCGACAGCGAGACGCAGACGATGCGCGGGTTCACGGGTGCGAGATCGGCGTAGCGCAGGCGCAGCCGGCCCGGGATGTCGCCGCGCAGGTTCGAGTACACGGCGTCCGAGACGCGCACGAGGTCCTCGAACACCGCCCGCCCGCCGGGCGTCGTCAAGTCGAGCGCGACGCTGCGCTTGTCGTGGTTGAACGTCTGGAAGAACAGCGAATCGTCGCCGTGCTGGTACGGCGGAACGGCCCGGCCGACGTCGCCGCCGCCGCTCGGGTCTTCGATCTTGATGACGTCGGCGCCGAGCTCGGCGAGGTGAACGCTCCCGAACGGGCCCGCGCCGTACTGCTCGACGGCGACGATGCGGAGGTCGGCGAGCGGGCGCGGGCGCGACGGCGTCATCCCGACCGCTGCGTCAGCGGTACTTCCGTTTCCTCGGCCAGTACGCCGTGAGCGGGACGCGAATCCCGCGGCACAGCACGATCGGGATGTTTCGCTCGTACGCGATCGCCCACGGATCGTCGAACGTCGCGAGCAGACGCGACGAAGCGAACAGGTGCGCGCTCGCGCCGCAATCGCCGTTCACGTCGATCAGCACGTCCCCGCTGCGGCCCTGCGGCCCCCACAGCCAGTATTGATTGTGGCCGCTCACGACCGGCGGCAGATCGCGTCCGAAGAAGATCAGCGCGCTCGCCTCGCCGTAGTTCGACGCGACGATGACGGCTCGTGCGCGGTCGTCCGGCGAAAGCGTCGCGACGGCGCGCTCGACGGTCGTCGCGAGCCGCGGCCAGCCGTGCATGTCGGCGAAGTCGGCGGGCAGCGCGGCGGTGCGGCCGTGCTCGGTCTGCAGCGTCTCGTTCGACACGCGGGCGGCGCGCATCACCCGGACCTCGTACGCCGCCGCGTCGGGCTCCGGCAGGATCGGCAGCGTGAGCGGCGCGAGCAGCGCGCCGAACGCGGCGAGCGCGAGCGCGATCGCCGGCCGGACGATGCGCGCGCGCCGCGTCCAGGCCTCGAGCGCGACGCCGCCCGCGGCGAACGGGATCGGATAGATCCCGGCCGGGTAGTAGTGCTTGCCGTGCAGCACGATCATCATCGCGATGAGCAGCGCCCACGCGAGCGCGAGGAAGCGTCCGGAGCGATCGGCGGCCAGACGCACGAGTCCGGCGATCCAGACGAGCGCGAGCAGCATCCCGGTGATCAGCACCTCTTGCAGCAGATACGCGACCGGGCCGACGACGACGTTCTTGCCGTTCTGGCCCGCGCGCAGCAGCTCGAGCATCGGAAATCCTTCGTGCCACTGCCACAGCGCGCTCGGCAGCGCGAGCACGACGCACAGCGCGAGCGCCGCGCCGAACCACGGCGTGCGCAGCGCCCGCCGCTCCGGCGTGAGCGCGAGCGCGAGCACCAGCGCGGCCGCGAAGAACGCCGCGCTGTATTTCGTCTCGAGCGCGATCCCGAGCGCCGCGCCGGCGAGCAGCCACCAGCGCGGATCGCCGCCGCGCACGACGCGCAGCGCGCCGAGCGCGGCGAGCGTCCACAGCAGCGGGTTCGCTTCGTCCGTGCTCACCTTCATCCCGAAGCTGAGCAGCACCGGAGCGAGCGCGACGACGATCGCGGTGACGACCTGCGCGAACGCTCCGCCGCCGAGCTCGGCGGCCAGCGCGCACGCCGCGACGACCGCGCCCCCGGCGAGCAGCGCGGGGATCGCGCGCAGCAGCACGAGCGAATGTCCGAACAACTGCGTCGCGGCGGCCGAAAGGGGGATCAGCGGCGGCTGGTCGACGTAGCCCCACGCCGGGTGGAAGCCGCAGACGATGAAGTAGAGCTCGTCGCGGAAGAACCCGTAGTGCGGGTTCGCGACGAGATGGAGCGCGACGGTGAGCGCGCCGGCGATCCACGCGAGCGGACGGAAGCTCTCGCGCGGCGCGACGCGCACCGGCGCTACGTCGAGCGCGGCATCCCGAGCACCTTGGTGCCGAGATACGCCAAGATCAGGTTGTTCGACAGGGGCGCGACGGTGTACAAGCGCGTCTCGCGCGCGATCCGTTCGACGTCGTAGTCGGCGGCGAAGCCGTTGCCGCCGAGCGCGTCGATCGCGGCGTTGGCGGCCTGCCAGGACGCCTCGCTGGCGAGGAGCTTCGCCGCGTTCGCCTGCGGGCCGCAGGGCTCGCCGCGGTCGAAACGCGCCGCCGCGTCCTGCGTCACGAGATCGGCCGCCTCGAGCGCCGCGTGGGCGCGCGCGATCGGAAACTGGACCGATTGGTTCGCGCCGAGCGGCTTGCCGAAGACGTGCCGGTCGGTGACGTAGCGCGCCGCACGCTCGACCAGAAACCGCCCGTGGCCGACGCACTCGGCGGCGATCAGGATGCGCTCGACGTTCCAGCCGTCGATGATCGCGCGGAAGCCCTCGCCCTCCGCGCCGATCAGGTTCTCCGCCGGAATCTCGAGGTCGCGCAGCGTCAGGTCGTTCGTCTCGTTGTTCATCCAGACGCGGATCGGCGTCGCTTCGACCGAGCCGGGCTTCGCGCCGCGCAGGTCGACGAGGAACACCGAAAGCCCGCCGGCGCGGTCGCGCGAGTCGGGCGGCGAGGTGCGCGCCAGCAGCAGCATCGCGTCGGAGTGCTGAAAGCGGGAGGTCCAGCGCTTCCGGCCGTTCACGACGTACGCGTCGCCGCGCCGCTGCGCGGTCGTCGTGATCCGGGTCGTATCGCTCCCCGCCTCGGGCTCCGTGACGCCGAAGGCCTGCAGCCGCAGCTCGCCCGAGGCGATGCGAGGGAGCCACGCGCGGCGCTGCGCCTCCGAGCCGTGCCGCAGGACGGTCCCCATCGTGTACATCTGCGCGTGCGCCGTGCCGGCGTTGCCGCCGGAACGATTGATCGTCTCGACGATCGCGCAAGCGTCGCCGAGGTCCGCGCCGAGGCCGCCGTACTCCGCCGGGATCAGCGCGCCGAGCAGTCCGGAGGCGCCGAACGCGCGCGCGAACTCGTCGGGATACCGCCGCTCGGGGTCGAGCCCGCGCCAGTACGCCGCGTCGTACGTCGCCATCAGGCCCAGCGTCCGCGCGCGCAGCTCCTCGCGCGCCGCGCTCACGGCGAGAGCCGGTCGCGCGGGTCGCAGCCGCGCTTGTAGACCATGAAGGTCCGCTCGTACGAGATGATCGTCTCGCCGCGCTGGTTCGCGCCCGTCGTGCGCGCGGTCACGATTCCGACGTCCGGGCGGGAGCCGGACTCGCGCTTCCCGAGGATCTCGCTCGACGCGTACATGGTGTCGCCGACGAAGACGGGCGCGGGTAGCTTGATGTCGTTCCACCCGAGGTTGGCCATCACGTGCTCGCTCAGATCGCTCACCGAAAGGCCGACGGCCAGCGAGAGCGTGTAGCACGAGTTGACGAGGATCTTCCCGAACGGCGTCTGCGCCGCGAGGTTCTCGTCGAAATGGATCGGGTTCGTGTTCAGCGTCAGCATCGTGAAGAGCGTGTTGTCCGTCTCCGTCACGGTGCGTCCAAGGCGATGGCGATAGACGTCGCCGACCTCGAAGTCCTCGTAATAGCGGCCGCGCCAGCCTTCCTTCAGCATATGAGGCCGCGCGTTCGTCGCACGCCGCGCACCTCTTGCCGGGAGGCACGCGGGTCGCGAACGGGCTTTAGAGTCCGGGGACGCGCGGCCCCCAGCCGCCGAAGGTCGCCGCACCGGAAGAGCTGGGGCGCACGGGGCGCACGAGCCGCACGTGCTGATTCGGATTGCTCATCGTGGTCATGATGTCCGATGTACGCCGGCGCGGCGTCCCGGTTTCGCGCACGTCGCGCCGCGTGCCGCGGGGCGCGCCCCGCGATCCCGCCCGGGCTCGCGCCGGCGCCCCGAAAAGGTCCGGACGCAACCGAGGAGTCCGCCGGGCGGTCTCTGAATGTGAGCCCCAAGATCCGGCTCTTGCAGGCGCGCGGTGCGCCTCGAACCGGCCTCTCCGTCGAGGAGCGACGGAGCGCTCCCTCCCTAAAGGCGTCATGGAACTTCAAGAAGCGGCGCCGGCCGTACCCACGCGGCCGCGACGTCGTGCGGCGCTCGAACATATCCGCCCGGGCCAGCCGAAGGCGCCGCACCTTCGCCCGTATCAGGTCGAAGCGCAGCAGGCCATCCTCGAACATCGCGCGCGCGGCGTGCGCAGTCAGCTCGTGTCGCTCGCGACGGGCCTCGGCAAGTCGGTCGTCATCGCGACGCTGCCGAAGCTGCTCTCGCTGCGGCCCGGCGACGTCACCGTCGTCGTCGCGCACCGCGACGAGCTCATCGAGCAACTCGTCGACAAGTTTCGCGCCGAGAACCCCGATGCGCTGATCGGCGTCGAGAAGGCCGAGCGCCGCGCGTCCGACGAGTGCAGCATCGTCGTCGCGACGGTGCAGACGCTCGCCGACAAGCGGCTCGACGAGTTCATCGGCCGCTTTAAGCGGCGGATCTCGCTGTTCGTGATCGACGAGGCGCACCACGCGGCCGCGCCGTCGTACCGCGCGATCGTCGACGCGGTCCTCGCGCAGCGGCCCGAGGCGATGATCCTCGGCTTCACCGCGACCCCGAACCGCGGCGACGGCGTCCGCCTCGTCGACGTCTTCGAGAAGATCGTCTACTCGATGGACGCGCGGAAGGCCATCGACGCCGGCTATCTCGTCCCGGTGAAGTCCTACGCCGTCGCGACGACGACGAATCTGGACGACGTCGCGTCCCGCGGCGGCGACTTCGTGATCGGCCAGCTCGCCGCGGCGGTGAACACGGTCGACCGCAACAAACGGATCGTCGCCGCCTACAAGCAGCACACCCCCGGCCGCAAGGCCCTCGTCTTCACCGCCTCGGTGGAGCACGCGCGCGACATCGCCGAGGAGTTCATCGAGGCCGGCGTGCGCGCGGAATGGGCCTCCGGCGAGACGCCGCGCGAGGACCGCGAGCGGATCGTGCGCGAGTTCCGGGGCGACGGGATCGATGTCCTCGTCAACTGCGGCCTCTACCTCGAAGGCTTCGACGTCCCGTCGGTCCAGGTGATCCTCAACGCGCGGCCGACGAAGTCGACGACGCTCTACACCCAGATCACCGGCCGCGCGCTGCGGCCGCTCGACGAGATCGCGCATCCCCTCTCGAACACGAGCTCGGCGCTCGAACGCCGCGAGCTGATCGAGAAGTCGCCGAAGCCCGCCGCGATCGTCATCGACCTCGTCGACCAGGCGCAGCGGCACCAGCTCGTCACGGTGCCCTCGCTCTACGGCCTGCCGCCGCACATCGACGCACAGGGCAAGATGACGGCGCAGGTCGCCGACAAGTTCGAAGAGCTGCTGCGCCGCGACCCGAAGCGCGCCGCGAAAGTCCGGACCGCCGAAGAGATCGAGACGGCGCTGGTCGAGATCGACGCGTTCGCCCAGCCGAAAGAGATCAAGCCGACGTGGCAGGCGATCGACCCGGTCGAGCACTGGCGCCTCGAGCTTCCGCCGACCCGCGTCGCCTACGACCGCAAGGGCCGCCCGATCCCCGACTTTTCGACGAAGTGGGATCAGTGGGTCACCGAGGCGCGCCGGATCGCGCCGCACGAGGACGCGGAGCGCTTCGCGAACCGGATGCTGAACGTCGATCCGAAGACCGTGCGCTGGGAGAAGCGCCGCATCGACGTCAAGGCGCAGAACGGCAAGTACGTGACGCTGTACTCGACCGAAGATCTCCCGGAGCGCGTGATCGAGGTGAGCTCCTCGCTCCCCGGCGCGCTCGGCAGCGCCTACCAGCGCGTCGACGAGATGCTCTCCGGCTACACCGCGATCCCGATGAACGGCCATGCGGCGCGCCCGCACCCGAGCGGCGGTGCGGAGAACGGCGGCGCGAACGGCGGCGGAGCGCGCCGGCGGCGCGGACGGCGCGCACGCGCAAACCGCGGCTGAGCCGATGAAGCCCGAGTGGATCCGGCGCAGCGACGCGCTCGCCGAGCCCGTCGTCGCGCTCTACACGCTCGCCGCGCCGGAAGCCGCCTCGCAGCTCGGGCTCTCGCAAGCCGACGCCGCGACCACGGACCTTTCACCGGGCTGGCGCGAGCGCGTGCGGGCCTCGGTCGACGCCGCGCTGCTCGCGCTCGACGCCGCCGACGCGGGCGAGATGCATCCGCTGGTCCGCGAAGACATCGCGATCCTGCGGCGCGCGGCCGCCGACGTCCAGCGCGGGATCGAAATCTTCGACGCGCACCTGCTCGTGCTGATCGACGTTCCGCGGCTGGCCTTCCTCGGGCTGCGCACGCTGCTCGACGAGCAGAACCCGCCCGACCGAAAGCGCATCGCGCTCCAGCGGCTGCGCCGCTACGCGGGCGCCGACGGCGTCGCCCCGCTCGCCGAGCAGGCGGAGCGCGAGACGCGCGACCGCTTCGCCGCCGCCGGCGTCGCGGGCCCGTACGTCGTCGAGGTGCAGACGGCGCTCTCGCTCTCGCCCGTGCTCGTCGAGGGGATCGGGCAGCTGTTCGCGGCCTCGGGGCTCGACGGCTGGGAAGAGCCGTTCGCGACGTTTCGCGCGCAGTGCGAGCGCTACGCGGCGTTCGTGGAAGCCGAGATGCTCCCGCGCGCGCGGCACGACCACCGGCTCCCGCCCGAGGTCTACGCGTTCATGCTCAACCAGGTGGGCGTCGACGTCGCGCCCGCCGAGGTGGCCGCGCAGGCGCACGCCGCCTTCGACCGTCTCCAGGCCGAGATGCAGGAGCTCGCACCGCGCGTCGCCGCCGAGCTGGGTCTGCCGAGCAGCGACTACCGCGACGTGATCCGCGCGCTCAAGCGCGAGCAGATCACCGGCACCGCCGACGAGATCGTCGCCTTCTACCGCGCTCGCCTCGCCGAGATCGAAGCGATCGTGCGGCGCGAGAACCTCCTGACGCTCCCCGAGCGTCCCGCGCGTATCCGGGCGGCGACGCTCGCCGAGAGCGCGCAAACGCCGGCGGCGCACATGAACCCGGCCCCGCTCGTGAACAACACCGGGCAGGTCGGCGAGTTCGTGCTCCCGCTCGACGTCCCGCCCGCGGCGGGCGGCGAAGGGGTCGAGCGTTCCGACGACTTCACCCACGACGCCGTGACGTGGACGCTGACGGCGCACGAAGCCCGGCCCGGACACGAAGTCCAGTTCGACCGGATGCTCGAGCGCGGGCTCTCGCTCGCGCGCGCCGCGTTCGCCTTCAACTCGGTGAACTGCGAGGGCTGGGCGCTCTACGCCGAGCACATCGTGCTGCCGTACATGCCGCCGGCGGCGCAGCTCTGCTCGCTGCTGATGCGGCTCCATCGCGCGGCGCGCGCGTTCCTCGACCCGGAGCTGCAGAGCGGCGAGCGGACGCCCGAGGACGCGCACGCGTTTCTCCAGCGCGAGATCGTCTACTCGGCGCCGTTCGCGCGGAGCGAGGTGGAGCGCTACACGTTCCGCGGCCCCGGTCAGGCGACGTCGTACTTCTACGGGTACGCGAAGCTCGTCGCGCTGCGCGCCGAAGCCGAGGCGCTTCTCGGCGCGCGGTTCGATCAGCGCGCCTTTCACGACTTCGTCCTCGACCAGGGCCTCGTGCCGCCCGACACGCTGCGCTCGGCGGTCCTTGAACGGTTCACGGGGGCGGCGCCCGCGTAGGCTTTTCTTGTCCCGGCGCGAGAAGGGAGCGGCGTGGCCAGTTCTCGCCGCGCCGCCGTCCAGCCCGTGCGGCGCACCGTCCTCGACGCGGCCCGGGCGGCATGGGACGAGGGCGCGTACGACGCCGTGCTCGACGCGCTCGACGGAACGCGCCCGGCCTCGCGCGACGAACGGCTCGCCGCCGCGGTGCTGCGGGCGCGCGCGCTCCTCGCGCTCGGCCGCCCGGAAGGCGTCGCGGCGCTGATCGAGCCGGTCCGCAAGGACGCGAAGACGGCCGCCGAGACGGCGCTCGTGCAGATGCTGCTCGGCGCGGCCTCCGTGCGGACCGGGCGCCGCGAGGACGGCGACGCGCTGCTCGAGCGCGCGGCCGAGGCCGCGGCACGGTCGGCGCCGGCGCTCGGACCCGAGATCGACTATTACCGCGCGCTGAGCCGCTGGGGCGCGCACCGCCTCGACGACGCGGAGGCGATCGTCGAGCACGGGCTGAGCAGCGCGAAGGACGTCGTGCGCGCGCGCCTCTACCAGCTGCTCGGGTGGATCGACGTGCGGCGCGAGAGCTACGGCGCGGCGTCGCACGCGTTCATCGCGGCGCTCGACGAGCTGAAGCGCAGCACGCGCCGCGACGTCGCCGGCCGGGCCGCGCTGCTGCACGCGCTCGCCGTGCTCGCCGCGGAGACCGTCGACCTGCGGCTCGCGCGGCTCGTGCGGCGCGAGCTCGAGGACGGCTCGTGGACGGACGCCACGCCGGTCGAGCGCTATCAGGTCGTGCAGTTCCTGTCGTGGACGTCGCTCCTCGAGGGCGAGACGGCGCGCGCCTGGGACGAACGCCAGCTCGCGCTGACGCTCACCGTCGATACGAGCTATCATGCGATCGCGCTGGTGCAGGCCGCGCACCTCTCCGAGGCGGTCGGCGACCGGTTCGCGGCGTCGCGCTACGTCGACCTCGCCGGCGCGCTGCTGCTGCGCGGCGACCAGGTGAACCTCGACGTCGAGCGGCGGCTGGCGCTGCTCGCGTTCGCGATCGTCGCGCCGCCGTCCGCACTCGAAACGACGCGCAAGCTGATGACGCTCTACGAGCGCTCGCGGCCGCGCCGGACCGACATGCTCGCGCTGGAGGACGACCGCCGGCTGCGCGCCTACGAGCTGCACGCGCGCGGCAAGCTGCTGCTCGCCGAACGGAAGACCGCGAACGGCATCGCCGAGCTGAAACGATCGCTGGAGCTGTGGACGCAGCTCGCGTACCGCCTGCGCGCGGCCATGGTCGCGGCCGACCTGCTCGCCGCGACCGGCGACCGCACGTACGCGCAAGCGGGGCTCGACGCGCTGCGGAACGCGCCGAAAGCATGGCTGCGTTCGGCGCTCGAGCGGCGTGCGAGCGAAGACAACCCGCTGGCCGAGCTGACGCCCGCCGAACGGCGCGTCCTCGCCGAGCTCTGCAAAGGGAAGAAGGCGCGCGAGATCGCCGAGACGTTCGGCCGCAGCTTCAACACGATCAACAATCATACGCGCGCGATCTTCACCGCGTTCGGCGTTCGCAGCCGCGCGGCGCTCGTCGCCGAGTGCGCGCGGCTGGGCGTCCTCGACGCGAGCGCCTCCCGCTGACGAGCGGTTATCCCGGCGGCCCGCCGCCCGAGATGACGCAGCTGGTGCTGCCTTCGGGGCAGCCGTTCTGTCCGCCGCCGTTCTCGTCGAACGTGCCGGCGGTGGTGTGATGGCCGGCCGCCGGCGCGGCCGGGTGCCCGGCGTGGAGGCCGAGCGTCCCCGCCAGCGCGAGCGCCGCGGCGAAAAGGATCGAGAGCATCGAAGCATCCTCCTATGCGATGCGCGCCGCGCGTTGCGGCGCGTGAGGAAGGATGCGAAGCGCGGGTCGCGCGCGGCCTCGGCGGCCGCGTTCGGGGGCGCGAAGACGGCCGTTTCGGAAGGCTTCCTCGTTCCGAACGGCCATGTCGCCGCGCTGCGCTACACCGTGCGGGACACGAAGAACTTCAGCTGCACGCGGGCGCGCGCGCCGTCGACGGTGAGAATCGCGTACGAGTAGAGCGGGTTCAACCGCTTGTCGGTCGGGGAGCCGGGATTCGCGATCAGGACGCCGTTCTTGCGCGCGACGACCGGGCGGTGGCTGTGCCCGAAGAGCACGACGTCGACGCCGTCCTCGGCGAACGCGTCGAGCGCGCGCTGCTGCGTCGTTCCCCGCTTCCCGTCGCCGTGCACCATGCCGATGCGCACCTCTTCGATCGTGAGGATCTTCCGGCGCCCGAAGCGCGCGCGAATCTCGGGCCCGTCGTTGTTCCCGGCGACCGCGTCGAACGGCGCGATCGCCTCGAACAGCGGAACCGCGAGCAGATCCGTCATGTCGCCGAGGTGCAGGATGCGCTCGACGCCGCCGCGGCGCAGCCCGCGCTCGAGCGCACGCGGCAGCGCGCGCCCGAAGCGCGGAAAGTGGGTGTCGCTGACGACGCCGACGCGGGTCACCGTCTCAGCGTTCCCCCGCCGCGTCAGACGTGAACCGGTTCGGCGGCGGGATCGTCGTCGAGCGCCGCGCCGAGGTGCGCGCACGCGAACGCGAGGGCGTAGACGAGCGCGGCGACGCGCCGGCGCAGCCGGAAGCGCCGCGCCTCGGCGGCGTCGTGCGCGATCGAGCGCTGCCGGTCGCGAGCGAGCGCGAGCAGCACGAAATCGTTCTGGAACACGAAAAAACCTCCGTCGGGAACGGAGGCTTCATCAGAACCGACGCTGTGAAACGATCAGGTCAGCGTGATGCGGCCTCCCGGGCGATGAAAACGGAACGCGACGCGACGGACGTCGGCGCGATGGCGATCGTTGCGGGCTGAAGTCGATTCATCAACGTTCCTCCTTTCTGCCGCCGCGCGCACCGCACGGCGGACTCCGAGCCTACCATGCGAGAGCCGCGTTCGTCAACGTGTGCGACGGCCGCGCCTCACGCAATGGGCGCAAGAGCGATGCATTGCGGCGGTGGGCGGCTCGCGCCCGCAGGGCGCGAACGCGACGGGTTCGGCGCTCCTTCAGAGCGCCGAAGCCTCTAGTGTGCGGACCAGCCGCCGTCGATCGCGATCGGCGCGCCGGTGATCGAGATCGCGAAGTCGCTGCACAAGAAGGCGCACAGCGCCCCGACTTCCGGCGGCTCGATGAAGCGCTTCGAGGGCATCGCCTCGAGGAAGGCGCGCTCCAAGGCCTGCTCTTCGCTGATGCCGCCGCCGTACGACTGCGCGAGCTGCGGCGCCTGATTGCGGACGAGATCCGTCATCACGGCGCCGGGACAGATCGCGTTGGCGGTGATGTTGAACGGCGCGCCCTCGACGGCGGTCGCACGGGTGAGCCCGACGACGCCGTGCTTCGAGGCGATGTAGGAGGCTTTGAACGGCGAGGCGACGAGCCCGTGGACCGAAGCGATGTTGACGATCCGCCCGCCGCCGCGCGCGACGAAGTGCGGCCACGCGTACTTCGTCGCGTAGAAGACGCTGTCGAGATCGATCGCGCGGACGTTCGCGTACGTCTCGTCGGGAAAGTCGCTGATCGGCGAGATGAACTGGACGCCCGCGTTGTTGACGAGGCAGTCGAGGCCGCCGAAGTCCTGCGCGGCGCGGTCGATCGCCGACTTCACCGCCGCGGGGTCGCGCACGTCGCACGCGTACGCCCGCGCGGTCACGTCGCAGGCCGCGGCAATCTCGCGCGCGGTCGAGGACGCCCCGGCCTCGTCGAGGTCGGCGACGGCGACGTCCGCGCCCCCGCGCGCGAGCGCCTCGGCGCACGCGCGTCCGATCCCGCGCATCGCCCCCGTCACGAACGCGACGCGGCCGGTCAGATCGATCGAAAGCAACAGGTCGTCCTCCTCTTCGCGGAGGAAATCGCTGCGTGGGCACTTTGGTCCTCTCCCGCGTCGCGCGCTCGTTCGGAAGCGTCACCGCCGTGCGCGACGTCTCGCTCGCGGTCGAGCCCGGGACGACGTTCGGTCTGCTCGGTCCGAACGGCGCCGGGAAGACGACGACGATGCGGATGATCCTCGGCATCCTGGTCCCCGACCGCGGCGCGGTCACCTGGGACGGGAAGCCCGTCGACGGCCGCGTCCGGAGGCGCTTCGGCTACCTTCCCGAGGAGCGCGGTCTGTACGGCAAGCTCAAAGTGCGCGAACAGATCGCGTACTTCGGGCGCCTCCACGGCATCGCGTCGCCCGACGACGAGCGCCGCGCCGATGCGTGGATCGAACGTCTCGGGCTCGGCGAGTACGCGGCGCGACCGTGCGCCGAGCTCTCGAAAGGCAACCAGCAAAAAGTGCAGGTCGCGTGCGCGGCGCTGCACGAGCCGGAGCTGCTGGTGCTCGACGAGCCGTTCTCCGGGCTCGATCCGGTGAACGCGCAGGTGCTGCTCGAGACGCTGCGCTCGCTGCAGCGCGGCGGAACGTCGCTCATCATGTCCTCGCACCAGATGTGGCAGCTCGAAGACCTCTGCGACGCGTTCTGCGTCATCGCCGGCGGCACGGTTCGCGCCTCCGGGACGCTGGCGCAACTGCGCGCCGGCTGGCCGACGCGCGTCGTCGAAGTCGACCCGGCCACCGACGAGCTGCGCCGCGTGCTCGAGGCGACGCCCGGCGCGCGCGCGCTGCCCCCGCCCGAGAGCGGCGCGCTCGCCTACGAGGTTCCGGCCGACGCGGACCCGGCGGCGCTGCTGCGCCGGCTCGTCGGCGCCGGCGACGTCACCCGCTTCGAGCGGGTCGAGCCCAGCCTGCGCGACATCTACCTGCGCGCGATCGGAGAAGCGGCATGAACGTGATGGCGGTGGTGTTCGGCGCGGAGTTCGTGCGGCGGCTGACCTCGCGGCCGTTCATCTTCGCGACGCTGATCGGCGCGCTCGGGATCGTCGCGATCGCGGTGCTCCCGCGGATGCTCGGCAACATCGGCGGCGATACCCGGCGCGTCGTCCTCGCCGGCGACCCCGCGCTGACCGCGACGGCGCGTTCGCTGCTCGCCCGCGACTTCGACGTGACGGACGTCGTGCGGACGCTTCCGGCGCAGCCGACGACCGCCTTCCTCGACGCGCACGGGAAGGCCGCGGCCGCCGCGCTGCTCGCGCGCGACGCCGGCGGGCTGCGCGTGACCGCGTACGCGCGCGATCCCTCGGAGTTCCGAAGCGCGTTCGCGCGCGATCTCTCGCCGCTGCAGGTCGCGCTCGCGACCGGCGTCCCGGTCGCGGCGGTGCGCGAGCACCTCACGGTGCCGGTCGACGTGCGGGGCGTCGGCGGTCCGTTCGCCGACGAGTCGTCGGCGGTCGCGGCGAAAGGGATCGCGTACCTGTTCGTCTTTCTGCTCTACCTCGCGATCCTGCTCAACGCGCAGTCGATCATGTCGTCGGTCGCCGAGGAGAAGACGAGCCGGATCGCCGAGCTGCTCGTCGCGAGCGTCGATCCCTCGCTGCTGCTGGCGGCGAAGATCCTCGCGTCGGCGGCGACCGGGTTCATTCAGCTCGGCGTGTGGATCCTGGTCGGCGTCCTGTCCGGCAACGCGGTCACGACGATGTTCTCGCACGGCGGCCCGTCGGCGGGCGCGGCGATGAACGCGATCGGGCCGCTCTCCGTCCCGCCCGGCGAGATCCTCGCCTTCATCGCCTTCTTCCTCATCGGCTTCGTGCAGTACTCGGTGCTCTACGCGGCTGCGGCGTCGCTCATCAACCGGACCGAGGACCTGGGGAGCGTCGCGATGCCGCTCGTCTTTCCGGTCGTCGTCGGCTTCATCTTGGCACAGCTCGCGCTCGAGAACCCGCACGCCTCGAACGTCGTCGCGTTCTCGGAGATCCCGCTGCTCGCACCGTTCGTGATGTTCACTCGCATCGCGGTGTCGAGCGTGCCGGCCTGGCAGGTGGTGCTCGCGATCGTCGTCAACGTCGCGGCGGCCGCGCTGTTCGCGTGGGGCGCGGGCCGGGTCTACCGCGTCGGCCTGCTGCTGTACGGCCGGCCGCCGTCGTTCCGGCAGGTGCTCGCGACGCTGCGCGGCTAGCGGGTCGCGGCGCCCCGGAAACCGCGGCGAGGCGCGGCGGTTCCGGCTACGAGCCGGTGCACCCGCTCGAGAGCGCCAGAGCCGTCGTCGGCAGCGACTCCGGGAGCGGCGTCGGCGCGGCGATCGGGGCCGCCGGCGGCGGCGCGACGTCGGCCTCGAACGCCGACTGCAGCTCCGCGTAGCACGCGAACAGCGTCCCCATCGTCGGCGAGTAGAGCTCGTTGACGCTGGCGTTCCACGGCGTCGTCGACGTGCCGATGATCGACTGCATCAAGTCGGGGACGTCGTTCGAGGCCGAGACGTTGATCGTCGTGTAGCCGAGGACCTTGGGGCTCGACAGCCCCGCGGCGGTGGAGACCGCGGTTCCGCACGTCGAGCTGCCGCTCGACGCGCCGCCGACGGCCGAGAAGAACTCGTTCGTCGGCTGCCCGGGCGAGACGACCGGCGCGCCGTCGACGACGTACGTCGGCGGCGGCGTCGCGCAGGCGGTGTTCATCGCGATCCCGGCCGCGCCTTGGTACGCCGCGTAAAAGCTGTACTCGTCGTACGGGTTCATCTCGGCCGAGACCATTCCGCCGTACCGCGCGGCGAGCTGGACGCGCTCGCCGAGGACGCCGGTCTTGAGCGCCCACAGCACGGCGAACATCGCGATGATGAACACCGGCAGGGCGAGCGCGGTCTCGGCCAGCGCCTGGCCGCGCGAGCGCGTGATCATTTGCATGCGTATTGCGAATCCGAGAGCTGGCCGCTGTACGGTTTGATCGGGATCGTCGCCCACCAGCCGGTGACCGCCGTGTACTCGTCGGACTGCAGCTTGACGGTGTAGGCGTCGGCGTTCACGTACGCGGTCGCCGGGTTGCCGGCGAAGTTGATCGTGAACCAGTCCTTGCCGTCGGAGTCCGGCGTCCCGGCGACGTTGTTCACCGGGAGCTCCGGCGGCTGAAACGGCTTGCCCGTGGTCGGGTTCACGATGACGCCGGGGTCGAGCCACTCCTGCGTCACCATCGCGGCGGTCGCGGCGGCGCGTCCGATCGCCTTGAACGTCGGCGGCTGGAAGCCGAGGAACGACGGCACGATCGGCGGCACCGACGCGCACGTGACGACCTCGATCTGCGCCGGCGTGTAGTCGAGCTTCTGCGAGGCCGCGATCCCGTCGTTGACGGCCCACACGTTGCCCGACATCTCGACGTCGTTCAGGGTGCCGGCACGCGGGCGCACGTCGCTGACGGTGTACGCGAAGGAGCAGTCGCCGCCGTTGATCTTGCCGCAGTTCTGCTGGAAGTCGGCGACGATCGCGCGCGCGTCCGTCTCCGCCTCGGTGAAGGTGTAGGACGAGACGCGGTTCATGAGCGCGACGTCGGTGGTGTAGCGCTGGACCGCGTCCTTGAACGCCGGGTTGAGCTGCTGGAACGCGGAGAAGCAGCCGCCGGAGAATCCCTGGCATTTCGAGTCGTTGTTCGCGGCCAGGATCAACGCTTCGAGGATCGCGTGGATGCGGTACTCTTCGACGCCGGCGGCGTAGAGGAGCGACATCTGCTCGTTCCAGGCTTGGGTCTGGACGGAGAGCGCCCCGGCGGCGGCCGCATCGGCGGCGTTCTGCGCCCGAATCTGCCAGCGCAGGTACTCGCCGTACTGCAGCGCGCCGAAGGCGATGAGGAGCGCGAGCGCGATCCCCAGCGACCACAGCGGGAGCGTCTGGCCGCGCTCGCGATGCTTCAGGAGCACGGCCCGCCGTCGCCTCCGAGCGGGGTCAACGGGTACTGACGCCAGTCGAAGCCGCTGCTGTGCGGGATCGCGACGTTCCACGCGTAGACCGCCTCGACGCACGGGTCGCTCGCCGGGTCGAGGAACGTCTTCGTCGACGACACGCCGCCCGAGGCTTGCAGCTGCGACTGGATGCCGTCGAGCTCGTTCGCGATGTTGGCGTAGACGTGCTGGTGCAGGAGCATCGCGTAGTAGACGCCGTTCTGGCCCACGCCGTTCTGCGCCGCGGCCCAGTTGTTGCCGTCGAGGTACTCCGCCGCGCTGAACGCCACGAACGCGGTCCCCGTGCAGCCGCCGCCGGCCGCGACGCTGGTGCACACGCTGCCTTCTTTGAACCCGATGAAGTACGGCGGCGCGTTCCCGTCGTCGGAGAAATAGCTGATCTGCGAGTCGAGGCTCTGCGAGGAGTTCAGCGTCGAGGACTGCAGGTCGAAGCCGGGGTCGGAGACCATCATCCGGCCCTCGATCGCCGCGCTGCCGACCTGCGCGTTCGCAAACGAGAGGAAGTCGCCGAAGTCGAGGCCCTGATTCGGGGCGTTCACGGTCGCCTGCATGTGGGTCGGCCGGACGATCTGGATCCCGCCGTGACGGTCGGTCGGGTTCGTGAGCGCGTCGTTGTTCGCGGGGCTGCCCCACACGGGGTCGGCGGTCAGGTCGGGCGGATTCGCCGCCGTCGTGACGGTCGACTGGCCGACGAGGTTCGGGAACGTCTGGCTCACCGCGGCGTTCGGGTCGCCGCCGAAGACGGCGGTGTGCGCCGCGACGAACGCGCCGCCGTCGGACGAGAGCTGCGCGAGCCCGATCAGTCCGACTTCGACCGTCCCGAAGAGCAGCGTGAGGCAGACTCCCAGGATGATCGCCGTCTCCGGGAGCGCCGCGCCGCGGGAGCGCATCACGACGAAGTCTGGCCTCCGGTCAGCGCGCCTGCCACGTACGTCAACAGCCCGTTGAGCGCGCCGGAGAGCAGCGTCATCGCCGCGATCGCGAACAGCCCGAAGAAGGCGAGGAGCAGAGCGTACTCCACCATCGTCGCGCCGTTCTCGTCGTGCGCCAGTTCGCGCAGGAGCGTCATCGCGAGATCACCTCCGGGGTGAGGACGAACACCACGTCCGTGTCGTTGTTCTGGTAGCTGGTCGACTGGAAGAGCTGGCCCAGGATCGGGATCGAGCTGAGTCCCGGGATCTTCTGGATGGTGCGCAGCGACTGGTGGCGCAGCAGGCCCGCCATCACGATGCTCTCGCCGGGCTTCGTCACGACGTCGGTCGTGATGCGGCTGGTCGTGAACGCCGGCAGCGAGTAGCCTGCCACCGTCACGGCGTCCTGGTAGTCGAGGTCGGAGATCTCCGGCGTGATCTTCGTGTCGATGCTGCCGTCGGCGAGGATCGTCGGCGTGAGGTTCAGCTTGACGCCGTACTCCTTCCACGAGACGTTCACCGTGCCGAGGCCGCTCGGGACGATGTACGGGATCTCGCCGCCGACGAGGTACGTCGCGGCGGTGCCCGGCATCGTGAGCAGGCTCGGCGAGGAGAGCACGCGGGTGTTGCCGTTGCTGAGGATCGCATCGAGCGTCGGCGCGAGGAACGTGTTGCTGACGAACTTGCCGACCGCGATCGCGCTGTTGACCGGGCTCACCGCCGCGGACTTCAGCACGTTGTTCACGGCGGCGCTGTTGTTGAACACCGGGAACGACGGGTTGCCGTACTGGATCGTGCCTTGCGGGGTGATCGTCGCGCTCTGCGTGCGGATGCCCAGCTGCTGCGCGTACGACTTCGTGATCTCGAGGACGTACACGCGGGTGTCGACCTGCTGCGTCGTGTCGAGGACGAGGCGGTCGATGACCTTCCCGTCGGCGGCCAGGCTCGCGCCGGACATCATCCGCACGCGCTGCAGGACGCCCTCGGCGGCGACGCGGTCGCGGACCCGGCCGCTGACGATCACGTTTCCTTTGTTGTCGTAGTCGACCCGGACGTCGCGGGCGTCGGCGCTGCGGGCGAGGTTCGACTGGATCGCCGTGAGCGGCTGGGCGACGGTGACCGCGTCGACGATGTCGTACTTCTGGTTCTTCGCGAACTCGTTGAAGCGGTTCAGCACGTCGGCGATGTGGTTCGCCTTGCCCTGGTCGGAGACGACGCCCTTGACGACCAGCGCGCGGCCGATCGGCTCGATCGAGAGGTTCTCGCCGAGCGCGATCCGCAGCATCTGCGCGAGATCGTCGAGCGTCTGCTCCGTCACGGTGATGTCGTAGTCGTGCCGGCCGCTCCGCGTCCACACGAGCAGGGTCGTGTGCCCGGGGGCCTTCGCGTTCACGATCACCTGCGAGGTCCCGACGGGGACGACGCCGGCGATGCGGCCGTCGCCGACCGCGACGCGCGTGAGCCCCGGCGCGTCGATGGTCGTCGAACGACCCGACGCGAGCGAGATCGCGTCGATCGGCTGCGCGACGGAGAACGACGGGCTCGCGATCGCGAGCGTCGCGCAGAGGGACGGGAGCCAAGCCAGCGGTTTCATTCACGTCCGTTCTGCCCCCGGTCGGCGCGTTAACGCGTGAACGCACCATCGACGTCGCGTAAAAAATGCGGCGTTCACGGCTTCCGAACGCGTCGAGGGCGGGATAACCCCGCCGTGACACTCACGATGCAGCGCCTCGCCGTGGCTCTTGTCGCGACGACGCTCCCGGCCTCTCCGGCTACCGCCCACACCGGAACCCCGCTCGCGCGGGTGGCCGGTTCCGCGGGCTACGTTTACGCGTGGTCGGCGTCTGCATCTGAGGTCACGCTCACGCGCCCCGGTCTCACGATCGTGCTCCGCCCCGGCGACCGCCGGTACGAAGTCAACGACCGCGTGGAGTACGCGAGCGAAGCCCCGGCGATGGGAAGCGGCGATCTGATCGTCTCTTCCGACGTCGTGGCCGAGCTGCGTATGCTCGCCGGACGCACCCCGGAAGCGCGCGCCACGGAGGGTGCGCGCCCCGGTCCCGCCGTCGCCGTGAACGCGAGCGGCTCGCTCACGCTCACCGCACGGCCCGCGAAGGGTCGCGCGGGGATCGACATCGACGGAACGGCACCCGCTTCCGTGCCGGTTACGCTCACGCTCGTCGCCACGATCTCCCGCGACCTTCCGGACATCGTCATCCGGCGCATCACGCTTGCCACGGACGGCACCTTCCACACGACATTGGACGTCGCACCCAGCGTTCCGGAAGGCAGTTTCCTTACCGTCACCGCCACCTCGCTCCCCGGCATCGCGCCGGCGACGGCTCACGTGACGGCGGTTCCCCCCAACCCCCAACTCGACACTCGCTTCGACCACCTCCCCAAGGACTGAGAAGGAGCTCTCACGTGACCCAGCAGTTCATCGCGATGCTCAAGGACGACGAGGGCGCGACCCTCGTCGAGTACGGGCTCGTCGTCTCCCTGATCGCGGTCGCCGCGATCACGGCCATCAGCCTCCTCGGCCAGAACGTCAACGGCATCTTCAGCACGATCGCCGGCAAGCTCACGACCCCGGGATCCGGCGGCTAACGTCAAGTGACGCCGTTCGTCCCGGTGCTCGCGGCGGCCGCTGCGGCGGCCGCCGTGTGCGACATCCGCACGCGGCGGATCCCGAACGCGCTGTGCGGCGGGCTCGCGCTCGCCGGACTCGCGTCCGCGACCATCGCGCACGGAGTCACGGGACTCGGCGTCGCCTTGACCACCCTCGCCGTCATGCTCGCGCTCGGCACGTTCGTGTTCTCGCGCGGCTGGTTCGGCGGCGGTGACGTGAAGCTGCTCGCTGCCGGGTGCTGCGGCCTCGCCCCTTCGCTCTCGCTCGACTTTCTGCTCTACACCGCCCTGTGCGGCGGCGTCCTCGCGATCTATGCGCTCGTCACAACGCGACGGATCGCGACGACATTCATCACCATGCGTCTCCCGGAGACCGGCACCCGGCTCCCGTATGCGGTAGCCGTCGCGGGCGGCGCGCTCCTGTTGTGGGTGGCTCTCCTATGTCCCGCGTACTTGCTCGTCCGCTAGACACGCGCACCATCGCGCTCTCGGTCGCCGGCGTTCTGGCGGTCGGAACCGGCGTCCTGACGTTCAACTACCTGGCCTCCGTCGGCCACGCGAACGCGCCGGCCGCGAAGAAGATCGTCCTGATCGCCGCGAAGCCGATCCCCTCGCACGCGCTGATCACCGCCGACATGATCTCGCGCACGACGCGCCCGGCCGACACGGTCGATCCCGACGCGCTGCTCGCGCCGGCGGCCGCGATCGGCACGGTGGCGGTGAACGACATCCCGGCCGGCAGCCTCCTGACGAGCTCGAAGGTCGTCCGCACGGCCTCGCAGGGACTCCCGCAGCGCGTCCACCAGGGTATGCGCGCGGTCTCGATCTCGCTCGACCGCGTCAAGGGCGTCTCGAACCTGCTCGAGGCCGGCGACCGCGTCGACGTGATCGCGATTCTGCCGCCGCGCGGCAGCGAGGGCCCGCAGTCGGCGACGATCCTGCGCGGCGTGCGCGTGCTCTCGATCGGTCAGAACATCGACGGGACGCCCGGCGCGACGCCGTCGCCCGACTCCTCGTACACGACCGCGACGCTCGAGGTGACGCCGAAGCAGGCCGACCTCCTCGCGATGGCCGACCTGAGCGCCACGCTGCGCCTCGCGCTGCGCGCGCCGAAGGAGCCGATCCGCAGCCAGCCGGTCGAGAAGCTGTCCTTCAAGGGCCAGACGATCCAGCAGCCGGCGCCGCGCCCCGCCGCGCCGTCCTTCCCGCAGATGATGCCGTGGGCGATGCAGCGGATGATGCAGCCCGCGCCGGTCGCGACCCCGAAGCCGAAGCCGACCTCGTCGGTGATGGTCGTCGAGGGCGATCAGGTCATCACCTCGGGGCCCGGAAAGTAAGCCGATGCGCGGGACCATCGCGGTCGTCGTCGGCGCGAAAGGCGGCGTCGGCGCGACCACCCTCTGCGTCGAGCTGACGCGCGTCCTTCGCCAGACGAAGGCCTGCGGGCTCGTCGACGCCGACTTCAGCGGACGCCGCTGCATCGCCGTCCTCACCGACAGCGTCCGGGCGTTCGACGGCGGGCGCATCGGCGGGAACCTCGCCTCGGCGACGATCATGAACGACGTCGCGGGGATCGAGTTCACCGCCTCGATCGACGGCGCGTTCACGCTGATGCCGGATCAGGTCGCCACGATCCTCGGCGACGTCCGCGAGACCACCGAGCTCGTCCTCGTCGATGCGCCGCAGCCGTACGCCGCGGCGGTCCGTCCGTTCGTCGTCAACGCCGCGCACTTCATCATCGTCGTCGAGCCCTCGCTGCTCGGCGTCACGAGCGCGCGCGCCGTGCAGACCGAGCTCGCGAAGTTCGGGATCCCGGCCTCGCGCGTCTATCTCGTGCTGAACCAGCGCGACACGCGCAACGCGATTCGTCCGGAGGAAGTCGAGCGCGCGCTCGGGGCGCGGCTGCTCGGCAACATCCCGCTGATGGGCGACCGCCGCTATCAGAAGGCGGTCGAGGCGCTGGCCTCGGCGGTGATCGCGCTGCCGGTCCCCGACGACATCGAGCCGCTCAAGCCGTCGGCGAAGACGCCGCTCGGCGACCGCCGCGCGAGCAACCGCCGTCCGAAGGGCGACGCGCGTCCCGAAGACGTGATCTCGGGCGCCGCGACCGACGCGCACATCATGGCGACGGTGGAGCGGACCGCGCGCGACCTGCTCAAGCAAGAGATCCACGACGCGCTCGCGCAGCGGCTCGACCTCGTCGCCGCCAGCGCCGCGCTCGACGACACGCGCAAGATCGCCGAGCTGCGCGCCCAGGTCGAAGGGATCGTCCGCGAGCTGCTCGACGCCTACCCCGCCGTCTTCTCCGCCGAGGAGCTGGCGCGCGTCCGCGTCGAGATCATCGACGAAGCGCTCGGGCTCGGTCCGCTCGAGGACCTGCTCTCGCAGCCGGACATCACCGAGATCATGGTCAACGGCCCGAACAACGTCTTCGTCGAGCGCGCCGGCAAGATCGAGACGACGACGAAGCGCTTCAGCGACGACCGGCAGCTGCGCGTGATCATCGAGCGCATCATCGCGCCGCTCGGCCGGCGCATCGACGAAGCGCAGCCGATGGTCGACGCGCGCCTCCCCGACGGCTCGCGCGTCAACGCGATCATCGAGCCTCTCTCGCTCGACGGCCCGACGCTCACGATCCGGCGTTTCGGAAAGCATCGCCTCACGACCGACGACCTGGTCAACATGGGCGCGGTCGAAGAGCCGATGCTCGACTTCCTGCGCGCCTGCGTCGAAGCGCGGCTAAACCTCGTCATCTGCGGCGGCACGGGCTCCGGCAAGACGACGTTCCTGAACGTTCTCTCCTCGTACATTCCGGAAGGCGAGCGCATCGTCACGATCGAGGACGCGGCCGAGCTGCGGCTGAACCAGTCGCACATCGTCCGCCTCGAGGCGCGCCCGCCGAACCTCCAAGGCGCCGGCGAGATCCGCATCCGCGAGCTGGTCCGCAACTCGCTCCGTATGCGGCCCGACCGCATCATCGTCGGCGAGTGCCGCGGCGCCGAGGCGCTCGACATGCTGCAGGCGATGAACACCGGCCACGACGGCTCGCTCACGACGGTCCACGCCAACAGCGCCCGCGACGCGATCTCGCGCATCGAGACCATGGTCATGATGGCCGGCTTCGAGCTGCCGATCAAGGCGATCCGCGAGCAGATCGCGAGCGCGATCGACGTCGTGGTGCACACCACGCGCATGCGCGACGGCAGCCGCAAGGTGGTCGGGATCAGCGAGATCGCCGGCCTCGAAGGCGAGGTCGTCACGATGCAGGAGATCGTGCGCTACCGCCAGCGCGGTCTCGACAAGAACAACAAGGTCGTCGGAAACTTCGAGTTCACCGGCGTGCAGCCCGAGTGCATGCGCCGCTTCGCCGAGTTCGGCGTGTCGTTCGACATCCGCGCGCTCGGCGAGCTGGGCGGCGTCGCGGACGGCGCGAAACCGAAGCTGGCGGTCGCGTCGTGGTGACCGCCCTCGCTCCCTACGCGATCTTCGTCGGCGTCGCCGGCGCGATCGGGCTCCTCGTCGTCTCCTTCTGGCAGCGCATCACCGCGCCGTTCGGCCCGATGGTCGAGGAATACCGGCTCGCGCTCGAACGCGCCGACATCCGGGTCCGCAGCGAAGAGGTGCTCCTCGCCGTGTTCGGCGGCGGCGTCGTGCTGTGGTTCGCCGCGGTCCTCGTCATGCACCTCGACCCGCTGCGCGGAGCGCTCGCCTTTCCGATCTCGCTCACGCTCGCGGCGGTGCTCGCGAAGGCTGAGATCGCACGCCGCAGCAAACGCCGCCTCTCGCAGTTCGGCGATCAGCTCGAGCTCGTGCTGCGGCTGATGGCCAGCGGGATGCGGGCCGGCCTCGGCCTGCGCCAGGCGCTCGTCATGGTCATCGACGAGCTCGACGACCCGGCCCGCACCGAGTTCCGCCGCGTCCTCGGACAGGCGAACATCGGCGTGAGCATCTACGACGCGCTCGACGGGCTTTCGCGCCGGATGCCGAGCGACGAAGCGCTGATGATGACGCGGGCGATTCGCGTGCAGTCGCAGACGGGCGGCAACCTCGCCAAAGTCCTGGAGCACCTCGCGACCACCATCAAAGAGCGCCGCCGCGTGTTCCGCAAGATGCGCGCGATGACGGCGGAAGGGCGCATGACCGGCTGGGTCATCATGCTGCTGCCGTTCGTCGTCGGCGGGATGGTCATGCTCTTCCAGCACCGCATGCGCGACGCGATCCTGTTCACGATGATCGGCCACTGCGTGATCGTCGCCGTGTGCATCCTCGAGTTCGCGGGGTTCATGATGCTCCGCCGCATCATGCGGTTCGAGGTGTAGCGTGATCCACCTGATCATCGCCATCCTCGCCGCGATGGCGTCGGTGGGCGCGATCGGCTACCTGGCCGTCATGCTGCTCGTCCGCCGCTCGGCGGTCGACCGGACCATCGCCGAGCTCGAGCGCGCCGGCGTCGACGCCGACAAGAAGACCGAGCTCGGCGTGTTCGCGCGCTTCTTCGACGAGTCGGGACGGTCGAAGCTCGAGCGCAAGCTCGTGCAGGCCGGCTGGTACGGGATGACGCCGAAGACGTTTCTGATGCGCACCGCGATCGCCGCCGGCTCGGGCGTGGGCGCCGGCATTCTGGTCGCCTTCGTCATGCACAAGACGGTCGTCGGGATCATCGTGACGCTGCTGCTCGGGGGCGCCGGCGTGCTGCTCCCGAACTCGATCCTGGACGGCGCGATCGCCGAGCGCAAGAAGCGCGTGCGCAACGCGCTCCCCGATTTCCTCGATCTCGTTTCGACCACGGTCGAAGCCGGGATCGCGCTGAACGGCGCGTTCGCGTCGGCGGTCGAAGGCGTTCGCGGGCCGCTGCGCGACGAGCTTCTCGCCGTGCTCTCGGACATCCGCGTCGGCCGCTCGCGCTCGGAGGCGCTGATCGCGATGGCCGCGCGCGTCGACGTCACCGAGATGACGACGACGGTCCAGGCGATCGTGCAGGCCGAGAAGCTCGGCGGCGACATCGCCGGGATCCTCGACCAGCTCGCGCACGAAGCGCGCGAGCACCGCATGCTCCGCGCCGAGGAGATCGCGGCGCAGCTTCCCGTCAAGATGACCTTCCCGATGGCGCTCTGCATGCTGCCCGCGCTCTTCGTGATGATCTTCGGCGCCGTGCTCGCGCAGCTGCTGAACAAATGAACCCGCACGTCCTGATGACCGCGGTCCTCTTCGCGTGCGCGGCGATCGTCGGGATCATCGCCGCCGCCGCGATCTGCTCGCGCGTGCGCGGCTTCGACGACGGGCCGCCGAGCGGCACGCCGCCGGTCGTCGCGCTCGTCGCGGGCGCGGCGCTGCTCGGCGGGATCGCCGGCTCGCACGCGCATCCGGACTCCTCGCATCTCCTTCTGGTCGCGATCGTCACCGGCGCGTTCGCCGCCGCGTGGTACTGCGACGTCGTGCACGGGATCGTCCCCGACGTGTTCACGCTCGGGCCCCTCGCCGCCGTCGTCGCGCTCGCGTTCGTCTGGCACGATCCGCGAATGCCGGTGTCGGCCGCGATCGTCGCGATCCCGTTCTCGGCGGCGGCGCTGCTCTCGCGCGGGCGCGGCCTCGGCTGGGGCGACGTGAAGATCGCCGCGGTCGCCGGCGCGCTGCTCGGCGCCTCGAACGCACTGCTCGCCCTAGCGCTCGCCGCGTTCGGCGCGGCGGTCGCGGCGAAGCTCCGCCCCGTGCAGGTCGGAACCGACGGAACCGTGGTCGCGCAGCCCCTCGCCTTCGCGCCCTACCTCATCGGCGCGACGGCGCTCTTCACCGCCTTCGCGGCGCTATGACGATGTGGCTCGTGCGCAACGCCGCGACGGGCCGCGTCCTGGCCTGGCGCGTGCGCCGCTGCGACGGCTGGCTCGAGCGCGCCGTCGGCTTCCTCTCGCGCGCGTCGATCGCGCCGGAAGAGGGACTGTGGTTCGAAGGCTGCGGCGCGGTGCACACGCTCGGGATGCGCTCGCCGCTCGACATCGTCTTTCTTGACCGTGAGATGAAGGTCGTGAAGACCGCGCGCGACGTGCGGCCGCATCAGCTCTACGTCGGTGCGCCGAAGGCGCACGTCGTCGCGGAGTTCGGGCCGGGATTTCTCGATGCGAACCGTCTCGACGTGGGGGAGAGGTTGGCGCTCGAACCCGTCTGACACGGGGGTGGCGCGGCGGGGAGGCGACGGCGTCGCGCGGGGGACGCTCCCTGCGCGCTTCGTGCGCTCCGGTCGCTCGGCGCGCCGGCGCTCTCGCGCGTCCTGCGCTTCGCGTCCGCGCGACGCCCCCGCGCGGCGCCGTCGCCTCCCCGCCTTCGGCATGGTGGGTTTGACGGGGTGGGTTCGAGCGATCGGGTGGGTTCGGGTGCGACTGGGGTGGTTGTTAGGCGCGGTACGGGAGGACGGCTAGCATCATCACGATGAGCGTGATGAGGGAGAGCACGACGTAGAAGTCGGCGCCGACTTTGCCGGATTCGGGGGACGAGCGCCAGCGTTTCCAGGCGGCGCCGCGGGCGGGCGGCGGATACGGGCCGAACTCGAACGTCCCGATGCGATACTTCCGGCGACGACGCCGGCGCGAGGCGACCGTCGTCGCACCGGCGCTCGGGGGGACGCGGAGCTGGCCGAGACGGCGGTCCATCGGCAGCGCGTTTCAGCGCGCCGTGCAGCTTGCCTCGCGAGCTTGCACAAGACTATCCGAACGGGGGAGTCGGTCCCCACTCTATGCGAACGAACCGGTCTTTCGGCAAACGGTACGTTTCCTTCCGGCCATACGCACCAAACCAGAGATGACGCTGCGGAAGGATGCCTGAAAATAGCACGATGCACGCTCGGGAGGCAGGCGATGATCTTCGACCCGACGGCGACGGCCGGCGAGCGTATCGGCGTCACGATCGCCATTCTGATGTTTCCGCTTGCGATCGTCTTGATCGCCTATAACATCATGACGATCCCACAACGCTCGCCGGGTCCACGCGAGCGTACTCCGCCGACAGCGCGAGACGACGTTGCGCGATCGCTTTCGCCCGCAGCGCTGCTTGACGCCGCGCTACGCACTAATGAGACGATCGTTGCGAATATCGACACGTTGAATTTGGGTGCGATCGCCATCATGGCACTTCCCGTTGCGACGTTCGCTTTTGTCGCGATCGATCGTTTCAGCCATATTGGGGCCCTCGGTCTCTTCGGCTCGGTGTTGCTTTTTCTGTCCGTTCTCTTCGGCTGGCTGGCCTACGATGCGGGATATCGGGACGAAGCGCGCCGAGTTCTTCGCGAGTCAGAAAGCACGACGCGCTCTCGCGCTCCAAGCGATCTCGAAGAGTCGCTCAACATAGAGCGCTTCTTCGCCTATTATCAAATTGCCGGCGATGTCGCAGTTGCCGAGGCAATCGAGCAGTTGAACGTCGTGACCAACGTAAACGGCCGGATTCGCAAGAGAAAGGTTGTCCTCACGCGGCGTTCTATGGCGCTGTTCGCGTCCGGATTGACGTTCATTTTACTCGGTGTGTGGATCGGCCCGTGGCCGTTCCAGCGTCCGCTCGTCACCGACCCACGGGGAGCCTTCAATTTTTCGTGTACGACCGGAGCTGGCCCGAGGCGAGAAATGTTGCTACAATGCCGGTAATGGACCCGCTCCGGGAACTCGGCCTCAGATACGCCCGCGAACTCGGCATCACGCCGCTCGCAGCCAATGAGCGCCACCCCTTGGGTTGGATGACGGTTAGTCGGCGTACCGGCTCGTCGCAGGTCGCGGTCGACGCTCCGCCCGTCGTCGTCGATCTCGAGGAGGAGCGAGACGCGGCCGCCTCGCTCGGCACGGAACCGCGCTGATCCGCATCCCGTAGAAAGCCGTCCGACCTAGCTGACGGCGACGAGATCCCGGTCTTGTTCGGCGGCTCTCGCGGCCGCGCGGGTCAGGTTCGCGTCGAGCTCGGCGGCGACGCCGGTGAGGGCCGGGGGGAGATCGCCTTCGAGCAGCGGGTCGCGGGCCAGGCGCAGCGCGGCGCGGTCGTGCTCGAGGGCGCCGGCGACGTCGCCCGAGCCCCAGGCGGCTTCGGCGTCGCGGAGGTGCGCGCGGACGCGGCGCGCGTCGATCGCGAACAGATCGAGGTTCAGCGCGATCTCGTCGCCGAACGCGACGTAGTGCGCGAGGTCGGCATAACCGACGACCGCGGCGAGCGAGCGGCGCATGGTGCTGCACGCGGAGCGCAGGCTCTGCGCGGCGAGTTGCCGGTCGGCGTCGGGCCAGAACGCACGCAGCAGCGTCTCGCGGCGCGCACGGCCCTGCGGCTGGAGCGCGAGGAAGGCGAAGATCTGGGCGTCGCGGCGGCGGAACCAGGCGACGCGCTGGCCTTCGATCCGCACGTCGGGCTTTCCGAAGAGGCGGACGCTGAACGGCGAGAGCGCGCGCGCCGCAGGCTGCGGCGAGGCGGTGCGCGAGACGCGCGCGACGGCCCGGTAGGGCCGGAACGTCCCGTCGAGCCAGCGGACGAAGAGACCGCGCTGCTCCAGCCGGTCGAGCAGCGCCTCTTCGAGCAGCTCGCCGTCGAACAGCTTGCGGGCGGCCTCGCCGAGCTCCGGCGTTTCGTCGGCCAGCGTCGCATCGACGAACTGCCGGACGAGCCGCGCGTTCGCGCGGCGCCAGCGCTCGAACGCGCCGTCGAGCGGGCGGCCCGACGAAGCGCACTCGCGGATCGCCGAGCAGACGGCGAACGCCCAGCCTTCGGTGTCGTGGACGAGCCGGCTGACGTCGCGCTCGCCCGCATCGACGCGGGCGGCTTCGGCGAGGCGGGTCGCCTCGTCGATCGTGAAGGCGAGCTTGTCCGCGTCGAGCACGGCGCCGAGGCCGAGCGAGACGAGGCGGGTCGCGTCGACCACGTCGCGGGCGCGGGCGGCGTAGACGAACGTCACGTTCTCCGGCGCGTCGTAGACGAGGCGGCGCAGCACCTCGCGGACCGGCTCCGGCGCGCGGTCGGCTTCGTCCACGAGCAGCTCGCAGCGGCCGGCGGCCTCCAGCTCGGCGAGCAGCAGCTCTTCGGACGGGACGCGGCCGAAGCCGAACGCCCGGCCGATCGCGGCACACAAGGAGTCGGGCGTCGCGGCGGGGTCTAACGCGACGTACGCGGCGCGGTGGCGCGGGGCGGCGGCGTAGGTGACCAGCGCGGTGGTCTTGCCGGAGCCGGGGGGCGCGACGACGAGCCGAAGCGGGACGTCGGAATGATCCGCCATCCATGCGCACAACCGTTCGCGTCGAATCGTGTCGGGAGCCAGTTTCGGAAGTCTAGCCCTCGGCGCGGCCTCTCGCATCGTCGCCCTCCGTGCAAGCAGTCCTCGGGTTCCTGGACATTTCCCAGGCTCTGCCCTAGGATAACCGGCCTAGGACCGCGCGAGTGTACGGATTGTGTTATCTTGCGACGTGCAGCGGGCGGACGAGCGTCTCGTTTCCCATGCCGCGCTGAAGCGTGACCCGTACGGTATAGCGCGCGCGGTCGCGCGGCGCGACGAGCGCGACGCTGCGCTCGCCTTGGCGGAGCGAGGCGCCCGCGACGTCGGCGCCGTCGGAGTCGCGGACCAGCGAGACCTGGGCGCCGTCGGCGAACGGGATCTCGACCACGAACGGCTGGCCGCTCCGCACGGGGTCCGGACGGATCGCGAACGTGTCGCCGCCGCCGACGTCGACGACGACGCCGTTCCCCCCGTTCGCCGGCAGGCCGGCGGCGGCCGAGGCGGCGGCGCCGCTCGGCGCCGCGATCGGCGAAGGGCTCGGGACGACGGAGGCCGGGATCGGGACGCGCGTCTCCTCGCCGGCGCTGCTCCCTTCGGCACGCGCCACGAGCTGGTACGGTTCCCGGGGCCCCGCGGGCGGGGCGGGGACCTGCGTGATCCCGCTCCCGGACGGCGTGGTGGTCGAGAACCAGGTCGCGCCGGTGCGGTCGACGATCGCCAGGCGCAGGTCGCGGGCGCGGGCCGTGTAGTGGACGGTCAGCGGGGCGTTCGGGCGCGGCGGATCGACCTGGAGGCTCGCGATCCGCGGCGGCGGCGTGGCGCGGATGCGGATCGCCGGCGGCGGGGTCGCGGTCGCATAGGCGGCGTCCCGCACGTCGGCTCCGAAGCCGTTCGCGATCGCGACGTGCAGCGTCGCGTCACGCTTGGGGCCGAGCACCATCGAGCCGCTCGCGGACGGCAGCGTCCCGGAGGCCAGCACGTTTCCGCTCGCGTCGCGCAGCTCGTAGGTCCGGCGGCCGTTGCCCGCGGTCACCCAGTGCGCCAGGAGACCGACCTTCGGGACCGAGGCCAGCTCGAGGTCGACGACGCGCGGCCGCTCGCTCGCGACGAGCAGCAGCGTCCCGCCGGCCAGGATCCCCGCGACGCCGAGCCCCATCGCCGGGATCAGCCACGGGCGGCGCGGCTTGCCGGCGCGCGGCGGCGGCGCCTCGACGACGATGTGGATGCCCTCGCCGTTGACCTCGGCCGAGACGCGCTCGTACGCGAGCGCGGCGTCGAGCGTGAAGCCCGTGCGGATCGCAGCGTGCGGCTCGATCTCGAAGCCGAGCGCGGCGACCGGGCGCCCCTCGTCGACGCGAACGGCCGTGGCGGTCGCGGTCAGGACGCCGGGCGTCGCGTTGTGCACGCGCAGCTCGTAGCGGGCGCCGGAGGCGTCGAGGCCGACCGGCTCGAGCTCGCACGTCACCGCGCCGGCCGGTCCGGCGAGCAGGCCGCGGCCGCCGTGCTGCGCCGCCGGCGAGATGCCGAGCGCGCTCGTCCCTCGGCGTGCGATCGCGTTCGTCGACGTGCTCGGCGGATGCTCGATGCTGATCCCGTCCCTGCCCTTCTCAGCGCGACGCACCGCCGCGCGGCGATGCGTCCGGCGGATCGTTCACCTTCGGAACGTCCGAACCCCAGGCGGCGTTCGCGCGCTCAGCCCGGCGCGGCGCCGCGCTCGACCGCTCGAGCTTCCTGCAGCGCGAGCGTCAGCTCGCGCAAGAACGAGGACGCGTCCATGACGATGCCCAGCGTCTGATGCGAGCCGCGATCGGTCAGCTTGGTCACCGACGAGGGGTTGATGTCGACGCAGACCGTCTTGCACGTCGCGGGCAGCAGGTTGCCGACGGCGATCGAGTGGAGCAGCGTGCAGACGAGCAGCGCCATCCCGATCTCCGGGACGTAGTGGCGCATCGCGCGCTGGCATTCGACCACGTCGGTGATCACGTCGGGGAGCGGACCGTCGTCGCGGATCGAGCCGCACAGCACGACGGGGATTGCCTTCGCGTACGCCTCGTACATGACGCCGCCGCGCAGCATCCCGCACGCGATCGCTTCGCGGATCCCGCCGGCGGCGCGGATGCGGTTCACCGTGCGCAGGTGGTGGACGTGACCTTCTTCCGCGGGAAACGCGTCGTCGAGGTTCACGCCGAGCGAGGTTCCGTAGAACTGCGACTCGATGTCGTGAACTGCGAGCGCGTTCCCGGCGTACAGCGCGGTGACGTAGCCGTCGCGGATCAGCTCGGCGAGATACGGGCCCGCGCCGGTATGCACGATCGCCGGTCCGCCGACGAGCAGCACGCGCTTCCCCGCGCGCAGCACCGCGAGGAGCTCGCGCGCGACCTCGCCGATCAGCGCGTGACGCGGCTTCTCGCTCGACACCGCGCTCGCCATGAACTCGAAGACGGCGCGCCGGCGCGCGCGCTGCGGAACCGTCACCTTCACGCCGGCGTGGCCCACGACCACGCAGTCGCCGGCCTTCACGTCGGACGGCGCGACCGTGAGGGCGCCGCCGTCGTCGATGACGATCGCGCAGTCCATCTCGGGGTTCGCGACCGGCATCCAGTCGCCGTTGACGCGCACTTCCGTCTCGTAGTTCGTCGTCGCGTAGAAGTCGTCGGGGAGCACGCCGTCGCGCGGCGCCGCCTCGGTGAAGACGTCGCCTTCGTCGAGCACCTCGGCGCCGGTCTCGCGCTGCAGCTTCTCGACGATCTCGTCGAGGTGCGCCGCGTCGAACGACTCGATGCGCAGCCGCGCGTACGACGGCTCCGTCTTGGTCTGGCCCGAGTCGAACTCTTCGATGACGTACGCGCTGCGCTCGTCGTCGTCGGTGAGGATCCCGAGGACGCGGTTGAAGATCCCGGAGTCGATGATGTGGCCGCGGAGCTCGATCCGGCGGACGCGGCCGGAGGACGGCGAAGCGGAGCCCATGGGGCTCGTCTTCGTACCGACGCCGCTCGGCAACCTCCGCGACGTCACGCTGCGCGCCCTGGACGTCCTCGGCGCGGCGTCGCTGCTCGTCGCCGAAGACTCGCGCGTCGCGCGGCGGCTGCTGAACGCGCTCGGCCTTCCGTCGAAAGAGATCTGGACCTACCACGAGCACAACGCGCGCGCGACCACCGGGGCGATCCTCGAACGCGCGCGGGCCGAGACGGTCGCCGTGATGACCGACGCCGGAACGCCCGGGATCAGCGATCCCGGGACGTCGCTCGTCGCGGCGGCGCGCGCGGCGGGGATCCCGGTCGAGGTGCTGCCGGGCCCCGCGGCCTTCGTCTGCGCCGCGGTCCTCTCCGGATTCGATCTGCGGCGCTTCGTCTTCGCCGGCTTTCCGCCGCGCGGCGCCGCGCAGCGGCGCGCCGCCTTCCGCGCCGCGCTCGCCGACACCACGGTGTGGTACGAGGCCCCGCACCGCATCCGCGAGGCGCTCGCGGACCTCGCCGCCGTGGCGCCGGAGCGGCGCGTCTTCCTGGTCCGCGAGCTGACGAAGCTCCACGAGCAGCAATTGCTCGGAACAGCGTCCGGCCTCGCCGCCGCCCTCGCCGACCCGGTGCGCGGCGAGATCGCGTTCGTGGTCGAGGGAGGCGCGCGCGACCCGGACGACGAGCCGGCGCGCCCTTCGGAAGACGAGCTGTACGCCGCGATCGACGCGCTCCTCGCCGACGGCCTGACGACCTCGGCGACCGCGAAGCGGCTCGCCGACGCCGGCCACGGCGAGCGGCGGCATCTCTACGCGCTCGTGAGCGCGCGCCGCGCGGAGCGAGAGGCCGCCGCGACGCCGGGTGACGAACCTCGCGCGACCGTGCCCGAGCCGTCCTTCTACGTCACCACCCCGATCTATTACATCAGCGGCACGCCGCACATCGGGCACGCCTACACGACGATCGCCGCCGACGTGCTGGTGCGAACGGCGCGCGCGCACGGCCCCGCCCGCTCGCTGACGGGGACCGACGAACACGGCCAGAAAGTCGCCGCCGCCGCGGCCGCGGCCGGGATGACGCCGCAGGAGTACGTCGACTCGCTCGCGCCGCGCTGGCGCGAGCTCGCGCCGGCGTTCGACGCGAAGTTCGACGACTTCATCCGCACGACCGAGCCGCGGCACGCGCGCGCGTCGCTCGCGCTGTTCGAGCGGATGCGCGCCAACGGCGACGTCTACGAGGGCGTGTACGAGGGCTGGTACTGCACGAACGACGAGACGTTCTGGCCGGAGGCGAAGCTCGTCGACGGCCGGTGTCCGAACCCCGAGTGCCGGCGCCCCGTGGAGTGGCTCTCCGAGAAGAACTGGTTCTTCCGGCTTTCGAAGTACCGCGACCGGCTGATCGCGCACTTCCGCGAGAATCCCGACTTCCTGCGCCCGCAGGCGCGCTGGAACGAGATGATGGCCGTGCTCGAAGGCGGGCTCGAGGATCTGTCGATCTCGCGCTCGTCGTTCGACTGGGGGATTCCGCTCCCCGGCGGCGGCGTGCTGTACGTGTGGTTCGACGCGCTCATCAACTACATCAGCGCGCTGGGCTGGCCCGACGACGAGGACGGGCTCTTCGCGCGCTTCTGGCCCGGGATGCATCTGATCGGCAAGGAGATCGCGCGCTTCCACACGCTGATCTGGCCGGCGATGCTGTGGTCGGCCGGGCTCGCGATCCCCAAGCGCGTCTTCGCGCACGGCTGGATCACCGTCGAGGGCGAGAAGATGTCGAAGAGCCTGGGGAACGTGATCGATCCCTTCGCGCTGCTCGAGACGTTCGGCGCCGACTCGGTGCGCTATTTCCTCATGCGCGAGGCGCCGTTCGGCAGCGACTTCTCGATCTCGGTCGAGAAGCTGCGCCAGCGGCACAACAGCGATCTCGGCAACGACCTCGGCAACTTGCTGCGCCGCTCGCTCGCGATGCTCGCGCGTTATCGCGACGGCATCGTGCCCGAGCCTCACGCGGGCGAGCTCGCCGAACGCTTCGCCGATCTGCCGGCATCGGTGGGCGAGCACGTGCTCTGCCTGCGCTTCCGCGAAGCGCTCGACGAGGTGTGGACGCTCGTCACGGCGCTGAACCGCGCGATCGACGAGCGCAAGCCGTGGGATCTCTTCAAGCAGTCGCGCGACGCCGAGCTCGACGCGCTGCTCTACGAGCTGTGCGAAGGACTGCGCTGGCTCAGCGTGCTGCTCTTCCCCTTCATGCCGGCGAAGGCCACGGCGATGTGGACGCAGCTCGGCCTCCCGGGAACGCCCGAGCGCCGCTGGGACGAAACGCTCGCGTGGGGCGGCCTCGCGCGCGGCACGCAGACGACCGCCGGCGACCCCCTCTTCCCGCGGATCGAGCTCGCGAGCGCCTGAGCGCGGCGCGCGGTCAGCCCGGGATGAGGCCTTTCGCGCGCTCCTGGTCGATCACGGCCTGACACTCGGCGCGGAAGTACGCGCAGACCGCGCGTGAGAGCGCGAACGGATGCGGCAGCGTGAAGCCCGGCGGCGGCGGCTGCCCGGGAAAACTGTGGCGCCGTCCGTCGCGGAACGGATCGTCGGCGTTCGTGAACTTGAACGGCCACGGAAACTCGACGGTCTCCGAATAGCCGTCGGAGTAGTGCACGCTGCAGCGCAGGTAATAGTAGATGTAGTTGCCGCGCCGCACGCCGGCGTCGTCGATGTTCGACGGCGTGCAGTCGCCGTTGCCCTCCACGACGTCGTTGACGTTGACGTTCAGGTACGAGTCGTACGGATGCACGGTGTTCGTCGTGCGGACCGGCGCGGGTGCGGGCGTCGCCTCGAGCGCGTGCTGCGCCTGCGCGATCGTGCTGCGGAAGCGCGCGTCGAGCGCCGCCATCTGCTGCGGATCGAGCCCGGACGACGGCCGCGCGCGCACCGGCGCGTGCGGCGCATACGCGAGCACGCGCGTGCGCGGGACGTGCAGCCGTGCGCGCTCGTGCGTGCGCGGCACGGCCGGCGGCGCGAGCGTGGGCACCGGCAGCGAGAAGCGGCGCGGGAGCGAGGCGGACGGACGGTGCGTCGCGATCGCGACGGCCGGCTTGCTCACCGCCGGCGCGCGCGTCTCGACCGGCACGGGGGTGTCGCGCGGCGTCGGAACCGGCGTCGGCCGCGGCGTCGGCGAGGGCGTCGCGAGCTGCTCGATCGTGATCGTGCTGGTCTGCGCGACCTGCTCCACGCGGCCGGGCTGCGGCGCGCGCGCGTGCGCGAACAGCACGGCGCCGAGGACGACGTGCAGAGCGAGCGACGCGACGGCCGCGATGCGCAGCGAGCGCCCGTCGGAACGGTCGCGCTCAGGGAACATCAGCACGAGGAGACTAAGGCTTCGTCATGATCGATACGCACGCCCACGTGCACGACCGCGCGTTCGACGACGACCGGGAGCCGATGTTGGCGCGCGCGCGCGAGGCGGGGGTGGACGCGATCGTCACCGTCGGGTGCGACGCCGACGATAGCCGCAGGGCCTGCGAGGTTGCTGAGAGGTACGGCCTGGCGGCGACCGTCGGCGTGCACCCGCACGAAGCGAAGGACGCGCCGCAGGACCTCGCGGCGGTCTTCGACCGGCTGCGCGAGCGGCACGGCGGCCGGGTCGTCGCGGTCGGCGAGACCGGCCTCGACTACCACTACGATCACAGCCCGCGCGACGTGCAGCGCGCCGTTCTCGCACGGCAGCTCGACTACGCGCGCGAGCGCGGGCTCCCGCTCGTGTTCCACCAGCGCGAGGCGCACGACGACTTCGTCGCCGCGCTGCGCGCCGGCTTCGACCCGGCGCGCCAGCGCGGGATCGTGCACTGCTTCACCGGGACGCCGGACGAAGCGCGTCTCTTCACGGGCGAGTTCGGGCTGCTGCTCGGGATCGGCGGCGTCGTCACGTTCAAGACGGCGCAGGGCCTGCGTGACGCGGTCGCGGCGGTCGGGCTCGACGCGATCGTGCTCGAGACCGACTGCCCGTACCTGGCCCCGGTGCCGCACCGCGGCAAGCGGAACGAGGTCGCCTTCGTCGGCGAGACGGCCCGCGCGGTCGCCTCGCTGCTCGGCGTCCGCCCGGATGAGGTCGCCCGGCGGACCGACGCGAACGCGCGCGCCGTGTTCGCGCTCGCGCCGGCCGCCGCCGCGCGCTGAGCGCGCCGCACCGGCGCGCTGGAGTGGATCGGCGGCGAGGCGCCGAACCCCGCCCGACTGCGAGGATGGACAAAGCCGTATACGTGCGCGAGATGTTCGCCGCGATCGCACCGCGCTACGACCGAACGAACCGGCTGATGACGGCCGGGGTCGACGAGGCGTGGCGCCGCCGCGCCGTCGCCGAACTCGCCGCGCCGCGCGGCGGAGCCGTCGCCGACCTGTGCTGCGGGACCGGCGATCTCGCGTTCCACCTGCTGCGCAGCGACCCGGCGCTTCGCGTCACGGCCGTCGACTTCACCGAGCCGATGCTCGACGGCGCGCGCGCGCGGGCGCGCCGCGAGGACCCGGCCGGCCGCGCCGAGTTCGTGCTCGGCGACGTGACGCGGCTGCCGTACGCGGACGCGACGTTCGACGGCGCGACGATGGGGTTCTCGATGCGCAACGTCGCCGACATCGGCGCCACGCTGCGCGAGGCGCGGCGGATCCTCAAGCCCGGCGCGCGCTTCGTCAACCTCGACGTGACGAAGCCGGCGAACGCGCTGGTCCGCCGGCTCTTCGGCCTCTACTTCTACGGCCTCGTCCCGCTGGTCGGCGGGCTCGTCGGCGGCTCGCAGACGGCGTACCGCTACCTGCCGAACTCGCTCACGAATTTCCCGGACGCGGCCGCGCTCGCGCAGCGCTTCCGCGAGGCCGGCTTCCGCGACGTGCGGACCGTCCTGCTCGGGATGGGCGCGATCGCGATCCACGTCGGGGCGGCGTGATGCTCGAGCGCGCACCGCGCACCGATCGCGACCTCTACGCGATGGTCGAGGAGTTCTTCCGCTCCTCGTTCGCCACCGACAACGCGCTGATCACCGAGGCGGTCCGCCGGATGCTGGACGCCGGCGGGAAGCGGCTGCGTCCGCGCTTCACGCTGCTCGCCGCCGAGGCGGTCGGCGGCCGCGCCGAGGACCACCTGCGGCTCGCCGCGTTCATGGAGCTGATCCACGTCGCGACGCTGATCCACGACGACGTCGTCGACAACGCCGAGACGCGGCGCGGCGTCAACGCCACCGCGGTCGACTTCGGCAATCGGGTCAGCGTCCTCGCCGGCGACTACCTCTTCGCCTGGATCTTCAAGAACGTCACCGCGGGCTACCCGCACCCCATCCCGCACATCCTCAGCTCGACGCTGGCCGACATCACCGACGGCGAGGTGCTGCAGCTCAAGGCGCTCGCGGACGTCGAGACGACGCTCGACGAGTACGTCGAGATCGCCACGAAGAAAACGGCGTCGCTGTTCGCCGCGTCGGCCGAATGCGGCGCGCTCGCCGCGGGCGGCTCGCCCTTCGCCGCGAAGGCGATGCGCGACTTCGGCACCGCGTACGGCATCGCGTTCCAGATGCGGGACGACCTGCTCGACCTGACCTCCGACGAGGCCACCCTCGGCAAGCCGGTCGGCAACGACCTGCGCGAGCGGAAGATGACGGTTCCGCTCGTCCTCGCGTTGCAGAGGGGGGATCGGGATTTCCGCGCGGACGTCGAACGGTTCTTCGCGGAGGACGACGGCTCGCGCGAACGGATCGCCGGGATCGTCGCCGGGATCGGCGCGCAAGGCGGCATCGCGAGGACGGAGGCCGCGCTCGCCGGGTTCATCGAACGGGCGAAGCAGTCGCTCGCGCCGCTCGGGAACGCGCCGGCCCGATCCGAACTCGTCGCGCTCGCCGACGCACTCTAGCTGGAGACCCTCGAATGCTCGGAACCACCGAAATCGCGCTCATCGTCGGCGCCGCCATCCTGCTCTTCGGCGTCGACAAGTTGCCGAAGCTCGCGCGAAGCGCCGGCCAGGCCAAGAAAGAGTTCATGGTCGGCCAGGCGGAAGCCGACCTCGCCGCCGAGCGCGCGCGCGAAGAGGCGCGCACACGGGCCGAGATGCAGGCCGCGAACGTCGCCACGACGCCGAACCCGGCCGGCGCCCAGACGGCCGTCCCCGATCCCCAGACCGGGGCGCCGGGGCCGACCACGATCGCGCCTCCGCACGGCTAGGATCCCGCGGTAGACCAGCGCGTGCTCGCGGAGCGCACCCCGCTCGAGCGCGGCGCCGAGGCCGAGTGGGACCAGAAAGAGATGCCGTTCACGGAGCACCTGCGGGAGCTTCGGAACCGGCTCATGATCTGCGTCGGCACGGTGCTCGGGCTCGCGGTGCTGTTCTTGTGGCCTGCCCAGCGGCTGATCCCGCTGCTGGTCAAGGTGTATTTCGGGCACCTGCAGCTGCACGCGTTCGGGCCGGCCGACGCCGTGTGGGCGATCTTCAAGCTCTCGATCTACATGGCGATCGTCGTCGGCTTCCCGGTGCTGCTCTACCAGACGTGGATGTTCGTCGTCCCGGCGATCCACCCGCGCACGCGCCGCGCCGTCTACTCGTACATCGTCCCCTCGTTCGTGCTCGCGCTGTGCGGCCTCGCGTTCGCGCACCTGCTCGTCATCCCGCGCGTCGTCGGCGCGCTCGAGATGATCACCGCGTCGGTCGCGGTCCCGACGTACGGCATCGAGCCGACGATCAACCTCGTACTGCTGCTGTTCCTCGCCTTCGCGCTCGTGTTCCAGACGCCGGTCGTGATGCTGCTGCTGGCGCGCATCGGTCTGGTGAACAGCCGGCTGCTGCGCAAGTACCGCCGCTACATCGTGTTCGGAATGCTGCTCGCCGGCGGCGTCCTCGCGCCGGACGGCAACCCGGTGACGATGATGCTGATCGCCTCGCCGATGTACGTGCTGTTCGAGGTGTCGATCTGGCTCATCGTCGTCATGGAGCGGCGCTGGACGGCCGAAGGCGCGGCCGGTGGCTGAGTCGCGCGCGGCGCGCGCCGCCGTGCCGGCCGGCGCGCGAAACGGCGCGCTGCGCGCGTGGGACGACGCGGTGCGGCTGTTCGCGCACGTCCCGTTCGGCGTGTCGCTGCTCGCGGTCTGGGCGTTCCTCACGCTGATCGGCGTGGTGATCGAGCAGGGGCGCGATCCGTCGTTCTACGCCGGCGCGTACGCGCCGCCGATCGCCCGGCTCATCGTGCGGCTCGACCTCGACAACATCTATCACAGCCCCGCGTACATCATCGTCCTGGGCCTCATCATCTGCTCGATGGCGGCGGCGACGTTCACCAAGGTGATCCCGCGGCGGATCCCGCGGCTGAACCCGGTGAAGATCGACGCGATCCCGCTGCACGCGACGCTCCGCGTCCCCGGCGAGGCCGACGCGGTGCGCGAACGCGTCGGCGCGTTCTTCGCCGAGCGCGGCTGGCAGGTGCGCAAGCGCGCGTTCGGCGGAACGGAGTGGACGTTCGCCGACAAGAGCAACTGGGCGCGCCGCGGCGTGCTGATCGCGCACGTCGGGTTCGTGCTGATCGCCGCCGGGACGACGATCTACTGGGCGAAGGGCTACAGCGGGCAGTTCGCGGTGCTGAGCGGGCAGACGGCGACGATCCCGCAGAGCGGCACCAAGGTCGACCTCGAGCGCTTCGGCTACCGCATCGACCCGGTCCGAACCAAAGCCGGCGTCGTGTATCAGCCGATCGACTACGTCTCCGACGTGAAGGTGACCGGCGCCGACGGTGCGGCGCGGCAGGCCGTCATCCGCGTGAACCATCCGTACGACGCGAACGGAACGCTCATCTACCAGTCGACGTACGGCTTCGCCATCGATTTCCGGCTCACCAAGAACGGCGCGCCGGTCGCCGGCCCGGACCATCCGCTCAAGGAAGGCGAGGGCTTCACGGTCGACGGCACGGCGCGCTCGATTCAGTACCAGCGCTTCGTCGGCACGATCGATCGCGCGACCGGGATGCCGGGCGCCGACCCGCGGCCGAACGATCCGGGCGTCATCATCGTCGCGTACGACGGCAACCGGCCGATCGGACAAGCGCTCATGCCGCTCGGCCGGCCGATCGATCTCGGCGCCGGCTACCGGCTCGAAGCGGCGCGCTACGTGCTCTACTCCGGCTTCCAATACCGCTACGACCCGGGGATCCCGGTCGTCGGGATCGGCGCGTTCGTGCTGCTCGCGGGCCTCTGCATCTCGCTGTACTGGGTTCCGGCGCGGCTCTTCGTGCTCGTTCGCGACGCCGGCGCCGGCGCGAGCGAGGTGGGGCTGGCCGCGACGACCGTCAAAGGCTACGACGTCTTCGAAGACCGCTTCGCCGAGCTGGTCGACGCGCTGCGGCGCGGGACCGAGCGAAGCGATCCGCGCCCCGTGCAGGGCGCCCCGCACGCGAGCCCCGTTTAGGAGAAGCCGTGGACCCGACCCGACAGATGATCGATCAAGGACTGCTGGTCGTGGGCATCGCGGCGTACGTCACCGCCGCCTTGCTGCTGTTCGGGTACTTCCTGCTGCGCAGCGCGGCGATGCGCACGATCGGAATCCCGCTCGCGATCCTCGGCTGCCTCGCGCAGTTCGCCGAGCTCGGCGCACGCTGGTGGATGACCGGGGTGTGGCCGCTGACCAACCTCTACGGCTCGCTCTCGCTCTTCAGCGCGGTCGCCGTCGCGATCTTCCTGATATTCGCGTTCCGCTACGACCTCGCGTTCGCGGGCGGACCCGTGCTCGCCATTGCGGCGGTCGCGCTCGGCTACGCGACGACCTGGAACGAAGGCTACATGCCGGCCGTCCCGGCGCTGCAGTCGTACTGGATCAAGATCCACGTCCCGATCGTCATCACGGCGTACGCCTCGTTCATGGTGGCGTTCTGCGTGGCGCTGGTGTTCTTGCTGAAAGCGTACGCCGAGCAGCGCTACGCGACGCGCCCGCCCAACGTTCGCGGCGTCGCCGCGACGCCCGGCGGTCCGGCCGTCGACCTCACCGTCAGCGCCTACGCCGCCCGCCCCGCGCTCGGAATGCCGCGCGGCCTGCGCAACGACACGCCGGCGACGGCGCAGGCCGCGGCGGCCGGCGATGCGTTCGCGCAATGGCTTGACGGGCTGCCCACGCTCGCGCGGCTCGACGTGATGCAGTACCGTATCGTCGCGGTCGGACTGCCGCTGCTCTCGCTGGGGATCATCACCGGCGCGATGTGGGCGAAAGAAGCGTGGGGCGCCTACTGGCAATGGGACCCCAAGGAGACCGCCGCGCTGATCTCGTGGATCGTCTACGCCGCGTACATGCACTTGCACACCCGTCCCGAATGGCGCGGCGTGAAGACCGCGTGGGTGGGCGTCCTCGGCTTCGCCTCGATCGTCTTCTGCTATCTCGGCGTGAACATCTGGATCAGCGGGCTGCACTCGTACAAGATGTAGTCAGCGCGCCCGCGGCGCCGCGGCCCGGCGGTCGACCAGCATGTTGACGATCCACAACACGAACGTTCCGCACAGCGCGACGGTCTCGACGACGCCGAGGCGGAGCCGCAGCGGCGTGAAGTCGTAGAGCAGCGCGAGGACGACGTCGCAGACGACGACGAAGCGCGTCACGCCCCACGTTCGCGTCACGAAGACCAGGTAGCTGAAGATCATCGCGAGGATCGTCTGCACGACCGATCCTTCGCGCTCACGGGCGCGAGCTGCCTTGCCCGGGCGACTGCGAGGCCTGCGGAATCGGCGTGGGCGGCGCCACGGTCTCCGGGTGGTTCCAAATCGCGAGCGCGGCGGGCGGCAGCTCCTTCGGCAGCCGCTTCATGAAGTAGGTGATCTGCCAGATCGACTTCTCGTCCATCGACTTGTCGAAGGCCGGCATCCCGGTGAAGCGGATCCCGTGCTCGATCTTCCAGTACGTCTCGCCTTCCGGATCGTCGTCGACGCCGTGCTTGGTGAACTGCGGCGCGCGGACGCCGAGCCCCAGCGCGATCGCGTCTGGCGGGGCGTGGTCGGCGCCGTGGCAGACGGCGCAGTTCTGGACGTAGAGCTTCGCCCCCTGAACGAGGTCGGCGGTGCTCGGCGGAGAGTACGGGTACGGCGGCTTCGGCGCTTCGCGGCGGATCGTCGCGTTCAGCGAGGTATGCGAGGCCCACTTCTCGCCCGGCAGGAGCGGTCCGTCGGCCCGCGCCGGGACCCGTCCCGTTTCGATGGCGAGGAAGACGACGAGCGCCTCCACGACGATGACCGCGATGACGCCGCCGACGAATGCCCGCATATCGCCCGCTTTTGTCCCGATGCGGCCGCTCTCTCACGCGCTCGCATCCGGTCTTCATGGAGTGGCCCGACGGCGCCGCGGCCGCTGCGGCGCAACGGCGCCGCGGCGAAGGCGGGTCTCACGTTGAGATGGCCCTCGCATCGCCGCGCGCGCTCGCGCTGGAAGACCTGCACTTCGAGAACAGCTTCGCCTCGCTCGGTGAGGCGTTTGTCGAGCGTCGTCGGCCGGAAGGCGTCCCGGGCTCGCGCCTCGTCGCCTTCAGCGCCGACGCTGCCGCGCTGATCGGGCTGCGCGAGGCCGAGGCGTCGCGGCCGGAGTTCACCGCGCTGGCGAGCGGGAACGCGCTGGTGCGCGGGATGGAGCCGGTGGCGGGCATGTACGGCGGTCACCAGTTCGGCGTCTGGGCCGGGCAGCTCGGCGACGGCCGCGCGATCCTGCTCGGCGAAGTCCGCGGCGCCGACGGCTCGCCCTGGGAGCTGCAGCTCAAAGGCGCCGGGAAAACGGCGTTCTCGCGGTTCGCCGACGGGCGCGCGGTGATCCGCTCCACCGTCCGCGAGTTCCTCGCCAGCGAGGCGATGGACGCGCTCGGCGTTCCGACGACGCGCGCGCTCGCGATGACCGCCGGCGACGAGCCCGTGCTGCGCGAGCGCGTCGAGCGCGCCGCGACCGTGATCCGCATGGCGCCGACGTTCGTGCGTTTCGGCTCGTTCGAGATCTTCCACTACCGCAAGCAGCACGCCGAGGTGCAGGCGCTCGCCGACTACGTGACCGCGCGCTTCTTCCCCGGCGCCGGCGACGGGGACGATCGCTACGCGCGCTTCTTCGGCGACGTCGTGGAGCGCACGGCGCGCCTGATGGCACGGTGGCAGGCCGTCGGGTTCGCGCACGGCGTGATGAACACCGACAACTTCTCGATCCTCGGGCTCACGCTCGACTACGGCCCGTACGGCTTCATGGAGGCGTACGAGCCGCACTTCATCTGCAACCACACCGACGAGATGGGCCGCTACGCCTTCGACGCGCAGCCGACGATCGGTCTGTGGAACTGTTACGCGCTCGCCGAAGCGCTCTCGTCGCTGATCGCGAAGAGCGATCTGCAGGCCGCGCTCGCGCGCTACGAGCCGGCCTACCGCGCGGAGTTCATGGAGCTCGTCCGCGCGAAGCTCGGCTTCGCCGACGCGCGCGACGGCGACCCGGACCTGGTGCTCGAGCTGATGAAGCTGCTCGAAGCGCGCCGCGTCGACTGGACGAACTTCTGGCGCGCGCTCTCCGCCGGCGACGGGCAGGCGCTCGCGATGCTCGGCGACGATGCGACGTCGCGCGGCTGGCTGGCGCTCTACGCGCTCCGCGTTCAGCACGACCCGCGCGGCGAGGACGCCCGCCGCGCCGCGATGCGGGCCGTCAACCCGAAGTACGTGCTGCGAAACTGGGTCGCGCAGCAGGCGATCGAAGCGTGCGAGGCCGGCGACGACACGCTCGTCCGCGACGTGCTGGCCGTCATGCGCGCGCCCTACGACGAGCATCCCGAGCACGCGGCATGGGCCGCCCCCGCACCCGCGCAGTACGCGAACCTCTCGGTGAGCTGCTCTTCCTAGAGGCGAGGTTGCGTCGCCGCGCTTTCTGCGCCGGCGGTTTCCGGGCGTGCTGCGCCGGCGGCGCCGGCCGCGGCGGCGGTCCGGACGCGGACGCGGCGGCGCGCGCGCACCGTCCCGGTCGGCATCGGCCACGGACGGAGGAGCAGGCCGAACAGCGCCATGATCACGGCGGCGCCGCCGCCGACCGCGAAGGCGAGGTCGGTGCTGCGTTCGGCGAGCCAGCCGGCGAGGAGCGAGCCCACCGGGCCGGTCGAGATGAACGCGTAGCTGTAGAGCCCGGCGACGCGGCCTTGCAGATGCGCGGGCGTCGCGAGCTGGACGATCGCGTTCGTGCTCGAGGTGTAGATCGTGTAGCAGATGCCGGTGGCGAACAGCGCGATGCACACGCCGGGCAGCTCCCGCTGCGTCGAGACCGCGAGCTGGCCGAGGCCGAAGCCGGCCGAGGCCGCGAGGAGCAGCGAGGACGAGGCGCGCCGGCGCGACGCGCTCACCAGCGCGCCGGCGAACGCGCCGGCGCCGAAGCACGACGCGATCAGCCCGAACGTCTGCGGCCCGGCGTGCATCGTCTGCCGCGCGAGCACGGGGAGCAGCACGTTGAAGTTGATGCCGAGCAGCGAGACGACGGCCAGCATCGTGAGCGCGATCCAGATCGTCTTCGTGCGGCGCGCGTAGCGCAGACCTTCGCGGATCGCGTCGAGCAGCCGCGTGCGCGAGCGCAGCCCGGTCTGAGCGTGAAACTCGCGCTCGCGCATCGCGCCGAGCGCGGCGATCACCGCGACGTAGCTCACCGCGTTGATCGCGAAGCACGCCGCGACGCCGGCGCCCGCCATCAGCGCTCCGGCGATCGCCGGGCCGATGATGCGCGTCGCGTTCATCAGGCTCGAGTTCAGCGCGATCGCGTTCTGCAGCTCGCGGCGGCCGACGAGCTGCACCATCAGCGCCTGCTGGCTCGGGTTGTTGAACACGAGGACCACGCCGCGGACGACCGCGATCAGGTCGATCACCCAGACCTTGTCGACGCGGAAGATCACGACGAGCGCGAGCGCCAGCGCACAGACCGCCATCGCGCTCTGGGTGAGGATCATCAGCCGGTGGCGCGGGAACCGGTCGGCGAGCGCGCCGCCGACGAGCCGGAGCACCGCGTAGGGCGCGTAGAAGCAGAAGCTCAGCACGCCGACCGCGGCCGCCGAGCCGGTCAGCTCGAGGACGAGCCACGACTGCGCGGCCGTCTGCAGCCACGTGCCGATCTGCGAGATCGATTGTCCGACGAAGTAGAGGCGGTAGTTGCGGTGCTTGCGGAGGCTGGTGAAGGTCTGCACGGGGTCCCTTGACCCGTACCCGCGCAGCGCGCTAAAATAGTTCGTGACGAACGATCTCGACGAGCACAGCGACGAGGTCGCGCGGCTGTACCCGGCGGTCTACCGGCGCTTCCACGTCTCGAAGCAGCGGCTCCCAGGGACCGATCTCACGCCGAGAATGCTGTGGATTTTGCAGCACCTTGCCTCGGCGGGACCGTCCACCCTCGGAGAGCTCGCCGAGGCTTCGGGCGTGAAGAAGTCGACGACGACGGAGCTCGTCGACCGGCTCGAGGCGCGCGGCTACGTCGGGCGGATGCGCGACGAGCGCGACGCGCGCCGGGTCTTCGTCGGGCTGACCGCGGCCGGCGAGCGGCGCGCGACGCGCGCGCCGAGCGTGCTCGCCGGCGAACCGCTGCGTGCCGCGTTGGCACGCATGTCGCACGACGAGCGCGAAGCGCTCGTCCGGGGGCTGCGCGCGCTCGTGCGCGCCGGAGAGGAACACCCGCAATGACGATCACCCCCTGCGAGAGCTGCGGCTACGAGATGACCGGTCACGAGGATCACGCGCCCGGCGATCCGCACAGCCGCTACTGCCGCTATTGCAGCAACCCCGACGGCACGCTGCAGAACTTCGCGGAGCGCTTCGAGCGGATGGTGCAGTGGACGCTGCGCCGCGACGGCCTGGACCGCATCGACGCCGAGCGCCGGACGCGCGCGTACATGCGCACGATGCCGCTCTGGAAAGATCGCCCCGAGCTCGCCGTCGCCGGCGAAGGCGAGGGCTGATGGGCCGTGAAGCGCGCTGCGAAGCGACGTGGGGCGCGCGGGGCGTTCCCGCGATCGCGCCGCTCGGCGAGACCGCCGTGCGCGGGCTGCTGCGCCGCCGCGGGCTCGTCGACGTGAAGGTCGCCTCGGTCTCGCCGCGGCTGACCGCGCTCGCGTTCGTACGCCGCGCGTGAATCTCGCCTCCGAGGACGAAGGACGCCGCAGCGGGAACGCGGCGGCGATGGAACGCCCCGGGGAAGTACGGCTGCTCGTGCGCGGGATCGCGAAGGGAGTCGCGGTCACGCAGGTCGCGGAGCTGTTCGCGCCCTTCGGCGGCGACCCCGAGCGGATCGCGATCCCCCGCGACCGCCGGACCCGGCGGCGGAAAGGGATCGCGTACGTCTTCGTCCCGAGCGCGCAGCACGCCGCGGATGCGATCCGCGCGCTCGACAACACGACGCTCCAGGAGAAGACGATCACCGTGGAGCCCGCCGCCGAGCGCCCCCCGAAGCGCCGCCGCTTCGCCGGACCGCCGGGACAACGGCCGCCGGGCGGCCCCGGCCTCGCCCCGCGTCCCCCGCGCCGCTTCTAGTTCATTGTAGGTATTTCTCGACCGTCTCCGCGCTGCGCTCGTGCGCCGCGTCGGGATTCTGACCGAACTCCTCGCGCGCGCGCCGCTGGCGCAGGAGATCCCACAGCCGGTCGAGCTGGACGTTGATCTCGTTCAGCCGCGTGCGCTCCGACGCGCTCGCCGTGCCGCCTTTCTCGAAGAGCGCGTGCTCCTCGGCGACGAGCCGCTCGATTCGCTGATGGACCTCGTTGTCGTTCACCTGGCGAGTGTTCCCGGTTCTCGCCTGGGTAAGACGACCGCCGAGCGGAGGAGACGGTTTCCGCTTCCTACGAAGGTACGCGAGTTTGAGCGCGGACTCGTCTACACTCCGTGGTGAGCGGACCGGCGAGCGGCAATTCCGCGCTTTCTTCGAGGAGAGAGATGGCTCACGCAGAGGCGTACAAGGACCCGGGGACGCCGGAGGAACAATCGCGGCGGACCTTCATGGCGAACGCCGTCATCGCGCTGGGCGGCGTGATCGGCCTCGGTCTCGCCGTCCCGCTACTGACGTCCCTCGCCCCGTCCTCCGACGCCACGAACGACCAGTGGTCGACGCTCACGCCCCAGGAGGCCGACGCGTTCAAGAAGGCCACGAACCAGCCGACGAAAGTCGTCTTCGACGTGCACGAGACGAACGGGTACTTCGGGGGCAGCGACACCGAGCAGTTCGTCTGGGCCGTGAAAGCGACCGACGAGCAGATGCGTCAGGCGCGGCCGGAGCTCTTCAGCGGCCCCGACAAGGTCCCGTATCCCGTCGTCACCATGGGCTTCACGATCTTCAGCCCGATCTGCCCGCACCTCGGCTGCAAGTTCGCCTGGAATCAGGCTCAGAACAAATTCATCTGCCCCTGCCACGGTTCGGTCTACAGCGAGCTCGGCAAGCACGAGGCGGGGCCCGCGCTGCGCGGCCTCGACCCGCTTCCGCTCCGCGACTACCAAGGCAAAGTGCAGATCACGTGGATCGAATACAAGTTCAACTCGCCGACGATGATCGTCCAGCGAGTCGGCTGAGGGAGTAACGGCGCAGATGTTGACCTGGCTCGACCAGCGCACCGGCGCGGTCACGCAGCTCAAGGACTTCCTCACCGAAGACGTCCCGGGCGGCGCATCGTACTGGTACACGTTCGGCAGCGCGACGCTGTTCGCGATGATCCTGCAGATCGCGACCGGCATTTTCTTGTGCTTCTACTACGCGCCGTCGACGTCGACCGCGTGGGAGTCGACGAAGTACCTCATCGAGCACGTGCCGCTCGGCCACTTCGTGCTCTCGCTCCATTACTGGGGCGCCTCGGCGATGATCGCGTTCCTCGCGATGCACCTGCTGCAAGTGCTGCTGTGGGGCGCGTACAAGAAGCCGCGCGAGCTGCAGTGGATCGTCGGCGTGATCCTGTTCGTCGTCACGCTCGTGCTCGGGCTCACCGGCTACCTGCTGCCGTGGGACCTCAACGCGCTGCTCGCCTCGCGCGTCGCGATCAACGTCGCGGCGAACGCGCCGGCGCTCGGGCCCGCGATCCTGAACTTCCTCCAGGACGGCAGCGGGATCGGGACGCTGACCATCAACCGCTTCTTCGGGATCCACGTCTGGCTGATGCCGGCGGTTCTGGTGCTGCTCGTCGCGATGCACCTCGCGATCTTCCGCTGGAACGGTCCGGCCGGACCGCCGGTCGACGAGGCGCCGAAGCTCAAGCCGGGACGCTTCTGGCCGGACCAGATGTTCATGGACACGGTCGTCTCGTTCTTGCTGTTCGTGATCGTCGTCGCGCTCGCCGCGTTCTCGCCGGTCCCGCTCGACGAGAAAGCCGATCCGAACAACGCGCAGTTCGTCCCGTATCCGGCGTGGTATTTCCTCGCGCTCTACGCCTCGCTCGACGTCGCGGGGACGCTGCCGCCGGCGCTCGTGCAGATGGCGACGCTGTTCGCGACGATCGTCGGGCCGACCGTGCTGCTCGTCGTGCTCATCATCTTGCCGTTCATCGACCGCAACCCGTCGCGCCGGCTCTCGCGCCGGCCGTGGGTGCTCGGCGTGACGGCGCTCGTCATGATCGGCGCGATCGGTCTGAGCTGGGTCGGCCAGCACAACGTCTACACGCAGCAGCTCGCTCACAACATCATCGGGCCGAACGCGCCGCTGCAGGTGGCGAACAACGGCGCGGGCGGGCTGCAGGTCGGGCCGAACGGCGTGAACGGGAGCATGGCGCAGTCGGGCGGCGGGAGCACGGCCAACGCACCGGCCGCGGCGGGCAGCGGCGCGACGGTCTACTCCTCGAATTGCGCCGGCTGCCACGGCGCGACGGGCACCGGCCAGCCCGGCGTCTTCCCGCCGCTCGCCGGCAACCCGGTCGTCACCGGCGATCCGACCAAGGTGATCACCATCGTGAAGAAGGGTCTGAGCGAGAAGATCACCGTGAACGGCACCAGCTATCAGGGCCAGATGCCGCCGTGGGCGGGGAATCTCAAGGATTCCGAGATCGCCGACGTGATCACGTACATCCGCAACGCCTGGGGCAACAAGGCCGCGGCGGTGACGACCGCGCAGGTGAGCGCGGTCAAGTAGCGCGCGAGCGGGGCGCGTGCGTCAGCCGCGCGCGCCTCGCCGGCACGGCGGCCCGTACACGTGCAGCAGCGCGGCCCGCGGATCGGCGTTGGGCTTGCGGCTCACGATGCGGGCGTCCCGGCCGCTCTCGCGCGCGAGCGCGGCGAGCCGGCTCGCCTCGTCTGGCGTCGTCACGAGCCAGACGTCGGTGCCGGGACAGATGGTGCCGACGAAATCGCGATCGTCGGAGACGTCGGCGACCGGCGGCGCGGTATAGAAGATCAGCGCGTTCCCGCCGCTCGCGCCGTGCATTCCGACGACGTCGCCCGGGTGCCGCGCACGATCGATCGCCTGCGCGAGCGCCGGGATCGGCTTGAGCCGCTCGGCGGCCGGCTCCGCGACGAGCGCGATGAACAGGACGAGCGCGCCGCTCGTCAGCGCGAGCACGTACGGCGCCCAGCCGAGCGACGCGCGCCGCGCCAGCGCGATCACCGTCCCGACCGAACCGGCGAGCATGATGACCGCGAGCGCGAACAGCTGCGGAAGCACGGCCTCCGCGTCGAGCCGGTTGCTGCGCGCGAACACCGCGACCGCGATCGCGACGAGCCCGAGAAAGAGGGGGATCGTCGCCGCGGACACGACGGCGGCAAGCCGGCGGCGCGACTCCGCGACGCGCTCGAACCACAGCGCGACGAGAATCGCCGGCGCGGGGAGCATGAGCGCGACGTAGTTCGGCAGCTTCGTGCTCGCGAAGCTGAAGAACGCCAGCGGAAGAACCGTCCACACCAGCGCGAAGCGCGCGAGCGAGCCGTCCGGCGTGCGCGCCGCGCGCCAGCCCGAGGCGAGCGCCACCGGCAGGAACGCGATCCACGGAAAGAAGCCGAGGATCAGGACCGGCACGTAGTACCAGACCGGGCCGCGCTGGTTCTCGATCACGCCCGTGTAGCGCCCCACGGTGTAGTGGCCGATCAGCTCGGCGATCGCCGCCGGGCCCACGCGCAGGGCGAGCGCGACGAACCACGGGAGCGTGATCGCGAGATACGCGACGATCGCGAGAACGACGGCGCGGCGCGTCGGCAGCGCGATGCGGCCAGCGCGCAGCTCCCACAGCAGCCACGCGCCGGAGACGAGCACCGCGATGACCGGCGCCACCGGTCCCTTCGCCAGCGTCCCGAAGGCCAGCGCGATCGCGCCGCAGACGAGCGCGGTGTCGCGCCGGCGCGGCGACCCCGACGGCTCGAACGCGCGGTACCACCACAAGACGGCGGCCGCGACCGCGAAGTCGAGCAGCGCGTCCATGATCGCGAGGCGTCCCACGATCGCCTGCATCAGGCTCGTCGAGAGCACGATGGCCGCGACCGTCCCGGCGCGTACCCCGGCGATTCGCGCGGTGGCGTAGCCGACCGCGCCGCCCATCGCGATCGTGGCGAGCGCGGCCGGCAGCCGCATCGCGAACGTTCCGACGCCGAACGCCTTCGCGCACAGCGCGGCGATCCAGAAGTAGAGCGGCGGCTGCACGAACCACGGCTGGCCGTTGAGGTGCATCACCACCCAGTCGTGGGTCAGGACGATCTCCCGGGCGACCTCGCCGTAGGCCGTCTCGCTGTTGTCCCACAGCGTGCCGACGCCCAGCCCCGGCAGCGTGACGAACGCGGCGAAGAGCGCGCCGAGTAGACCAGCGCGCGCGGGGACGGATCGCATCTTCTGGAACAATAGCGTTTGTGTACCCCGTCGCCCTTTCGCGGCCGCTGGTCTGTGCGACCCGCGCCAGCCGCTTGGCCATGACGCAGGCGCGCAGCGTGATGGCCGCGATCGCGACCGCGGGCGTGCCGTCGACCGTCCTCGAGCTCACGACCCGCGGCGACGCCGTCCGCGACCGGCCCATCGCGGCGATCGGCACCGACAACGTCTTCGTCACCGAGCTCGAGCAGGCGCTCCGCGAGGGGCGCGCCGACTACGCGGTCCACTCGTGCAAGGACCTCCCCAGCACGCTCGCGGAGGGCATGACGCTCGCCGCGGTGACGGCGCGCGAGGATCCGCGCGACGCGTTCTGCAGCGAGCGGTACGCGACGCTCGCGGCGCTGCCGCCGGGCGCGCGGGTCGGCACCTCCTCGCCGCGCCGGCGCGCCCAGCTCGCCGCGCTGCGCCCCGACCTGCGCTACGACGACCTGCGGGGGAACGTCGACACGCGGCTGCGCAAGCTGCGCGAGGGCGAGTACGACGCGATCGTGCTGGCGTGCGCGGGGCTCCGCCGGCTCGCGATGCGGGCCGCGCACACGGTGCCGTTCGAGGTCGAGGAGCTGACGCCGGCGGTCGGGCAGGGCGCGCTGGCGATCGAGACCCGGGCGGGGGACGAGCTCGCCGGGCGCCTCGACGCGCTCGTCGGCGATCCCGCCGTGACGCTGGCCGTCCTGGCCGAGCGCGCCTTTCTCCGCACGCTGCGCGGCGGCTGCCAGGCGCCGATCGGCGGCCACGCCGTCTGGGCGGCGGGCCGGCTGCGGCTGACCGGCGCGATCGCCGGCTCGGGCGGCGGCCCGGTGGTCCGGGGGACGCGCGAGGCGGAGGTCGTCCCCGGCGACCGGGACGCGGCCGAGCGGATCGGCGCCGCGCTCGCGCGCGAGCTGCTCGCGGCGGGCGGCGCCGCGCTCCTGTCCGTGACGAAGGAGAGTTCACGATGATCTCGACCGAGCGAACGGTTCCGGTGCGGCGGCCGCGCCGGCTGCGCTCGAGCCCCGCCATGCGCGGGCTCGTGCGCGAGACGCGCATCAATCGCGACGGACTGGTCCAGCCGCTCTTCGTCGTCGAGGGCAGCGACGTCGTCCAGCCGATCGGCTCGATGCCCGGCGTCAGCCGGTACTCCGTCGACACGGTCGTGCGCGAGTGCCGCGAGCTCGACGCGGCCGGCGTGCGCGCCGTGCTGCTGTTCGGAATCCCGGATGCCGCCCGCAAGGACGCCTACGCCTCGATCAACTACGACCCGGCCGGCGTCGTGCAGCGCGCGGCCCGCGCGATCAAGGACGCGCTTCCGCACCTGCTCGTCATCGCGGACCTGTGCAACTGCGAGTACACCGATCACGGCCACTGCGGGATCCTCGACGCGGCCGGCGACGTCGACAACGATCGCACGCTCGAGGTTCTCGCGAAGACGGCGCTGAGCTACGCGCGCGCCGGGGTCGACGTCGTCGCGCCGTCCGACATGATGGACGGCCGCGTCGCCGCGATCCGCTCCGCGCTCGACGACGAGGCCTTCACCAAGGTCGCGATCATGTCGTACGCGGCGAAGTACGCGTCGGCGTTCTACGGCCCGTTCCGCGAGGCCGCCGAATCGACGCCCTCGTTCGGCGATCGCCGCAGCTATCAGATGGACCCGGCCAACGCGCGCGAGGCGCTCAAGGAAGTCGCGCTCGACGTCGAGGAAGGCGCGGACGTCGTGATGGTCAAGCCCGCGATGGCGTACCTCGACGTGGTGCGGCGCGTCCGCGAATCGACCGATCTCCCGGTCGCGGTGTACCACGTCAGCGGGGAGTACGCGATGCTCAAAGCCGCCGCCGAACGCGGCTGGATCGACGAAGAGCGCGCGGTCGACGAGACGCTCACCGCGATGGCCCGCGCCGGCGCCGACATCATCATCACGTACTTCGCCAAAGATTATCTGTTGCGCACGAGAGACCGGTGAAGGACCGAGGCGCGGAGCCCGGGGCGGAGCGCCGCGGAACCATCGCGATCCTGATCCTGGCCGGCGGCGAGGCGACGCGATTGCCGGGCAAGCTCGCGCTCGAGGTCGGCGAGGTGCCGATGCTGGTGCACGTGTTTCGCAACGTGTCGCCGGGGCGGGCGACGTGGCTCTCGGTGAAGGGCCCGCTGCCCGACGCGATCGAGCGCGCGATCGACGCGCCGCGCGTCGTCGACCGCTGGCGGCTGCGCGGGCCGCTCTCCGGGATGATCTCGGCGATGAGCGAGATGGACGCGGATTGGGTGTTCGCCCTCGCCGGCGACTCGCCGCTGATCGAGGCGCGGTTCGTCGACGAGCTCGCGGCGCACGTGTCGGACGACGTCGACGCGGTCGTTCCGGTGCACGAGGACGAGCGGCGGCGCATCGAGCCGCTGGCCGCGCTCTACCGGCGCGAGGCGTTCGTGCGCGAAGGTCTTCCGGTGCTCGAGCGCGGCGACGGCGCGCTGCGTCTGGTGCTCGACCGGCTGCGGACGCGCTTCGTCCCGATCCGCGACGAGCGGCCGTTCGTCAACGTGAACACGCCGGACGACTACGCGAAGCTGCGCGAGGCGCTGCGGTGAACCGCGAGGGCTCGGCGCGCGCGTTCGCCGCCGCGAAACGCGTGATCCCCGGCGGCGTCAACTCGACGGTGCGCGCGTTCAAGGCGGTCGGCGGCACGCCGGTCTTCGTCCGCGAGGCGCACGGCGCGTACCTCACGGACGTCGACGGCAACCGCTACCTCGACTACGTGCTCTCGTGGGGCCCGATGATCGCGGGCCACGCGCACCCGGCGGTCGTCGCGGCGTTGCGCGCCGCGGCCGGGCGCGGCACGTCGTACGGAACGCCGACCGAGTACGAGACCGAGCTGGCGGAGCTCATCGTCGACGCGGTGCCGAGCGTCGAGACGGTGCGGTTCTGCTCGTCGGGGACCGAGGCCACGGCGAACGCGATCCGGCTCGCGCGCGGGGTGACCGGTCGCGAGAAGATCGTGAAGTTCGCGGGCTGCTACCACGGCTCGGCCGACGCGTTCCTCATCTCGGCGGGCTCGAGCGCGCTGGCGGTCGGCGTCCCCGACTCGAAGGGCGTCACCGCCGGGACGGCGCGCGACACGATCGTGGTCCCGTACAACGACGCGGCCGCCGTGCGCGCGGCGTTCGAGGCGCATCCCGCCGAGATCGCGTGCGTCATCGTCGAGCCGTACGTCGGGAACATGGGTCTCGTGCTCCCGCTCCCGGGCTTCCTGGAGTCGCTGCGCCGGCTGACGCGCGACTTCGGGGCGCTGCTGATCTTCGACGAGGTGATGACCGGCTTTCGCGTCGCGCGCGGGGGCGTCCAGGAGCGCGAGGGCGTCCTGCCCGACCTGACCACGCTCGGGAAGGTGATCGGCGGCGGGCTCCCGGTCGGCGCGTTCGGGGGGCGGCGCGAGGTGATGGAGCGGCTGACGCCCGACGGCGACGTCTTCCAGGCCGGGACGCTCTCCGGGAACCCGCTCGCGATGGCGGCCGGGATCGCGACGCTGCGGCTCCTCGACGACGCGGCGTACCGGGGGCTCGAGGCGACCCGCCGGCGCCTGACCGACGGGCTCGCCGCGCTCTTCGCCGCGCGCGGGGTCCCGCACGCCGTCGCCGGGGCCGGCTCGATGTTCGGATTCTTCTTCGCCCCGCAGCCGGTGACCGATCTGGCGAGCGCGAAGCGTTCCGATACCGCCCTGTACGCGAGGTTCTTTCACGCCATGCTCGACCGCGGGGTCTACCTGGCACCGTCGCAGTTCGAAGCCGCATTCGTCTCGCTCGCCCATACCGCCGACGACGTCGACCGCACCGTCGAAGCGGCCGGCGACGCGCTGACGGAGGTCTTCGCGTGCCGCTAGTGTGCCTGGGGCTCTCGCACCACACCGCGCCGGTCGACGTGCGCGAGCGCCACGCGTTCCCGCCGCACCGGATGGCCGAAGCGCTCGTCGCGCTGCGCGACTACGAAGCGGTGCGCGAAGCGCTGATGCTCCAAACCTGCGGGCGGCTCGAGATCTACGCCGAGCTGGAAGACTACGAGGTGGGCGTCGGCCAGCTCAAGGCGTTCCTCGGCAACTTCCGCCACGGCGACGTGTCCGACATGGACTCGTACATGTACACGCTGCTGGGGACGCAGGCGATCGAGCATCTGTTCCGCGTCAGCACCGGGCTCGACTCGATGCTGATCGGCGAAGCCGAGATCCTCGGGCAGGTGAAGGACGCGTACGTCCAGGCGCAGCGCGCGCACTCGCTCGGGAAGACCCTGCACACGCTGCTGCGCTCCGCGCTCGAAGCGGGGAAAGCGGCGCGCACGCGCACGTCGATCTCGGAGCAGTCGACGTCGATCGCGACCGCGGCGATCGCGTGCGCGAAGGAGCACGTCGGCGCCCTCGGCGGGAAGAGCGTCCTCGTCGTCGGCGCGGGGAAGATGGGCGCGCAGGCGGCGCGCCGCTTGAAGGGCGAAGGCGCGCGCGAGATCGTGCTGCTGAACCGCACGCAGCGCCGCGCGCAGAGCGTCGCCGGCGAGCTCGGCGGCGTCGCGCGCGTCGCGGAGATGCCGGGACTGATCGACGCGCTCGCCGCCGCCGACGTCGTCGTCACGTCGACCGGCGCGTCGCACTTCGTGCTGACGCCCGCGAACGTCGGCGCCGCGATGGCGCTGCGCCCGGAGCGTCCGCTGTTCATCGTCGACATCGCGGTGCCGCGCGACGTCGATCCCGAGGCGGCCGGGATCCCGAACGTCGGGCTGGTCGACGTCGACGGCCTCAAAGGCGTCGTCGGGACCACGCTCGAGAAGCGGCGCGAGTCGATCCCGCTGGTCGAGACGATCATCGCCGAGCACGTGCGGCGCTTCCAGGAATGGTATCAGTCGCGCGTCGCCGTTCCCGTCATCGCCTCGCTCGTCGGCAAGGCCGAGGCGATCCGCGCCGCCGAGGTCGAGCGGCTCTTCGCGCGGCTGCCGAATCTGGGCGAACGCGAGCGTGCGCTCATCACCGGCATGTCGCTGACGATCGTCTCGAAGCTGCTGCACAGCGCGATCACGCGGATCCGCGACAAGGCGGTCGAGAACCGCGCCGAGGCGCTGACGCACGCGCGCATGCTCGACGAGCTGTTCGATCTGCGCGCGCTCTCCGACGGCGAGGCGCCTGCCGCGACGGCGCGCGCGGCGGGTGAGGAGGCCGAGTGAGGCACGGGGCGCTGCACGGCAAGCGCGTCCTCGTGACGCGTCCCGTCGAGCAGGCGAACGAGCTCGCAAGGCGGCTCCGCGCCGCGGGCGCCGAGCCGATCCTCGCGCCGACGATCGAGATCGGCCCGCCCGACGATCTGCGCCCGGCGCGCGAAGCCGTCGCGCGCACGCACGAGTACCAGTGGATCGTCTTCACCAGCCGCAACGGCGTCGAAGCGTTCTTCGCCCTCGCCGACGAGCGCGGCGCCGGCGCGCTCGCGCTCGTCGGCCCGAAGCTCGCCGCGATCGGGCCGAAGACGCGCGACGGACTCCTGCGCCGCGGGCTGCACGTCGATCTCGTCCCGCGCGCGTTCATCGGCGAAGCGATCGCGCGCGAGCTGCTCCTGCGCACCGAGCCGCGCGACCGCATCCTGCTGTTTCGCGCGCAGGAAGGCCGCGAGGCGATTCCCGCGCTGCTGCGCCGCCACGGCCGCGTCGTCGACGTGGTCGCCGCCTACGCGACCCATCTCGTCGAAGACCCCGCGCTTCCCGCGAAGGCGTGCAGCGCCGACATCATCACCTTCAGCAGCTCGAGCGCCGTCGAAGGCTTCTTGAAGAACGTCCCGTCGGCGCCGCGCGTCCTCGAGACGAAGACCGTCGCGGCGATCGGACCGGTGACCGCGCGCACCGCGCGCGACGCGGGGATCCGGGTCGACGCCGTCGCCGAGCAGTTCTCGGCCGAAGGGCTGATCAGCGCGCTCGAGACGGCGGCGTCCGACTGAACCTGACGGCCTACGCGACCGGTGCGGCGTTCGCCGCGGCGATCGCGTACGCGGCCCTTCGGCTGCGGGCGCTCACCGCCGGCGGCGCGTTCGCGGCCTTCGTCGTCGGGACGCTGATCTACGGGAGCGGCGGGCTCGGCTTCACCCTGATCCTGCTCGCGTTCTTCGTCCCCTCCGTGGCGCTCTCGCGCTTGGGCCGCGCGCGGAAGCGCCGTCTGGAAGACATCGCGAAGGGCGGGCCGCGCGACGCCGCGCAGGTGCTGGCGAACGGCGGCGTCGCGACGGCGTGCGCGGTGCTCTGGGCGCACGCCCCGTCGGTCGCGTGGGCCGCCGCGTTCGCCGGCGCGCTCGCGGCCGCGACGGCCGACACGTGGGCGACCGAGATCGGGACGCTCGCGCGCCGCCCGCCCCGCTCGATCCTGACCCTTCGGCCGATCCCGGCCGGCCTCTCGGGCGGGATCACGCTGCCGGGGACGCTGGCCGAGGTCGCCGGCGCCCTCTGGATCGGGCTGGCCGCCGTCGCCGGGTCGGTGCTCGCGTACGGCTTCGCGGCCCGCGCCGGCGCGCCGGCCGCGGTCGGGCCGTGGCAGCTCGCGCCGCTGCTCCTCGCCGTGCCCGTCGGCGGGGTCGCGGGCGCGACCCTGGACTCGGTGCTCGGGGCGACGGTCCAGGAGCTGCGGCGCTGCCCGGCGTGCGGGCGGACGTGCGAGTCGAACCCGCACGCCTGCGGAACCCCGACGGCGCTCGTCCGCGGGGTGCCGGGCGTCGGCAACGACGCCGTCAACCTGGCCGCGGTGCTGTGCGGCGCCGGGCTCGCCTACGTCCTGACGCCGCGCTGACGCCGCCTCGCCGCGTATGCAAGCGGCGAAACCGACCTACGTCCGCGCGCGGTCCAATGCTCCGTGCGACGATGCGTCGCACCCACGCTATGGCCACCACGATGACCGCGCTCGAGACGCGCGACGTGAGCGAGCGCGGCGCCCGGCTGATTCTGATCACCATCGGGATCATGGCCGCGACGCTGATGCAGACGCTCGACACCACGATCGTCAACGTCGCGCTTCCGACCATCCAAGGCAATCTCGGCGCGACGCAGGACGAAGGCGCCTGGGTCGTCACGGGCTACATCATCTCGGCCGTCATCGTCATCCCGCTCACGCCGTGGCTGCAAGCGCGCTTCGGGCGGCGGCAATACTACGCGACGGCGATCGTCGGCTTCACGATCGCCTCGATGCTGTGCGGATCGGCATCGTCGATCGGGCAGCTCGTGTTCTACCGCATTGTGCAGGGCGTCTTCGGCGGCGGGCTCGTCGCAACCGGACAGGCGTCGCTGCGCGACACGTTTCCACGGCATCTGCTCGGCGCCTCACAGGCGGTCTTCGCGCTCGGCGCGATCGTCGGACCGTCGGTCGGTCCGACGGTCGGCGGCTGGCTCACCGACAACTTCTCCTGGAACTACGTCTTCTTCATCAACATCGTGCCGGGGATCGCCGCGGCGCTGATCGTGCTGACGATGATGCGGAATCCGACCGATCCGAAGCCCGTGCCGGTCGACGGGCTCGGTCTCGCGCTGCTGGCGACGGGGCTCGGCTCGCTGCAGTACATCCTCGACGAAGGACAGCGCAACGACTGGCTCGACGATCCGCTGATCCGGCTGTTCACGTTCACCACCGTCGCCGGTCTCGCCGCGTTCGTCGGCTGGGAGCTGTTCGGAACGCGCCGTCCGATCGTCGATCTGCGCGCGCTCAAGAACCGCGCGATCGCCGCGGGAAGCCTGCTCGGGCTCGCGATCGGCAGCGTGCTGTTCGGCGCCACCGTCATCTTGCCGCAGTACGTGCAGGGCGTCCTCGGCTTCACCGCGACGCTCTCCGGCGAGCTCATCTTCGTGCGCGCGCTGTTCATCGCGATCCTCACGCCGGTCGCCGCGCGCCTCGCGTCGAGCGGGAAAATCGACACCAAGATCATGCTCGTCGGCGGTTTCACGCTGATCGGAATCTCGCAGATCTGGATCGGCAACCTGACGACGTCGGGCAACGATTTCGGCTCGCTGCTGCCGCCGACGATCTGCAGCGGCATCGGCCTCGCGCTGATCTTCACCCCGCTCTCGATCACCGTGCTCGGCTCGATCCCGCCCGACCTCGTACCGAAGGCGACGTCCTTCCAGGCCCTCTCGCTGCAGCTCGGCGGCTCGTTCTCGACCGCCGGCCTCATCACGCTGCTCGCGCGGCGTGAGGCGTTTCACCAGACGGTGCTCGCGTCGGCGGCGACGCCGGCGAACGCGCAGCTGCAGCAGCTCGCGCAGGCGCTGCACGGCTACGCCGCCGCGCTCGGCGACGTCTACCAGCAAATCGTCACGCAGGCGGTCACGATGGGATACGCGGATTGTCAGTGGGCGCTCGGCGCGCTCACGTTCCTCCTGATGCCGCTCGTGTTCGTGCTGCCGCGCCGGCGTCGCGGCGTCGCGGCGCCGATCCACATCCCGGTGGAGTAGCCGCTAGGCCGTCTTTCGTCCGTATTTCTTCTCGAGATACGGGATGATGTCGTCGTCGTCGTCGAGCACGACGTCCCCGTCGACGAGCACCGGGATCGAGGTCTGCCCGCTCACCCGCTTGACTTCGCCGCGTTCCGAATGCGGCGTGGGCACGCTGACGATCTTGTAGTCGAGCATCAGGTCGCCCAGCTTCTTCCGCACGCGCGCGCAGTACGGGCACCACTCGGCTTGGTAGAGGACCATCTCGGTGTCGCGACCCATCGATCATTCCAGGACCGGCGCGGCGGGGAAAGGTTGCGAGCGCGGAGCCGTCGGAGAGAGCACCCTCGAGGCACGATGCCGACCGATGCTACGCTCCCGGGGCGCGACCGCACCGCGATCGCCGGATCGATCGCCGTCCACCTCTGCGCGCTTTTCGCGCTCGCCGCGCTCTTTCACGGGACGTTCGCGAGCGGGGAGCCGGACGAACGCCCGTACCTCAGCGCGATCGTCGAGATCAAGCGGCTCGCGACGCCGCGGCCGACGCCCGTCCCGCCGAAGCTCGCGGCCGCGCCGCGGGCGGCCTCGGTCGCGACCGCGCCGCCGATCCGCGCCGCCGTCGCGGTCGCGCGCTCGCCGCTCCGGCAGTTCGTCGCGCCCGAGGTGCGCGCGGCCGTGCCGGTGCGTCGCGCGAAGCACGCACGAACCGCGCTCGCGCCGTCCGCGCCGGACCGCATCGCGGTCGCCCAGCCGAGCGCGCCTGCGACGGCCGCCGCCGTGGCCGCGAACGTTGCGCCCGCGACGCCTGCACCCAGCGCGACCGCCGCGCCGGCGCCGGCACGCGAGGACGGCATCGGGAACTTCGGCGAGACCTATCCCGCCGCGGTGGACCCGCAGCTCCGCAGCGCGTTCTTCACCGGGATCGCCGGCTCGTTCGACATCCGCATTACCGTCGACGAGAACGGCCGCGCGACGGCGGTCGACTTCGTGCGCGCCCCCGACGATCCGGCGCTGCGCGAGCAGCTGCGCGCGCGCCTGCTCGCCGCCCGGTTCATCCCCGCCGCATGCAACGGCCTGCGCTGCGCAGGCACCGTCGAGCTGCGAAACTGAGCACCATTCGCGCGCCGGGCGCTCAGCGGCGTTCGATGTCGAACGGGACGCCGAGCTCGCCGGCGAGCGTGCGCAGACGCTCCCAGACGACGACGTGCACCGGGACGCCGTGCTCGCGGTTGAAGAGGGTCTTCTCGTGCTCGAGCTCGCCGGCGACGTAGATGCGTTCGTGACCCGCGGCTTTCTCGGAATCCTTGAACGCGCGGAGCTCGGCGTCCATGTCGGCCTTGAACTGCTCGGGATCGCGGAACCCCGCGATCGTGAAGGCCGCGAAGAAGTGCGAGATCGCGCTGGGTTTCGGCTCGTCGCCGCGCAGCGGCAGGTCGAGGCCGAACGCGCCGCCGGCGAAGACGCCGCAGAGGATGTCGACGAGCAGCCCGAGCCCGTAGCCCTTGTGGCCGCCGTTGTCGACGCCGTAGCCGCCGAGCGGGAGCAGCGCGCCGTTGCGCGCGGCGCGCGGGTCGAGCGTCTCGGCTCCGTGCTCGTCGACCGCCCAGCCCGCGGCGAGCGGCGTGCCGTTCCGGTCGTGCGCGTCGAGCGCGCCGCGCTGCACCGTCGTCGTCGCGAAGTCCAGCACGAACGGCGGCTCGTTCTTCGCCGGGATCGCGAAGGCGAGCGGGTTCGGGCCGAGCAAGACGTCGCGACCGAAGGTCGGAACGACGTCGCGGACGGCGTTCGTCGAGACGATCCCGATCATGTCGTGCTCGAGCGCCATCATCGCGTAATAGCCGGCGATCCCGAAGTCGTTCGAGTTGCGCACCGCGCCGAACGCCGCGCCGCGCTCCGCCGCCTTCGCGAGGATGCGCTCCATCGTGCGCTTCGCGACCGGCGGCCCGAGCCCGTTCCCCGCATCGACGAGCAGCGAGGTCGGCGACTCGCGGACCGTCCGGACCTCCGGCTTCGCCTCGATGACCCGCTCGCGCAGCGACGCGACGTCGCCGGCGAGCCGCGCCACGCCGTGCGACGCGACGCCGCGCAGGTCGGCGGCGACGAGCACGTCCGCCGCGATCCGCGCGTCCTCCGCGGCGACGCCGGCCTTTTCGAGCACGGCCGCCGCGAAGCGCGTCAGCTCGCCTTCCGGCGAAAGGCGGTAGTCGGACGCGATGACGTCGGCCATGTCCGCAGTCTACCCGGCGCGGGCGCGCCTGCGTAGGACCGGCGTCGGAGGGAACGATGACGACCGTGGGCCTTCGCACGGCTGCCGTCCCGATGCGGCAGCAGTATCTGGGCCTGATCGGGGTTCTCGGGCTGATCGTCCTCGCGGCCGCCGTCGTGGCGATGGCCGCGTTCGCAAACGTCGGCAGCCGCATGAGCCAGATGCGCGGCGCGACCGACGCCGCGTTCGCCGCCGACGACGCCTTCGTCGCGATGGTCGATCAGGAGACCGGCGTCCGCGGCTACGTGGCGACCGGCGATCCGCTGCTCCTGGCGCCGTACGTGTCGGGACGCCGGCGGTACGAGGCGTCGGCCGCGACCCCGGTCGTGCTCGACCCCGCGGCCGCCGCCGTGCTGCGCGATTTCCGGGCCGACGCCGATCGGCTCGAGCGGTACTTCCGAGTCGAAATCGACGAGGTCCGGAACGGACGCCGCGCCGCCGCCGTCGCGCACCTGCGGGCGGGAAAGGCGCTCTTCGACCGGCTGCGCGTCACGGACCGGCGGCTGGCGCGGACGCTGCGCGGGCAGATCGACGCGAACCGCGCGCTGATGCAGAGCGCCTTCTACTACGACGAGGCCGTCATCGCCGGGATGGTTCTCGTCGTCGTGCTCGGCGGCACGGCGGCGACCGTGATCGCCGGCCGTGGGCGGACCGAGGCGATGCTGGCGCGCCGCGACGCCGTCACCGAGCTTCCGAACCGTCGCGCCTTCGAGGAACGGCTCGCCGGGCTGATCGCCGCCGGAACGCCGTGGATCGGCGTGATCTACATCGACCTCGACGGCTTCAAGGCGATCAACGACCGCCTCGGCCACGCCGGCGGCGACGAGCTGCTTGCGGCATGCGGGGCGCGGATCGCGGGGACGATCCGCCCCGGCGACTTCGCCGCGCGCGTCGGCGGCGACGAGTTCGCGGCGATCGTGGCCGGCAGCGAGCTGCCGGTGCTCGATCCGGTCTGCGAGCGGATCCGCACGGCGGTCGAGGCGCCGTTCACCGTCGCCGGGACGCCCGTGCGCGTCGGCGCGTCGATGGGGCACGCGATCTATCCGCGCGACGGGAGAACGGCCGAGGAGATCGTGCGCGCCGCCGACGAGGCGATGTACCGCGTGAAGCACGAGCGCCGCGCCGCGCGCTAGGACTCGGGGCGCCGCGCGTGCGAAGCGCGGAGCATGAAAGAAGCGGCGAGCAGCCTCGTCGACGCGCTGCGCGCCGCCGTGCCGGACGGCGTGCTGACCTCCGCCGAAGACGCGATCGCCTACGGCTTCGACGCGACGTTCTTCGAGCACGCGCCGCCGCTCGTGGTGCTGCCGGCGACCACCGCCGAAGTCCAGGCGGTGCACCGGATCGCGACGCAGCGTCGCGTGCCGATCACGCCCCGCGCGATGGGCAGCGGCCTCTCCGGGGGCGCGATCCCGCTCGGGAACAGCATCGTCCTCGGCGTCGCGCGGATGGACCGCATCGTCGAGATCGACGCGGTCGATCGCGTCGCCGTCGTGCAGCCCGGCGTCATCACCGCGCGGCTGCAGGCGGAGGTCGAGCGGCGCGGTCTGTTCTATCCGCCCGATCCCTCCAGTCTGCGTCAGAGCGCGATCGGCGGCAACGTCGCCGAGAACGCCGGCGGCGCACGCTGCCTGAAGTACGGCGTCACCGGCGACTACGTGCTCGCGCTCGAGGTCGTGCTCCCCGACGGGACCGCGATCCGGCCCGGCGGCCGCACCGTGAAGAACGTAACGGGGTACGACCTGCGCCGGCTCTTCACCGGCGCGGAAGGCACGCTCGGCACGATCACCGAGATCACGCTCAAGCTCATCGCGAAGCCGCGCGTCGCGCGGACCGCGCTCGCGGTGTTCGAGCGCATCGACGACGCCGCGCGCGCCGCGAGCGCCGTGCTCGCCGGCGGCGTCCTGCCGTCGGCGATCGAGCTGCTCGACGACATCACGATCCGGTGCGTCGAGGAAGCCGCGCCGATCGGGCTACCCCTCGACGCCGAAGCGATCCTCATCTTCGGCGCCGACGGCAACCACCCGCAGCTCGTCGACGACGACGTCGCGCGGATCGCCGCGATCGCGCGCGAGCACGGCGCGCGCGAGCTGACCGTCGCACGCGACGACGCCGCATCGGAGCGGCTGTGGGCCGCGCGGCGCGGGATCTCGCCGGCGCTCGCGCGGCGGCGCCGCAACAAGCTCGGCGAGGACATCTGCGTTCCGCCGCGGGCGATCCCGGCGATCGTCCGGCGCGTCCGCGAGATCGCGGCGGAGTACCGGCTCGAGATCCCGCTCTTCGGCCACATCGGCGACGGCAATCTCCATCCGAACATCCTGTGCGACCGCCGCGACCCCGACGAGATGCGCCGCGTGGCGGCGGCGGCGCGCGCGATCTTCGAAGCGGCCGTCGCGCTCGGCGGCACCCTCTCCGGCGAGCACGGGATCGGCCTGCTGAAAAAGCAGTTCATGGAGCTCGACGTCGGCCCGGACGCGCTCGCGCTCATGCGCCGGATCAAGGACGCGGTCGACCCGTTGGGGATCATGAATCCCGGCAAGGTGTTCCCCGAGCCGGGCGGCGCCGGCGCCTTCGCGCTCGACGACGACGCGACGCGGCTCGCGCCTACGGACGAGGTTCGCGAGCGGTGACGCGGTGGCGGTGATCCTCGCGCTCGATCAGGGGACGACCAGCTCGCGCGCGATCGTCTTCGACCAGGACGGCACGGTCGCCGGATTCGATCAGCGCGAGCTGACGCAGCGTTTCCCGCGGCCCGGATGGGTCGCGCATGATCCGGATGAGATTTGGGAGTCGCAGCTCGCCACCGCGCGCGGCGCGCTGCGCAACGCGCGCGTCTCCGCGGCGGACGTCGCCGCGGTGGGCATCGCAAACCAACGCGAAACGACGATCCTCTGGGATCGCGCGACCGGCAAGCCCGTGCACGACGCGATCGTCTGGCAGGACCGGCGCACCGCATCCGCCTGCGAGGCGCTCCGCGGCGACGCCGAACTCGCGCGGCTCGTGCGGGAGCGGACGGGGCTGCTGATCGATCCGTACTTCTCGGCGCCGAAGATCGCATGGCTGCTCGACGAGATCGACGGACTCCGGGCGCGCGCGGAGCGCGGCGAGATCGCGTTCGGCACGGTCGACTCGTGGCTCGTGTGGAATCTCACCGGCCGCCGGCGTCACGTCACCGACGTGACCAACGCCTCACGCACGCTGCTGTTCGACATTCGCTCGCTGCGCTGGAGCGACGAGCTGCTCGCGGCGTTTCGCATCCCGGGCGCGCTGCTGCCCGAGGTGCTGCCGTCGACGGCGGCGTTCGGAACGACGCTGCCGGAGCTCCTCGGCGCGGCGCTGCCGATCACGGGAATCGCCGGCGATCAGCAGGCCGCGCTCGCCGGCCAGGCCGGCTTCGTCCCCGGCATCGCGAAGAACACCTACGGAACGGGCTCGTTCGTCGTCTTGAACACCGGCGAGCGAATCGTGCGCAGCACGCACGGCCTGCTTTCGACGATCGCCTTCGCCTTCGAGCCCGGCCGCGCGACGTACGCGCTCGAGGGCTCGATCTTCTCGACCGGCGCCGCGGTGCAGTGGCTGCGCGACGGCCTGGGGATCGTCGAGCGGGCCGCGGACGTCGAGCGGCTCGCGCGCACGGTCGAGGACAGCGGCGACTGCTGGTTCGTTCCGGCGTTCACCGGGCTCGGCGCACCGTACTGGGACCCGCACGCGCGTGCGGCGCTGATCGGGATCACGCGCGGAACGACGCGCGCGCACGTCGCGCGGGCCGTGCTCGACTCCATGGCCCTGCAGACCGCGGACGTGATCGCGGCGATGGAGCGCGACGCCGCCGTCCGGCTCGCCGAGCTGCGCGTCGACGGCGGCGCGTCGGCGAACGATCTGGCGATGCAGCTGCAGGCCGACGTCCTGGGCGTCCCGGTCGTCCGTCCGGCGGTCCTCGAGACGACGGCGCTCGGCGCGGCGTACCTGGCCGGGCTGCAAGCCGGCCTGTGGCACGACGTCGACGCTGTGGCGCGGCACTGGCGCGAGGAGAGCCGCTTCACCCCGGCGCTCGAGCCGGCGCGGCGCGACGCGGCGCTGCGCCGCTGGCACGACGCCGTCGCGCGCAGCCGCAGGTGGGCGTCAGGGAGCGCCGGCTGACGCGTCCGCCGGGTCCGGGAAGGCGGCGAGCGCGTCGCTGCGGTCCGGCATGAGGATCGGCAGCACCGCGCGGCACTGCGTCGCGACGCTCGCGCACATCGCCCGCATCTCGTTCGCGAGCTCGGCCCACTGCGCGGGATCCAGCTTGTCGTGCGGCGTGTTCAGCACGTCGCGCGCCGCGTAGAGCACGGGCTCGGCCGAGCTCATCGCGCGGAAGACCGCGATGATCTGGTCGGGCGAGAGCGCGAGCAGCAGCGTCGAGTCGCCCATCGTGCTTCGCATCGGCCGCAGTATGCCGTCGAATCCCGTCACCAGCGAGCGCATCCCGCCCTCGCTCGCGAGCGAGGACGCCGGCGAGCTCGCCATCGCGAACAGCTGAATGGTGAACCCCGCGAAGATGCTCGCCGCGCGGGCCGACGATCGCTCGCGCGCTGCGCGCTCGCGGCGATCGGTGAGCGTTTGTCCGAGAACCTGCGCGACCGCCCCGCCGACGAAGCCGATCGCCGCGCCGATCAGGCCCGCGATTCCGGAGTCCATCGTTCGCCGGCCGCGCACGCCGCGTTCGTTCGCCCGCCGTCCTTCACGCTTCGACTATGCCGCCGCCGCTGCGCTCGCGCGAGGGCGGGAAGTCCCTCTCTCGCGCGGTCGGGACGCGATCACGCCGCGGCCGCGTTCGCGTCCTCGGCGAAGGAGATGCCGCGGCGCTCCTTCCCGATCGCCGTGAGGATGAAGACGGCGACGAAGACCCCGAACATGATGATCGCCATCGCGTGGCCGTAGTTCGCCGTGGCCGGCGGTGCCAAGGGAAAGTGCTTGGTCGCGTATGCCGCCTCCCATTGCGCGGAGTACGCCGAGATCAGGTTCCCGAGCTGGTAGGTGAAGCCCGGGAACGTCCCGCGCACGCTGCCCGGCGAGAGCTCGTTGAGGTGCGCGGGGATCACGCCCCACGCGCCCTGCACGAAGAACTGCATGATGAACGCGCCGGCCATCAGCAGCCCGACGGTCTTGCCGAGACCGCCCGACCAGAGCGGGATGTCGATCGCGCCGAGCACGCAGCAGACGAGGATCGTCGCGCGCCGCCCGAAGTTCTGCGAGACCGCGCCGAGCAGCGTCCCGCCGATGAGCGCGCCGATGTTCATCACGATCGTCACCGTCCCGGTGAGCCCCGCCGCGAAGCCGAGCTGCTTCGTGAGGAACGTCGGAAAGAGATCCTGCGAGCCGTGCGACATGAAGTTGAACGCGGCCATCAGCAGGATCGCGTAGAGATACAGCATCGGCTGCCCGACGATCGAGCGCCACAGGTTGCCGCGCTCGCCGAGGCGCCGCGCGGTCCCCTCCCGCCACACCGGCGACTCCTTCACTTGCGTGCGGATGTAGAGCACCAGCAGCGCCGGGAGCGCGCCGACGACGAACATCCCGCGCCAGCCGATCCGGTCGACGAAGAGCGCGAACACGAGCGCGGCGATCAGATAGCCGAACGAGTAGCCTTGCTGCAGGATCCCCGAGGCGAGGCCGCGGGCGTTCGCCGGCAGCGTCTCGAGCGCGAGCGCCGCGCCCACGCCCCATTCGGCGCCCATCGCGATCCCGTACAGCGCGCGCAGCACGATGAAGATCGCGAAGTTCGGCGAGAACGCCGTCAGCAGCTCGAACAGCGAGTACGCGAGGATGCTCGCCATCAGCGGACCGCGGCGTCCGTACCGGTCGGCGAGCACGCCGAAGATCAGCGCGCCGAGCGGACGGCACATCAGGGTGACCGTCACCGCGGCGAGCACCGCCGGTATCGCCATCTTGAAATCGGTCGCGATGCGCGACACGACGAGCGTGACCAAAAAGAAGTCGAACGCGTCGAGACACCAGCCGAGAAACGCCGCGACGAACGCCCGGCGCTGATCTGCCGTCAAGCCCGCGAGCGGTGCGAAGAGCCCCATACGGCGGCTCTCTACCCGTCGAAGGGGAACGGCGAACGCCGCCGACGTAGCCCCGCCTTCCGGCGACGCGCCGAGGAGGAGGCACGATGGGCGATCACGCCGAGTTCGCGGAGCTGCTGCGCGCGCTCGCTCGCGAGGGTGCGCGATCGCTCGTCATCGGCGGGCTTGCGAAGAAGCTGCACGGCGAGTGTGCGGAAGCACGCGACCACTCGCTCTGGTACGACGCCGACGACGACAACGCGTCGCGCGTCTACCGCGCGCTCGCGCGGGTCGGCGCGCCGCTCGACGGCGTCTCGGCGATCGACCTCGCCGACGTCGACTACGAGTTCCGCTACGGCGACGGCGACGGGATCTGCCTGGTCGGCGGCCTCGGCGGGATGACGTTCACGGATGCGTGGGCGTCGCGACTGGAGACGTCGTGGCGTGACGTCCGTCTGTGCGTGATCGGCGCCGGCGCGCTGCGCGCCACCGAACTGGCGGAGCGCCCGTGAGCCGGCCGGCGCCCACCCGCCGGCGGTTTCTCGCCGCCGGCGCGGCGGCCGGCGCGTTCGCCTCGATCGGCATCCTGCGCCGGCGCGGCGAGGCGGCGCAGTTCTCGTACAAGCTCGCGAACGATCAGGTGCCCTCGCACCCGATGAACGGCCGGACCGCCGAAGCGGCGAAGCGCATCGCCGAGGCGTCGGGCGGCCAGCTCGAGATCCGGCTGTTCCCGAACAGCGCGCTCGGCGGCGACCCGCAGATGCTCGCGCAGGCGCGCACCGGCGCCGTCGAGCTGCTGCAGATCGGGAGCAACGTCCTCGGCTCGATCGTCCCCGCGTCCTCGCTGCTCAGCATCCCGTTCGCCTTCGACGGAACGAAGGAGTACATGAGCGCCGCGCGCGGCCCGCTCGGCGCGTACGTCGCGGGCCAGACCGACGCGCACGGGCTGCGCGTGCTCGACGCGACGTTCTACGGCGGAACGTTTCACATCGAGAACCGCGTGCGCGCGATCGACGGCCCCGGCGATCTCAAGGGGCTGAAGATCCGCGTCCCGCCCGGCCCGCTCGACGTCGCGACGTTCAAGGCGTTCGACGCCGCGCCGACCGTCGTCTCGCTCGGCGAAGTCTACACCTCGCTGATGACGCACATCGTCGACGGGATCGAAGTCCCGCTGCCGACGATGCAGAACTTCAAGTTCTACGAGCAGGTCAAGTTCGGCTCGCTGACGAGTCACAGCGCGCTCGCGTACTTCACCGTCGCGAACGCCGACGCGTGGAATCGCCTGCCGAAGAAGCTGCAGGAGCTCGTGCAGCACGAGCTCGGCGCCGCGGCGCTCGCCGCGCAAGCAGACTTCGTGGCGCAGGAGGGCAGCGTCGAGTCGACGCTGCGCGGCGAAGGGATGGTGTTCAACCGCCCCGCGCAGGCGCCGTTCCGCGAGATCGTGCGCTCGAGCGGGCTCTACGGCCAGTGGCGCGAGCGCTTCGATCCGAAGGGCTGGGACGCGCTGGAGAAGACGACCGGAAAGCTCGCGTAACGCCGCGTCGCGACCCGTCGCGACGGTGCGGCGTCAGCCGTCGCGGCGTCGCGTCTCGGCACGCAGCACGTCGGCGACCGCCGTCGCGGGCGCGCGGCGCTCGCCTTTGCGGCGGTCTTCGGAGAGCGCGCCGCCGAGCAGGTGCAGCCAGTCCGGCGAGTGCGCGCGGCGCCGCTCGCCCTTGCGGCGATCCTCGTCGGCGGGCGGCGGCGGATCGCTCATCGCTACAGCGTCGTCTTGCCGAGCGCGCTCAGGATCAGCTCGACGGCGAGGATCGCGGTCTTGTTCTCGCGGTCGAGGATCGGGTTGATCTCGGTGACCTCCAGCGACCCGAGCGTTCCGCTCGCCGCGACCGCTTCCATCAGCAGATGCGCCTCGCGGTAGCTGATCCCGCCGCGCACCGGCGTGCCGACGCCCGGCGCCTCCTGCGGGTCGACGCCGTCCATGTCGAAGCTCACGTGCACGGACTGCGGGCCTTCGGCGACGATGGCGAGCGCCTCTTCCACGACGCGGCTCATCCCGAGCCGGTCGACGTCGGCCATCGTGAACGCTTTCACGCCAAGCTCGCGGATCGTCCGCTTCTCGCCCTCGTCGACGTCGCGCAAGCCGATGAACGCCATCCGCGCCGGATCGATCGCGCCTTCCTCGAGCGCGAAGTGCACCGGCATCCCGTGCACGTTTCCCGACGGCGAGGTGAGCGGGGTGTTGATGTCGCCGTGCGCGTCGACCCAGATCAGGCCCGGCGCTTTCCCGCGAGCGCGCGTCACGCCGGCGATCGTCCCCATCGCGATCGAATGGTCGCCGCCGAGCACGAGCGGGAAGGCGCCGCCGCGGACGACGTCCTCGACCTCGCCGGCCAGCTCGTCGCAGACGGCCCGGATGATCGGGAAGTACTTCGCGTGCTGGTCGGCCTCGGAGGCCGACTCGGGAACCGGCACGGGGAGGTTGCCGTGATCGGTGACCTCGATCCCGAGCCGCTCCAGCGACTCCTTGAGCTTGGCGTAGCGGACCGCCGAGGGTCCCATGTCGACCCCGCGACGGTCCGCCCCGAGGTCCATCGGAACGCCGATCACCGCGACGCGGGCGACGCGGCCGGGATGCGCGCCGGCGCCGCGCTCCTGCTCTCGTGCGATCATGGCGACGTCTTCGACGGCCTCCGCGGCCGCACCACCGGCGGGCGGCTCTCGGAGAGCGGCGGGGCGGTCAGCCCGGGCGCCGCCGCGGCGCGCGAGACGGGCGCCGGAAGCAGCTGCTCGCGCAGGACGCGAATCATCGCCGCGACCGGAACCGCGAGGAACGTCCCGGCGAGCCCGAACAGCTCGCTGCCGGCGAGGATCGCGAGCACGATCCAGAACGGCGAGAGCCCGACGTTCTCCTTGAGCACGCGCGGCGCGATGAAGTTGCCGTCGATCTGGTGGATCACGACGATCAGCACCGCGACGAGGACCGCGTTCGTGATGCCGTTGTAGGTGAACGCCAGGATGACCGCGGGGACGAACGCGATCAGCGCGCCCGCGTACGGGATGAAGTTGAGCAGCCCGGAGACGACGCCGATCAGCAGCGCGTACGGCACGTGCGTCGCGAACAGCATGATCGTCAGCATCGTGCCGAGGATCGAGCCGTCGATGAGCTGGCCGCGGATGAATCCGCCGACGACCTTGTCGAGCTCGGCGATGAGGATTTCGCCCTTCGCCTGCTGCCGCGGCCGCAGCAGCCCGAGAAAGCCGCGCTTGATGTTCTCGGCGTCGAGCAGCATGTACGCGGCGAGAACCGGGACGACGATCACCGTCGCGACGACCGAGACCGTCGAGAGCACGACGGTGAGCGTCTTCTGCGCCGTTCCGAGCGCGTTCGTCTGCAGCCACGCGCCGATCTGCGCCGGGATGGTCGCGAGGTAGCGCCGTTCGTTCGGCGGGAGGAAATGGAAGAAGCGGTTGTTCGGGTCCTGCAGGATTGCCGTGTCGTGCGCGACGATCGACGGCAGGCTCTTGATCGCCTCCTGGATGTCGGCGACGAGCGGCGGGACGAGGAGCTGCAGGATCGCGGCGGCCACGAACGCGATCGCGACGTAGACGAGCAGGATCGAGAGCAGCAGCGGGAGCCGTTCGTTGAGCCGCCGGACCAGCGGGTAGACGAGGTACGCGAAGAACAGCGCGACGACGAAGAGCAGCGCGGTCGCCTTGACGTTCCCGAGGAACTCGAGAACGCCCACGAGCAGGTAGATCGCGACCGCGACCAGCGCGAGGGTCTTGAGCCAGAACGTCACGCGGCGCTCGGCGCGCGACATGCGGCGCGGGCGCGGCGGCGCACCGGTCTCGGGCGGTCGGGCGACGTTCACGCTCGGGCTCTTCACCGTCCCGGAGAGGCCGCCCCGCAGCGATGGTCGTACTCGGCGCTCGATGCCCTCCCGTCCGCGTGCGGCGTTTCTCGCGCTCGTGCTCGCCGCGCTCTGCGGGATGCCGGGCTGCGCGCCGCACCGCGCCGCCGGCGGGGCGCTGCGGGTCGGGATGGTCACGGACGTCGGCGGTCTGGGCGATCATTCGTTCAACGACTCGGCCTACGCGGGGCTCCTGCGCGCCAAGCGCGAGCTGGGCGTCGAGACGACGGTCCTCGAGTCGCGCTCGGCGGCGGACTATCAAGTCAACATGACGGTCCTCGCCAACAAGGAGTACGACGAGATCTTCGCGATCGGCTTTCTGATGGCGAAGGACGTGACCGAAGTCGCGGAACGCTACACGAAGCGGCACTTCGCGATCATCGATGCGGTCGTGGACGAGCCGAACGTCACCTCGGTCACGTTCAAGGAAGAGGAAGGCTCGTTTCTGGCCGGCGCGCTCGCCGCGACCGTGACGAAGACGAAGACGATCGCGTTCCTCGGCGGCATCGACCTGCCGCTGCTGCGCAAGTTCGAGGCGGGCTACGCGGCCGGCGCGCGCGAGATCGATCCCTCGGTGAAGGTGCTGGTGAAGTACGTCGGCTCGTTCGACGACGTCGCCTCCGGGAAGGAGCTGGCCGGCGTGCTGTACGATCAGGGCGCCGACATCGTGTACGTCGCCGCTGGGAAAGCCGGGCTGGGCGCCATCGATCAGGCGAAGGGCCGCGCCGGCGCGTACGTGATCGGCGTCGACTCGGATCAGGACGCGCTCGCGCCCGGGAAGATCCTCACCAGCATGGTGAAGCGCGTCGACGTCGGCGTGTTCCGGGTGACGGCCGCGCTCGCGCACCACACGCCGCTGCCCTCGCACCTCATCTTGGGCCTGAAGCAGGGCGGCGTCGGGCTCACCGATTTCCGCTACTCGCACGCCGTCGTGACGCCGCGCATCGTGGCGATGCTCGACAAGCTCAAGGCGATGATCGTCGCGGGGAAGATCGTCGTCCCGTCCACGCGGGAGGAACTCGCATCGTTCAAGCGCGTCCCGCTCTGACGCTGCGCGGCGTCCGCCGCGCGTTCGGCCCGGTGCTCGCCGTCGACGGGGTCGACCTCGAGCTGCTGCCGGGCGAGATCCACGCGCTCGTGGGCGAGAACGGCGCGGGGAAGTCGACGCTCGCGGCGATCGCCTACGGCGCGATCCGGCCCGACGAGGGCGGGATCGACGCGTCCGGCACGGTCGGGCTCGTCCATCAGCACTTCAAGCTGATCGAACGGCTGCGCGTGTGGGAGAACGTGCTGCTGAACCGCGAGCCACGGCGCGGCTGGCGAATCGACGTCGCGGCGGCGCGCGCGCGCGTCCGCGCGCTCTCCGAGCGCTACGGGCTCGCCGTCGATCCGGACGCGCCGGTCGAGACGCTGCCGATCGGCATCAAGCAGCGCGTCGAGCTGCTGCGCGAGCTCGACCGCGAGCCGTCGGTGCTGCTGCTCGACGAGCCGACGGCCGCGCTCGCGCCGAGCGAGATCGCCTCGTTCTTCGAGACGGTGACCGAGCTGGCGCGGCGCGGGACGGCGATCCTGGTCGTCACGCACAAGCTCGCCGAGGTGATCGCCTACTCGCAGCGCGTCACGGTGATGCGGCACGGCCGCGTCGTCGCGCGCAGCGTGACGGCGGAGACGAGCGCCGGCGCGATCGCGCGCGCGATGGTCGGCGGCGAGCTGCCCGCGCTGGCGGCGCGCGTCGACGTCGCGCCGCGCCCGCTGCTGGAAGCCCGCGGCGTCTCGGCGCGCTCCGGGACGAGCGTGCTGCGCGAGGCGAGCTTCGCCGTCCGCGCCGGCGAGATCGTCGGCGTCGCCGGCATCGAAGGGAACGGCCAGACCGCGCTCGCCGACGTCATCGCGGGGATCGTGCCGTTCGAGGGCGAGCTGCGCTTCGGCGACGCCGCGCTCGGCGCCGGAGACGCGCCGGCGGCCCGTCTCGCGCGCGGCATCCGGGTGATCCCGCAAGACCGCCGCCGCGAAGCGCTCGTCCTCGACTGGAGCGTCCGCGACAACGTCGCGCTGGGCCGTCAGCGCACCCTCCCGCTCGCGAAGTTCGACCCGGCGGCGCGCGAGGTGATCGAGCGCTTCGACGTGCGGCCGCCGAACCCGGACGCGATCGCGGGGATGCTCTCCGGCGGAAACCAGCAGAAGATCGTCGTCGGCCGGATGCTCGCCGACGCGCCGGGGCTGATCGTGGCGTATCAGCCGACCCGCGGCATCGACATCGGGGCCGCCGCGCTCGTGCAGTCGCGGCTGATCGAGGCGCGCAACGCGGGCGCCGGCGTGCTGCTCATCTCGTTCGAGCTGGACGAGATCTTCGCGTGCGCCGACCGCGTCCTCGTCATCTCCGGCGGACGCTTCGTCGGCGCGTTCGAGCGCGCGAACGTCGATCGCGGGACGATCGGCGCGCTGATGGCGGGACACGCGGCATGACGGCGCTGCTGCGCACGCGCGCCGGCCGCGACGTCGCCGTCGTCCTCGTCGCGGTCTTCGGCGTCGGTTCGCTCGCGATGCTGCTCGCGCGCGTCTCGCCGGTCGTCGGCTTCGGTGCGCTCTTCGACGGCGCGTTCGGCACGCCGGAAGAGATCGCCGAGACGCTTGTGCAGACGACGAACCTGCTGTTTCCGGCGCTCGGGATCGCGATCGCCTTCCGCGCCGGCCTCTTCAACATCGGCGCCGAGGGCCAGCTGATGCTCGGCGGATTCGCCGCGGGCTGGCTCGGCGCGCAGTTTCCGCTGCCGGGGTATCTCGCGATCCCGATGGTGCTGCTCGGCGGCGCCGTCGCCGGCGGCGCGTGGGGCGCGATCCCCGGCTTCCTGCGCGCGAAGCTGGGCGCGAACGAAGTCATCTCGACGCTGATGCTGAACTTCGTCGCCACGCTGCTCACCACGTATCTGGTGACCGGCCCGCTCGCGCAGACGGGCGGCGGTTCGCAGGAGACCGGGACGCTGCCGAAGGCGGCGCAGATCCCCGACATGCTCGCCGACTCGCGGCTCACCTACGCGTTCGTCCTCGCGCTCGCGCTCGCGGCGGTGCTGTGGTGGGTGCTGAAGCGAACGGTGTTCGGCTACGAGCTGCGCGCGGCGGGCGAGGCGCCGGAGGCCGCGCGCCGTGCCGGCATCGATCTCGGCCGCACCGCGTTCGTCGCGATGACGCTCTCGGGCGCGATCGCCGGGCTCGGCGGCGCGACGATCGTCGCCGGCGTGCTGCACCGCTTCAACACGGGCCTCTCGCCCGGATACGGCTTCATCGCGATCGCGGTCGCGCTGGTGGGGAACCTCGACCCGCTCTGGATCGTGCTCGCCGCGCTCGGCTTCGGGATGCTGCAGAGCGGCGGGGTCGCGATGCAGGCGGAAGCCGGCGTCCCGCGCGAGGTCGTCTCGCTCGTCACCGGGCTCGTCATCATCGCCCTTGCCGGACGGCGCGCGATCGTCTCGCGGAGAACCGCGTGAACGGCGCCGCGCTCGCCGCGCTCGCGCTCGCCGGGCTCACGCTGGTCAAGGCGACGCCGCTGATCTACGCGGCGCTGGGCGGGGTGCTCAGCGAGCGTTCCGGCGTGGTGAACATCGGGCTCGAAGGGATCATGATCGCCGGCGCGTTCGCGGCGGTGGTGGTGAGCGGCGCGACCGGCAGCGCGATCGCCGGCGCGCTCGCCGGCATCGTCGCGGGCGCGCTGCTGGCGGCGATCCTCGCGTACGTCGCGACGAAGCTCGCGGTGGATCAGATCGTCGCGGGCACGGGGCTGAACATCGCCGCGCTCGCCGCGGCCGGTTTCGGCCTCGTCGTGGTGTACGGACAGCCGGGCGCGTCGCGCGAGGTCCCCGCGCTCGGCGCGGCGGGCTCCAACGTGCTGATCGTCCTCGCTTTCCTCGCCGCGATCGCGCTGCAGCTCGCGCTCGCGCGGACGCCGTGGGGCCTGCACGTGCGCGCCTGCGGCGAAGATCCGGACGCCGCGGAATCGGCCGGGATCGACGCGCTCCGCACGCGCTTCTGGGCCGTGGTGATCGGCGGCGCGATCGCCGCGCTCGGCGGCGTGTACCTCTCGCTGGCCGAGCTCGATCTGTACTCCGACGGCATGACCGCGGGACGCGGGTTCATCGCGCTCGCCGCCGTGATCTTCGGCCGCTGGACGCCGCTCGGGGCGACCGGCGCGGCGCTGTTCTTCGGGTTCTTCGCCGCGCTGCAGTTCACGCTGCAGCGTGCCGGCGTCCCGAGCGAGCTGCTCCAGGCGCTGCCGTACGTCGCCGCGCTCGTCGCGCTGGGCGGCTTCGCCGGGCGCGTCCGCGCGCCGGCCGCCGACGGCGTTCCGTACGTGCGCTCGTGATCGCGCCGCGGTTCATCGTTGGTCCCTTGACTTTTGTCGCACGGTGCCGACAATCAAAAGACATGCGGATACCACGACAGGCCGTTGCCGCCGTCGTCACGTTCGCCGCTGCGCTCGCGGCCGTTTCACCGGCGAGCGCGTCGGTCATCCCCGGCCCGCTCGCCGCGTTCCAGGACGAGCTGACGGCCTACACGATGCGCGCGCCCGGCAGCGTCGCGATCGCGGTCGCCGACGTCGCGACCGGGGTGACGACCGGCGTCAACGCGGGCGCCGAGATGCCCGCCGCCTCGACCATCAAGGTGCCGGTGATGGTGGAGGTGTTCCGCCAGCTCGTCGCCGGGCGCTTCGATCTGAACACGAAGCGGACGCTGCTCCGGTCGGACAAGGACTACGGCTCGGGCGATCTGTGCTACGGGCGTCCGGGGACGAACTACACCGTCTCGCACCTGCTCGCGGTCATGATCGACGACAGCGACAACACCGCGACGAACATGCTGATCCGCCTCGTCGGCCGCCAGAGCATCAACGCCACGATGCGGGAGCTCGGCCTGCGGCACACGCGGCTGAACGATTTCATCCGCTCCGACGGCCCGATCCGCAGCGCGCTGCGCTCGACGCCCGCCGACATGACGCACCTGTTGCGCGCGATGGCCGAGGACAAGCTCATCGACGAGTGGTCGTCGCGCCAGATGATCGCGATCCTCGCCGCCGACCGCATCAACACGCTGCTCCCGGTCCCGCTCCCGCCGGGGACGACGATCGCCCACAAGACCGGCTCGCTGCACGACACGCTCAACGACGTCGGGATCGTCTACCCCAGCGACGAGCGCCCGTACGTCATCGCCGTGATGACCACGAACCTGAGCTCGCTCAGCGCGGGGCGCAGCTTCATCCACGGCGTCTCGCGGATGGCCTACAGCGCGCTCTCGCAGTTCGAGACGTGGCGCAGCGAAACCGGATTCGACCCGCTCGCCGAGCTGCCGTCGCCCGACGCGTCGGGCGCTTCGCCGGCCGGCGTTCAGAGCCCGGACAAGGCGATGTGGACGCCGGCCCGCAGCGAGCCCGCGATCGCTCCCGGCGCGGCGCAGACGGCCCCGTCGCCCGCGATCCCGGCCGCCTCGCCCGCGCCGGAAACCGAAGGCGCGGGCGAAGCGGGCTGAAGCCGTCCGGCTAGGTCGCGGCGGCCGCGCCCTGCGGCACGGTATAGACCGTCAGATCGGCCCACGTCATCTGCGGGGTGTCCGTGAGGCCGGCGGCCTGGATCGCGGGGCCGAGCCGCTCGCGCATGAAGCGCTCTTCGGCCTCCCGGGACTCCCAGATCTCGCTGACGACCAGACCTCCCCCGTCGCGCGTCCCCGCGGCATGGCTCAGCATCCCCGCGGGCCAGTCGGAGGAAGGCGACGTCGTGTCCATCCCGAGCCGCGCGTTCACGGCATGGTAGTCCGTCATGCCGAGCTTGGGGAACACGAACACCACTGCAACGGCCATGGTGATCACCTGTCCTTTCGGCGCTGTCGTGATACGGCGCGCGAAAAACGGTCGGCCGCGGCGGAGGGTCGTCAGCCGGCGGCGGCGCGAGCGACGGTTGGTTCGTACGCCGGAGTGAGCCATTCGGCGTACTGGGGCAGCATCCCGCGCACTGCGCGGTCGTAGAGATCGATCAAGGCGCTCGCGACCGGTCCGCGCGTCCCCTTGCCGACGGGGCGCCGGTCGACCGATTCGATCCACTGCACGCCGGCGGCGCTCCCGGTGATGAAGACCTCGTCGGCGACGAACAGCTCGCTGCGGTCGATCGGGCGCTCGACGACGTCGAGCCCGAGCTGTTCGCGCGCGAGCGTGATGACGGTACGCCGCGTGACGCCCTCGAGGATGTTCTGCGAGGGGTCGGGCGTGTAGAGCACGCCGCGCCGCACGACGAACACGTTCTCGGCGCTCCCTTCGCACACGTGCCCCTCGGCCGAGAGCATGATCGCCTCGTCGAAGCCGTTCGCGATCGCCTCGCTCTTCGCGAGCGCGCTGTTCACGTAGATTCCGGTGATCTTCCCGCGCGCGGGCGCCATCGTGTCGTCGACGCGCCGCCACGAGCTCACGCCGACGCGCAGCCCGCGATCGGCGTCGAAGTAGCGCTCGAACGGCAGCGCGACGATCGCGAACGCGTCCTTGACGTCGTGAAGCCGCACGCCGACGTCCTCGTTCGCCTTGTACGCGAAGGGCCGGACGTAGGCGTCGCCGCGAAATGCGTTGCGCCGGCAGATCTCCACCGTCAGCTCGACGAGCTCGCGCGTCGTGTGCGGCAGCGCGATCATCAGGATGCGCGCGGACTGCGCGAGGCGCTCGTAGTGCTCTTCGAGCTGCAGCAGAAACAGCTGGTTGTCGCGCGCGTTCCAGAAACCGCGGATGCCCTCGAAGCAGCCCGTGCCGTATTGCAGCCCGTGGGTGAGGAGGCCGACGCGTGCGTCGTCGTAGCGGCGGAAGCCGCCGTCGTGATAGACCGTCAGGTCGCCGAGCTGCATGAGGGAAGGCTCCTCCGGGTGTACGTTGCTGAAGTGCGCGAGCGGGAGGTGTTCACGACGTTTCTGCGGCTCGGATCCTCGTCGTTCGGCGGGCCGATCGCCCATCTCGCCTACTTCCGCAAAACCCTCGTCGAGGAGCGCCGGTGGCTCGACGAAGCCGGATACGCCCGGATCGTCGCGTTCTGTTCCGTGCTTCCAGGACCCACCTCGAGCCAGGTCGGGATGCTGCTCGGCCTCGTCCGCGGCGGTCCGGCCGGAGCGTTCCTCGCCTGGCTGGGCTTCACCGCTCCCTCCGCGATCCTGATGGCGCTCATCGCGGCCGGGCTGGGCGCGGCGTCGCGTGACGCGCCGCCCTGGCTGGGCGGGCTTCTCGGCGGCCTGTTCGCCGCGGCGGCCGCGGTCGTCGCGCAGGCGGTTCTCGGGCTCGCGCGCACGCTGTGCACCGACCGGCCGACGCAGACGATCGGGCTGGCCGCGGCGATCGTCGCGCTGGCGCTCCGGCCCTGGCCCGGGCTGCAGTGGGCGCCGATCGCGCTCGGCGCGGCGGCCGGCGCGCTCGTCCTGCGCGGCGCCGAGCTGAAGACCGAGCCGCTCCCGATCGGCGTCCCGCGCGCCGTCAGCGCGGCGGCGGCGGTCCTCTTCGCCGGGCTCGTGAGCCTGACGGCGCTCTCGGGGAGCGCGGCGGCCGCGTTCGTAGCGACCGTGGTGCGCGCCGGGTCGCTGGTGTTCGGCGGCGGGCACGTCGTGCTGCCGCTCCTCCAGGCGCTCGTCCGGCAAGGGCTGATCGCCGAGAGGCTGTTCCTGGCCGGCTACGGCGCGGCGCAGGCGATGCCGGGGCCGCTCTTCTCGTTCGCGTCGTTCCTCGGCTACGCGAACCGTTCGCCGCTGCACGGCGCCGCGGGCGCGCTCGCCGGCATCGCGCTCATCTACCTGCCGTCGTTCGCGCTCATCTTCGCGCTGGCGCCGGTCTGGAACGCGGTCGTTCGCGCGCCGCGCGCCGGCGCCGCGCTGCGCGGCGCGAACGCGAGCGTCGTCGGCCTCCTCGGCGCGGTGCTCTACGATCCGATCGTCGTCTCGCTGGGCGGCGCCTCGCCGCGCGTCGTCATCGCGCTCGCCGCCTTCGCCGCCGTCGCGGTCTGGCGCGTCACGCCCTGGATCGTGGTCGTCGGCGCCGCCGCATGCGGCGTCCTGCTGCGCGCGTAGCGGACCGGGACGCGACGGCCGCCGACGCGAACGCGTGCGAGCCGTGGACTGGGGATGGATGGAGGGCTCGCGCGCGTTCGACCTCGGCTGGGGGATCGTCACGGCGTGCGCGTGCCTGGCGGTCGCGATTCCGGTGCTGTGGTGGTCGCTGCCGGCGCACCGGCGCGCGCTGTTCGGAACCGCGCTCGACCCGCGCGGCACGCTGCAGCTCGCGTACGGGATCTTCGCGATGGCGATGGCGTTCACGAACCTCGGCTGCCGCGCGATCCCGCACGGCGAGCTGCCGTACGTCCATCCCACCTTCTTCGCGATGACGGTCGCGCTCGTGGCCGGGCTGGCGCCGCGCGTCGTCGCCGTCGCGCGCCGCCCTCGCGCCGCGGCGCGATGAAACGCGCGCGATCCGTGCGCGCGCGCGCCGTGCTCGGGGGCGTCGCCGCGGCGTTCGTGCTCGGGGGCGCCGTCCTCGCGGCGCCCGCCGTCACGACGCTCCCGACGCAGTGGCGGATCCGCGCGCCGCAAGGCGCTGTCGCGAGCGTCGGGACGCTGCCCGAAGGTCTGGCGCTCTCGCGCGACGGCTCGCGGCTGTTCGAGCTGGAAAACGGCTACCGGAAACCGGCGCTGCGCGTGCTCGACGCGGCCACGCTGCGCGAAGAGCGAACCGTCGCGCTGGACGGCGCGTTCGGCGTCCCGCTCCGCGACGCGGACGGCGACGGCGTCTGGGTCGCCGTCGCCGGAGCGTTTCAGGAACAGATCGCGCACGTCGACACGCGCACCGGCCTCGTCGACAAAGACGTCTCGCTGACGCTGCCGTTCTATCCCGTCGCGATCGCACGCTCGCCGCGCGACGGGATGCTCGCCGTCGCGGGCGACCTCGGGGACCGCGTCGCATTCGTCGACCCGGTCCGCGAGCGCGTCGTCGCGACGCGCCGGACCGGCTCCCATCCCGCGGCGCTCGCGTTCTCGGCGGACGGAGCGACGCTGTTCGTGGCCGACCGGGGCGGCTCGTCGGTCGACGCGATCGGCGTGCCGTCGTCGGACGACCGTTCGCCGGACGCGTCGCGCGGCGACGCGTCCGGAGGCGCCGGCCGGCGGCGGATCCCGGTCGGCTTGCATCCGGCCGCGATCGCCGGCGACGGCGCCCGGCTGTTCGTCGCGGATTCGGACGACGACGACGTCGCGGTCGTCGACGAACGCGCGGAGCGCGTCGTCCAGCGGGCGCGCGTTCCGTTCGCGCGGGACGGCGCGCCGGGAACCTCGCCGAACGCGCTCGCCCTCGACGGCGACCGGCTCTACGTGAGCTGCGGCGCGGCGAACGCCGTCGCGGTCTTCCGCATCGCCGACGGACGCCTGACGCCGCTCGGCGCGATCCCCACCGGATGGTATCCCACCGCGGTCGCCGTCGATCGCGCGCACGGCGTGCTGTACGTCGCCGACGGCAAGGGCGAGTCCGGGCACCCGAACCCGTCGTACAAGCCGTTCGCGACGACGTCGCCGGCCTACATCGCGAGCCAGCTCGTCGGTTCGATCCGGCGCATCCCCATCCCGGACGACACGGTGCTCGCGTCGGGCCTGCGCGAGGTGGAGACGCTCGCGCAGCGCGCACCGGCGGACGAGAGCGGCGTCGTACGCCCGAACGGACCGATCCGCCACGTCGTCTACGTCATCAAGGAGAACCGCTCGTACGACGAGGTGCTGGGCGACGTGCCCGGCGCCGACGGCGATCCGTCGCTCGTGCTGTTCGGCGAGCACGTCACGCCGAACCAGCACGCGCTCGCGCGCCGCTTCGGCGTGTTCGACCGTTTCTTCGAGGACGCGCACGTCAGCGCCGACGGACACAACTGGTCGACCGCGGCGTTCGCCAACGACTATCTCGAGAAGATGTGGCCGGTGAACTACGCGCAGCGGCGCTCGATCTACGACTTCGAAGACGCCGCTCGCGCCTCGCGTCCGAAATCCGGCTACCTCTGGGACGAAGCGGCACGTGCCGGGATCGCGCTGCGGAACTACGGCGAGTTCGTGAGCGCCGGCCCGAGCAAGCCGACGCCGGTCTCCGTCTCCGACGACGCGTTGCGCGACGCGACCGACCGCGCCTTCGCGACGTTCGACATGAAGTACACCGACGCCGATCGGTTCGCCGAGTGGAAGCGCGAGTTCGACCTCTACGAGAAGAATCACGACCTTCCGCAGCTCGAGATCGTGCGGTTCCCCCGCGATCACACGAGCGGAACGCGGCCCGGTGCGAACACGCCCGAGGCGATGGTCGCCGACAACGACGAAGCGGTCGGCGCGCTCGTCGACGCGATCTCGCACTCGCCGGACTGGGCGAGCACCGCGATCTTCGTCATCGAAGACGATGCGCAGAACGGGCCCGATCACGTCGACGAGCAGCGCGCGCCGTTCTATCTCATCTCGCCCTACGCCGCCGGCGGCGTGCAGCATCGCGCCTACACGCAGGCGTCGGTGCTCCGCACGATCGAGATCCTGCTCGGGCTCCCGCCGATGTCCGCGTACGACGCGGGCGCCGTTCCGCTCACCGGCGCGTTCCGCGCCGATCCCGACCTGCGGCCGTTCGACGCGCTCGCGGAGCACGTCGACCTGCACGCGGTGAACGCCCGCACGGCGTATCGCGCCGCCGACAGCGCGGCACTCGACTTCGCGCACGCCGACCGGGTCGACGACGGAACGCTGAACGACATCCTCTGGCACGCCGTGAAGGGCGCGCGCGCGACGCCGCCGCCGTACGGGCTGTTCACCGCGGCGACCGCGTCGAAGACGGGCGGCGACGACGATTAGCCCGCACGCGCTCGCGATCGGCCTCACCGCGTTTCTCGCGACCGGCGTCGAGATGGTCGAGGCGTTCACCATCGTCCTCGCCGTCGGGATCACGCGCGGCTGGGGACGATCGCTGTCCGCCGCGCTGTGCGCGGTCGTGGTGCTCGCCGCCGTCGTCGCCGTCGCCGGACCGCGGCTTCCCGCGATCGTGGCGAACCATTGGATCCGGCTCGTCGTCGGGCTCGCCGCGCTCTACGTGGGGCTCTCGTGGCTTCGCAAGGCGGTGCTCCGCGCCGCGGGCCGCAAGGCGCAGCGCGACGAGAGCGCGGCGTTCGTCCGGGAGCGGGCGCAGCTCGAGCACGAATCGGGGACGGCGGCGTTCGCCACCGCGTTCAACGGCGTGCTCACCGAAGGGATCGAGGTCGTCGCGATCGTGCTCGCGCTCGGCAGCGGGGAGCCCGCGACGATGGCTGCGGCGGCCGGCGGCGCGCTGATCGCGCTGCTCGCGGTCGTCGCGGTCGGGCTGGTCGTCCACCATCCGCTCTCGCGCGTCCCCGAGAACCTCATGAAGTACGTCGTCGGCGTGATGGTGACGGCGTTCGGGATCTTCTGGACCGGCGAAGGCGCCGGGGTCGTCTGGCCCGCCGCCGACGCGGCGCTGTTCTATCTGGCGGCCGCGGTGGCGTGCGCGGCGCTCGCCGCGACCGGCGCCTTGCGCCGAACCGCGCCGGCCTGACCGCGCGCTAGGGGGCGAGCGCGCGCGCCGTCGCGACGCCGCCGAACGCGCCGGCGATCCCGAGCGCGACGCTCCCCGCCACGTAGGCGATCGCCGTGAGGCCGAAGCCGCCGCCGAAGAGGCTGAACGCTTCGTACGAGAACGTCGAGAAGGTCGTGTAGCCGCCGAGGACGCCGGTCGCGAGGAACGCCCGCCACAACGGCCCGGCGCCGGCGCGCGTCTGCGCGGTCTCGATGACGACGCCGATCAGGAACGAGCCGCTGACGTTGATGAAGGCGGTCGCGTACCAGCCGAAGCCCGCGCCGGCGCGCGCGACGACCGCCTGCGTGACGAGCATTCGCACGACGCCGCCGATCGCCGCGCCGGCGGCGACGGCGAGGACCGCCCGCCAGTCGATCACGCGGACGGCGTCCCGGGCGTGCCGTCGACCACCGCGATCTCTTCGACGCTGATGAGCCCCTCACGCACCATCGTGCGCAGCGCCGGAAGAAACGCCTCGACCCGCTCGCGCGCGTCGATCAGCTCGATCAGGATCGGCAGATCTCCGGCGACGTCGATGACGCGCGCGACGTGGACGACGGCGTGCGCGCCGTAGCCCTCGATCCCCTTGAAGACGCTGGCGCCCTTCAACCCGGCCTTGCGCGCCGCGTCGACGACCGCCATGAAGAGCGGCTGGTGCCCGTGCCGGTCGCGCTCGCCGACGTAGACGCGGACCCGAAGCGCGGGACGCGTCGGAAGCCCGGCGATCTCGGCTCGTTCTCCCACGCGCCACGCTTCGCCCCGAGCGGAGTTCGGCCTCGCGCCGCCCCCTCACGCAGGGTACCAAGCGTCCCCTATTGTACGAGAAAGGTCGCATAGGCGAATACCGCGCCGGGCCTCCCGGCGCAAGGAGAAGTGTATTGGCAGCCTTCCTCGACCGCTCTCATTCCGTCGCGCGGCCGGGATTCAGCCGGTGGCTGGTTCCCCCCGCCGCGCTCTGCATCCATCTCTGCATCGGCCAGGCGTACGCGTGGAGCGTCTTCAACAAGCCGCTCGCGCAGCTGTTGTGCAGCATGCAGCACGCGTGCCCGCCGGCGACCTCGAAAGCGATCTCCGATACGCCGGGCGATTGGTCGATCGCGAGCGTCACCTGGATCTTCAGCATCGCGATCATCTTTCTCGGTCTCGCGGCGGCGTTCGCCGGGAAATGGGTCGAACGCGTCGGCCCTCGGATGTCGATGTTCGCGGCGGCGCTGCTGTTCTGCGGCGGCCTCGTCATCTCGAGCATCGGCGTGTGGACGCATCAGCTCTGGCTCCTGTACCTCGGCTACGGCGTGGTCGGCGGCTGCGGCCTCGGAATCGCGTACATCTCGCCCGTCTCGACGCTGATCAAGTGGTTCCCCGACCGGCCCGGTCTCGCGACCGGAACCGCGATCATGGGCTTCGGCGGCGGCGCGCTGATCGGCGCCCCGCTCGCCGTCGGCCTGATGCACTACTACTCGACGCCGACGTCGAACGGCGTCGCGCCGACGATGCTTACGATGGGCATCCTGTACTTCATCTGGATGCTCGTCGGCTCGCTGATCGTTCGCGTCCCGCCTGTCGGCTGGAAGCCCGCTGGGTACGTCGCGCCGACGACCGAGGGTCGGATGATCACGACGCGCAACGTGCTGCTCGAACAGGCGCTCCGCACGCCGCAGTTCTATCTGCTGTGGCTCGTGCTGTTCCTGAACGTCACGGCCGGTATCGGCGTGCTCGGACAGGCGTCGCTCATGATCCAGGAGATCCTCGGCGTCTCGGCCGTCGCGGCGGCGGGCTTCGTGGGCCTCATGAGCATCTTCAACATGGGCGGCCGGATCTTCTGGGCGTCGATGTCGGACTTCATGGGCCGGAAGACGACGTACGTCATCTTCTTCGTCCTCGGCATCATCCTGTACGTGCTCGTGCCGACGTTCGGGCACATCCACAGCACGGTGCTGTTCGTGATCGCGTTCCTGATCATCATCAGCATGTACGGCGGCGGATTCTCGACGATCCCCGCCTACCTGCGCGACCTGTACGGAACGGTGAACGTCGGCGCGATCCACGGCGCGATCCTGACGGCGTGGTCCGCGGCCGGCCTCGTCGGCCCTCAGCTGCTCACCTACATCCGTCAGTACGAGCTGTCGCACGGCGTCGCGAAGACGGACGCGTACAACGTGACGATGTACGTGATGGCGGGGCTGCTCGTGATCGGCCTGATCTGCAACCTCGCGGTGCGCGCGCTGAACGAGCGGTACTACATGAGCCCGGCGGCGGCTGCCGAAGCCGGCGCGTAAGGAGACGACATGGCGAGTCGCGATACGCCCATCACGTCCAACACGCCGGCGCTCGTCGTCGCGTGGCTCTTCGTCGGGATCCCGCTCCTCTGGGGCGTCCTCGACACGCTGCGGAACGCGATCAAGCTGTTCCAGTAGCGAACCGTACCGCGTACGAACGAACGAGGCCCGTGCCATCCGCACGGGCCTCGTCGCATCCCGGCCGCGCCGCGGCGCGCGTCGGCCTAGAGCACCGGCTCGGGGACGCGCTCGCCCTTGAGCAGCTTCACCGCGCAGAACTTGAACTCGGGGATCTTTCCGAACGGATCGATCGCGTCGTTCGTGAGAATGTTCGCCGCCGCTTCGTTGTAGACGAACGACATGAACAGCACGCCGCGCTGCATCCCGCGGTCGGCGCGCGCATAGCCGGTGAGCGACCCGCGCCGCGACTCGAGCGTGATCGTCCCGCCCGGCTCGACGCCGATCTTCTCGAGGTCGTCGGGGTGGACGCTGATGACCGGATCGGGCTCCAGCGTGTCGAGCACGCTGGCCCGGCGCGTCATCGAGCCGGTGTGCCAGTGCTCGAGCTGCCGGCCCGTCGTGAACACGTACGGGTACTCGTAGTCCGGCATCTCGTTCGCGTGCGTGTACGGCGCGGGATAGAACAGCCCGCGTCCGCCGGCGCGCGGAAAGTCGTCGGTGAAGATGACCGGCTGCCCGGGATCGCCTTCGTGCTCGAGCGGATACGTGAGCGAGCCTTCGCGCTCGAGCCGCTCCCAGGTGATCCCGGCCATCGACGGCGTCGCCTTGCGGATCTCCTCGAACACCTCGGCCGGGCCGGCGTAGTTCCAGTCGAGGCCGATCCGCTTCGCGATCTCCTGGATGATCCACAGATCCTGGCGCGCGTCGCCCGGCGGATCGATCGCCTGCCGTCCGAGCTGGACGCGGCGGTCGGTGTTGGTAAACGTCCCGGTCTTCTCCGGGAACGCCGACGCCGGAAGGATCACGTCGGCGTAGCTCGCCGTCTCGGTGAAGAAGATGTCCTGGACGACGAGGTGCTCGAGGTTCGCGAGCGCTTCTCGCGCGTGCTCGACGTTCGGGTCCGACATCGCGGGATTCTCGCCCATGATGTACATCCCGCGGATCGTCCCGTGATAGGCCGCGTTCGTGATCTCGGTGACCGTGAGCCCCACCTTCGGGTCCAGCTTCGTGTTCCAAAGCGCTTCGAAGCGCGCGCGCGCCTCCTGGCTGTCGACGCGCTCGTAGTCGGGATACATCATCGGGATCAGCCCGACGTCCGAGGCGCCCTGCACGTTGTTCTGACCGCGCAGCGGGTGGAGGCCGGTTCCGGGGCGTCCGATCTGCCCGGTCATCAGCGCGAGCGAGATCAGGCAGCGGGCGTTGTCGGTCCCGTGCACGTGCTGCGAGATTCCCATCCCCCAGAAGATCATCGCCGCCTTCGCCGTGGCGTAGAGGCGCGCGACCTCGCGCACGATCTGCGCGTCGATGCCGGTGATCGCCGCGGTCTTCTCCGGCGAGTAGTCGGCGACGTTCTTCTTCAGCGCCTCGTAGTTCTCCGTGCGCGCTTGAACGAACGCCTCGTTGACGAGGCCTTCCTCGACGATCACGTGCATGATCGAGTTGAGCAGCGCGACGTCGGTGTCGCCGTTGAACTGCAGGAAGTACGTCGCGTGGCGCGCGAGCTCGGAACGCCGCGGGTCCATCACGATCAGCTTCGTCCCGTCCTTCGCGGCGTTCTTCATGAACGTCGCCGCGACCGGATGGTTCACGGTCGGGTTCGCGCCGATGATGATCGCGACGTCGGCGAGCGCGACGTCCTCGACCTGATTCGAGACCGCGCCCGACCCGACGTCCTCCAGCAGCGCCGCGACCGAGGACGCGTGGCACAGGCGGGTGCAATGGTCGACGTTGTTCGTCCCGAAGCCGGCGCGGACGAGCTTCTGGAACAGGTACGCCTCTTCGTTGGAGCCCTTCGCCGAGCCGAAGCCGGCCAGCGCCGAGGGGCCGTGCTCGTCGCGAATCGCGCGCAGCTTCCCGCCCGCGACGTCGAGCGCTTCCTCCCACGTCGCCTCGCGGAACAGCGACCACATGTCGTCGGGATCGACGAGCGTGGCGCTCTTCGGCGCGTCGGCGCGGCGGATCATCGGCTTCGTCAGCCGCTTCGGGTTGTGGACGTAGTCGAAGCCGAAGCGTCCTTTGACGCACAGCCGGCTCGCGTTCGAGGGGCCGTCCCGCCCGTCGACCGAGAGAATCTTGTTCTCCTTGACGTTGTACGTCAGGAGGCAGCCGACGCCGCAGTACGGGCACGCCGAGTCGACCTTCTTGTCGGGCTCGATCATGGCGACGCCGTTCGCCGGCGCGAGCGCGCCGGTCGGGCACGCCTGCACGCACTCGCCGCACGCGACGCACGTGCTCACGCCCATCGGATCGTCGAAGTCGAAGACGATCTTCGCGTGCTCGCCGCGCCAGGCGTAGCCGATGACGTCGTTCACCTGCTCCTCGCGGCAGGCGCGCACGCAGCGCCCGCACTGGATGCACGCGTCGAGGTGCACCGACATCGCGGGATGCGAGAGGTCGGGCGTCCACTGCTCGCGCTGCGGATAGCGCGGCGCGCTCACGCCGAGCTTCGCGGCCCACACGTCGAGCTCGGACTCGCGCTTGTACGGCGAGCGGCTCTGCCCGGGCATGTCGGTCAGCAGCAGCTCCGCGACCATCTTCTGCGACTTCGTCGCGCGCTCGCTCGTGCTCGTGACCTTCATGCCCTCGGCCGGCATCCGGCAGCACGAAGGCGCGAGGACGCGCTCGCCCTCGATCTCGACCATGCAGACGCGGCAGTTGCCGTCGGGACGGTAGCCGTCTTTGTAGCAGAGCCGCGGGATCTCGATGCCGTGGCGGTCGGCGGCCTGCAGGATCGTCTCGTCGGCGCGCGCCGTGATCTCGCGCCCGTTCAGCGAGAACGCGATCGTCTTCCCGGCGGCCGCCTTGCCGTTGCCGTTGCGCAGCTTGTACTCGCGCAGCTTGTGCGGTGCGATCGCCACTACTCGTTCACCTCGTGCGGAAAATACCGGTAGACGGAGAGGAACGGGTTCGGCGCGGCCTGCCCGAGGCCGCAGATCGACGCGTCCATCATCACCGTGGAGAGATCCATCAGCAAGTCTTTGTCCCAGGCGTCGCGCTCCATCAGCGCCGCCGCTTTGGCCGTCCCGACGCGGCACGGCGTGCACTGCCCGCACGACTCGTCGTGGAAGAAGCGCAGCATGTTGAGCGCCGCGTCCTTCGCCGTGTCCCGGTCGGACAGCACGATGATCGCCGCCGAGCCGATGAAGCACCCGTACTTGTTGAGCGTGTCGAAATCGAGCGGGATGTCGGCCATCGACGCCGGCAGGATCCCGCCCGACGCACCGCCGGGGAAGTAGCCGTAGAACGTGTGCCCCGGCTGCATTCCGCCGCAGTACTCGTCGAGCAGCTCCTGCATCGTGATCCCGGCCGGCGCGAGATGGACGCCGGGTTTGCGCACGCGTCCGGACACCGAGAACGAGCGCAGCCCCTTGCGGCCGTTGCGCCCTTGGTTCGCGAACCAGTCGGCGCCGCGCTCGACGATCTCGCGCACCCAGTAGAGCGTCTCCATGTTGTGCTCGAGCGTCGGGCGTCCGAACACGCCGACCTGTGCGACGTACGGGGGCCGCAGCCGCGGCATCCCTTTCTTGCCTTCGATCGACTCGATCATCGCTGACTCTTCGCCGCAGATGTACGCGCCGGCGCCGCGGCGCAAATGGATCTCGGGCAGCGGCACCGGCGGATTCGCCTGCAGCGCCGCGAGCTCGTCGGTCAGGATCGTGCGGCAGTGCGGGTACTCGTCGCGCAAGTAGACGTAGATCGCCTCGATGCCGACGGCCCACGCCGCCAGCAGCATCCCTTCGAGGAAGCGGTGCGGGTCGCGCTCGAGATACCAGCGGTCCTTGAACGTGCCCGGCTCACCTTCGTCGATGTTGACCGCCATGAGCCGGGGCGCCGGCTCGGCGCGCACGATCTTCCACTTCCGTCCGGCCGGGAAGCCGGCGCCGCCGAGGCCGCGCAGCCCGGCGTTCTCCATGATCGCGATGACGTCGTCGGCGGTGCGCTCGCCGTTCACGCACGCGCGCAGCAGCGAATACCCGCCGGCGGCGACGTACGCGTCGTAGCGGATGTAGTCCGGAACCTGCGCGGTCAGCGCTTTCTCCTCGAGCGCGCGGTCGACGTCGGCGACGGTGGCGTTGCCGATCGCGTGCTGGTTGACGAGCACGGCCGGCGCGACTTCGCAGCGGCCGATGCACGGCGCGGTCTTCACGCGAACGCCCTCGCCGTAGCCGCCGTCCTGCAGCAGGTGCAGCAGGTTGCGCGCCCCCGCCATCTCGCACGAGAGGCTTTCGCACACGCGCACGGTGATCGCCGGCGGCGCCGTCTCGCCTTCCTTCACCACGTCGAAGTGGTGGTAGAAGGTGGCGACCTCGAACACTTCGGGGGGCGAAAGCCGCATCTCTTCGGCCAGCGCGTTGAGGTGCGCGGCCGAGATCGCGTGATAGCGGTCCTGGATCTTGTGCAGGTGCTCGATCAGCAGGTCGCGGCGGCGCGGCGCGTCGCCGAGCAGCGCGCGCACCTCTTCGAGCGCGACCGGATCGACGGGCCGTCCGCGCCCTTCGCGGCGGCGCTTCTTCCGGCGCTCCTCACCGCCGGGAGCCGGCGTTCTCCGCGCGGCCTGCCCGACGGGGACGCCGTCGATGATGTCGATGGTCTCCAACGCGTCTCCTCGATCCTAAGGCCCGTGGTATTTCGTATACCAGCGTGCCGCGCCTTGCGACGCGGCCTGCTCACGTTTCGGCTTGCTTTCCGGGGGGAGCGACCGCATCGAAGCTGCCGCCTTCGCGCAGCGCCTCCTTTTCGTTGAAGGGCTCGCGTTCGACGGCCTCGGTCTCGGCCGGCTCGTGGAAGGCCGTCTCGGGGCGTTCGACGGCGGGCCGCCCCACGACGGAGTTCCCGTCGGCGCCCTTCTCGGGCGGCGTCGTGCCGCGATCGCGATTCGAATCGACGACCGGATCGGGGCCGTGCTCTGGCTGCGTCGGCATGGGTACAGCCTTCCCCGTGAAACGAGCCGTCCTCTTCGACATCGACGGGACACTGATCGACTCGAACGACGGCCACGCGCACGCGTGGGTCGACTCGCTCGCCGAGCACGGCCACCGCATCGCGTTCGAGCAGGTGCGCCCGCTCATCGGCATGGGCGGCGACCGCGTCCTCTCCATCCTCGTCCCGGGTCTCGAGGAGGGCTCGCCTGAAGGGCAGGCGATCGCCGAAACGCGCATGCGGATCTTCAAGGAGCGCTACCTGCCGGAAGTGCGCCCGACCCGCGGCGCACGGGAACTGCTCGAAGCGGTGCGCGCGCGCGGCGCGCGCGTCGTGATGGCGACGTCGGCGAAGAAAGCCGAGCTCGACGAGCTGCTGCAAAAAGGCGGCGACCTGAGCGAGCTGGTCGACGTCGCGTCGACCAGCGACGACGCCGGCGCCTCGAAGCCGGCGCCCGACATCGTCGAAGCCGCGCTGAAGAAAGCGAAGGTTTCGGCGGACGACGCGGTGATGATCGGCGACACGAAGTACGACGTCGAATCGGCCCATCGCGCGAAGCTGCGATGCGTCGCGCTGCTCTGCGGCGGCAATCCGAAGGAGACGCTCGCGGATGCGGACGCGATCTACGACGATCCCGGCGAGGTGATCGCGGCGCTCGACCGGGCGCCGTTCGCCTGATTACGCCGGGCCGATGAGGCGGATCGGTTCGCCGGCCGGCGGCGGACCGAGCTTCGGCGACTCGCCGTTGCCGCCGGCGCGCGCGGCGTTGGCGCGGTCGCAGGCCGCGTCGACCGCGCCGTAGAGGTCTTTCATGAGGAACGGCTTCGTGAGCGTCGCGTCCCAGCCGT